>Ga0326728_10007200_pt1 | contig 28971 bp, 23 predicted proteins | sample MB3enrmetagenome_FD_207602 | JGI IMG/M metagenome (GOLD analysis project Ga0326728, IMG submission 207602) | Lab enriched peat soil microbial communities from McLean, Ithaca, NY, United States - MB31MN | ecosystem: Environmental > Terrestrial > Soil > Wetlands > Peat | place: USA: New York... | reverse complement strand
ATCATCTTTGTTAATAACGTTGTCCATGAAGGCATCATAGCATATATCAACGAGCTCGCCAGCGGAAAGTTCGCACTGGGTGTAAAATATCTGTGGAAAACATCTAAAAAAGTCACAAGCTCTCAGCGTGACATGGCAAAACGGATTTCGGGTTCAATCACATATTCTTCAGCACCCACTGAATGCGCTGGACGGTTGGGGTAGTTGAGGTCGGTGCGGGGCCGGTGCTGGTGATGGTGGTTGCGGGGAACCAGGGCGGAGCAAACCCAGGCTTGGAGACAAACCGGCGGTCGTAGTACGTGTTCTGGATATTCATGTTGCATCCGCAAATGCCACTTTGAATCTGACCGCCCACGTTATTGAAGGTATTGATGTACTGGGAGCCCATGGTACACGTGAAACACCACTGGCTGCCTTGCTGAAGGGGCGCAAGGCTTCCATCAACCTCAAGGTTACTGTTTGCGTAGGAAGAGCTCAGGTCGATGTTCCCGTTGGCCGTAAAAATACCCAGCACCTGATTCTTATCATTACCGGGAATTAAAGTGGAAACAGGGGTCCCAGGGCCAAGTTGGTTGTCTGTGGTGGTAACAGGCTCGGTCTTGTAAACCACGTCACCAGTGATATTGATCTGGCCGCTGGCGACGATCGTGATTTGGGAGCCATCCTGGATGGCGGGTATCCCCTGCCCCGGGCCGCTCAGGCTATTGATGGTCCCGTCGACGTAAAGCATGGTGCCAGGAGTGCTTCCGGCAATGGTACCGGTGCAAGGCGTACCCGTTGCCGGGGCCAGACTGACGGCCCTACCGACGGTGCTACAGTTCGTAAAGACACCTGCGAGGGTCAGACTTGCCGCGCCGGATACTACCGTTGTCATATTTGCGCCCGGATCGGTGGTGACCGTGGTGGTCGTGCTGCCTTGCGTGATGGTGTAACTCTGGGTCAGGTTCCCAGCGGCGTCGCTTCCGATGCTCAACAGGACCGAGGCGTTACCTTCAACGTAGATTCCGCCACCGGTCGCGGTGCCGGTACATGGGCTCCCTACGCACGAATAAGGCAGGTAAACTCCCGAAGTTGCTCCGCTGGTGGGATAGGGAACACCGGAGATGTTCTTGAGGGCGGCGTTCATGTCTGTGTAGGTGGGTTGAGCCGCGGTGGGGGGATTGGCCTGAGGGTTGTTCACTTGACCCGCCGAGTTCGTCTCCCCGAAGCCTACCCCGTCGATCGCCGCCCACATTTGGCTAAAGGAGTCTCTTGGCGACGCCTCGTTGGGTTGTCCGAGGCTGAAGGGCGGGTTTCCTTCAAAGGTGGGGCTAATCGTCTGGTTATTCGAAGTGTAACTAGTGGTTGGAGACGCTATACAAGTGCCCCCAAACCAGAAGTCCGCATCGGCGTTCGCCTGCCCCATCGGGTCAGTGAAGATATAAGCGCCGCCAGTCATAAACTCCCAGGCGCCATTCGTGAACATCGGGCCGGTCATGGTGCCAGGGTTCAGCGCCCCGAGACATTGAGGGTACACGTCGACCCACGCCCCAAAAATGGCGAAGCTGAGCGAAGTGGATGGCTGTTGGCCGCTAATACCTAAAATTAAACTACCGCTCTCGGACACGGAGGTCTGCTCCGAACCCTGAGACGCTCCCATAACGGAGATGTTGTAGTTAAAATTGTAAGTATATCCAGTGGTGGTAGGGGAGGCCGAGGCGAGGTGAAACATGGGTAACGTGCAAGACGCGCCGCAGCAGTTGGTAGCTGTCGGAAGCTGGAATGCCCCCGCCCATGAGTTGGCAGCCTGGCCGACATTAAGGGACGTGGGACTTGTATACATACTCAAAACGCTGTTGCAAACAATCGCGTCTGAACCCGCGGGGATCGGATTACTGGTATAGGTGGAGGGAACCTGCGCGATGATTTGGCCAAGAAGCTGTTGCCGGGCGATGTTGAGCCCGGCGTCGGCGGCGTAAAACGATCCTCTTGCATTGCGGTAGTAGCCGTTGATCAACATGTCAGAGCTCGAGGACAGGACCATCGCCAGAGCGATCAGGCTCATCATGCTCAACAGCAGCAAAGTGAAAACGAGCGCGATCCCGCGGTCTCCGGCCGGGCGCTGAAAGACTCTTCGCCCTTCCTCGGCGCGCCCAGCTTTAGCTTGGCACGTTTTTCTCAGCAACTCCCATTTGCCCTTCATAACGCCACCTCAGTCGTTCATGCTCAAGTTCCGCGGGTTGACCACCACAGAGGCGCCCTGGACCTGGTAGGGCCCGCCATCGAACGCATTACGGAAAGTGAAGGAAGGGTCACTGCTGGGTTGCGTGCGCCCGATCAGGGAGGCGCGCACGGACCTCACCAGAGAAAACATATAGGCCGAGTCACCTGTGTTGCTCACGGTGTAGGCAGAGGAATCGTATTGGTACTTGGCTTCCCTCGAGTCTTGCTTGCTGTTCCAGATCGTCGCCCCAACCTTAAACCCAATCACCTGGTCCATGACCACTGCGGAGACACCTGCTTGCTTCCGGATAAGCTGGGGGTCGTTTGGATTAGAGATATCTACGAAGTAGCTGATGGGGTTCAGCTTGAGAATCCAAGCGGTGCCACAGAACTGGTTTCCGAAGCTATTGAGTGATGGGCAGGGACCGCCGCTGCACGCCGCGATGTCCAAGGGGTCGTTGGTCTGCCAGTTTGGGCCAGTGTTGGTGCCGTCTGCGTTCGTCGGATTAAACGTAAACACGATAGCCGGCCCGACCACAGTTGGTGGCTGGGTCAGAATCACAGCCGTCATCAATCGACCCGAAGAAGTTCCCAAAAGCGGGCTTGACCCTTGACTGTTGAATAAGAGCAGTTGGTCGCCCTGCTTGTAATTGGCAGCCGTCTGCGCCAGCGTGAGTCCCGCGGCCGCTTGACCGTACGCCACCCCGGTTGATGTGTCGGAGCAATTCGCCGTCCCGCTTGTTCCTCCGTTTTGGTTCGTGGCGTTAACGGGGTAGGGTGGGGTGGTGGAATTCGCGGCAGTGAGGATATTAAGCTGATCAAAGCACTTAGCCGTGTACGTGCTGGTCCCGACGTCGTAACAGGAGGTGCCTGAGGCAGGCACATTGTTCGCGATGGTGACGCCAACCGGATAGCTCGGAATGTTGACTCCCACGTAATATCCCGTGCCGGCGTTGGCCAAATCGAGCTGCAATTGCCCGATCGCATTGCGGATCCCGATGTTAAGGCCGACCAAACCTTGTTGCTGATTTGCGTTGGTCTGCTGGTGGGAGAAAAGCACGAAGAGGCTCGAGCCCACTAGGAGAAAGATCGCCATCGCCACCATCAACTCGATCAGTGAAAAAGCCCTGTTTCGAGAACCAATTTTGGGGACGCGCGAGAGACGGCTCTTCATGGCGAAAGTTCCCATTCTTCCTTCCTAGGGGCGCACCGTGCTCATTTGAAACGTCACTGGCATACGGGCGTACGCGGCCTGATGGAGGGACCAGTCCATCAGGGTCACCAGAACCGTCACCCGCCGCGTGCCAGGCAGGCAGATCGAGCTTACGCCAGCCACCGGGGTCTCACCCTCAATGACCCAGCGCCGGTGGAATGTGACCTGCGTCGGGGCGGTGGAACTGGAGGGAAGAGTCTGTATCTGTCCGCTGGGGGGGTGGACAGTGGTGGTGTAAACCGTGCCGCCATTTTGGTTGTCGCTCACGGTCTCGGAGAAGCAGCCGTACGTCGTGTTCGGACAAGCGCTGTTGCTGCCGGCAAGCACCGTGTTGATTGAAACGTCGTCGTAGTAGCTCACGGTCCATGAGGCCCCTGAGGTCGCCGTACACTGGGTGACGGGGGGCGGGCAAGTAGTGGTCTGAATAATGTCCGTGATCAGACTGCCCACCGATGAGCTTCCCACAGGCACGCAAACCTCCGGGCTGTTGACGTCCCAGCGGCTCAAGTCCTCCAACTTCTCTGAGGCCAGTTCCGCTGCGAGGGCCATATACTTCGACTGGAGGCTGGTGTTCATGCTCCGCGAGGCCAGGAGCGCTGTCGCCAGCACCCCTACCGTAAGAACGATGAGCGCCACGAGGGTCTCGAGTAGGGTAAATCCACGGTCCAAAGCAGCACTAGTTGGACGAACCATCACCGACTCCTGTCACACTAATGGTCTTGGACGAAACATCGCCGACTCCTGTCACACTAATGGTCGTCGTCAAAAGGCCGTTGCTGATCGTAAAACTCATGGTACCCGTAGTGGCCGAAACAGTGCCGTTGGCGTTGAATTGAAGGGTGGTGGTCTGGTTGATCGTAACGTCGCCGTTCCCGGAAAGGGGGACCGCGCCGCCTGGGAGGTTAGTAAAGCTCGTCGCCCCGGGCAGCTCGCTTGCCACCTGATAGGTTGCATTAGTGGAATTGAAAGTTATATTGTATGGGTAAGCCTGCATAATGGCTTGGAAGCGAGTGGCCGAAATTGCACCCGTGGCGGCGGACGCGGCCGCGGTCAGCCGATAATTACGCAAGGCATTCACAGTTGTCGGAAGCGCGAAGGATACCAACACACCGATCACCGCAGTGGTAAGGACAAGCTCGAGCAAAGTGAAACCCGCGTTCCCTCGAACCGGTCGTCGTCCGACGCAGCCTCCGACCTCCTTGTTGACATCGCTTGGCAGAGGGGTCTCTTTGCCATCTCCCATGAACGTTAGCATCATTAATCTACTCATAAACGATCTTCTTAATCGACGCCTCATGAGCTTGATGACACTGCCTCCCCAACCCTCTTTCCGCTGCTGGGGTGCCAGCGTCAGCGCCTAATAAAACCTTCCGCTGTTTGTCGATAGCACTCCGCACGCCCACTCCCTGAACTCCCCTTGTCTGCCAACCTGCCAGCAAGCCATGGCAGTCAGGCTGTTCGCACGGATGTCGTTTCCCCGTTAGTTTTCACCCAATGCGCTGCGATGCCAACAGTACGAGGGTACTAGGGACATTTTTCCCGCCTTTCCCGGGACCCAGTGTTCGCCTGGGTCCTGAGTCCCCCCTTTCCTGACCCATGTTCATCGGTTCTGGTTGCCGCAAAGTGCGGCTGGAGTGGATACGCTGGGGATGGCAGTTACCTTGGCGTGGCTCACAATGACACACGCCTTCGCAATCAGAAGGGGAAAAGTGCAAGCCCGAAGTTGGAGATTATAAAGCCTCTTACTTCAGAACCACGTTGCCCAAGTATCCGCAGTTCTCACCGTCGCTATCTTTCACGAAAACGCTCACACGGAAGGCGCCCCTGGGCGCTGGGATGGACTTATCGAGTCGGACAACCTCTCGGGGATCGACGGCCTGCAAGGTCTCCTGACCCAGCTCCTCGCCCATCACACTGTAGAAGTTGGCGACCAGTGTTCCCGGGGTGAAGACGCCAAAGACGCCCTTCAGACTAACCTGGCCACCTTCCAGGTTTCCAGTAAGCGGCTCGCTGATGGCGCCTGCCCAAACGGCGTTCCGCACCGGGTTCGGGACACTGGTGGGTGACCAATAGACCGGGAAGGAGTATTCCTCGCCGGGGTTGAGTGTCGCGTAAGGGCTAAGCACCTCAGTTTCGAGGATGTAGGGATTTTGCTTGGGGTCGTCAGGAAGGGTCTGATCCCAAGGGCCACGGGAAATTATGCCCGGGCCGTTGTTCCAGGTTTCCACGGCGGCACCGTCGGGATATTCCTCTTCGGGGAAACAAGTGAAGTTCTCGACCAAGCCAATGTTTTTCTGTCCGTTGACCACCGCGTACCAACCACGGTCCGTGTCGGCTGCGGCCTTCCCGACGCGGTAGAGATAATGGACGCGCAACATGTGCCCACCGTGCAGGAGCTGATAGCTTGGGTGTCGAGCGTCACCATACGGGTTGTAGTAGCCCTGGGGATACTTACTGTGGGGATTGAGCGGGAGATACATGTACAGGTCAGGGTTGGGTTTCGAAGCGTCGTGGGCGTCCGCAGCATCGTTCTGAATCAAGTGCCAGATCCCCCAACGAATCTGCCGGCGGCTGATGTTGCGCATCACCTGGTCGACCTTGAGGCGCGTGGTTCCGGCATAAACGTGATACGTCCGCACAAATTGCACACCGGTGCGCGGGTCCGCAGGACTGGTCACGCGGACGGCGACCTCGGCGGGCGTCTCCGTGACCAACTCGGCCTTATATTTGCTGCCGTCGAGTATGTAGTACGGAATGCTGGGCCATTGATCTTCGCCCATCCAACCTTCCGGTCCGGGCCAGACTTTGTCACCGCCATAGTTGGCCCAGCCGGCTTTAACGTTGTTCTGCTCGGGTGGCAGAACCTTCCCGGCCAGGTCTTTATTCACGAAGAAGAACCCGTTCTCCCCAAGCTCGAGCTGAATGGCGCGGCCCCCGATGTCAGGCGTGACATACAGGGTGACGATGCCATTGGTCAGGCGATAGGCGTTCCAGCCGTTGAATTGAGTCTTTTCGAGTTTTGCGGAAAACGAATTATTCTGAGCTGCCATGGCCAACCTCGCTGAAAATAAAGTCATCGGATTTGTTGCTAATTGATTGTGCCGGGGACCGGTTGGCACTCCAATTGATGCCAGCAAAGTGCCGAGGGCGCAGCCAATCAGCATCTTTTGAACTCGTCCCATTTCTTTCCACCCCCCATGCATGGCGATTCCTTTCTTAGAACCCCTGCGGGGCAATCCAGAACGAAGCTTCAAAGGTTTTTCCTGGCAACAGGACGATCAGGTTCTTGAACTTCCCTTCGTGTTGCAGGTTGAAGGCATTCGTCGGCCCCGTCTGGGGTTCCGCGCAGATCAGGGTTTTATTAAGTGGCGCGTAAACGATCGCATAATCAAATTCCTTGCCGTACAGGACTTCGATCTTCTGAGTCTTTCCTCGAATAACCACATGGCCAAGCCCTTTGGCGTCTCGCCGGAACTCGGAGAAGCCGTCGTCAATGAAAGTCTGGTCGAGCGCCACGCCCTTGGTCACCCCGGGCAGAAACTTGTCGGTAGGTTCGGTTTCGCCAGTGGCAATCAATTGCTTGGTCACGATCCAATGTTCCTGGGCGCCGATGGTCAGCTTCCACTGCTCGCGTGGGCCATCCGGATGAAAGTAGGGATGGAAGGCGAAGTGGACGGGCAGGTCGGAATTGCCGACGTTGGTGACCCGCGTGGCGCACTCGAGTTTTCCGTCCTTGAGGCGGTAAGTCATTTCGTAAACCAGGGCGAAGGGAAATTGCGCCATCAGGTCAGGGTACTTGTAGAACTCCAGGCGAGAGACTATGAATGCCCCGTCAACTTCTGAACTGCCGGTCTTCACCACCTTCCACCGGGTTTCGTAAACCAGGAGGCCGTGAAGGGGTTGCTTGGAATCGTCGTGGATGATGTTTCCCAGCCACTCGTTCAGCAAATACTTCTTGCCCTCAAAGTAGTAATACTCGTTATCAATGCGGTTGGCCCAGGGCGCCAGGAAAGGAATTCCCCAGCCGAAGGTGTGCTTCTCGAGGTAGTCCCTGAAGGACTCCACCGGAATCAGCACATCCTTCCCATTCACCTTGAACTGGTAAGCCAGATTCCCGATATCCGGCACGATGCCAACGTCCATTTTCAGTTTGGAATCAAGCAGGTGGTACGTGGTGTGGCCTTCGATGACCTCTTTCTTGAGCGCGTAATTATCCACGGCGAGACCTCCTAATGGGAGCGATGGGAAAATGCACATCAACGCAAGTAGAGCGCGGCGGGTTTTCATTAGTAGTGTCCTGTCCCGACTTTTCAATGCTACAGTCCGACAAGATCGGGTTGTCAACGGTTATGCATGAAAAGAAAATAGGTCCCCATGCCCTCAAATTCCCGAGCTCGTGCCCCAGGCCGAACGCGCGGCAGCCCTACCCCATGTCCGCCAGCGTGTGAGCCAAATCCCGGACGGCAGGGTAAAGGTCGCGATACACCCGGTAATAACGGTCATAAGCTTTGACGTTCTCCGCCAGGGGCGTCATGCTCTCTTTCACCTGGATGGCTTGTGCCGCTGCCTCGGAAACACTCGCATAGGTCTTTGCCGCTACGCCGGCGAGCAAAGCAGCGCCGAATGCAGAGCCTTCGGAGGTCCGGAGGGTCACGAGTTCCGTGTCAAATATATCCGCCTGGATTTGTCGCCAAGTGAAGTTGCGAGAGCCGCCGCCCGAGGAGCGAATCTGCTGGAGCGGAATTTTCAGTTCTCGGAATATCTCGATCGAGTCGCGCAGACTGAACGCCACTCCCTCGAGGATGGAGCGGATGAGGTGTGCTCGCGTGTGAACAGCGGTCAGACCAAACCACATACCTCGCGCCTGGGCGTCCAGGTGAGGCGTCCGCTCACCCATCAGGTAGGGCAGCCACAGGACTCCGCCACTCCCAGGAGGAATTTCCCGGGCCTCGCTGATAATGAGGTCGTAAGCATCAGCGTCCGTGTGGCGGGCGTACCAGGACTCCGAAGCTCCGAAGTTGTCTCGAAACCAGCGCAGGGAGAGTCCGGCGCCCTGAGTGACCCCCATCACGTGCCATTTTCCAGGAACGGCGTGGCAGAACGTATGGATGCGACCACGGGGGTCGAGCTTGGGCGCCTCGGTGTAAGCAAAGATCACACCCGAGGTGCCCAGCGTGGCGGAGGTCAGCCCGGGCTCGACGATCCCATTACCCACGGCGCTTGCGGCCTGGTCGCCCGCGCCGCCCACCACCGGCGTTCCAGCGCTCAGGCCGGTGAGTACGGCGGCCTGGCGAGTGATCTGTCCCGTGATTTCGACAGATTCGTAGGCGCGCGGCAGGAGCTTGGCGTCCAAATCAAGCGCCGACAACATCTCGTGCGACCAGCGGCGGTTGGTCACATCAAAAAGCAAAGTGCCTGAGGCGTCCGAGACGTCGGTGGCAAATTCACCCGTAAGACGGAAGCGCACAAAATCCTTGGGCAGGAGGAAGTGAGCGGCACGCTCGAAAGTCTTCGGCTCCTCATCACGGATCCAAAGCAGCTTGGGCGCGCTGAAGCCGGTGAGGGCGGGATTGGAGACGAGCTTGATCAATCGCTCCGCCCCGACCGTTGAGGTGATCCAGTCGCATTGCGCCTGGCTGCGCTGGTCGCACCAGATCAAGGAAGGCCGGAGGACCGCGGGCGTGCTGTCCATCAGAACCACACCGTGCATTTGGCCGGAAAACCCCACGGCGTCAATGTCGCTGCCCTTGAGCTGGGCTTGGTCCAGCGCCCCTCGGATGGCCACCAGAGTCGCATGCCACCAATCCTCCGGCTCCTGCTCTGCCCAACCGGGCTTGGCCATTTTCATGGGCTGGTGATCGCCCGTGGCAGCTCCCACAATATGACCATCCGGACGGACGATGATTGCCCGTGTTCCGGTAGTTCCAACGTCAATTCCCATCATGTAAGCCACAGGTTTATTCCCCCAAAATCGGATAATCGAAAGATCGGGTGATCGGATGATCGGGAGATCGGGTGATCGATTGAACAGCCGAGAGGCTACGTTGTGGTGTTAGAAAGATGTTAGGCATTCCGATCACGATCCCGCGTCTTATTCATCGGTTCTCCAGATCACCCGATCTCCCGATTGCTACGTCCCGGCAACGGGCCGAGTTCTTCAGGTTCTTACCTTCTCCCATCGTCCCGACTTTGCCGAGCGCTCCACAGCGTCCAGGACGGCTTGAACCTTTACGCCTTCGTCGAACCCGGGCTGCGGCGGCTGGCCCTTCTCCAAGGCAGTCAGGAAGTCGTGGATGGCATGGACGAATGTGTGCTCGTAACCAATGATGTGCCCCGGTGGCCACCATGCGCCGACGTAAGGATGGTTGCCCTCTGTCACCATGATCGTCTTGAAGCCCTGCTGGTCATTGGGCTCCGTGCAATCGTACAATTCCAGCTCGTTCATCTTTTCCATGTTGAAAGCCAGACTGCCCTTGCTGCCGTAGACTTGGAAGGTGTTGTAATTCCTCCGGCCCCCGGCGAAGCGTGACGACTCGAAGACTCCCACGGCGCGGTTCTTGAAGCGGGCGAGGAAGTTCGCGTCATCATCCACTGTGACCTTGCCTTTCTTCCCTTCTGCTCCTTTGGCTCCCCAAGCGCCTTCACCCGTTCCGGGCAAAGGCCGCTCCTTAATGAACGTGGTCATCTGGCCGGCGACCGACTCGATGTAACCAATCAGCATTTGGGCCAGGTCGGCGGCGTGTGCCCCGATGTCCCCCAGGGCGCCGCTGCCCGCGTATTTTTTCTCCAGACGCCATACCAGGGGGAAGGCCGGATCCATGATCCAGTCCTGGAGGTACGCACCGTGATAATGATAGACCTGCCCCAGACGACCCTCCTCGATGAGCTTCTTGGCGAAGGCCACCGCGGGCACCCGGCGATAATTAAAGTTCACCATGTGAGTGACGCCGGCTTTTTCCACCGCGCGCAGCATCTCCTTGGCCTGAGTCAAATTGTTGGCCAGAGGCTTCTCGCAGATGACGTGCTTGCCGGCCTCGGCGGCGGCGATGGCCATCGGATGGTGAAGGTATCCCGGCGTCGAGATATCCACGATGTCAATATCCTTGCGTTCAACCACCCGCCGCCACTCGCAGTCGGACTCTTCCCAGCCCAACTGCCGCGCCGTGGCTTCGAGCTCTTCGCTGCAAGCTTTCCCACAGAGCACTTTCATACGCGGCCGATACTTGCCGGGAAAGAACCTGCTGACCTGCCGGTAAGCGTTTGAATGGGCCTTGCCCATGAATTGGTGACCGATTAGAGCAACGTTGATTTCTGGCATCTTCGGGTTCTCCTCCTTCTAACAGTGACGAGTGACGAGTGACAAGTGACGAGCAAAAGCCAACGAACATACGCGCTTGGTCAAGCGGCCTTGAGCAATGCCCTTCGCAAAGCGTTCAGCATCCTTTTCAACTCTGAAACAAGCCCCGTTGCGCATGCCACTTGAGTGGTGTTACTGTACCCGAGTTCGACAGCCAAAATTAGTTGCGTGTCCAATTCTGCAAGCGAGCCTTCCGCCTGCGAAAGAAACTGAACGAATTCTCCAGTGGTCTTCCGCGCTTGGCCCTCCGCAATGTTAGAAGGGATGGAAACTGCAGCCCGGCGCATCTGTGAAACCAGACCGAATCTTTCATCTGCCGGGAAAGGCTTGGTCATTCGGTAGATTTCCTTTACCAACTCGATCCCTTTCCTCCAGACAAGCAAATCCTTGTAGCCACCTACCTTTGCCGCCGTCAGAGGAACGGTCCGCGCTGGCCGGTCATCCAGGGCTGCCTTTGTCTCCTCACCGCTTACCAAATTTGGCTCGTCACTCGTCACTTGCCACTCGTCACTGCCTTTCTCACGCCCACCACATCTCCTTGAGTTTTTCTTTGATAATGACTTGATTCAGGAAATTGGCCGCTTTGGTCAGACCCTCGTCCACGGACATCAGGCTGTCTTCGTGTTCGATGGACAGCACATCGTCGTAACCCACCATCTGGAGCGTGGAGACAAAGTCCGCCCAGAAATCCAGGTCGTGACCATAACCGACGGTGCGAAAGATAAACGAGCGATTCTTCTCGTCGCTATAGGGTTTGGTGTCGAGCACGCCATTCACCATGATGTTGACATTGTAAAGGCGTGTGTCCTTGGCGTGAATGTGAAAGACCGCCTCACCCAGCTTGCGCACCGCCGCGCAGGGGTCAATGCCTTGCCAGAACATGTGGCTGGGATCGAAGTTGCAACCGATGGCAGGTCCGGCGGCTTCCCTCAGTCGGAGCATGGTCTCCGGGTTATAAACCACGAACCCCGGATGCATTTCGATGCCGACCCGCACCCCGTGGTCCTGCGCAAACTTGGCGCGCTTCATCCAAAAGGGGATAACCTTCTTCTCCCACTGCCATTTCAAGATTTCCAGGTATTCAGGTGGCCACGGAGTCAGGGACCAATTCGGGTGTTTGGCATCATCTGAATCCCCAGGACAACCGGAAAAATCGATCACCCGAGTGACGCCCAGTTTTTCGGCCATCAAAATCGTCCTGCGGCTGATTTCCGCGTGCGCCTCCGCAATCTTCTTGTTGGGATGAAGCGGGTTGCCATGGCAACTCAAGGCGCTGATGCTTATGCCCTGGTCTTCGAGTTTTTGCTTGAACTCTTTAATCTTGGAGGGCTGGCTCAACCAGTCCAGCTTCAGATGCGGGTCGCCAGGGTAGTTCCCGGTTCCCAGCTCGACGGTGCGGATACCGAGAGGTTTTATCTTTTCGATGACCTCGTCCAAGCTGAGCTTGGCCAGGAGCGCCGTAAAGAGTCCGACCTTCATATCATGTCTCCTTTTCTTGAATGCTAGAGTGGGCGCCGCTGCTCAGGCCTGCGGCCAGATTTGCCGTCGCCCCCGTACCGCCAAGACGCGCAGTAGAAACCAAGATTTAGAAGTGTAAATCTATAGTCCAGTAGCCGCCGCGTCAACTGGAAAATCGTTTCCCCGTTGTCGTGACGGTGAGTCGGCCATGTTTAACTCCCCGCAGGCTCAGGATCCGATCAGCCAGGCTCTTAACCTCCCCACTGCGGCCTTTCAGGATGACCACTTCGAGGCAATGGTGGTGGTCCAGATGCACATGCGTGGCCGCGAGCACCTTGCTGGCCGCCGCATGTTGGGCCTCGATCAGCTTTGCCGAGAGATTGGGCTGGTGGTGGTCGTAAACCATGGTCAGCGTTCCTACGATCATCTTGTTTTCTTCAGCCGCCTCTTCCACCAGATGCTCGCGAATAAGGTCCCGTATGGCCTCCGACCGGTTCTGATATCCCTTGCGGTGGATGGCGGTGTCGAACCGCTCCAGAAGCTCCCTTTCCAGGGAGAGTCCGGTCCGAACCAGATCACCCATTGTTCACCCCCTCGATGATGCGCCCGAGGGCACACGCGTACTGCCTCCCCAACCCTCGTCGCCGGATCGCGGCGTTGTTAGCAAACGAAAGCTTCCGCCGGTTTCTGGTAGCACGAATTGCGAAAATGTGTTATTCAGTATAGGGCTCGAATTGTCCCAGAAGAGTGTCATTTGTATGCACGCATTATTTCAACGCTTTCTTCCGCCCGCAGCACTCCCTAGCATTATAGGCGACAAAATCGTGAAGGCCGCCACCCAAATCTTCTTTTGTTTGCTGTGGGCAGGTTGCGGTTTTGTAGGGACGAGCCTTGCGCAGTTGCACGCCGCGGAACCCTTCAATCTCACGGGAAGAGTGCTCGACCCCCAGGGTGCAGCCGTGCAGGGAGTGAAGCTGAGGCTGGACAACTCGACCCGGTCGGTTGGACGCAGGACGACCTCCGACACGCATGGGAGTTTCACCTTCCAGGCGGTCGATCCGGGAAATTACATTCTCACCGCAGAGGCGACCGGCTTCGCGACCGTTAGCAAGAATATCACCATCGTAGCCGGGCAGCAGAACGAAGCCGACCTTCAATTTCTCAAGCTGGCCGAGCAGATACAACGCCTTGACGTCGTTGCGACGGCCCCCGAAGTGCTCGCCCCGGACCCAGGTCAGAAGATCCTTGTTCATGATGAAGTCTTGGAGGCGAATCCGGGCCGGCCCGGTGCCCCCATCTCGATTCCAGGACTACCCATCGAAACAGCTTCGGGTGGCATCAAGGCTCCGCAATACTTCGCGCCCGGCGTGGCGGGCGACCACGGGGAACCTATCGCCCAGTTCTACGAGGTGGGCGACTACCTTTATCCCAATAACCTGCCCGCCAACGCACACGGCAACGGCTATGCCGATCCCAATTTCCTTATTTCACGGGGCATAGGCACGGTCCAGGCCGACGGCGGAGCGTTTAACGTTCGCGAAGGCAACCATGCCGTTAACCTGGCCGTGGCTTACGGACCAAGGCCGCGCCTGGAGCCTTTTCTTCAATTGACCGGAGATTATCAGGATGGAGATGTGGTCACCGGCTTGGACTCCGCCAATCCAGAAACGCGCGGCTGGCTGGCCCTGGAGGGGAGCTTCGGAAACGGTTATCTGGGACGCCTCGAACATCGCCAGCAATACAAGCTGAACGGGTACCGCGTCTTCGACCTCGGGCAGCACCAGTTGACCGTGTTTGGCATCGGCTATTACGGCTTCTCTTACGTACCTGGGCTGAGTCCGATTGAGGTCAATGTCCCCGATGACACTGTTGATTATCGCCAGCAAGACCGCACCCATACGTCTATCGGCGTTGTCACGGACACATGGAGTCTAGCCAACAACCAAAAACTGATATTCTCAGGATTCTTTCGCACCTACAGCCTGGATCTTCGGTCGAACTTCGGTGACGGCTTGATCAAGCAAAGCGAGTTCCGCACCGTGGCGGGCGGGGGCCCGAGTTACATTTACAAAATTCGCCCCGCAATCACACTCTTGACGGGTTTGGACCTCCGGCGTGACGCTCCGCGCAATCTGGATCTGGACCGAGCGGACCAGAACGGAGTCTTCCAGCCAATTACGAGCAATGACTTGACTTTGAATTTTGTCACCCCTTACGTATCGATCGATGGTCCGCTCAGCCGGTATTTCCATTATGACTTGGGCGTCCGCCGCGAAGAAGTGAACATGGACAACCTCGACAAGATCAACCCCATAAATTCCTTCAACAAGACGCAGGGAATCACGCTTCCCAAGGGCACGCTGACGCTCTTGCCGCCCGAGCAGAAGTTTCTCCCATCTGTGTCCTTCAGTTTTGGTGAAGCGTTTCATACCAACGACCCAAGAATTGGCACGGGCAGCGCCAAACCCACCGTGATTGTTCCTTCCCGCGCCTACCAGTTGGTGATAAAAAAGCAGATCGAGCGTACAGACTTCAAAGTTACTTTGGCCAGGGTAACGAACTCGCAACAGTTGGCAAAGATCGACCCCGACACGGGCCTGCAGGAGAACGTCGGCCCCTCCAAAGTTCCTTCGATTGTTGTCTCCGCGCGCCGGTATTTTTCCCTTGGTTCCTTCCAGGTTTCCTGGTCGCGCGCCGACGCACGAGACCGGGACACGGGCCAACCCACTCCCGAGGCGCCGCGCCTGATCTGGGACGGCGTGGGCACCGCAGATCGACTTCCTTTCCACCTTCGAGCCAGAGGCGAGTTCGAATACGTGGGTGCAAAGCCCTTGGGCGATGGATTCACCAGTGTTCGCGTCCGCGAAATCCGTGGGGCCTTGCTGCGGTCATTGGGGGAGGGAAGAATGGACCTGGGGGTTAATTTCCTGCTCGCGGCAGGCTACACCGGCCAGACGCTGGAAACACTGGCGCTGCCTACGGACCCGGCGCCATTTGAACGAATCGTCGGTGTACCGCTGAAGTCTTACCTCAGCGTGACGTGGACCTATAATTTCAGGCGCAATCACGTTCCCCCAACACGATGATTCCTTGCGCACCGGATTGCCACTGAAGCCCCATGAAATTCTGACCTTGCGGGTCATTGCCTCGAGCCCAGTGCGATAGAGGGGCGGCCTGTAGTGGATCGCTACTTCAGGTGCTGGTCAAACCATTCGAGGGTGCGCTTGGTGACGTCCCGCTCGTGTTCAGCCTGCCAAATATTGTGGCCTTCATCGGGGTACACCACGAACTGGGTTTCGACGCCGAGGGCTCTTAGAGCGTGCCAGAACTCGAAGGACTGAGGCGCGGGGCATTCGCCATCGCGGTCGCCCACCAGGATGAGAGTGGGGGTTTTGACGTTCTTGATGAAGGTGAGAGGAGAACTCCTGGCATAGACCTCCGGGTCATCGTAGACGGAGGCGCCGAAAAACGGAATCATCCACTGGCCGATATCGTTTTCGCCGTAATAGCTCTGCCAATTGGCGATGCCTGCCCCGGCCACCGCTGCCCGAAAGCGGTTCGTCCGGGTCACGGCCCACATGGTCATGTAGCCGCCATAGCTCCAGCCGGCAATTCCGACTCGGCGATCGTCCACCGGAAGCGTTTTCACCACATAGTCGACGCCCGCGAGAATGTCGCGAAAATCGCCGTAGCCGAAGTCCTTGACGTTTGCCGCGGTGAAGGCTTCGCCCTCGCCGAAACTGCCTCGCGGATTGGGGAAGAGGACGAAATAATCTTCCTGCGAAAGGAGCGCGAGCTCGAAACACGGTCCTGGCCACGAGGGTTTTTCGCCGGCCCCCGGACCGCCGTGCACGGACACCACCATGGGGTAGCGCTTCGAGGGATCATAATTCACCGGATAGAGGAGCCAGCCCTGGATTTCCATCCCGTCATTCCACCAGTGGATGCTCTCGGACTTGCCCCAGCCTGGATGAACTCCGGCGTTGTGGCGCGTGACCTGCTTCCAGGCTCCGATCTCACCCGCCCAGATCTCCGGGGGTTGTTGGAATGATTGGCGGACCACCGCGCAGGTCTCTCCATCTTTAGCCAGAGATATCCCAAAGTCCCACGCGCCTCCGGTGGAGATGGTTTCGGGGCCGCTCCAGAGGGTTTCGATTTTCCCATCGCGAGTATCAATCGTGGCGATGCCGCTCGAGCCGTCGATTTGTTCTGTGAACAGAATCTTCTCCGAGGAGGGGAGCCAAGTGAGGGTTGCCGGCGAGGCTTTGATGCCGGGCGTGAGGTGGCGGGCTTCGCCCCCGCTGGCTGGAATCGTGTAAATATCGCCTCCGGTGCTCCCCGCATCGCTCATGATTCCCCCGATGAAGGCGATGGTTTTCCCGTCCGGCGACCAGTGCGGTTCAGCGATCTGGAGGGGCGGCTTGTGAATGAACCTGACCTCGCCGGAAGCAATATCGATGGTGCAGAGTTGGGCGATCCACCAGTTGGTGTCGCCCACGCCGTGCGCGGCGGTGGCCACGAATCTTTTGCCGTCGGGCGACCAATCGTATTCGTAGATGTAGAGGTCGGCGGGCGATACCTGCCGAACTTGGCCCGAGGCCACATCAACGGTCGTCAGGCGCTGCTCGTAGACGTGCTGCTCGATGAGGCCGGAGGGTGGGGTCATGGGCTCGAGTGGGCCGGCCGCTCGTGGCGCATTCTCAGTGAAAAGCAGCGCCAATGTCTTGCCGTCCGGCGACCAGGAGAGCGAAGCGAGATATCCGGTCAGGCTCGTGAGTTTGCGCGCGGCGTGACCCGGGGTGCCCGCGACATAGAGTTCAAGCTGATCCGAACCCTCCTTGTCCGAAAGGAAAGCCAGTTTCTTGCTGTCCGGAGACCAGGCAATGTCGTGCTCAGCATATTCCCCGCTGCCATCGCCGGCTGAGACACGACGCGGCTGGTCCGAAGAGCCCAGGGTCGCCACATATATTGCGGGGTTGCCCGTCGGATCCTGGGCCTTTCCTCTTAGAGACTCGACCCAGGCAACCTTTTTACCATCCGGAGAGATTTCGACCTGCTTGAACGTTTGGACCGCGAAAAGTGAGTTCAGAGCATCGTCAATGGAGGACTTCTGGGCGGCGTAACAAGTCGCTGCGCCGGCCATCCATAACGCCAGGGCAAGCGATAAACGGGGTCTCGAACGCATGCACAGCCTCCAATAGGGGAAGATCAAAACTCACAAGAATAACAGAAAACCTGCCCAAGGCAGCAGTTCCACGTTCGATCGGTGTGCGCGACATCGAAGTGGCATCTGGCGGGTTTTCTATTTGGTAGACGTCTTGGAAGCAATCCAGAGCAGAATCCCGAAGGCAGGAACGACAAACGGGAAAATCCCGTAGAGCGTGTCGCTTGCCGAATGCGAGTGACGGTCAACGGCCACGAACACCTGCACGCAGAACAGAAGAGTCAGCGCGAGACAAACCCAAGCCTGCCAGGAAACAGGAAAATACACCCAACCCCACTCTTTAAACCAAGGCTTCCTCATGACTGCGTTTCTCCCTTTGTTTCCGGAATTGTGAGTAACCCAATTCCCTGCATGCCAATTCTAATTCTGCGAGGAGCATTGCATGGCCTTCAGGTCTACCTCATGGTCACGCACCACTTGCACGGCCCTTGTGCGAGACCAGCTCCAGGCGCGCCAGTCGGACGGCTGGAAGGGTGACCAACGTCTCAGGATCTCGGATGCCGCACTACAGCGGTCGTGCGGGTTCAGATCAGGGAGGGCCGCCACAATTGCGGGCACGGCGTCCGCGCTGAGCCGGGTTGCATAGCGAGCATCAAAAGAGCGTCCCGCTTTGGCCCGCGCAAGATTGGCGCGAGCAATGACCGAGTCCGGATTGAGCGCATGCAGCACGATGACCAGTAAGAAACCCGCCACCATCGCTCCGAAGGCAAAACGCTCGCGGCGCCCGTTCATAACGGTCAGGGCGAACCAGAGGAAAACCACCGCAAGCCAGCCCATAAACGCGGTTGCATACAAACGCTGCTCCGTGAGGCCATACTCCGCTTGGTAGAGACGTATGCGTTGGAGGGCGGAGGCCATGACCACAAACAACAGCAGGATTTGGACGCTGGCGAGAGCCCTGAAAGCTCCCTCGCTCTTGCGGCCACGCTGGGCCATCAGCCAGTGCAGGAGAAGGAGAAGCGGAAGCAAGAGCGCGGCCACTGCCAGCAGCTCGAAGAATCCGCGCCGCGCATATTCCGCATAGGTCAACCCGGTTGTTGCCTGGACGAGTGCGGAGCCGCCAAAGAAATAACGGACCTGCACGAGTACGAAAGCAAGGAACAGAAGGTCGAGCGCGCCCAGCACCACGCCGCCCTCGATCGTGCCCAAAGAGAAGGTAGGGAGGCGTTTCTCCTCGATGGCTGCGATCTCCCTGCCCCATAGCATGCCGCGCAAGTATCCACCGACACACCAAGCGAAAAATGCGGCCAAAAAGAAATGGGTAAATACTTGCTGCAAGTTCAAGTGGAAGGTTTTCCTGACGATATGGCTGAACACCGCGTCAGCCCCCATGAACAGCCCGCCAAATATAAGCAGGCAGGGAAGAGCGAAAAGAACTCCGCGCACAACCGCCATCGCACGCTGCGACCACCGATCACCGAGTAGCTTCTTCCACTCGGCCTCGCCGAATAACACCGGCAACAGTCCGAAGGCAGCATTGAGCCCCGCAACCGCCGCTCCCAACGCGTACTCGGCAAAGCCGGTACGACGAATCCGCCCCACTTGCGCCCGCAAGATGATGAGGGCAAGCGCCGTGAGCGCCGCCAAAAGGCTCAGCATGTTCAATGCGAGGGAATCTCGCCAAGCGAGGTCGAGGGCGAAAAAAGCGACTAGAGCAGGCAACCAGTGACCAGCTCCTGAAAGAGCTTTTTCCCTTGAGCGGGCGTGAAATGCGATGACGGCAGAAAGCGCTGCCATCCAGACGAAAAAGTTGAGACCCCAAGGCAAAGTGCGCAAAAGTGCGTCCGCAAGAATGCCCATGACCACTGCCGTTCCAAGCACACTTAGTTCCAACCGCGCCTTGCTCAACATCGTCAGCCGGTCCTCCGTGGTGAAGGTTTGCTCTGGTCCCGATCCATGGTGAGCTGTCTGGAATTGCCGATTGCCGATTGTCGCTTGCCGACTGGCAGCGCAACAATTCACCACACCGCTTCTTCAATCGACCCGCCGCGGCGGGGCAATCATCAATCGGCAGTCACTGTCAGGTCACACTCGGGCGGGGACAGTCTCCGGAACGCGCCCGAAACGGCGATGGCGGGAACGGAACTCGCAGACTGCCGCCTCGAGGTCGGCAGCGTCAAAGTCCGGCCACATCCGGTCCGTGAAGATGAGTTCCGCGTAGGCGCACTCCCACAGCATGAAGTCGCTCAAACGCTGTTCGCCGCCGGTGCGAATCAGAAGGTCAAGGTCGGGGATAGGCGTCCCGTCGTGATTGACCCCGGCGAGCAAGTGCGCAAACTCTACTGGCGTGGCTTCCTCGCATTGGCCCAGTGATCGCGCGGCACAGAGAATGGCGTCGCGAGCCGAATAATCAATCGCCAGGCGCAGGTGCAGCCGGCGGCTCCCGAGCGTTGCGGTTTCGGCAGCCTCGATAGCGGCGACCAGCGAGGGCCCGAGTCGACCGCGCCGCCCGATAACGTTGGTCCTTATTCCGGCGCCCACCCACTCTGCCACCGATGAGCGCAGGAACTCTTCAAAAATGCTCATAAGTTCCCGGACTTCACACGAAGGACGTTGCCAGTTATCCGAGGAAAAGGCGTGCAGCGTCAGTGTCCCGATCCCCAGGCCGGGAGCAGCCTGTACCGTGCGGCGAACAGCCTCCACGCCCTCGAGGTGCCCCGCGCTGCGCGGCAGGCCTCGAGCGGCTGCCCAACGCCCGCTTCCGTCCATAATGATGGCCGCATGAATTGAGTGGCCAATGTCGCCGCCCGTATCGGCGACCCCAAGCGGCGAGATAAGTGAAAAGCGACGGGGCAAGCGATCAGGACCATCGGTCAACTGTGCCATCAACACCACCTACCTTCCAAAGGACTTTACCCTGCAAAGCATTCGCACAAAAAAATTCGGCACGCTCATTACCGCGGGCGCATGGATTGGATCAGCGCTTCCATGTGATCCAGGTAGCGCTCCAGCGCCCGCTGGCCGGCTAGGGCGAGGCGGTAGACGGTTTTCGGCAGCCGGCCTTCGAAATATTTCTCGCAGATGGTGTACCCCGCTTCCTCCAGCTTGCGCGCGTGCACGCTCAGGTTGCCATCGGTTGTCTTCAGCAATTTCTTGAGCTCGTTGAAGCTGAGCGATTCGTTCACCGCCAGGGCGCTCACGATGCCGAGCCGAATGCGTTCGTGGACCAGGCGGTCCAGTTCGGGCGGCGCCCCCAACGGCGCCTCACGACGCAATCGCCGAATATCCCGCGCCGGTCGCCTCGCGCCTGCAACACGGGCCGCAACGCTTGAAATCTGTCTAGCCACCGTACCTCCTTGCAATAATCGTCCCGAAAATGATGTGAAGCCCGCCGAAACCCGCAGCCATGATCAAGTTTGCCCACCCCGCGGGGCAGAACAGGGCTAGAATTCCCGCGAACATGAAGCACAGACCCATGATTGGGACGACCTTTACGGAAAACGCCCCTGCCGTCACCACACCGGCCCCGTAAAGCAGGAGCCAAAGGCCCGGCAGCAGGCTAAATACACCTGCGCGGTAAATCACAATGCTGAGCACTGCAGCCGCCAGCATGGGGGGAGACAGGCCCAGTACAGCCTTCCGGCCAGGCCTTGTAAGCAGGGGCGTCTGCACCTTCCGCGCCTTCCAAAAAATAGCCGACGCGCCCACCGCAAAAGCGCACAGGGCTTCCAACCCCCACACCCCAACCCACCATTCCACTTGCGGGCGGAGCGAGGCAACCACGGCGGCGGCCAAGGCCGTGATCCCTATCGTCACCCCGCCCCAACCCGGGACGGCGGTGAACGAAGCCGCGCTTTCCATGGTCTCGCGGATGAACCGCAGATCGTCCATGGCGTGCGTTGACATGGGCACTGGCCTGGAACGTCGTGCGCGAACTGGACCCGGACATGCCATGGATGAGTTTATACAGGACGTTCTAACTCATGTCAAGTACTTTGTGATGCAAAGTTCACTTCTTGAGGTGCTGGTCAAAGAAATCAGAAGTCGCATGGTAGGCCGCCAGCCAAGTGCGATGCCGCAAGAAGTCGTGTATCTCGTCCGCAAAGACGAGTTGTTGGAACTCCACACCCTGTTTCCGCAACGCCTCCACCAGGCGGACCATCTCCGTGAAGGGAACGTTGCGGTCATCATCCCCCTGCACCAGCAAGACCGGCGAACGCCACGACTTGACGGAAGCCAGCGGCGAGGACTCCCACGCCAGCCGTGCCACGTCAGGCCGCGCGGCGGGATCGTAGGAAGGCGCCCAGTTCTGGGCTTCGAGGTTCCAGTCGTGCACGCCGTGCAGGTCAACGCCGCAGGCGAATAGCTCGGAGGCTCGGGCCAAGCCGAGGGCCGTCAAATATCCGCCGTAAGAACCGCCCCACAAGCCGATGTGATTCGGATCCACCTCGGGCCGCAGGCGCAGGTAGAGGCCGGCGCCCTGGACATCGTTAAACTCGCTCGCCCCACTGGGGCCGTAGTCGAGCGCCTCGCGAAAGTCCAGCCCGTAGCCGATGCCGCTGCGGTAGTTAAGCGATAGCACGACGTAACCGCGGCTGGCGAGATACTGATTAAGGGCATAGGCGTTGTGATAGTAGCCCATATAATGCCAGCCCAGCAGCATCTGGCGGCGCGAACCGCCGTGCATGAATACTACGGCCGGGTGGCGCTGCCCGGAGGCCTCGCCCTTAGGCAGAAAAAGCTGCGCGTGGATGCGCAGCCCATCAGCGGCGGGAAAGATCACTTGTTGCGGGGTGACGAGATCAGCGGCAGGAAAGTCAGAGGGAAGCGTTTCAGGAGCGAGGTCGCGGATTCCACCCGAGTTAACCAGAATCGCCGGCCGAGCCGGGCGCTGGGCGTCTGAATGAAGCAGGGCAACGGTGGCGCCGTCGCTCATCATCACCGGCGACCACTCGATTCCTTCGCCCCTGGTCAGTGGAGTGGGGTGGTCACCCGTGACTGGCTCGCGCCACAGGTGACGGCGGTCGATGTCATCCTGGTTCGAGGCCAAAATCAACTGGCGGCGATCGGGACTGAGGGAAACGAACTCCACTTCGAAATCGCCGGGGGTGAGGAGCTTTGCCGTGCCGCCCGCAAGGGGAACAGAATAAAGATGAGCCCAGCCGTCGCGCTCCCAGGGAAAGACCAGGTTGTCACCGTCGCCCCAGAAGATCTGATGCTCGGCCGCAATCGCGCGAAAGACGCTGCCGCGGCCCGTATCGGCGCGCCAAACTTCGAGACCCTGGCCGGTGGCAGCGTCGGCCACGCGGAGCGACCAGGGCGGGCCCGCGCGTTTCGGCCCGAAGGTGGTGTCGTCGCGTGAAGCAGGAAGGCGCAGGAAGGCGATCTGCCTACTGTCCGGCGACCAGACAAAATCGAGATCCTGGTCAACGCTCGGATCGAGGTACACCAGGCTCTTGCCCTGCACGTTGTACACGCCCACGAAGCTGTGATCCCCACGGCGGCTGACGAAAGCGAGGCGCGAACCGTCGGGCGACCAACGGAGCGAACTGCCTTTGCCCTTGTCGTGGATCAATTGTTCGGGCTTGGCGCCTTCGGCCAGCTTGACCAGCCACACCTGGTCCTTGAAGATGTAGGCCACACTCTCGCCCTTCGGAGAAACCGCCGGAGAATGGCCCTCGGCGAGCTTGCGCGGCGAGCCGCCGTCCACTAAGACAACCCAGACGTCCTGTTCGACGCCTTCGGGTGCGCTCGCCGGGTTGGGGTAGGCGCCGCCGGTCTCGAAGTCGCCCCCGCGAACATAGAGTATCGCCCGGCTGTCGGGAGTCCAGGCGAGCTCCGCGATCTCCTGGCCGTCGTCTTGGGTGTACCGTGTGAGCTGCCGCGAAGCATAGCCTCCGCCACTTGGCTCGGCCACCCAGATATTGCGAAGCCCGCGCGCGTCCAACACCCAGGCCACCCTGCCGCCCGAAGGCGAAGCCACTAGCTCGGTTGGGAATGGCGAGCTCAGCACCTGTTCGAGCGTGAAGGAGCCTCGCGCCGCAGGGACGACCACGAGGACGAAAAGCATAAAGGCAGCGGTCTGCAATCTTCTACCGGAGACTATGACCACGATTATTCCTCCTTTCTCTTAGTGACAGAACGCGCGCCAGCGGTCCAAAGGCGTCGCAATATGAGAGGCCGTGACAGGAGGGGTCGGGCTCAGTGATCCCGCGGGGTCTTGTCGCGGAACGGATTGCCGGCTTCGTAGAGGGCCATCCTGGCTTTCAGCCCCTCCATCAGGGTTTGGTCGTTCTGTTGGGTAGCAAGGACCAGGGCACGGCGCGCGGTTTCCGCAGCCTCAGAGAAGCGGCCCGCTTCGGCGTAGGCCGCAGCCAGCGTGTCCAGAATCTCCGGCTTCTCTCCGCCGGGCAACCTTTCGGCGCGCTCGGCAAGGGCCACGGCTTCCGCCCCGTTACGGACCGAGGTATCGGGGGTAGTTGCCAGCACCCACGCCGCTTTATTCAAAACCTGCAAATGGTCCGGATCTATGCTAATTCCTGTGCGCCAATGTGCAAGTGCCTCGGGAATTCTTCCCATCTGGTAGTAAGCGTCTCCCAGGCTGTAGTGGCCTTTTGCGTAGTTGGGCGTCACCTCCACGGCCTTTTGCCACTCAGTGATCGCCTCGTGGAGCTTTCCCATCTGCGCGAGGAGTACCCCTAAATTGTAGTAAGCATCCACGAATCGGGGGTTGAGTTCCGTAGCCTTACGAAAGTTTGTCAGCGCCTCGTCGTCACTTCCGATCTTGGCCAGGCTGACGGCCAGACCGTTGCGGGCGCCGTCATCCTCCGGATCTGTTTCCACTGCCCTCCTCCACTCAGCAAGGGCTTCCGCATACTGCCCCTTCCGCATCAACTCAACCGCGCGATCAAACATCCGAACAGACTCGGCGGCGGGCGCGTCGATCTTCAGCAGACCGTTTGGGGGGATGTTGACGAATTCAGGAATATTCACGGCGCGGTTCGCCGCCGTGGCGTTCTCAACCAGGACGGCCGGGCTGTCATTACCTTGTGCATCGATGTGGGTGAGAAACATCTGGGTGTAGGGCGATCGACTCTTGGAGGAGAAGACGAGCCAGTGCCCGTTGGGCGAAAAGCTGTGCCAGGAATTCATGAGCCGCGTGTTGCAGCGCATGTGGCGCGCCACGCCGCCTCCAACCGGAACGATGAAGAGCTGGCTATCAGGCCGCATCAACTGGCCGTTGCGACACTTCACAAAGACGATCCAGCGGCCATCGGGTGATATCTTCGGGAAGCTATTGCTCATACCGTTCCGCGAGGCGCCGGCGATCGGCACCGGCTGACCGCCCTTGCCCCCGTTGAAGGGAATCCGGTACAGGTCGTACTTGATTTGGGTCTCGTTGGGATCATTGGCATACTGAGCCGGCCCCTGGAACATAGCAACGGGTTCCTTCGCTTCGGCCCGGGCAAATACGATGTACTTGCCGTCAGGGCTCCAAACGCCGTCGGTCTGCACGTAGCCAAGATCATCGGCGCCCGGCAGAGGCTGCCTCCTGCCGGTGGCCCGGCTGTACCAACTCAGGATCCCTCGGGTTGGATAAAAGACCTGGAGAAAGCGATAGTCCTTGAAGTTGGAGAGGTAGTAAGAACCCTGCATGTCTAGTCCTGGTCCGGCGAACGTGGTCAGGACGTACTGCCCATCCGGCGAAACCTGGGACATGAAGCCGACCCTTGTCAGCCCCAACTGCCAGTCGCCATTCCACGAGAGCAGATCTTTACGGCTGATAGTCATCTGCTGCTTGATGGGAACCAGAGCATACAACCCCTTGTCGTTCTCCGGGCCGTCCATATCCATTCCGAAAGTCTTGCCATCACTCGAAAAAGAATGGCAATTGGCGCAGGTGTGGAGGCCCGTAAGCAGCAGCCGGCTTTGAGACTCACCGACATTGCGCAGTCGCCAGGCGATCAAAGGCAGCGCGCTGGCGTCAAGTGGCTTGATGACATGCTTTACCCCTTCCGACGGCATGAGCGGTACGTCGCGATAGAAGATGGGCGCCCCCACCGGGTCTTTCGATATTTCGATAGTGACGCTGCCACGGGAAACACGCTCTTTCTCCCGCAAGCCGGTAAGTGTTATCCTCGCCGGAAGCTCCAGCGCGTGTTTTTTGATCGATCCCCACGTTTCGGCATCGGGCGTCCAAGTCCAGGTGGCGGCTAGCTGTGGGGTCCGCCCGGGCAATTCGTTTGAGGGGGCAATGCAGCGCTCGTCGATCTCGCCGACGTGGAAGTGCTCGCCGCGCGAGGTCGAATGCACCTCCGCTGTTCCGTCGGCAAATTCAATGTCAATCTGCCAGGCCGTGGCCTCCTCCGCGGCATCGCGCCATAGAAAAGTGGGTGGGGTCATATCGGGCGGAAAGATCGATCCATCGTCGGGATAGTCGACTGTGATCAGCTTAAGCGCGGCAACGGATGACGTCGCACCCTTGACAGTTCCGAGGCCCTTCGCCTGGGCCTCCATCACCAGATTTGTATACGGGCTATACGGCGCAGAGGTCAGATCAATTAGTAAAACCAGTATCGCCAGCACAAAGGTGCAAACTCCGAGCCAACCTCGTGTACCGACGACTTTCAAGGGCACTTCCACTCACCTCTCTGTAAAGCATATATGCGCCTTGAACTCTGGTCAAGGAAGATGACAGAAAGTCAATGTCCTGCCGTATTGGAGGGCCGGTCTGCCTCGTTTTCGACAAGTCTGTACCGGTTTCTCTCGGCTTCCTGCTTCCTTGCGTCACCGGTAACCTGTCCTAAGCGTTGAACCAAACTCGGAACTTCCGTAAGATCTCCGGTCTTCCGCAAAGCCTCAACCAGGTGATAAATGGCTGACTGATCGTTCGGGTCGACTTTAAGGGCTTGGCGAGACTCAGCGATCGCCTCGCTCGTCCTTCCCGACCGTAGGTAGAGCTCACTAAGGACATCTCTTGCCAAGGGAAAATCAGGTTTGTTATGAATGGATCTGCGGGCAGCGTCCTCCGCGACCTGAAATTCCTGGGTGCCGGGGGTGGCCCCTTTCCGCAACAGGATCTCAGCCAATAGATAGTTGAGAATCGGGTCATTTGGGGTGTTCTTTAGACGCCCCCTAACCACATCGAGAGACTTGTTGATCTCGTTGCCCTGAAGCAACGAAATGCCCATGGCGACCGTACTATAATTCTGGGAGGGGTTCAAGCTGGTGGCTTTTTCGAAATCAGAGCTTGCTTCGTCATATCGAGCCATCTGGACATAAAGCACTCCTCGCTCAATGTAAAGAGGCGCTGAATCCGGCAGGGCATGCAAGCCGGCGGTGAGGATATCCACGCCGACCTGGAACGATTTATGATCGAGGCAGATGATGGCCAGATCCACGTAATTCGCGACCTCCTGGGGAGCAAGCGCAATTGCCTGTTGCAGCGCTCCCACCGCCAGGGGCGTCTGCTGATTGGCCTCGTAAGCGGCGGCGATCAGGTTGAGAGCATCGACGCTTGGCTTGGGGCTCTTGACCAAAGGTTGCAGTGTCTGAATCGCCAGCTCGTTGAGATGCGCCTGATACTGCACTGCCGCGAGATCGTAACGGGCAAGCGAATCCTCCGGGCGGAGCTCGCAAACCCGTTCGAAAACTGCGATCGTATTTGCGGTTTGGTGAGTCTGCGCGAGACAGGAACCGTATTCTGAGAGGGCCGAGGGGTTGTTGTCGATAATCTGGCGGCTTTCCTTGAAGTGCGCTATAGCTGATTCACAATCTTTACGTTTGAAAGCCAGAGCCCCAAGCATAGCGTGGGCTGTTTGCTCGTGTGGATTTAGGCGGATTAGCGATTCAAGGAGAGTGGAGGCTTCCGGTCGGCCGCCTTTGTACGCAGTTTGGGCGACCGCCTCGAGGGCCGGGACAAATTCTGGGTTTATCTTCAGCGCTTGATCAAAAGCTTTAAGGCTCTCCTCGATCCGGCCCATGCGTGAGAGCGCCATGCCTTCCAAGGTCCACACACGTGGGTCTCCAGGTTGGGCTCGAACCAGTTCCCGCGCCAAGCTGAGTGCTTTTGGATAATCACCCGAGCGCAGGGCTTCGACAGTAGCAGTCACAGTCGGGAGACTTGTTTGTGGGCGGGCACACTCACCCCGAACCAGTAAGATTAGACAGCCCAACGCAACCGCCTTCAAGCGTCTGCAACGCCAGAACGGCAAGCAGCCCACGGTCGAACTCCGACGTGTTCCTTTTGTCATCTCAACATTCCGTTGCAGCTTCCCCTTTGCGAACCGGCTGAATGTTGGCACGAGAGCGGCGGAGGGGCTGTCGATTGGCGGACGATGAGCTTGGTTCCGACGATGTACTCTGATCCGCGTTTCCTTTCGGAACGCAAAAGTTTATTAAGGGCCTCGAAGGCCAGTCCCCCTAGCATTTCACGTGAAAGACTAATTGTGGTCAAAGGGGGACACGTTGCTACACACAACTGGATATCATCGAATCCAACCACCGACATATCCTGCGGCACTCGCAGACCAGCCTCGTGAATTGCAACCATGGCCCCGATTGCCGTAAGGTCGTTGCTACAAAGGACCGCTCTCGGAGGGTTTGGCCTTTCCAAAAGCGCGCGAGCGGCAGTCTTGCCGCCATCAATTTTGTGGTTCCCCTCGACAATGCAATAGGATGACATTCCCTGCTGAGCCAACGCATCAGCGAACGCTTGCCGGCGGATGGCAGCAGACCGGAGGTTCGGGGGCCCGGCAATGAATCCAAATTCCTTATGACCAAGGTCAGACAAGTGCTTAATAGCTTCGAAAATTCCCTCCGAATAGTTGACTCTGATGTTGCTGATGTGGTTTCCTACAGCCCCGACATCGAGGAAAACCGCGCCGACGTTGTGAGACGCAAGTTCTTCTGTAAGGACGGGAGTGAATTCAGAGGTCATTATCGCGACCCCTCGGACCCTGTTTTCAATCATGATTCGAACGACCGACTCAGCCCGTCGAGGATCGTAATTGGTGTTGAAAAGCAAGAGGTCGAAGCCGTTATTTAAGGCGGCACTTTCAAAGCTCTTGATGAGCTCAGGGAAAAAGGGGTTCCCGATGTCAGAAACAACCAACGCGAAAAAGTTGCTCTTGTTCTGAGCCAAGCGACTGGCTAAAGCATTTTTGTAGTAGTCCATTTCCTGAACTGCGTCCATGACCTTTTGGATTGTCTCTGACGCCACAGGCCGCGTCCGGTTCAATACATGCGAAACAGTCGTGACCGAGACGCCAACGCGCTCGGCCACGTCTTTCATTGTAGTCGCCATATCACTAATCTCCTGCTTCAAAGGCGTATGAAGGCGTGATAGACGTCGTGGAGCCCAGATGGACAATAATTACGCCTGCCATGAGACACGCGCCGCCGTCTGTGTCGGGCATTTTATACAAACCCCTCAACGCTGTCCAGACCAGCGCCTCTCCATCCCCAATTCGCTGATAAGGTTGTCCAATGCAGTAGACACCAGCTTCGGAGCGCGGGAGGTTGGCGCCGACGGACCATGCCGAGCGTAGCCGCCTTGCGCTTCGGCTGAAATCAGTG
>Ga0326728_10007199_pt1 | contig 28979 bp, 25 predicted proteins | sample MB3enrmetagenome_FD_207602 | JGI IMG/M metagenome (GOLD analysis project Ga0326728, IMG submission 207602) | Lab enriched peat soil microbial communities from McLean, Ithaca, NY, United States - MB31MN | ecosystem: Environmental > Terrestrial > Soil > Wetlands > Peat | place: USA: New York... | reverse complement strand
TCAAGTGAAAGATCTGGAAACCGGCCTCCTGGACTTTCCCTGCCGCGTCGACGACCAGGTCGTCCTGCTCTGCTGGCGCATGGGCGAGCCAGCTATCGAGCACTGGCACACCGTGGAAGCGGGGTTTTAAGGCCGTCAGCCTGTAGATGAGCGCTTCCGCCGCCGCGCGGCCTCTGGCGGCAGGCCAAATTAGAGACCTGAGCGACCGCGAGCGAATTCCCTCCAGCCCGCGTCTCTTAACTGAAATCGCTTTTCCGCCGCGTGCATCGAATTCGCAGCAGGACAAGATGTGCGCCTAAGCGATACCCTTGAGCTGAATCCTTAGCAGGATCGCGCGTGATCCGATCGGTCTCGGATAGGCGATGCGCAAGGAGTGACGATGAAGATCGGAAATGGATTAGGACTTTTGCTTGCATCCTCCGTACTTTTGTCCGGATGCTCGGGTTTTTGGGACCTCCCGGCATCGACATCGCCGACGCCCGTTACGCCCACAACGCTTTCTAGCGGCGTCTTCTATGTGCTCAACCAGACAACCAAGCAGATCGCCGCATATTCCATCTCGTCAGGTAGTCTCGTGCAAGTCTCTGGCAGCCCTTACACGCTTGCTGCCACGCCCAATTGCATTGCCGTCGCGCCGGGCGGCGGATTCCTTTATGTCGGTACAAACGCCGGAATCTACCTTTACCTCATCGGATCGGGCGGAGCTCTGACCGCGGGGAACAACGGAGGCACGATCTCCGGGGATATTCCCGCTGCCATGCAGGTTTACGGTTCCTGGTTAGTGGACGCATTCGCTCCCAACTCCACCGGCACCTCAGTGCAAATTGATGCCATTCCCATCAACGCGACGACCGGCGTTTATGCCGGAACCGGAGGCGCGCCTCCATCGCAGACCTTTAACAACCTGACAAATGCCGCCGTGAAACAGATGGTTATTTCTCCCGACGGCGACAATGTTTTTGTGGCTCTAAGTGGCGCAGGCACGCTTATCGATCCCTTTACCACCGGCAACGCCAATCCCCTGGGAGCGACGGCGAGGACGATCGGTGTTTTAAACAGCGGCGGCGATGCCCTGTCCGTGGCCGTGGACCTGACCGAGCGGCTGTTCTACGTCGGCGAAACCCTGGCAAATTCCTCGGCCAACTCGGGCGGGCTGCGCGTCTTCAACTACAGCTCGCTGAGCGGCACGCTGACCCAGGCGTCCGGCTCTCCCATTGCCAGCGGCGGAGTGTCACCTAACGCCATTCTGCCCATAGCTTCCGGCGAATACGTCTATGTCGCCAACGGCCAGGGCGAAACCGGGGCGGGAAATATCGCGTGGTTTCCAATTTCGGCATCAGGAACCACCTATTCCATCGCTGCAGGCAGCACCATTGCTTCGGGGATTTTCCCTGACGGCCTCGCTGAGGACAGCGATGACAACTTCGTGCTCGCGGTCTCAGACGGTGGTCAGACCTCGAGCGGCGATCCCGATCTGGAAGCCTTCACCATGAGCTCAGGAACGCTGACCGCCGCAATCACCTCTAAAACCGGCACGGATCCCGTGGGAGCGATTGCGATTGCGGCGCTGCCGTGATCGCATTGGTCAGTGATCCGTTCTCAGATGTCAGTGAAAGCCGAAAGCTGAGAGCCAGAAGCTCAGAGCCCACCGTTTTCTCGTTACCTCGGTGCTTTTTCCCTGTTTTTCTGATCACCGTTCGCTGACAACGGAACATTGGGAAAGTGCTATTCTCAAGGGGAACGCCACGAGCTGTGCTCACTCGTTTCCCAATCCTTCTCGTCAATTTCGTCCGGCGCGTCCGGAACGTCTCCGCGCCATTTCTGGTGCCTCTCTGGGCCCTTGTGCTGGTTTCGGGATGCGCGCGGTTCCGTCACGAGCGGCATGAGATGGTGTATGTTTCCGTGCGCGAGACGTATCTCCACGACCGCGTCGCCCCGGTTTCAAATCGGGTGTGCGAGGTGGTCAACTGCCAGCCGCTCGAAGAGCTGGAGCACGGGCGCCGCTTTCTCAAGGTCAAGACAGAAAAGAACCAGATCGGGTGGGTTGAAGACCGCGCCGTGATCGATGCCAAGACCTCTCAAGCACGACTTCAACGTGGTGTGATCGGATGCTGCCTTTGAAGCGTGGCACACACTCTTGCTCCACGCCTCCTTCTTTCCTTGCACCAGACTTCATACGGCATGTACCTCCTGCCAGAAAATAAATAGAGCAGAGGTATCAATGGCGACCCGTTGCTGCGTCGGCATCCCCTCTTCGGGAAGTGGCGCCCTTTGTTCGATCGACTATTAAGCGGTGAGTTCTTCTTCTGCGCTCAGTTTTTCCAACTGTGTTGAAGGCGGGAAACCGGTGGCCCCTTCGGTCTTAAGTATGAGGCGCTGGAGCGCATTTCTGACTTGTCCTGCTGCCTTGTCATCAAGACCGATGTGAGACTGCTCTTCCATTACTTCGAGGGCAAAACGCAGATTGCTGAGCACTCGACAATGATTCGCAGGGTCCTTCATAGGTGCAGTTTAGCGGGATTTTCTTCAGATTGACACCAACTTTTCCACATTTCTGCCAGATTTGCACAGGCTCGGAGATCCGATCCCGCCCTGGCTCCCGGTTGCGAGGACATAAAAATGTCACATCATGGGGTATTACGGTCCCGGTAGGGACGCCCATCGCTGGGCGCCCCCCGGGACAGATCCGTACGTGCGCGTCTACGCATACGGCTCTTACGAAGGATGAGTAGCGGCGATCCTTGCCTGCAACAAACTCGGAACGCTCCGGGTTACATGGGCAGCCGCACCGGGGTTCGTAGCGGCTAGTGCTGTCGCAAACGTCCCTGTTGTGACGCCTCCAAACGGTGAATTTCATGAGGTCTGTCCTCCCCCTGCCGAATATCGGGTTCTGGTGAAGCTCTCACAGCGGGTTTAGGACAACCGTAGGGACAATTCAGAGGGGAAGTCAAGATTGAGCAGTATTTATGCGGGAAAAATATTGGCTCCTCAGGTAGGACTCGAACCTACAACCCTTCGGTTAACAGCCGAATGCTCTGCCATTGAGCTACTGAGGAGTGTATGGCGTTGTGTTGCCCAATAAATAAGTTAGCAGAGCCCGCGAAGCGCGTCAAAAGCGCCGATTCCAAAGCGACCGAGGAGCAGTTTACCATTGGTCCGATCGGTAACATGTGCCGCCTGCTTCTCCTGCTGTCTGACGTTCACAAACAAAACATGCTGCGAAACCCTCAACGAGATCCGCAACGAGCGTGATCTGCTTCTGGAGGCGCTCAAGGAGTCTGAGTGGACCATGGTGGATCGTGTCCCGATGACTCTGAACCGTGCATTCCCGCAGTACACTCAGGCAGTGAGTAAAATGCTGATGAAAATATTGACATGGAACAACACAATTTAACGGTATACTCTCTTTGCCGCCGTTTCGTCGCGCGACCATCAAACCAGAAAGGATCCCCATGCCCACCGACGAACAGTTCCGCACGCTCGAAAAGAAGGTCGAAGAGCTCACCGCGCATGTCTCCAAGCTCCAGGATACGCAAGCCGTCCGCGATCTCCAGTTCAAATACGGCTACTACCTGGACAAGTGCCTCTATGACGAAGCGGTCGACCTGTATACCGACGATTGCGAGGTCCACTTCCTGGGAGGGATCTTCCGCGGCAAGGAAAGCGCGCGACGCCTCTACTGCGGCCGATTCCGCGAGATCTTCACCGACGGCCATAACGGCCCGGTTCAGGGTTACCTGCTCGACCACATGATTCTCCAGGACATCATCGACATCGCGCCCGATGGCAAGACGGCATACGCCCGCATGCGCGTCTTCATGCAAGCCGGACGCCATCACGAGTACACCGACGAAACGCATCCCCTGCGCCAGTGGTGGGAAGGTTCGCTCTACGAAAACGTCTACGCCAAGGAAAACGGCATCTGGAAACTCAAAGTGCTGAACTATCGCCCCGTCTACCACGCCGATTTCGACAAAGGCTGGGCCTACACTGAGCCCAATTACGTTCCTTTTTACACCGATACCTATCCGGCGAACCCCACCGGCCCCGACGAACTCGAAAAGCCCGTGCCGCCGCTCTGGCCCCAGACCGATACGCTGCCCTTCCACTACCCGCATCCCGTCACCGGCAAGGAAGTGAAGCTCTCGCCGCCACCCAACATCGTCCACAAGGCTGCCGCAAAATAGCGCGCCGAAAGCAGGTCAATGGCAAAACCGTTCCCCAACACAATGGACTTCGCGGGCTGGAACGCGCCCTCCCGCATCGAGTGCGATATCTACGACCTGGTCACTGAGGGCGAAGTACCCCAGGAGATCAACGGCAACTGGTATCGCTCCATTCCCGATCCGCAGTATTCGCCCATGCTCGGCGACGACACGTTCTTGAGCGGCGACGGCATGGTGAGCCTCTTCCGCTTCGAAAATGGCCACGTCGATTTCAAGATGCGCTACGTCAAAACCGAGCGCTGGAAGGCGGAGCGCGCCGCTCGCCGCTCGCTCTTCGGCCTGTACCGTAACCCTTTCACCGACGACCCGAGCGTTCGCGGCAAGCCGCGCAACGTCAACAACACAACGCCGGTTTACCACGCGGGCAAGCTGCTGGCGCTCAAAGAAGACAGCCACGCAATGGAGCTCGATCCCCATTCGCTCGAAACCATTGGCGAATTCGATTACGACGGCAAGCTCAAGAGCCAGACCATGACCGCGCACACACGGCTGGCGCCCGACACCGGCGATCTCTATTTCTTCGGCTACGAAGCCGGCGGCCTGGTGACCAAAGACGTCGCGTTTTGCGTCGCTGACAAAAAAGGCAACCTGGTCCGTGAAGAGTGGTTCGAAGCACCCTACGTCGCGCTCATGCACGATTTCGCCGTCACGCGGGAGCACGTCATCTTCCCTGTCTTCCCCATTACCGCCGATCTCAATCGCATGAAGCAGGGCGGTCACCACTGGGTTTTTGAGCCGGACAAGGAATCCTGCGTCGGCATTCTCCCGCGTGACGCGCACGCAAGGCACATGCGCTGGTTCCGCGGCCCCGCGCGATCGTCCTTCCACTTCATGAACGCCTACAGCGAAGGCAATCGCGTGCACATGTATTTCGGCCTCAGTAAAGTGCCGCCGTTCCCGTTCATGCAGAAGGCCTCGGGGATCAACCTGCGGCCCGATCAGGCGGGCATTGGATTCGTGCGCTGGACCTTCGACCTATCCAAGCCCGGCGACACCTGGGAAGAGACCGTCATTGGCCCCTCTGGCGACATGCCGCGCACCGCGCTCAAGGACCAGATGATCGATTTCGACATCGGCTACTACCAAACGTTCGATCCGAAAAATGGCCCGCCGCTGGTCGCCGGCCCCGTCGGCGCGGGTTTCAACACCATCCTCCGCATGGAAGTGAAGACCGGCAAGTACACCACGCTGGGACTCGGCCCCACGGTCACGGTCCAGGAGCACGTCCACATCCCGTCGCAAAAGCCCGGCCACGAAGGCTACCTCGCCTTCGTCTGCGATATGCATGACCAGCAGCTCTCCGAAGTCGCGATCGTCGAAGCCGGCAACATCGAAAAAGGCGCCATCGCGCGCATCAAAGTTCCGTTCCGCCTGCGCGTGCAGGTGCACGGCAACTGGGTCCCGGCTAATGAACTATGAGTGGCGAAATGTTGTCTTAGACCACGCGCAGTGAGGTCTCCCAAATGTCCGCCATCGAGATGTCTCCCGCCACATCCGCCGAAGGCTACGCGGACTTGAAGCTGCTCATCGCCGGCGAATGGACGCCGCTCGGCAACCGCGAGTCCGAGCCGGTTCTCAATCCGGCAACCGGCGAATGCATCGGCATCCTGCCCCATGCCTCCAAAGCCGATCTCGATCGCGCGCTCGATGCTGCCGAGAAGGCTTCTCCCGTGTGGCGCAACACGTCGCCTCAGGATCGCGGCAAGATCCTGAAGCGTGCCGCCGATCTGATGCGCGAACGCTCCGAGCACATCGCGCGCATCGCCACCATTGAAGAAGGCAAGACCATCCACGAGTCGCGCTTTGAACTGAACTTCTCCGCCGACGTCATCGAGTGGTTCGCCGAAGAGGGTCGCCGGGCCTATGGCCGCGTGCTACCGCAACGTATGCCGGGGGTTCGCATGACTGTGCTGAAGGAGCCCGTCGGCCCTGTGGCTGCCTTCGCACCGTGGAATTTTCCGATTGGCAATCCGTGCCGCAAGCTGGGAGCGGCGCTCGCTGCCGGTTGCCCTTGCATTATCAAGCCGGCCGAACATACACCTGCCACGGCGCTCGAAGTGGCGCGCGCGCTGGTAGACGCTGGATTACCGAAAGGCGTGATCTCGATGGTATTCGGCGTGCCGTCGGACGTTTCCACACACCTCCTTGCTTCGCCGATTATCAGAAAGCTTTCATTCACCGGATCCACGCGCGTCGGCAAGCAGCTCCTGAAACTCGCGGCCGATGGCATGAAGCGCACCACCATGGAACTGGGCGGCCACGCGCCCGTGCTGGTGTTCGACGACGTGGATGTCGATCATGTGCTCGATCTGTCCGTGGTCTCCAAGTTCCGCAACGCCGGCCAGGTCTGCATTTCGCCCACGCGCTACTATGTGCACGAGAAGATTTACTCGCGCTTCGTCGAGGGCTTCGCTGCGCGCGCGCGATCCTGGACGGTCGGCGATGGGCTCGACGAAAAGAACAAGATGGGCCCACTCGCCCATTCGCTGCGCTTGAACGCGATGGACGAATTGCTCACCGACGCCCGCAAACACGGCGCGCAGTTCAAGGCCGGCGGCTCGCGCATTGCGGGCGCCGGCTATTTCTGGGAGCCTACGGTCATCTCCGATGTTCCCAACGAAGCGCGCATCATGAACGAGGAGCCGTTCGGGCCGGTAGCGATCATCAATCCGTTCTCCGATTTCGACTCCGTGATCAAGCAGGCTAATCGCCTGCCCTACGGTCTGGCCGCGTACGCCTTCACCAACAACAATCGCACCGTCAATCTGCTCGGCGAGCAGATTGAAGCGGGATTGATCGGCATCAACAGCTATGTCATTTCGGTCCGCGACTCTCCCTTCGGCGGAATGAAGGAAAGCGGCCACGGCAGCGAAGAAGGACAGGAGGGTTTAGAAGCCTGTCTGGTAACCAAGTTCGTTACCGAATCCTGAATGCTCGATTATCTTCGCATCGCCACTGAAGAAGCCGTCGCGCCACCCAAGTTGCTGGCGCGCTATCGCAAGCTGCTCGACCGCTATCTCTCGAAGTGGGTTGGCTACGCGACTTTCTCGATCTTCCAGCAGCCGCTGCTCTTTGTGTAATCGATCGTCAGCATCCGACGCTCGGTCCGGCGCAAGGTGCCGTAACCCTGGGCATGAGCCATCTGTGCCAGCGTGCAATCCTTGGCCAGCGGCGTTTCCACGTCGACGGCACAGTCGAAATACCCGACGGCGCTTCGGCCATCCGCGGCGATTTCGATCCCGTCCGGCGCACCGGCATGATCCGCAGTAATCCGGCGCACTGCGCTGTCGTGTAGCGCCTCGCGATCACCGGTATTGACCTGCCGCAGCCAGGACTGATGCAACTCGCGGATCGCGGCCTCGTCCTCGAGGCGCCTTACACGAGCTTTCAACCCGTCGTCGGCAAGCGCAACAGCGGAAACCGAGGCGATCGCGATAGGCGCGGCCAGAAGCGCGCCGCCTTTCAGGAACCTGCGGCGCGTGGGGGTAATGTCCTTGGTCATGTCGTTCTCACTCAAGTCCTGATCTGGAAATACTTGTCGACTTCGAACTTGCCTGCGTGCCGGACCACGGCGCCGATCTGACTCATATCGAGGCCGCGCGAGCCGCAGGAATAGCCGATGCCGGCATCGTGCATGATGTTCAAGTTGAGCAGAATTGTGCCGAGCGTGCCGTTGCAGCCCTCCTCCAGCCAACGCATGAAATAGATGCCGTCGCGGATCTTCACGAAGTCGCCCGGACCGCTCCATTCCATGCCGCCATGCCCGTCCGGCGTGAAGATGATCCATGACACCGTGTGGGGCGTGGAATAGAGATGCATCGAAGTGAGCCCGGGAGCATAGCTGTAGGTGATGCAGCGGCCCAGCATTTCGGTCGTTCTGACGTGGCGGCGGTACATGGGCGGTTGAATGCCGTGCATCTCCAGCACGCCGAAAAGGGTGCGCGCCCCGGCCTCGTTGGCGAAATAGGGCGTGTTGAGAAAGCCGTTGTAGCAGGTCACCAGCCCCTGGTGGAAATCCACTGCCATGATGTGGCCGTCATGGTTGGGCGCGCCCTCCAGCAGATGTCCGAACAGGATCAACCCGGGCGCCACCTCGTAGGCCTGGTAGCGCGCTTTGGTCCACTCGCCCTTGCCGTCCATGCGCCAGTTGAGTTCGTCGGCGCTGTCGACCTTGTATTCCATGACCGGCCCATTGTCGTAGCGCAGAGTGAAGGTTTTGCCCGCTAGAAAGTCATTCGCGGGCAGGGCGTTCGTGGCCATGCCGGCAGCGCCGCCGGTCGCGGTACGGTTTGGAAAGGCAGCGGATTTTTCCTTGACGATCTGGGCCACCTGCTCCTGGGTCAGCTTCTCCATGGTCTTGATCGGCCGGTACACCCCCCGCCCGCCCTTGACGGGCTTGCCATCCGGTCCCTTGGGACCGGGGATAGGGTCACCGGAATAGTCGCCAAATTTCTCGAAGCGGGCGATCTGGCCCACGATGTCGCCATGGCCCCGGAAGAGGTAGTACTGCAGGTTGTCGCCTTCATCGAAGCCGAGCCGTAATCCCATCTGCTCGGTGCGGTTCATGTCGATCACATAGGCGGTGAAGGTGCCCGAAAACTCGCATTCCGTGCGGGTGTAGACAAAGAAATCGTTGTCCAGCTTGACGTAGTCAGACGGGGCGCAGAAGCCGAGCTCCCCGCCCGTGCGCGACAGCTCCACGAAGTGGGAATAACCGGCGGAGGGGTAGTACTCCAGTGTCTCCATGCCGGTGTCTTGCCGCCAGTGATAGCCCCGGCCCTCCAAGCGGTCGGTTGGCTCGTGCCGCGTCTTGGGCTCATCGCCCCCGCCTTTGATATAGCCGTAATAGATCTGGCGCTGGACCTCGCGATTGTCCTCGTAGCCGCTGAACCATAGCTCAATGACAGTTGCCAGCCTGCTCTTTCGGTCGACAACCACGGTATAGCCGCGCTGCGTGCCGGGAATCATGTGGGTGAACAGGCAGATGTGGTCTATCGCCAGTGCGCCGAAGCCGGCATGGATCGCCTTGCCGCCGTCCTCGGCCAACGACAACTCGGTGTTGCTGGCGAACTCGTACTTCAGCGCGGGACCATCGTTGGTGACGATCTCCAGCGACTCGCCGGCGAAGTCCGTGGCGAGCGACGAGACACATGTCGGCCCGCGCGCAGCGACCGGGTCGAGCTGGGCGGCGATCTGCTCTTTAGTGAGCTTGGTGTAAGCGATGCGGTGCATCTGCTTTTCGGGATAGGGTGTTCCGAGCATGCGTCTTCTCCTCGAACTCTGGCGCACCGCTACGCGCGGCTTCTGCGCGCCTCACGGGATCGTACGGCTTCGGGCGCGGCCCCTGCAAGCCATAAGTTTAGTCCGCACTTCTCACACTAGGAATCGCCCCCAAAGCACTTGCCGCAAACGGTGCAAGGCTCGCCGGGGCGGTCCTAGTCCCAGCCCGAGGGCATTCCGAACGGGACGGGCCACGCCAGCCCCTCGATCTCACGGATCTTGCCGCCCTCGATCTTGAAAAGCTGCGGCTTCAAAAACGTGATCGGCCTCAGGAAATTCGGCGGCACGGCAACGTCTCCTACTCCCGGCACAGGCACCGTCTTAACGTTCCCTTCGTTATCGAACAGCGCGAGATTCAGCACCAGCCCCTGCTGCTCGTCCACGAGCAGCGGCCGCACGCCGCGAGGCGTCTGGATGGCGCTGAAATATCCCTGGTTGAGTTCCTCCGCGCAGCTTGCGCCGAACGCGTGAAAGTCGGCATGCGCCGGATCGACCACGGGACCATTTGCTTTGTTCGTGGTCGCCATGCCGTTTTCGCGGCTGCTGCATTCACTCGCGAAAGGAACGATCGAGCCGTTCTTCTCCGCGGAGCCCTGATAGTATTTTTGCGTCGCCGCGATCATCTCCGCGCGCGGCGTTTGCTCGTCTTTCGAAAGCGGGGCGAGCAGCGCCACGTCCGGAGAAATGAAATCCGCGGGATCGACTTCGTCGATCAGGATCGGCGTCATCACTCCCGCTGTGTTATCTCCCAGGCCGCCTCGCGGGCGCAGCTCCTGCCGAGCCATTATCACCTCGACTTCGGTGATCTGGTGGTCCTTCACCTTGAGCCGCAGCGCCATGACGGCCTGCAGCCTGCCAAATTCCGTGTAGCTGCCGTAATACCCGGCTTCGCCCGTCTCCGGATCGGCTAGATACACGCGATAGGTGCCGAGCCCGGTAAAAGTCTTCCAAATCCCCTCGCCCGGAGCGACCACCTGTCCGTCTTCCGTGTATTTCACGTTCGGCGCCAGCGCGACTCCGCACGCGCAGCGCTTCAGCATCGCGTTGAAGTAGCTGTCCACCACTCCGAGCAGGCATGTGCGGTCGCATGGCCCCGGAATGGCCTCGTTCGGATGCGCCGGAAGGTGAGTCAGATTCGTTCCCTGATCTGGCGCGGCGAATGCCGTAAGCGAAACATTCGACAACACCGCGCACCACGCTGCAAGCAGCAATCCAGCCAGAATCAAATTTCGAAACACGATTTTCGCCAAGGTAATCTCCGAGATCTATGGAAACGCCGGTTTCATGTTGAACGGGATTTCGTACATGGTCATTTCGATGCGGCTGATGCTGCCGTTTTCAATTCGATACGCTTCGTTCGCGATATTCGTTCGCGGCACCATGAAATATGGCGGCACCTGCCACACTTCTCCGTCGGTCAGATGGATCGACGTCACCGTTCCGTCAAAATCCAGGTATGACGAAGACAGAACGGCGCCGTACTCCACGTCCGTTACCAGGAATCGACGGTCGCGCACTCCGGTTGTAAATCCGAGAAAGCCCAGCTTGTATTGGTCGGTGCAGTTCATCATGGTGAAGTTTTTGACGTTCTCGTCGGAATGCCCGTAGTTCTGCGGACGCGGACGATTTGTCGTATACGTTCCATCCTCGGTGCGCTGGCAGTCCGGCGTGAAGGCGTACACGCCTTTGCCGTCGTTCAATTGCAGCCCTTCGAGGTACATGTAGGCCGCTTGATCCAGCGCCTCTCTCGATTCCCTCTGGTCGGCCGGAATGGGCACGAGCCATCGAGGATCGGGCTTGCCCATCTTTTCGTAATCTGACGCGCCGTACGGGTCGTGCGCCACGAATTGCTCCGCTTGGGTGATCAGCTGATTGACCACTTTCAGCCGCACGATCAAAATTGCGCCCACGCCATTTTCGTACACCACCGTGATTACGCCGACGTCGCCCTGATCCGGATCGCAGTAATAGTGCCGGTACTTTCCGAGCCCGCTGACCGTGGCCCACAGCGCCTGGCCGATCTTCAGCCGCACGTTGTCCTGCGCGTACTCCACGTTCTCAGCCAGCGGCGCCTGCGGAGGATCGTGGGCGGCCATCGCGCCCAGATAGCGGCTCATCATGCCTTCCAGGCACGTTCGGTCGCACGAGACCGAAGCTGCGTCCGCTTTCTGCTCCGCAGCGCGATTCGGCGTACCGTTTGCCGAGGTTCCGCTCGCATTTCCTGCCCGCGGAGCACTCATTCCCATCACCAGCAGCGCCGCGATACTCAAGAGCGCTGCTCGATATGCCGGCCCAGTCTTTTTTCTCAAAGTAACCTCCCGCGATGAATGCCCGGTAAGCTTGCTTGAAAGCGTAACAAATTGGGTGAACGACCCACCTCGGCGCGCCGCTCTGGAACCGGGATTTCCGTTTTGTTCCCCGAATGGTTGATTCTACTCCCAACCATTTCCGCTGGTACAACGTGCCTTTGAGGATTTCATTCCGAGCGCGTCCGGGAATCCACGGATGGCCATTCCCGCCTGTTGCCCGGGAACGAGGGCCGGGATTAGCCCGGATGACCGCGACCCGCTCGCCTGCGGCCGGTATCGATCTCAGTGTGCGATGCTGCAATAATGTACTACGAATCGCCTGCGCGGTGGCCGGAAATGAATCTGCTGGAACTTGTGGGAAACACCCCTCTGGTCGAATTGCGCCGCGTGAACCCGAATCCCGGGGTGCGCATGTTCGGAAAGCTGGAGGGCAACAACCCCGGCTCGTCCGTCAAGGACCGCGCGGCGAAGTTCATGATCGATGGCGCCGAAAGACGCGGCGAGCTCAAACCGGGAGTGCGTATCATCGAGCCCACCAGCGGCAACACCGGAATCTCTCTGGCCATGATTGCGGCCATCAAGGGGTTTGAGATCGAGCTGGTGATGCCTGACAGCTCCACCGCAGAGCGCGTGGCCGCCATGGAGGCTTTTGGCGCCACTGTCACCCTCACGCCTGGCGATGCGGGAATGGAAGGCGCCATCGATTTCGTTCGTGAGCAAGTGGCGAAAGGCGGCGGGCTCATGCTCAACCAGTTCGGCAACCCCGATAACTGGCGCGCTCACTACGAGACAACCGGACCTGAAATCTGGCGCGACACCAAAGGCGCCATCACCCATTTCGTGTCGGCAATGGGAACCACCGGAACCATCATGGGAACTTCAAGGTTCCTGAAGGAACAGAATCCCTCTGTGCGGATCGTGGGCGTGCAGCCTTCTGAAAACGCCAGGATTCCGGGAATCCGCCGCTGGCCGAAAGAGTACATACCGGCCATCTTTGAGCCGCATCGTGTCGATGTCACCATGGACGTCACCCAGGAGGAGGCCGAAAGAATGGCGCGCCGGCTGGCGCGCGAGGAAGGACTCTTCGCCGGCGTTTCCTCCGGCGGGGCTTGCGCGGCGGCCTGCCGGTTGGCGGGAACACTCGATGCGGGCCTGATCGTGTTCGTCCTTTGCGACCTGGGCGAACGATACCTTTCCAGTGGCGTCTTTTCCAATCGCGTTCCCGAAGACAACGGAAAGAGAGGTCACTGATGGCCGCGGCCAGCCGCGCCTGCGAAGGCAATGGGCTCGCAAAAAATACCGCGGAGGTCCGCAGCGGCGCCGACTGCGTCCGAGGTGACCAAGTGACGCTACGTGGGCAACAGGGCCTTTTATTTGGTCTCGCTACCCAGACGCGGGGCATTGGGGTCGAGCCGGCCGGCGCCCTGGACGGCAAGCATCCAGCCGGGGTATTCCGGCGGCAGCTGGCTGATCTGGTCGAGCTGCTGGAGTTCCTCGGGGCTGAACTTCACGTCTACCGCGGGGAGGTTGTCCTGGAGCTGGTCGGTGCGCTTGGCGCCGATGATGACCGAAGTGACGACTGGTTGATGAAGAAGCCAGGCCAGCGCGATGCGGGCGGGCGAGCAGCCGCGGGCCTTGCCAATCGTGCGCATCACGTCGAGGATGCGCCAGGCGCGTTCCTTGTCAACCAGGGGAAAGTCGAACGCGTTGCGGCGGGAATTTTCGGGCTTCTGGTTCTCGCGGCTGTATTTGCCTGAGAGCAATCCACCGGCAAGCGGGCTCCAGACGAGCAGGCCTGTTTTGGTGTGCCGAAACATGGGTACGAACTCGCGCTCGAGATCGCGTCCGGCAATCGAGTAGTAGGCTTGCAGGGTATCAAAGCGGGCATAGCCCTTGAGTTCGGAGACGGTGATCGCGCGGGAGAGTTTCCAGGCCTCCCAGTTACTGGCGCCGATGTAGCGGACCTTGCCCTGTTGAACGAGGGTGTCGAGGGCGCGGAGGGATTCTTCAATGGGTGTGATGGCGTCGCTGCCATGGAGTTGGTAGAGGTCGATGTGATCCGTGCCGAGGCGCTTGAGGCTGGCCTCTACGGCGTCCATGATGTGGCCGCGGGAAGCGCCGACGTCGTTGTGGCTGGGGCCGGTGCGCCCGAAGACTTTGGTGGCAATGACGACATCTTTGCGGGCCATGCCGAGGTTCTTGAGCGACTGGCCGAGAAATTTCTCGCTTTCGCCTTCAGAGTAGACATCGGCGGTGTCGAAGAAGTTCACGCCGGCGTCGATCGAGCCCTTTACCAGGGCGTCGGCGCCTGCCTGGTCCACCTGGCCGACGTTGCTCCAGAAGCCTGAGCCGTGAAAAGTCATGCAGCCGAAGCAGATTCTGGAAACGAGGAGGCCGGTTTCACCTAGTGTCTTATATTGCATGCGGGAGGGTCCTTGGCCGATAGATTCGGCTCAGCTCATTGGATGCGGGGCCACGGCCGGCGACTCGGAAGGTTGGGAGTTTCAACACCATCCGGGGGGAAAATAGGCCGATCGCATGCCTGGTTGCGACCCATCGGAGGGCCCGGCGCCAACAAAAGCCACCGTATCGGTCCTGTGAAATGAGTTGTATCCGGAGATCGTCGACGCCGACGCCGGTGGAGATCCGCTTCCGAGCTGCTCGGCTGTCGAGGCTCTCGAACGGCAGGAACCGTTGATCAACCAGGCGCTTGCCATGAGCACACCTGTGGTGTCGGCGCGCTTGTTGCGATATGGAAAGATCGCGCAACACGGGATCCGACTGGTATTTGCGCCAGCTTTGGAATCCCGCGTTCCGGACATTGCCGGCAGATCATGGCCTAATAGCTGAACGTCTCGCTGAAGGTGTAGTAGGGCGCAGGCGTGGGGACCATCACGGGAATTCTTGTGGGGCTCCATTCCTGGTAAGGGTTTGGATTGCCCTTGTCCTGTTTCATCCGTGGATCCTGCGACGCCTTTTCGCCGGCTTCCTTCACGGGGTTCTTCTCCTTGACCGGGACCACCGCCAAGCCATGCTCCAGGGGGCCGGTGTAGTCGTAGAACATCTGAATGTGCCAGATCTTCCACTGTCCGTCTTCTTTTATGAAGTCCACGCCATACTTCTCAAAGAAAAAGATACCGCCGGGCTGGTGATCGGTTCCGTTCTGCGCGCCGATCATAATCCCCGGCGAGTACCACATGCCCTTGGCGGTCTTGCCGTCCCCGGCAATTTCAATAATCGGAGTGGTCAGGAAGTGAAACAAAAAGGTTCCTGCACCGTAACTCGCGGGCCCGTCAGGAACCTCGGGGTACTGCTTTCTCAGCGCGTCCAGGTCCTTCTGCTCATTGACCTCATTCATCACGCAATACGACGAACGGATGTGCTCTCCTGTCCAGGCGCCCCCGGGGTTGGTGAAGGTATCCGCGGTGGGGGGATGCTTGGCCCAGATTGCATCCAGCTCTTCGCAGCCTTTTCCCGCGCCGTGATAGAACGCATGGCGTCCCATGACGTTGGCGACTGCCTGAATGTCCACCGCCCGCTCCGCATCCGATATGACCGGCCTGTTATCGGCGGCAAATGCGAGGGCATAGCTGCTCGCCGCGAAGAGTCCGACTGCCAGCGCAGCCTGAAATCTATTTTTCATTTCATTCTCCTTCTTCAGTTATTTGTTTATGCGTTGGATCGTCGCCGAATTTTATATGCTTATCCATCGAGAGTTACTTTCGATTTCCCGGCAAACAGATGAATGCATTGCGAAGTAGATGCGTGAAGTTAACCGTGAATTGTGAGAGACTGCGGGCCACTCAATTACTGAACCCACTGAGAGTGCGCGTCAGGGCCACTCAGATACACGTTGATCTGCGAGGCCTGCAGCTTGCCGTCGTAGAACTGGAAAACCTGCATGGTCTCTCCGGTTGCGGGTGATGGGTGGAGCAATCCCGACTTGCCTTCCTTCAACTTCTTCTCGAACCACTGCTCCTGTGTATCCCTTGCGTCTTTCATGTCCTTCGGGATGAAGGCGGAGAGCATGTGTCCTAAGTACGGGTAAGGGTAGACGTATCCGGGAACGATACCGGCGACGACGACAAATCCCAGATCGTCGTCGATTGCGATCACACGGGCCTTCAGATCGGTAGGGCGAAAGGGAGGGAACATGCAGGGGATTGGCATGTCCTTCGTGAAGCCGGCAGGGAGGGGTGGCTGCGGCATATCATCCAGACCGGGATCAACCACTCGCCAACCCAACTCGGTGAACTGGCAGTTCGCGCCGACGTCGACATGGAGCGGATCCGAAGCGTCGAAAGACGCCTGGGCCAGCTTGACCAATTCTTCGTGCGTTGCCTTCTCACGGCCGGGAGGCGGAAACATCAGTTTCTTATAGTTCGCCGGTAGCTGATCGGCCGAGAAAGAGAAGCCATGGTCGCCACGGGAGCGGTTAATAAACAACTCTAACTCTGAAATCTTGCGATCGGCCACCTTGATCCGTCCCCAGAGGACCGACGAACTTCCGGCCTCGCTGATTGCCAGCGCGAAATACGCCTGGCCGAGGTTGGTGTCGATCGCCAGCAGTGAGGGCTTGCCGGCCTTGGTCACCGTCCGCCAGAGGGTCATCATGCCCAGAGCAGCCGGATGCGAGTTTTCTGTCGCCGAGTAGATGTTGGCCAGAGGCAAAGTGTCGGGGTTGTGCGCAACCATCGATGTCAGCACTTGATCGACCATGCCTGCCATGCAGGGTCTGTCACACCCAGCTTCGCCGGTCTGCGCCTGCGCCGCTACAGAAATCCATGCTAAGGCGAATACCAAAGCGATCAGCCATGCTGTCATGTTGCTCGGCACTGCCTTTCCCGCTCCACGCTGGTTCATTTAAGAAATCTCCCTTTTTATTTCAGGCTGTCGGTTTTGCCGGTTTTATCGTGAAAACAACTCGATCTCGTTCCCCTCGGGATCATGCAAAAGAAGTCCCTGAAGAACACCATTCGAATCGCGTCTTCCTGTCACGTCGGTCCCTGCGGCCTCAAGAAAGCTAAACGCCGCATCCAGGTTGGAAACCGAGAAGGCGATATGAACCCATCCCTGCGCCAGGTAACGGGGCGAAGGGTTCTTAGCCCGCTGCGATCCGGTGTACTGGATCAGGTCGAGGCGATAACCGGAGATTTTCAACTGGGCCGCTCCCTGCATATTCGCATCCGGCGGCGGAGGCGTTTGACTTGATCCAGGGGGTGGACCCATCGGGGCAAACGTAAAGCCCAGCTTCTCGATGTACCAATCCCGTTCCGTGCGGAGATTCGCAACGGAAATGGTCATGTGGTGAGGCTGCAGTTCCAGCACAGCTCGCGCCTTGGCCCCGCTGGGCATATCTTCAATGGCGTTCTGGCAGAGCGCGCCGGTAAATGCCGGCAATGCCATGGCCAGAGCGCAAATCATCCGCAAGTGAGCAGGGAATGTAACGCGTCTCATTTTCATCCTTATCTCCGGGGCGTTTCGGTCCAAAGGAATTGGACCGCCATCATAAGCTCGCAATTCTTCCCGGGCCTGGTCACATTCTCTTACCGATTTTGCTGTCCACGCTGAAAGCCCCTCCTCCGGCGACCGTGAGCAGGAGGAAGCTGGCCAGATAGAGAAAAACCAGTTCCAGGTGACCTCCAATACCCGGCATAGGCGGCGGCGCGGGCATGCCGGGGGGTGGGGCAGAGTTAAAGATCGCGAGTCCTAGCGCATTATGCGCGACAAAATACACCACCACCATGTTGATGAACGCGAAGAATGAGGCAATGCGGGTTCCCACGCCGAAGATGATCAGTAATGAGCAGATTCCATCGGCGAAGGCGGCATAGAGCAGGCTGGGGACTGGTCCAATGTGCAGCGGATCCATAAAGTGCTGCGACATGCGCGAAAAACCCGACAGCTTTTCCCATCCGTGATGGTAAAAAAGGCTTGCGGCCACCATCACGCGAAACAGCAGCAGCCCAATATCGTTAAGTGTCCAGTTTCTGTTCACCGCGGCCAACGCCCGTATGTTCAATGTGACCTCCTCCTGGGGGTTAAAATCGACTCCGGCTTTTCCGGCACTGAGAAGCGCATAATTCGAGGTTGAGGAGGAACACGATTTGCGGTTCGCGCAAATCGTGTTCCTCTTTGTTTTGGTGAAGATGGTCAGTTAGCTCGCCTTAAAACAGGAATTTCATGGCGAATTGCCACTGTCTCGCGTTGGTGCCTGGCGCGCTGCCGAGAATCTTGCCGAATGTTGGATCCGTGAAGTTAGCGTCGGGAAGCGCGTAATTCGGAGTGTTGCTTACATTGAAACACTCTGCCCGGAATTGCCCGTTTAAGCTTTCGACGATCTTGAAGTCCTTGAGTAACGAGAGGTCGACATCGCGTTGATGAGGCCCGAAGATCTGCCCGATTCTCTCATTGCCCTGCGTTCCCGTCGGTTGCACTCCGAAGGCCTTGATATTGAACCACTCGCTGATGCTTCGATCGGACACTTTGGTCGATGCAATGACGTTGGGACGGTCCTGATCGAGATTGGGCACATTGATGCCTGAAGCGGGACCGAATGGGCTAGGCGTACTCTCTGGGAAATACACGGTAAACGGATTGCCGGTCTCCCAGTAACCAACGCCGTTCAGCTTCCATCCTTTGGCCATGAAGCCCTCGACTCCGGTAAGGTTACTGCCGAAGGGAATCGCGTAGTCTGCCGTCACCGCGATGCGATGGCGGAGATCGTTGGGCACATTTCCGTAATCGATACCCACCGGACCGGTATACAGAGAGCCGGTGGTTCCATCGCCCAGGTCGTGCGACCAGGTCCAGTTGGCGTTCGCTGTAAGCCCCCGCGCCAGTTGCCGCGTGTACACCAACTGCATCGAGTTGTATGAGGATATGGCGCCATTGTAGTAGTAGTTGATGGTGTTGATAAAGGGCAACTGCGGGTAGACAAGCGCAGGCGTCACGCTGCCGTCACACGGCTGCGGTTTGAACTGGCACGGAGGAAGCGGCTGATCGAGGTTGATCGTACGCAGCAAGCCCCGGCCGAATTCGCCCACCCATGCGAGCGACACGGTATTGTTCGTTCCCAGTTGCCGCTGCACGGCCAGATTGGCCATTTCCACATAGGCCGAGCGGATGTTAAGCGGCTTCGCCGACACCGATGTTACCGCGGGGTTACTGTTGAACGTGGCCAGGCTGACAGTGGACGGAGCGACCGGCCCTTCCGAGATGCATCCCGCAGTTCCGCCCAGTGGGGTAGCGACCGAACAAAATGCCCCGGGGTGAGGATCAAAGGGAAACGGCTGCGCGTAGTTGAACGAATACGGCGGATTGTAGTTCTGCAACACGGAGACAGGCGCGCCCGTGCCGGAAGTGGCCTCGCCCAGGTCGGGAGGAAAGTAGCTCATTCCAAAACCGCCGCGCAGCACGGTTTTTGGGTTCATCGACCAGGCAAAGCCGACCCGGGGAGCGACATCCTTCAAATCGGTATTCACGCCGACTGTCGGGCTAACCACGCCGCCGCCGCCGGCCGAGCTTCCCGTGGCAAAGCAATTGGCGGCGATGGTCCCGGAGGTCAGGCAGCGCGGAAGGAAGTTGGAGAAGTATCCGTGAGCTTCGGTGAACGGCTTAAAGATGTCATACCGAATTCCCACGTTAACGGTCAGGCTGCGATTGACGCGCCAGTCATCCTGTACGTAACCGGCGAACTCCCAGGCGCGGAAACCGGGATTAAAGACAGCGTCCTCGCGAAGCTCCAACGATGGATACCCGGCGATGAAGTTCTGCCTGGAATCCGGATAGAATCCCCCCGGAGGACCCTGCTCCGCGCCCCAGAAGAGAAAGAATCCCGGCGCAATCGCGTCAGTGGCGGCGTTGACCTGCCGACGAATCGCGCTGCCCCCAACCTTGATGTTGTGGGGGCCGTGCGTGTAGGTGACCGAGCCGGCATACTGATAGGTGTTGTTGATATCCAGCAGCGGAACGCTGTTGGTTGAGCCCAGCAGCGGAGTCCATGCCAGGCCGGGGCCGCCCATGGCGGGTAACAATCCCAGAGTGTTTATTCCCGATGCGAAGCCGACTTGCTGGGCGGCTCCAGTGCCGTCGTCAAAAGGCAACGACGCGATATCCACGCGCGTGAAGCCCGTCTTCAGGTCCAGGATCAAGTTAGATCTAAAGATATGCACGTAATCGACTTGCCCGTTATACGACTTGGTTGACGACGGGCCAGCGAAGCTGCCCGAGCCGGCGCCGCTTCCGTTGCCTCCCGGATAAATGCCCTTCAGCGTGGTCTTGGTTAAAGGCGACCACGCCGAAGAGGCAGATGGAGTCTCGGGAATCGCTTCCGGTTCCAACGTGGTGACCGGATTGTCGGCAAAGCGGACGAAGAGGATGTCATTGGGGCCGAAGTGCTCGTCGATGCGAGCATCCACGTTGGTATCGTGCTGTACCACTGGCGGGCTCGAGATGAAGCATCCCACACCGGCGGGGCAGCCCGGGGTGTAGTTCGGCGACGGGAACAGCGCGAAGTAGTTGGCCATGATTGGGCTAACGTTTGCGGCCGGAATGATTCCCAACGAGGGATCGGCGTCAGTTAAGTCCAGCCCACCAGTCTGCACAAACTGGTTCTCTTCGTACGCCGTGGGAACGGTTAACACATACGGCTCAAGCCCCTTGATCGAGCGGTCCTGTTCGAAGTCAACGAAGAAGAAGGTCTTGTCTTTGCCGTGGTAAAGCTTTGGAAGCGTGACCGGTCCGCCGAGGCTGCCACCGAAGGAGTTCAGGCGCAATTCTGGCTTAGGGATCACGCCGGCCGTCGCGAAGAAATCGCGTGCATCGAAAATGTCATTGCGGAAATACTCGTATGCAGAACCGTGAAAATTGTTGGTTCCGGCCTTGGTGATGACATTGATGACAGCCCCAGCCGCGCGGCCGTACTCCGCGCTATAGGAGCTGGTGTCGATCTTCACTTCCTCAATGCCGTCGATGGAAGGCCGAACACCAGCCAGTCCGAGGTTGCGCTCGTTATTGTCGAAGCTATCGATCAACTGATCGTTCCACGCGTCGTTCTGCCCGTTGGCGACGACGACAAAAGCGGGACGCCGGTCTTCCGGAGAGCTGCCCCCGGCAAACGATTGGCCATTGGTTCCCATCGACATGCCGGGCTGCGTCTGGAGGGCTGAACTGAAGTTACGGCTGTTCAACGGCATCTCCTGAACTGTCGTATCTGGAACCGTGCTGGCGACCTCCGGGCTGTCAGTCTGCAGGGTGTTTACCTCGTTCACCTCCACCGTCTCGGTGGCTGCGCCAGGCTTCAGCGCCGCGTCGTAGCGGGCGCGATCCCCGGCGGAGAGCGGAAAGCTCTTAATGGTGAAGGCCTCGAAACCCTTCGCTTCCACCGTCAGCGTGTAGTTGCCGTTGGGCAGGGTGCTGAAGAGGTACTCACCTTTATCGCTTGTTGTGGCGCTGCGCTTTTCCGCTGTGCCCAGGTTCTTGATCGTCACATTGGCGCCTACGACCACTGCGCCCGTGGAATCGGTTACGGTGCCCAGCACGTCGGATGTGCCCACCTGCGCCCGCAATGAGCATGGAGCCACGCTCATCCAAATACCGAGCAGAACCGCGACACACGCCGCGCTGATCCACCGTCTGCTATTGCCGGGTTTTCCATGACGCAGAAATTTATGCATCGCTTGCGCGCGAAGGGTAAACCATTTTGCCTCCTGCGTGGCCTCTGAAATGGTCCCTGTCCTCAAAGTTTTCGTCATTCTTCAAACTCCTTCACTACTGTTGAATTCCTCGGAAGGGAACACCGATTGACTCAGGCGTTCCGAATGTATTGCGGTTTTGGGGTCCACACGTTGAGGACTTTCGCTTTCCCTGTCCTGATCTCCCGACTCAAGCAGATGTCCTTCTCCTGTGCAGTCAGTTCTCTTGTCCTTTGCTCCCATACGTCTCCGGGCGGTTGCCGGCTGCGTTCCATCAGAGAACTGCGCCCGCCGGAGTGCCTTTCGAAACAGATCGGACATAGTTTGGCTAGGCGAAGCAGTTGTATGCCTGCAAGGAACGTGTGACAAGTCTGGTACAGTACGTTACCGACTTTTCCATTTCTGGTCGCGATATGAACCTGTATAGTACATCGCGAAATGCGATTCCCGGAATTCGTAGCACAGATGATTTTCGGGGGACAAGCGGAGAAGCTGGAACATACCGTTCGCTTCGATCCTCACTTGCGTTTGAACGCTGAGTGGAAGAGAGAAGTCACACTTAAGCTACGTAATCAACGGGATTTATCACGTATTTGGCGTCTCGATCAAACCCGCAACAGGCCAATCGCTTTCCACCGGTAGTGATCCTCCACTATAATCCTGCCTGCATATCAATTTGCAGTCTCAGAGGCAATTCTTGCAGGCATCCCCTGACTTGAAGGGTGTCCAGGTGGCGGAAGCCAGACGATCTTCGGATGAACAGGCGGCAACTCTCAAGCAGTTGGAGAACATGCTGGCTCATCACACGTTCAAGAACAGCAAGCGCTGCACCGCGCTGTTGCGCTATCTGGTTGAAAAGACGATTGAGGATCCGGAGATTCACTTCAAAGAACGCACTTTGGGAATCGAAGTCTTCAGCCGGGATGCCAGCTACGATACCGCGCTCGATCCCATTGTGCGCATGACAGCGAATGAGATTCGAAAGCGAATTGCCCAGTACTATCATGAAGCAAATCATGCGAACGAGGTGCAGATCGAACTGCCGGCAGGCTCCTATAGTCCGGAGTTCAGGCTTGTCCCGCAAGCGCTTGTCCAGCCTGTGCAAGCTGAGGCTGGCCAGGATGGCCCACTGGCGGAAGCCGATCCCTCCCCGGCAAAGCGATCTTTCGGATCGTTGCTGCGCTCGCGCCGCCTTCTCTATGGAGTCGCCACGGCCGTTGCCGTGCTCTTGATTCTCGCGGCCGCTGTGAGTTATTGGATCGTGACCTCCAATTTTGCCCGTTTTTGGTCCCCGATTATGACTTCTCCCAATCGTGTGCTCATTTGCATCGGCACGGGCCAAATGCCGGATGTCAGTCAGTCAAGTGCGAGTTCCCAGAACCAGGGGGCCGGGTCAGCTCAAACCTCACCAGGAGGAAGTCTGCCGGATCAAACACCGCCCAGTCAGCCCGCGTCGACGAACGACGTGAACGCCATTTCAAGGATCGTGGGGGTTCTCGAACACGGGAAAAAGACTTACGAAGTGCGTGCCGCCGGCACGAGTACCCTGGACAACCTGCGCGCCGGTCCGGTGATCCTCGTGGGTTTTGCCAACAATGGCTGGACGCGGCGGCTCACTTCCGCGTTGCGATTTCACATGGAAGATGACCGGGCGGCGGAGATGATCAAGGTTGTTGACTCCAATGATCCGAAGAGCGTGGTCTGGGCCGTCAACATGTACGAAAACGTCCAGAACCTCAAGAAAGACTATGCGATTGTCTCCCGATACTCCGACGACCTGACCGGAACTCCGGTGCTCGAAGTGGCCGGTATGCGCGACTATGGTACGACCGCGGCTGCCGAGTTCGTCAGCAACACTCGTTATCTCAATGCTCTGGGGAAAAACCTATCGGGATGTAATCGCAACATTCAGTTTGTCTTGCAGACGGTCGTCGTCGACGGAGTTTCCGGTCCTCCCCAAGTAGTTGCAATGCACTGCTGGTGAGGTTCGCCTTCCCAGGGACTTTTCCTCACAACGCAATGCACAGACACTCGTGCGGACGTGGCGGTCGCTCCGTTGGCCGGACCTGGAAACGGCTGCAGCCAAAGGTCCGGAACGGTACCATAGAGATGCACCTCAAGGAGGCTCAATGTCCCGGATTTCCCGGCTTGACCGCAGCGAAGTGGCTCCCGAAACCGCGCTGCTTTACGACAAAGTCTTTGCCCAGCGCGGCAACGTGCCCAACATGTTTCGCGTGATGGCCCACCGCCCCGAGATCTATGCCACCATGCAGGCGCATTTCGACGCGGTGCTGAATACTGGCACGGTTTCGACCAAGCTGAAGGAGTTGATCATCGTTCGCACCAGCCAGGTGAACGAGACGCAGTGTTGCCTGGCCAGCCACACCATTCTGGCCCGCAATCTGGGCTGGAGCGACGACCAACTCTCGCACCTGGCCGACTGGCCCCAGCGTAACGACTTCACCCCGGCCGAAAAGGCCGCGCTGCGCCTGGCCGAAACCGTGACGCGCGCCGCTAAAGCCGTCAGCGACGAGCAGTTTGCCGAATTGCGCAGCTTCTACTCCGAGGGCGAGATTGTGGAGTTGCTCTGCGCCATCGGCCTTTTCAACTACTTCAACCGTTTTAACAACGCGCTCAAGATGGAGCCGACCAAGCCCGGCGAGGGCGGGTGCGCGGCGCCGGCAGCCGAAACCGCGGCAGCACGGTGAGGCTGGCCTTCAGCGGCCACGGCTTCAGGAAAAGAATCATCTACTACGCACCCAACGAAGGAGTTCCCTGCACGCATGAAGCTCAGTATCCCTGCCGGCGAGTTCCGCGGCTACCTGTTCGACTGCGACGGCACCATTGCCGACTCCATGCCTCTGCACTACATCGCCTGGAAAAAGGCGCTCGGCGAGTGGGGTTGTACTTTTGACGAAGAGCTCTTCTATGCCTGGGGAGGCATGCCAACCGTCGAGATCGTCGCTGCGCTGAACCGGATGCAGGGACTCAAAATGCCGGCCGAAGCCGTCGCCGGGCGCAAAGAGAATCTCTACTACGATCTCCTCCCGCAACTCAAGCCGGTGCCTGAGGTGCTGGAGCACATTGAAGCGGCGCAGGGCCGCATTCCCTTCGCCGTCGTTTCCGGCAGCAGCCGCGAGTCCATCATCAAGACCCTCACCGCAGTGCATCTGCTCGACCGTTTCAACATTCTCGTAGGCTCAGACGACTACGGGCGAAGCAAGCCGGCTCCCGACGCATTCTTGATCGCCGCCGCCAGGCTCGGCGTCGCGCCCAGGGATTGCCTTGTGTTTGAAGATACTGCGATAGGCATCCAGGCAGCGACGGCTGCCGGAATGGCCTCCGTGCGTGTTCCCTCTCCGCTGGAAAGACGCAACGGAACCGCGCCGGCCGGAAGCGCGTAGACAAAAGGCCGGCAGAACACCGGGAGATAGATCTGTTTTCCGCCGGCATGGAACAGCAACCTCAAAGCGGCAGGCGCTGGGCCGGCGCCGCAATCCTGTTCGCCATTGCGGCCGCGGTCGCGCTTGGCTGACGTGTTCGTGCTGATGTATGATCGCAGCACTAAATCCCCATTCGCAGGAGCAAGTCATGGCAAGGATACTCGGCGGAATCGCAACGTCGCATTCGCCAACCATCGGTTTTGCGCTGGACGCAGGAAAGCAGAACGACCCCGTTTGGGCGCCTATTTTCGAGAGCTACGAGCCGGTACAGAAGTGGCTGGCCGAGAAGCAGCCCGACGCTCTGTTCTACATCTATAACGACCACGTCACGTCGTTCTTCTTCGACCATTACTCGCATTTCGCGCTGGGCATCGGCGAGGAGTACGCGTCGGCCGACGAGGGTGGCGGACCGCGCAAGATCCCACCCATCCGCGGGCATGTGAAGCTGGCGCAGCATGTTGCCGCGGGGCTGGTGGCCGACGAATTCGACCTCTCGTATTTCCAGGGCAAGCCGCTCGATCACGGCGGCTTTTCACCGCTCTCGATGATGCTGCCGCACGAAACCGAGTGGCCGATGCCCATTGTTCCGCTGCAGGTGGGCGTGCTGGAAGTACCGATTCCGTCCGCGCGCCGGTGCTACAAGCTGGGCCAGTCGCTGCGCCGCGCCATTCAGAGCTACCCCGAGGACATCAATGTGGTGATCGTGTCCACCGGCGGGCTGTCGCACCAGGTGCACGGTGAGCGGTCCGGCTTCAACAACACTGAATGGGACCTTCAATTCCTGGACATGATTACGAACGACCCGGTGCGGTTGAGCGAAATGACCATTGCGGATTACGTGCGGCTGGGCGGCATGGAAGGCGCCGAGGTGATCATGTGGCTGGTCATGCGCGGCGCGCTGTCAGCCAACGTGCGCAAGGTGCACCAGAGCTACTACCTGCCCACTATGACGGGCCTTGCAACCCTGGTCCTCGAGGACGAGTCCATCGATCCGCCGGCCGACACCATCACGGCCTACCGCGAGCACATGGTTGCGCAGTACAAGGGCGTTGAGAAGATCGAAGGCAATTACCCGTTCACGCTGGAAAGGAGTGCGAAGGGTTTCCGGTTGAACCGTTTTCTCCACGAACTGATCGTTCCCGAACACCGGCGGCGCTTCAAGGAGGACGCTGAAACGCTGTTCCGGGAATGGGACCTGACGGACGAGGAGTGCGACCTGATTCGGCGCAGAGCGTGGCAGGAGTTGATTCACTATGGCGCCAGCTTCTTCATGCTGGAGAAGATGGGCGCAGTGGTGGGAACCTCGAACCTGCACATCTATGCGGCCATGGCCGGTAAACCGTTGGAGGAGTTCCTCAAGACACGTAATGCGCCGGGAGCGCTGTACTCGGTGGCTGGAAATGTGCCCACAAAGTTCACCAAAGCGCAAGACAGTCAGCCGGATGTGCCGGAGGCGGTGGTCAAGCAATAGCGGGCAGCTCGTGTTGACACCTGATCCCTGAAACCTGACACCTGCTTCAATACAGCAGCACAGCCACGCGGTACGCCGTAAAAGATCCCTCAGCGATCTGCGCCGGGCAACTGCCCACCGCGGCCTGGCGATAATTGCCCGAAGCCAGCTTCTGCTCGAGCGACTGCGGAAGGCGTGTCAAATCCGCATCCTGCCAGCGCATGATGAAGCGCGGCATGGGCCCGCCCGCGGTGCGCGGCATTCCCGCATCGCTGGTGCACGCCGATCGAGCAACACTGGGGTCGGCCGAAATCGTCACGCCGCTTACGCGAATCAGCGAGGCCACGCGCGCCTCCACCTGCGGCGCGCTGAGTTGCTGCACGACCCGGCTGTAATCGGCTACCGCGTAAAGCTCGCCCCGCGCGGCCACCACGGACACGCCCACGTGGTCCACATCGGGGCTCAACAGATTCGAGCGATGCCCCGGCGACTGCATCCACTCCTCATGAATCGCGTCCGCCGACGGACCCATGGCTACGTTCTCTTCAATCACGCTAAAGTGCGCGCCGGCCTGTGCCGCCCGTCCGCTCACATCCGCCTCGCCGCCAAAGCGATGCGAAATCGGGCCTTCGGCGGCCATGCGCTGGCAATGATAGAGTGCGGCCGCCGCCAGCGCCGGATCCCACTGCAAACGCCCCACCCCTGCTTGAGCGCGAGCCTGGTTGGCCAGCGCAAAAATCTGCTCCGCTGCGGCCTGCATGTTGCCCGAGCCGCCGGGCGCCGACCCACCTCCTTGCGCCGCTGTCAACACCGGCAATATCAGCGCAAGAACCGGCAACAAACTGCGCGCAAAATGTCTCATGTTCGCTTAGACCCCATCCCCTCGCCTATGTCGCTGTATTCCTGTTGTTGTCGATGGTATTTTCCCATCACTTCGGGGGATTTCACGGTCGCAGAAGAAGAACTCAAGGGAGAAAATCGTGACGTCAGATCTTTTAGGCCGGGGTCGGGTCCTCTCGCCTGTCATCCGTGCTTTTGGGGGCACGTTCGAGCTGGTTATTCCTGAAATCGTCGCGCGGTCCGATCCAAATGAATAGAACGATCGCCGGCAATCCGACGATACTGGTCAGCAGGAAGAACCATGCCCAGCCGAACTTCTCTGACAATACTCCTCCTGAGGAGGCCACCACGGTGCGGCCGAGCAAAGTAATCGAGGAAAGCAGCGCGTACTGAGTCGCCGTAAAAGCGCGCGAGCATAAACTTGAAAGGTAGGTCACGAGCGCCGTCCCGGCCATTCCGCCCGTGATATTTTCGGCAGTGACACATAAAGCAAGGTAGCCGATACGATGCCCACCTACAGCCTGCAAGACAAAAAACAGGTTCCCGATTGCCTGCAAAATGCCACAAAGGATCAGCGAGCGTCGGATTCCTAACCTGGCCGTCACGACACCGCCTAATAGAACCCCTCCCACGATCGAGAAGAAGCCGAATAGTTTCGAAACGGCGGCGATCTCAGGAAGCGAAAATCCCACCGCTATATAAAGCGGCGTTGACATCACTCCCGCCATTGCCTCGCCCAGCTTGTATCCGAAAATGGCGATCAGGATAACGGGCCAAAGCGGCCGGCGCATGAAATCGCGAAAGGGACCGATCACGGCGGTCGAAAACGCATGGCGAATCGCATGCCATCCTGATCTCGCAGCATACGGAGTCTCCGCCGGGGCCTTCGGTTCGGGCCCCAGCAAAAACACCAGTAGTCCCACACCGAGCAGCGCAGCCATTGTGGCATAGGCCGCGAACCACCCAGCGTACGCTGCGATCAAGAGGCCGCCTGCCCCGGAAGCCAGCATGCCGATCCGGTAGCCGGCCTGGATCATGGCTGCTCCGGGAGCCTGCTGATCGCTATTCATGCTCTCCACCCGCCACGCATCGATCACAATATCCTGGCTCGCGGATAGAAATGCCACAATTACCGCCAAGGCGGCCATCAGAGGCAGGTTCTGCTTTGGATTGCAGCATCCCAGGCCGAGAATCGCGCCGATCAGAAGGATCTGGATGGTGATACCCCAACCGCGCCGCCGCCCCAATGGCAGTGGTGGAGGCACGCGATCCATCAGCGGCGACCAAAGAAACTTCAATGCGTAGGGTGTGCCAACCAGGGCGAAGGTGCCGATCGCAGCGCGCCGCACGCCGCCTGTCGCAAGCCACGCTGAAAGAGTTGAGTAAGTGAGCAGGAGCGGCAAGCCACTGGCGAATCCGAGCGCCAGCACCTGCAGCACGCGCGGCTGCGTGTAGGCTGCAAACGTCTGCCGCCAGTTCGATCGAGCGCGTCCTTCGTTGCTTCGGGACAATTCCTTCATCTCAATCTTCGGGTACCCTATTTTGTCATCCTGAGCGAGTATGCCACAGGCAAACGAGTCGAAGGATCTCCGGTTGTCTTTCGGAAACTCGACTCAGCACAACGAACGGGTGCCCCAGGTCCCTCGCTGTTCAGTTCCATGACATCCTTTACACATTGTCTCTGGAGATCCTTTACACTTCGGCGCGAGTTGGAGCGAGGGTGGGGGTGCGGAGAC
>Ga0326728_10007196_pt1 | contig 28988 bp, 18 predicted proteins | sample MB3enrmetagenome_FD_207602 | JGI IMG/M metagenome (GOLD analysis project Ga0326728, IMG submission 207602) | Lab enriched peat soil microbial communities from McLean, Ithaca, NY, United States - MB31MN | ecosystem: Environmental > Terrestrial > Soil > Wetlands > Peat | place: USA: New York... | reverse complement strand
CGCGGCTCCAATGCCATCATCGCCCTGCGCTGTTACAAACTCAGCGGTCGCTTCGAAGACTTCTGGGAACGCCGGGCACACAGCGTGGGAACCTGAGCCACTCACGCCTGCGTCGTGCACCCATTCGTCATATACACCTCAGAAATGGCCAGGATAATTGTTACGTTGGCACGGTCCCCATGTGGGGACGACTTTGGATTGGCCGCTTTCTGTCTTGCACCTTTTTGCCATTGGATCCTGCGTCGGGTCGGTGGTGCTCTCTTCGATCTTCATTATGAGAGGAGCTTATCTGTATGGTGGCGCGATTCAAAACGTTAGTTTGTTGCTTCTTTCTGGCGTGTGCCGTGTTTCCCTTCCAGCAGGCGTATGCCCAGTTGAACAGTTCGGTGCAGGGCACAATTTCTGATGCATCCGGCGCCGTGATTCCAGGTACAAAGGTCACCTTGCATAACACGCAAACCGGGGTTGATGCAGCGACGGAGACCAACCCCTCTGGCTATTATCGGTTCCTCTACGTGGCGATCGGCGAGTACGAGGTGACCGCGGAGAAGGCGGGATTCACGAAGAAGTCCGTCAGTGCCACGGTCACTGCAGACCAGACGATCGGTATTAACATCACTCTTACTCCGGCGACCACCAAGACTACGGTTCTTGTCACGGCCGCAGCGCCCGCTTTGAATCCGGAGGAAACCCGCACGCAGGCAACGCTGCAAGCCAGTCAGGTTGAGGCGCTCCCTCTACAGAATGGAAGCGTGCTTGAGGTTCTGAGAGTGGCGCCGGGCGTGGTAGGAATCGATGAAGATCGGGTGAACTGGGCTATCAATATCGGCGGCGCAAACCCAACCGCCAGCGCCAACGGAATGCAGGCAGATTCTAACTTGTATATGTTGGATGGAGCGCCGATTCAGTCCAGTTCTCACCTGGGGGGAGTTTACACCGACCCCTGGGTGTTCATTACGCCGAATTCCGACATGGTGAGCGAGGTGTCGCTGGAAACCGTCACCTTCGGAGTTGAAAATGGCAGCGGCTCTTCAATGAAAGTCAACTTCGCCACCAAGTCGGGCACCAACGACTGGCACGGTGACGTGCAATATCGCTACGGCTCGAAGGGGTTAACTGCGGTGACTCCGTTTACAGCGACTAATTCACCCTTCGTTCGAAAATGGTGGTTAACCTCGTTTGGGGGTCCGATCCGCAAGGACAAGACTTTTTTCTTTTTCTCCTATGAGCATCAAACCCAGTTGACCGCGCTGTCCTCCGAGGTAACCGATGTGACGCCGCAATTCACTCAATGGGCTGCGCAAACCTATCCCAACTCCTTGGATGTGACAAAACTTATGGTTCCTTTTCCACCGGATACGGTTTCCGTGACAAACCCGGCCGTGTTGACAGCGGGCCAAGCGGCGGCCAGTGGAGCAGGAGGAGTCAGCATGACGGGTTCGAGCTGTTCCTTCCTAACGACTACGCCTCAACCCATTCCCTGTTCTCTTCCGCTTGAGGAGGCAGGCAATTTCCCGCAGTCGCCGTTCGTAAACGGATACCAGCTCAGTGCGCGGCTCGATCAATACTTCAACGGCGGCAAGGACAGGTTGTATGGCAATTACATGTACGTGCCCCAGAACTCGCAATTTCTGTGGTGGCACTCCGGCTACAACGCACTTACTCCAACGTGGACAAGGTACGCCAACCTTAACTATACGCACTCGTTTAGCAGCACGTTGCTGAACCAAGCGAGCATCACATGGCAACGCTACAGGAGCGCTTTCACCGCAGGCAAATCGGAGACCATCCCATTCCTTACCTTAATCTTCGGCAGCCCCTTCAGCCCGGGCCTATCGTATTTCGGTACTCCAGGGCCTACGGTCGACAAAGAGCATGATTACACTCTACGAGACGACTTGACCTGGGTACGGGGCAATCACAGCTTCAAGTTTGGATTTCAGGGTACGCATAATGACTTCTGGTTCGACAATTCCGGCTACCTGGCACGGCCCAGCGTTGTGTTGTTCTTTGGCTGGCCTCAGTTCTTCGACGACTCTCCTTTCCAGTATGGTCTTTCCACGCTCTCTGGAAAGACAGGACAGTACATTCCTCAAATTAATGGCGCCCAAGCGAACAACTTCGCGCTTTACGCCCAGGACGACTGGCGCGTTACGTCACACCTAAAGCTCACTCTCGGTTTGAGGTGGGATGAATACGGCAATCCTTCGGCGTACGGGCACGACGCCTTGCCTTTTGCACAAGTCGTATTACCTTCGGCCAGCGCCCTACCGGAACAGTTCGCCGGGGCGGCGGTGAAGACAGTGAGCAACGCTTTTGCAGGCGCTTCCACGAACAACGTTTTGCCGCGGGCGGGGTTCGCATGGTCGCCGCTAGGGCATGAAAAATGGAGTATCCGGGGAGGTGTCGGGCTCTATGAAGATTCCTTCTGGTTAAGCGACATCGCCGGATCCTTAGGCTCCCAGCGCCCGGATGACCTCAGTTTAACCTTCAGCACCTTCAATCCGCTTCCTCCCACTAACGTGGTGAGCGCGGCCAATCTTTACGGTACGACCCCGGGAACTCCGCCGTATGGGTATACCTATCCTACGGTCAAGCCGCTGGGATACGACTCGCGTGGCGGAGTGATTCAAGCCTATGCCGCAAATGGAACGCCCATACTCTACCCCGCCAATCTCAATGGCGCAGATTCCCACCTCGGACCAAAGAGGAACGCCCTTTTTACGCTCGGTTTCGAGAGGGAACTGGGCCGCGGTATGGTGGCAGGGGCGACGTACTCAGGCTCACGGTCTTGGGACCTGTGGTACAGTGCCGATTTCAATACCTTCCCGGGCGATCTGATCGTTAATAAAGGCACCGAGGAACGGCTCACAAGTGAATGGGGATCGATCAACTATTTGCGGAACGGTCTGTCAGCGAACTACAACGCTCTCATATTGGTACTGCGCCGGCAGACAGGGCGGCTGAATTGGCAGGCGTCATACACGTGGTCTCGCAATTTGGATTATGAAGGCATCATGGATGCCTATAACCCCAAAGCGAACTATGGCCCATCCAGCATGAACGCGCCACAGCGCCTTTCTTTCACGGCCACCTACCTGACGCCTAATTTTGGCAGCGAGGGCCTCACTCGGTTTATCGGGCAGAACCTGCTGGGCGGTTGGCAGCTCGGTGCTATTGGCGTAGCCCAGAGCGGGACGCCCTTCACCGTTTACACCGATGCAGCTTGGAATCCTTCCGCGACCAGTCCCAGCAGCGGTGGCGATTTTCTTGCCAACGGTGTGAACTTATCCTACCCTGATATCATGCCGGGAACGAAGACCAAAGGATTCACCCACGGCCAGTACGAGGCAGGGATCTTCGGTTACAACAATTTCACACTCCCGAGCGGTTATGGCGTACAACCTGTATACGGGAACGAGGGCCGGAATATCTTCAGTAACCCGGCCTACTGTGCGATTGACACGTCTCTTCGCAAGCGCATCACTCTGCCCTGGTTCGCCGATAAGAAGAGCACTCTGATATTCGGAGTGGAGGCGACCAACTTCTTCAACCACGCAAACTTTCAGGGCGTCAACGCTGATATGAACAATGATGCATTCTTCGGTCAGGTCAATAGCGCGTATCAAGGTCGCATTGTCCAACTAGTAGGGCGGTTCGAGTTTTGATCCGGTTTGAGTCAAGGCCGGCGGGCAGCAGGTTTCCCGCCGGTCAGCTCAACGGGAAAATTCCCACCAACGCCCGAACGTTGCTTTCCTCACTATTTCCGAATTAGCCAGACAAGAGAGCGGAATTCGTCGGTCCGCCAGGAATGGATGGATGGCATCTCTTGTAGAGGCAGGCCGAATGTTGCAGAATCTAAGGCCCCCGCCTTTTCCGCGCATGCCCATAGGTGTAGGGCAGCAGAGGTGGATTTGTGAGCATAGAACGCCGAGACGTACTTAAAATCATCCCTGCCGTCGCGGGCGAGGTTCTTACAGGATCTGCACAACTATCTGCCACGAACATAACTCTCCACGTAGAACCTGCAGGCCAGGATTCCTATCGGCCTCTCCAAGAACTGACCCTTCGAGGCGCTCCAACGGGAATACTCCTCGTGACCGATGGCGCCGGCAATCCTTATGTACGAGAAAAGGCGCGCGATCCGTTCCAGTTCAAGGCGGGGGGTGAACTCGGCGTTCACAACATCCGGGCGCTCGATTCCCACGGAACGCTACTGGGTTCAACCAAGTTTCGCGTCGATTGCAGCACGGAGATCAATGATGAAACCGGAGAGTTTCATGGTCTCATGGCTAATGTTGCCTGGACCATTATGGCGTGGAATGAAGAGTCGCCCGTCAGCGTCATCCGCTATAAGGACCGGATATACCAGCTTTTTGTCAACTGGATTTTCGATCACACCCTGACTACGAAAGGTATGAAGTACTACTGGCCTGATCTCAAGGACGCTGTGGATTTCTTTGCCGAGACTCAGCGCGAAGACGGTATGATTTGGGAGAACTGTTATCCTGCGACCCCGGATGCCAACTACTTCGATTGGAAGTTTGCGCGAGGTGACTTTGTGCGGCGGATCGAAGGTGGCTTTCGCCAGTTGCGACGAGCTCCCGTGGAAAGCCACGTGGAGCAGTTCTACCTGGAAGCGTTGTACTACACCTGGAAAGCAACCGGCGATAACGAATGGATGAAGGCCAAACTGGATGGCGCGATCAAGGCGGTGCGTTACGTGACGAGCGATCCCTACCGGTGGTCGGAGAAGTACCAGCTTATGCACCGCGGGTTTACCATCGACACCTGGGATTACGTGTCCGACGACCAACAGAAAGTCGGAGAGACTGTTTTTGTAGTGCATCCTGGCCAAAGCGAGTTCGGTGTTTTTTACGGAGATAACACCGGCCTCATCATCGGATGTCGGCGGCTCGCCGAGATGCTGACCCACGCCGGGCGTGATACCGAGGCTCCAGAATTCCTGTCGCTTGCCGACACGCTTCAGAAGCATCTTGACGCACTGGCTTGGAACGGGCAGTTCTACACGCACTGGATTGCGGAGAATCCCGATTATCACCCCGACGTGGGTGTTGATATGTCCAAACAGGTCTCGCTTTCCAACGCCTATTCTCTCAACCGCGGGATTGCCCACGAAAAATGCGTGGCGATAATTCGCACCTACCAACGCATTCGGGCGGAAATGCCCCCGAGTTCGCCGGGTGAGTTCTACAGCATCTACCCGCCCTTTCAAAAAAACTTTACGCAAAATATACCTGGGCTGGTGTGGGAGTACGTCAATGGTGGCGTCCTTTCGATTGTCGCGGGCGAGCTTGCCCACGGGGCCTTCGAACACGGCTTCGAGGAGTACGGCGTGGACATCCTTCGGCGCCAAAAGGTCGTGGCCGAGCGATTCCGAGGCTACCTCCCCGTAACCTTGCGTGGAAAAGCCTTCGAGGTTCCGTCGAGGAAATTCCAAAAACTCGACATGCGAAGCCTTCCCAACGCTGACTTCGGAGCCGGAGCGCCAGGCGTGCCGGCATGGATCGGGGAGGAGGGCCGAGACATCAAGGGAATACCAACAGGGGCCCAAGAACTTCAGGGCATACCGTTCGACATCGTTGATCCAGTATCCAACGGCCACCGCGCTTGCCTGGGGCTGGCGCGGCAACCCGGTTACCTTCCCGCCGCCACGCTGCCCGTGAACGCTCGGGCTTCATCGTTGTATTTGTTGCACGCCGCCGCCGGTCCCGACCGCACGGTGGGCACGCTGACCGTACGCTATGCCGACGGGAGCTCTTATTCGGAGTACATTGAGCTGGACAAGAACGTTGGGTCCTGGTGGGAGCCACACGATACTAGGTACCAGAGACAGGGCGAGAGGATCACCGACCGGCTGCGAATCGCGTGGCACCAAGCCAGCCACGGTTTGCCCGAGGTGGGCGTTTACGCCGCAGGATTTAATAACCTGCATCCGGAGCTCGAGATCACATCCATTCAATTCGACGCCGGATTCGGAAGCAGTAAATGGATGGTGCTGGCGGCAACGCTGAGCGACGCTCCGCTATGTTTCGCCCCGTACGACGATGTCTCCACCGGGATTCCCGACGGGTGGAGCGCTGCCGTCATGTATGCGCTGGTTGAAGGGCTTGCAGGGGTAAAAGACAATGGCGTGGCCTTCAGCCGCGCGCTGCTTGCGCCGCGCTGGGAAGCGGCAGGAGTTCGCTCCGCTGACGTGACGATCAGATACCCTGCCTCCAACGGGTACTGCTGTTATCGATACCACCAGCACAGATCCCAGGACCGCTTGGTTGTTGATCTGACCGGGAGTGGCCGGGAATTCGAACTTGAAGTGTTGCTGCCTAGGGGCCGAAATGTTCGCTCGGCCAGTCTGAATGGGCGGCCTGTAAACTGTTCAATGAAAATCGTGGAACAATCCCGTTATGCGGTGCTTGGGGTCACCCGTGGGGGAGTGCACCGCCTGGAACTGGCTCTCGTCTGAGACACTGTAAGCTAACCGAGCAAGCACGAAGTTGGAGCGTTCTCGATATAGTATTCCACTTGCCCAGCTACATGGTCTAAACAAATCATGAACATTTCCAAGATAACGGTTGTTATTATCGCGCTGCTGACAAGCGGCCTGTGCTGGGGACATGCTGAAGATGATTCGAAACCGGCGACTTCAAACATTCCGGGCGCGCAGTACCCACGGATCCATTCGGATTTGCGTGTCACTTTTCGAGTCTACGCGGCCACAGCAGAGAGTACAGGTGCAGCCTGGAGGAGACGATAATGGGCTAGGCAAGGGTCCGTACGATATGGTTCGAGATGAGAAAGGCAATTGGACGGTCACAACGCCAACCGCACAACCTGGCTTCCATTACTACTGGCTGATTGTGGACGGACTCGAATGCAACGATCCTTCCGCGAAACGTATTTCGGTTGGAGCAGGGAATCCAGCGGCGTCGAAGTCCCGGACAAAGTCGATTTCTATCAAGCAAAGGATGCCCCCATGGGGACGTTCGCGCTCACTGGCACTTCTCCAAAACCAGTGGTCAGTGGCGACGGGCCTATGTTTACACTCCGCCGGACTATGAGAAGAACCTGAGGGCGCGCTACCCAATACTGTACCTTCAGCATGGCTCGGGCGAAAGCGAGCGCGCGTGGGCGACACAAGGGCGTGCAAATTTCATTCTCGACAATCTGATCGTAGCTGGCACGGCCACGCCCATGATTGTCGTTATGGAGAACGGAATGCATGCCACCAAAATCGCAATACCCTCTGCTTCGTTGCGAGCTGGAAGCTGCGGCCAACAGGGGAACGAGGCTTTCCCGGAACTTGTGATGAATGATCTAATGCCAATGATCGATACTTGCTACCGTACGTTTCCCGACCGCATGCATCGTGCTATCGCGGGGCTGTCAATGGGAGGCGGCCAGGCCCTGCAGATCGGTTTGGGGCATTTGGACAAATTCGCCTATATAGCTTCCTTCAGCGGAGTGCTGCAGGATCTTGATCTGAAGACTTCATACGGCCGTGTGTTCACCGATCCAGCGTCCTTCAATAAAAGCGTCTGTTTGCTGTGGTTAGGTGCTGGCCTCGGTGAGCCACGCATACACGACCTTGCGAGGAAATTCCACCAGGCTCTCACTCAGTCGGGAATCAACAATGTCTTTTTCAAGTGCCCGTTCGCCCACGAGTGGCAAACATGGCGCTACGATCTTCAGGATCTCGCTCCGCGACTATTCCACTGAATTGGGGTGAGGTGCACGATTCCGCGCCCATTCGATGGTGCGAATTGGAGTTTACTGGGCCTTCCAATCATCATCCTTGGCAGCGCTGTTGTGCCTCGTGCTTACCCCGCAAATTTCATGTAATCGACTCAAAGCAGGTGCTCCGATTGGAAGGCTGTTGTAAAGTTGTGCCTGCAGACGTGACAGGCGCGCCCGAACGTAATACGCGCATTTCTATCATAAAAATAGGTGTGTTTCTTATGGACGGTGTGCAGCCGCCGCTTAGAATGCTGCATGTGACTACTGATCTCAATAATTGCTCGAACGGCGCAAATCTGCTATCCGTCTTTCAGTTGCCCAATTTACCCAGTCCCGGCGTCACGGGGAACACTTGCAACTATGAGTGTGCTGACACTACGAGGATGCCCGATGACTTTGGATCAAGGTCGCCGCTGGTATTGGAGGAGCCAAATGGTTGACTACTCCCGGCGTGATTTCCTGAAGACCGGACTTGCTGCTGCGGCGCTCGCTGGCGCCGGAAGCTTTCAGCTAGTGGCCAAGCGCGACACGGCGACCGACTGGGTAACCCTAGGGAAATCCGGTGTGAAGGTCACGCGGCTCGCCTTTGGCTCAGGCACCTTAGACGGGGGCAAGGTGCAGCTCGCGTTGGGGCAAGAACCATTCACCAGTCTGGTTCGTTATGCCTACGACCGAGGCATTCGCTTCTTCGAGACTGCAGAGTCGTATGGTGAAATGCAGCGCAGGCTTGCTGTAGCAGTAAAAGGTATTCCTCGGGATCGTTACGTGTTGATGTCCAAGGTGACCACACATGATGGGGTGGACCCGTTGCAAAAAATAGATGAATTGCGCACGCTCATGAATACCGAGTATTTTGATGTGCTGTTGCTGCATTGGCAACATTCTGCCACATGGCCGACAGACAGCGTCAGATGGCAGGAGGGTATCCTTGAGGCGCAGACGAAGCGTATTGTGCTCGGTCATGGTGCATCGGTGCACGGGCTCCCCGCGTTGCGGCGTTTTCCCGGCAATAAGTGGCTCCAAATCGCCATGATCCGGATGAATCATAAAGGAACCAGAATGGATGCGGAGGACTACAATACCTCAGGATTAGGAGACGTAAAGGAGGTTACGGAGCATGTGAGGGAGGTTCACAAAGAAGGCATGGGCGTAGTCAGTATGAAGCTCGTCGGCGAGGGTGCGTTTACAGCCCGTGACGACCGGCAGGCGGCGATGCGGTACGCGTTCCGCACCGCGGGCGTCGATTGCGTCACAGTTGGCTACAAGAGCACGGCAGAGATCGACGAAGCGATTGAAAATGTGAATCTCGCGCTGGCGTAAAGATCGCATCCGTCCCGGCGGCGGACACCACACATACCGGCCCTCAAATGGGCATGACCAATACAGAGCAAACAGGAGAGAGAGGCTTGAAGAACCAGAGGGGAGTAGATCGTCGAGAGTTCCTGCTTGAGTGCGCGCTGGGTACCGCTTTGGCCGGCGCAGTTCCCCAACTGAGCGTAGCTGCCATCGCAGCAGCACCATCCGGGCGCGAGGCTTCGCGGAAGTGGTATGAAAGATCTTACCGCCGCCACTTCTTCGATATGCACATTCCGGATTGGAACGAAAAGTTCTTATCCAAGCTCGACCCCGAGGAGATCGTGAGCAATCTTCGGCTGGAAAATGTCACCGCCGTCACCTTGATGTTCCTTTCACATACAGGTTTGGCGTACTACCCCAGCAAAGTCGGCCAGGTTCACAAGAAGTTCCAGGTTCGTGATTACTGGCGGGAGACTATTGACCTATGCCATCGCAATGGCATTGATGTGGTTATGTATTACTGCCTGCTTTATACGGATTGGTTCTGGGAAACTCATCCGGAGGCCAGGACGGTCGACATCGATGGGAATTACGAACAGCCGTTGGGAGTGGGAATCCGACATGCAGGCACCCTTTGTCCCAACTCACAGATCTATCGAGACTTTGTTGTTGCTCAACTTACCGAGATTTGCACGACTTATGATTTCGAAGGTTCCTGGCCTGATATGACCTGGTGGCCTACTGTGTGCTACTGTCTGTCCTGCCGAAAGCGTTACGCAGCGGAGGTAGGAGGTGAGATTCCCAGGATTGTCGATTGGCAGGACCCGGTGTGGGTCAAATTCCAGAGGAAAAGGCAGGAGTGGCTCGTCGAATTCGCCCATTTGGTCACCTCTACCATCAAGAAACACAAGCCAGGTGTAACTGTAGCTCATCAGTCCGGTCAGTTCGCCTGGGGGGACTGGCGGCTCGGCCCATCGGTGGAGTTGGCAAGGGAAACCGATTGGTTGTCGGCGGATACCTACGCGGATAGACAGACGCAGTCATATTTCAACAGACTCTTCTACAGCCTTAGCGAGCTGAAACCCTTCGAGCACGTGATGGGGTGGGGCTATCCCAATATGAAGGAAACGGTGATCACAAGGACAGTGGCCGATCTACGCTGCCGTGCCTTTGATGCCTTTATCAACGATGGAGCCATGTGCTTCTTGGAGGCTTTCGACCCAGAAGGCACTCTAAATCGCGATAATTACGTGAAGGGGGGGCAGGTTTTTGCCGAACTAGAGAAGTACGAGCCTTATGGCGGGGGAGTCTTCTGTCAGGATATCGCGATCTACCGCTCTTTTGACTCGTCCATACCGAACTCTTTCCGCCCCGAAAAGGTCTCTCCAGAACCGGAGGATTCTGCACCCCACAATGCATGGATGCACGCCAGTGAACACGCGAATGCCGCGGTGGCGGCCGCCAGAATCTTTCTGGACAATCACATTCCCTACGCTGTGATCGCGCGCAAAAGCCTGCCACGTCTTTCTGATTACCAGTTGGTGATTCTGCCCAACGTGGCAATGCTCAACCGGGAGGAGGTAGACGCGTTTAGGGAATACGTGAATCAAGGGGGCAGCCTTTACGCCAGCAAGTACACTTCCCTGCTGACTACCGATGGCGAGCGGCAGAAGAATTTTCTGCTCGCCGATTTATTTGGAGTCTCCTATTTAGGAGAGAGTCAGGAAGTGGTGACGTACGTTGATCCCTCTGAAAAGTACAAGGACTTGTTTTTGCCCTTTAAGAAGCGGTATCCGGCCACACTGAGGGACTCGCAGGCGCTGGTGCGGCTAGATGGCGAGGCCGAGGTGATCGCCACCCTCACCCTGCCCTATACCGACCCGGCGGGCCGTGCTTACGCCAGTAAGTTAACCGATCCGCCGGGCATTCCAACACAGTATCCATCCGTGGTGCTGAACCGGTACGGCAAAGGAAAAGTCATGTACGCGGCGGGGGCCATGGAGATTTGGGAGTATGAGACAGAGCGGAACGTATTGGCCAATTTGCTAAGGCTACTGACCACACAACCGCTCCATTACGAGACAGATGCTCCGAAGCCGGTCGAGATTACCATGTTTGAGCAACCAGCACAGAAGCGTTTCATCGTACATCTGCTGAACCACCAACTGGAATTGCCGAATATACCCGTCACAGGTGTAACTGTAAGCGTGTGGATGCGTGACAGGCGTCCATTGAGCGTGTCCATACTGCCGGAAGGGAAAAGGCTGGACTTTGTGCTGAGAGACGGGCGGGTCCATTTTCAGGTGCCGCGGCTCGAGACATACATGATGGTGGGACTGAGCTATGCATGACGTTTCACCGTGCTCGGGACCGCCAGGCAGGAGAACGGCGAATGTGTGCCGATGATACCTATGATCAGGGCAGCTTGTTGTACCTTGCTTTCGTTTGCCTGGCGGCGAGTTCGGGCGGACTGCTTTTCGGCATCAACATTGCCGTGATCTCGGGAGCCATAGGCCTGCTCCGAGAACAGTTCACACTTAGTGCCGCGATGGTGGGCTGGGTTGTGAGTTCGGCATTGTTGGGCAGCGTCATCGGGGCAGCCGTCTCCGGTGTGCTGACAGACCTCTACGGACGTAAGAAGATTTTGATCCTGGCGGGGGCTGTTTTTGTTCTTTCTTCACTGGGTTGCGCTCTTTCCCCAAGCGCCGACGCACTGGTCATGGCACGTGTATTGGGGGGTGTCGCCGTCGGATTCGCTGCCATGGCATCGCCCCTCTATATTGCCGAAATTGCACCGGCTCATCTGCGAGGCAGGATGGTCACGGTATATCAGATGGCGATTAACCTCGGGATCTGTTTCGCTTACATCTCCAATGCGATTATCGGCAATCGGGCATCACACGGCGCCGGTGTAGGAGCCACGACTTTGTGGCATTCCATGATGAGAGCCGAACCATGGCGGGGAATGTTCTTTGTTCCGGTTTTCCCCGCGGCAATATCCATTTTGTTGCTGCTGGCTGTCCCTGAGAGTCCACGTTGGTTGATTCAGCGTGGTCGCTCCGGTGACGCCAAGTTGATCCTGACCAGAGTTCTTGGTCCATCGCGCGCACAACGGGACTTGATTGAAATAAAGTCAAACATCTCCGACGAGAGCGGGTCGTTTCTCCAGCTTTTTCAGCATGGCTTGCGCAGAGCTGTGTTCATCTCGGTCGCACTGACTTTTTTCTCCGAAGCGAGCGGCATCACAATCGTGCTTTATTACGGCCCCGATATTTTCAAATCGGCCGGCCTCTCGCTCGGCTCGGCGTTAGGAGGAGCGACGACCATCGGCATTGCCATGCTGGTCTTTACGCTGTTTGCAAGCTGGAAGGTGGACACCTTGGGCCGGCGAAAACTGTTGTACGTGGGGAACACAGGGTGCGTGGCAGCGAATGCCCTTCTTGCGGTGCTCTTCTTTACAGGACATACCCGCGGACTGGTTCTCGTGGCTGTCATTTGCATCTTCATCGCCTTCTTTGCTTTCTCAATCGGTCCACTCAAGTTCGTGGTAATGTCCGAACTGTTTCCCACTCGAATTCGGGGGCGAGCCATGGCCCTCGGGATCCTCACGATGTTCGCCACTGGCGGTGTTGTGAACCAGTTGTTTCCCTCGCTCGTTCAAAGGGTTGGACAGGGCGGTTCGTTCCTGATCTTCGCTGCCGTTTTGCTTCCACTTTTCTTGTTTGTGTGGAAGGTGCTCCCGGAAACCAAGGGGAGAACGCTGGAAGATATCCAACGTACCTGGACTGACCAGCATCAAGCTGCTTAGCGAAATGGTTCTCGCCGCGCCATTCCACCCGCACCTAAGAGAAAAATGTTTAGCCGTGTAGAAGCCTGGCGCGGAATCATCGCCTCCTCAGGAGGGGACTGATGTCTCATTTACCTGTTCTGAAGCCGGCTGGCAGGCCAGTTCTGCTTGGCTGTGCAATACTAGGCGTCAACCTCCTCGCGCTCGCCGAAAGTGCCAATATCGACTTCTCGCCACAGGTAGAACGCTGGGGCATTGAGGAAATCACCCTGCGGGAAGCGAGGTCCCACGCGAACCCCTTCACCGAAGTGAACCTCAAGTGCCGGTTCATGTCGGCGGGGAACGAAGTGGATGCAGAAGGATTTTACGACGGAGCGACAACGTGGAAGGTTCGGTTCATGCCGCCCGTCGAAGGGCAATGGAGGTTCGAGACAGTCTCCAACGACGCGGAGCTAAACGGGAGGAAGGGCTTCTTCTTAAGCATCGCTCCGCGAACCGGCAATCATGGCCCAGTGACAGTCCGCAATAAGTACCACTTTGCCTATTCCGATGGAACACCCTACTTTCCGCTGGGTACGACCCTGTACAACTGGCTCCACCGGGAGAAAGAATTGCAGGAGCGTACGCTGGCAACTCTAAAGAATAGCCCGTTCAATAAGGTGCGGTTTTGCATGTTTCCGAAATGGTATCCTTTTAACCACGTTGAGCCGCCGCTTTATCCCTATGTCAAGACCGGCGAGAACCAGTTCGATTTCGATCGTTTTAACCCCGAGTACTTCCGGCACATCGAAGCGCGCTTACTGGACTTGCAGGCGCTGGGCATTGAAGCGGATATCATTCTCTTTCATCCCTACGACAGGTGGGGCTTCGCGAGCATGGATCGTATTCACGATGACCTGTATCTTCATTACGTGATTGCGCGCCTCGCTTGCTTTCGCAACGTCTGGTGGACGATGGCCAATGAATGGGACTTCGTCCGACCAGGAAAGGATTGGGACCACATCTTTCAGACGGTGCAAAAGGCAGATCCTTATCACCACCTCCGCGCCATTCACAATGGTGACGTTTGGTACGACCATAGCAAGCCCTGGGTAACCCATTGTAATATCCAGAGCCAAACCGGCGACTTGTATTCCACGGCGCTGGGCGCGCGCTTGAAGTATGGAAAGCCGATACTGGTGGACGAATATGGCTACGAAGGAAATAACGGATACATGTGGGGCACGCTTTCCGCTGCGCAGGCGGTCCGCAGGCACTGGGAGGTTACGATGGCGGGCGGGTATGCCACACATGGCGAGACCTACGTCCATCCCGGTGATGTTCTCTGGTGGGCAGTGGGGGGAGAATTGGTAGGCGAGAGTCCCGCTCGCCTCGACTTCCTGAAGAGGATCATGACCGAGGCCCCTTACGAGGAGATGGAGCCGCTCCCGGATGCGGTGAAGGGTGGCACAGCGCTCGGTAAGCGCGGCCAGTATTATGTCTTCTACTTTGCGCAGACGGATCGCGGCCCGGCCGAGATCAAAATTACAGGGGATGGTCCGCTGAAAGTTGACTTCATTGACCCGTGGCTGATGAAAATCTACCCTGTCGGATACGTTAGGCCGGGGGTATACTCTTTTCTCCCGAAGCTCGTGCCGGGACTGATTCGCATCGTCCGCTGTGCTCAGGTCGAACGTACGGTTCAGCCTCACGCCTCTATGAACGAGCTGTTGCGAGAATGGGAATCCGGCAGGTTGGGCGCCAGCAGGGCTCCGGCTGGCAGAATCGGTGAAGCAGGCCGATGATGCGTAGGAATTAGGGTTTTGCAATGACGGTCTCGCACTGAAATTCGCCCCCTCCAGGGGGCGTGTTGAGCATTCGTACTGGGGTAGCTTTACGCATGGCGCAGCAGAAAACAACATTGCTATCGACCTATAAGGGGCCCTGGGAAGACGGGTACGAGGTTATCGAGGCGCAGATTAATGCAGAGGGTGTTCACATCTGGCCCTTCGACCTCTCATTTCCTGTAGCGACACGCTTCTTTCGCTGGTCCGGGCAGAAACACATTCGGATGAACCGGCATGAGTATCTGGAGTTGTTGTTCGTTCTTTCGGGGGGAATTCTTTGGCAGATCCAGGATAAGTACGTCACCCAGCATACGGGCGACATGTTTGTGATGGGAACCACCGCGTACCACCGTCTTGCAGACTACTTAGGTGATGGGGTCACAAGAACAGCAACCCTTTATTTCCTGCCTGAAATCATCTCAACAGGTGGAGACGCCGCGGAGACCAATCTATACCTAGCGGCGTTCCTGCAACAAGACGCACATTTCCAACACGTGATACCGGGAGTCGAACGCCTTCCGTCTCAGGTCTTCGAATTCGTCACGCTTATCGATGCCGAACTACCCGCTCCGGCGCCCCACTCCCAGTTGGCTGTGAAAACGTACCTGAAAACCATTCTTGTGCTACTCGGCAAGTACTATTCCGCGCACCTCCGCGCGGTCAGGATATTCGAGCGCGGCCAGCGCAGAATTCAACAAATGCGCCCTGTGTTCGAGTTTCTGGAAAGGGAGTATGGACGTCCGGTCAGCGTCGATGATGCAGCTGCCATCGTCAGTATGAGCAAGACACGCTTCATGCGTTTTTTCAAACAGGTAACGGGGGAGACGTTCATTACCTACCTGAATCGTTTTCGCATAGTTAAGGCGCAAGCGTTGTTGGTGCAGACGGATAAACCGGTTGCGGATGTGAGCCTGGAGGTCGGGTTCTGTGATCAAAGCTATTTTGGCATGCTGTTCCGCAGGGTCACGGGACGAACGCCTTTGGAATACCGCCGCGATGGAACGTGACGTCCCACGCGGTGTCGGGCGAATGGTCGCTGATAATTGGCGCCTGCCGTCTGTCCCACGACTTGCGCATTAGACATGTCACCATCTAATGAACTCTCGGGTTTTCGTTAGGTTTAGTAAGCGCACTGCCGGAGTGGGCGCCACACATTAGTGATACAACTGAAGAAGGGCCGCACCAAAATTGAAGGATGGAACGTAGAACATGAGCATAAAACGGCGAGACCTACTTAAACTCATTCCAGCAATCGCTCTTTCCAAACCATCCAGAATGTCGGCTACCACGACTCAGATTCCTCCGGCTTCATCTAGTCGTTCTACGGTCCTGCCACCACCAGGGGCATACCGGCTGTGGTATAAGCGGCCGGCGGAAAACTGGAATGAGGCACTACCCATTGGAAACGGTCGGCTCGGTGCAATGGTCTACGGAGGTGTTCACGAGGAAAAGATATCGTTAAATGAGCAGACTCTCTGGTCCGGCGCACCTCGGGAGTGGAACAATCCACATGCCAAGGAAGTGCTTCCGGAGGTTCGGAAGGCCGTGTTCGAAGGCAGGTTCGTGGATGCTGACCGGCTATCTCATCAGATGCAGGGACCTTATAACGAATCGTATATGCCCATGGCAGAGCTTGTTCTCAGCTTTCCTGGGGGTGGAGAATTCGTCGGATATTATCGCGAACTCAATCTTGATACCGCCCTGTTGAAAACTTACTTTCGACGTGGTGGAGTCGAGTATACACGCGAAGCGTTCGCCAGCCATGCCCATGACATCATCGTAATTAGGTTAACCACAAGCGAACGTGGAACGCTCACGTTTTCCGCAGAGCTCAGAAGCCAACTGAGAAGCAGAACCGAATGTCCTGCGTCCAATCAGATCGTTTTATCCGGAAAGGCTCCCAAGCATGTCGAGCCTGAATACAGGCACCAATTCTCGGATGAAGCAGCGATTCAGTATGCCGAGAGCGATACGGGCGAGGGGATGACGTTCCAAGTATACCTGCGGGCGCTGAGCGATCGGGGCAAAATCACGACTGCGAACGGCGTACTCAATGTGGAAGGGGCGAGTAAAGTCGTAGTCTTGATTTCAGCAGCCACGAGCTACAACGGGTGGGACAAGTCTCCTGGTCTCCAGGGCAGGGATCCAGGTCCGTTAGCATTAGCGCCGTTGCAGACGGTGGCGCGGAAACCATATGAAGAACTACTGCGCGCCCATTTGGCAGATTATCAGCCAATCTTCCGGCGCGTTCAGCTCTTTCTTCCTCAGACTGAATTCTCCTCTCGTCCCACGGATGAACGCCTGAAGGCGGGAATTGAGAAGGACCCATCGCTCGCCACATTGGCGTTTCAATATGGACGTTACTTATTGATCTCGGCCTCTCGTCCAGGTGGTCAGCCCGCAAACATCAAGGGCATTTGGAACGAGCGGTTGCGGCCCGAGTGGAGTGGAAACTGGACACTTGATCTCGATGCGCAGATGTATTACTTCCCCGTGGAAGTTGTAAACTTGCCTGAAACACACGAGCCCTTCCTTGACTTCATTGAGGCTGTGGCTGAGAACGGGCGCGTAACGGCGCGCGTTAATTACGGTGTTCGCGGCTGGTGCGCCCATCACAACGCCGACCTGTGGCGCCAGTCAGGGCCGGCCGGCGATTGGGGTGAAGGAAACCCACATTGGGCTAGCTTTGCCCTGGCTGGCCCCTGGTTAGCGCAGCATTTTTGGGAGCACTACGCGTTCAACCTCGATCGCAAGTTCCTGCGTGAGCGCGCCTGGCCGCTGATGAAGGGAGCGGCCGAGTTCGCGCTTGACTGGCTGATAGAAGACGGCCACGGTCACCTGGTCACCAACCCCTCCGTGTCGCCCGAGAACACCTTCGTGCTCCCCGGCGGCAAGTCAGCGCAGATCAGTATGGCGAGCACCGTCGACATGTCACTGCTCTGGGATCTGTTTACGAGTTGTATTGAGACCGCCCGCATCCTCGGCATCGAACCGGAGTTCTCCGCAAACCTCGAGGCTGCGCGCGCCCGACTGCTGCCGCCGAAGATCGGCAGCATGGGCCAACTGCAGGAGTGGAGCTTGGATTGGGAGAGCACCGATCCTGGGCACAGGCACCTGTCGCCCTTGTTCGGCGTCTTCCCCGGCCGCCAATGGACCCCATTCAGCGCCCGCGAACTGGCAGAAGCCTCCAAGAAACTGCTGCGCATCCGCGACGCGAGCGACTACGGCTGGTCGCTGGCCTGGAAGGCCGCCTGTTGGGCCCGTCTGCGCGAGGGCAACGAAGCCTGGGCGCGGCTGAAAAAGCAGGTCCTCTATGTCGACGGCGCGGCCAAGAAGGCGGGCCCCGGCTGGCTCTTCCCGAATCTGTTTAACTCTGACCCACCGTTCGTCATCCTGAACGGCAATGCGTGTCTCGCCGCGGCTATTGCCGAGATGCTGCTGCAGTCGCATGCTGGTGCAATCGATCTTCTGCCGGCTCTGCCGGAGGATTGGCCCAACGGTGAGGTCAAGGGTCTGAGGGCGCGCGGGGGATACACCGTCGATTTGAAATGGAAAGAGATGCGTCTGGCCTCTGCGACCATCCGGGCGCAAGAAACCGGCACCTGCTGCTTGCGCACGGCGCGGCCTGTGGTTGTCCTGTCGGGGAACCGGACCCTGGAGACGCACCCCGTCGCGCCCGGAGTTGTCGAGTTTGAAGTGCGGCGCGGCACCGCCTATCAGGTCGCGCCGCGATGAATGACTGGCGCGCCTCACCGAACCTCGTTTTCGTCTTGTCGTCCACGGCGCAACGGTTGACACCCGTGCAGGCCACGAGTTCGACGCTGCTTGAGCCGGGGTGGGAGGTGAGCAATGCCATCGAGGGCTGGAACAAAGACCGTGGTTCCCGCCGGCGGGCTGCGAGTCGGCGAGTTCAACAGAGCCAACCAGGAAGTGTAAATCGCCTACGTGCCGGTTCTCGAGCGGGATGGCACGGTCGTCACCACACCGCTTAATGACCTCCGGGATGTGACGGATGATGTTACGCGCGAACCACCGATCAGATTAAGCTGACAAAACCAGTCACAAAGGAGCAAGCCCATGCGCAAATCAACGCTGGTCTTTGCCATTGTGTCGCTCGGTGCCTTTTCTCAGGCGGGTGACACCAGCTATGACGCTGCCGGCGTCGAGAGGCTGAAAAGAGACTTGCAGATTATCACGGGCGCCGCGCAAGCCTCAGTAATCCAAAAGGACCTAGACGCGCTCATGCCCAACGGGCAAATCTTCAAGCCCGCGCAGGCGGCGAAACTGTCCGCCGACTTGACCAATGCGATCGCGGGCAAGAGATTATCAGATGGCGACGCGCTGCACATGGCGATCGAGCTGAACCGGTTTCTGCATTTCTCCGGAAGCAGCACGCGCGAAGTGCAGTCGATGATACTGGACATCCAGGACATCCTCACGGGCGTGGCGGCCACGCCCGATTCGACCAAGGCGGTAACCGCTGCCATGCGGACGATGGTTCGGCGCACCGACTCGCCGCTGGTTCCGGATGTCCCCACTCGCCCCTACCGATTCCCGATCTCCGCCGCGCCCAAGTACGAACGTTCGGTTATGATCGAGGATTTTGAAAGCGGATCGATCTTCCCGAAATGGTATTCGCCCAAATGGAGCATCGGGCTCAACGCGGTGCTCGATCCGGCCCACAAGGAAAGCGGGAGATTCGGCCTGCTGCTGATTGCCCCCGGACCCGCCGACCGGCGGACCAGCCTCGCCTACCCGCCGAAGCCCTACGTCGACATGAGGGGCATGAACGCCGTGCGAATGTGGATCCAGCCGTACGGCGGTGACCCCAAAAGGGGCATGATCAGCACCGGCTATCTCGACGGCAAGGGACAGATCTGGCAGGTGGATCTTCCGGACGTGGTGAGCGGAACAGAGCCATTCATCTTGGAACTTGCGCTTGCCGACATCCGCAGGGGGGTGCGCCTGACCGACGGCATCATCGACATGAAGTGCTCCGACTATTGCTTCTGGAGCGTGGGCGCTTACAAGATTACCGTGGATAACATCATGTTTGTGTACGATCCGACGCTGCCCGAATTCAAGGGGCAGGTGTGCCCGTCGAGATAAGAGATGGTTCCGGGGCGCAATGAGATGAGCATGGTTTGTTGTGATTCCATCGCGCATTTTTATTAGAAAAATGGATGCGATTATTATATGTGACACCAGGCCGCCGTTCCATCTTGTATTTCCATTAGAAAAATAGGTGCGAACGTTATAGAAACTGCGCGGTTCCCGCCTTAGTCTGTGTTCCGTACGTCCTGTACCCTATTGACGATTAGCTCGAACGGTTAGGTCGTTTTCTCGAGCTTGTCTTTTCATTTTCACGCGTCGGGTCTTGGCAGCGAAAGGGGCGACTTGGACTTCAGGGAATAACGAGCGCGGGTACTTAGGCTCGAGAGATCACACGCGAACCACATAGAGCAAGGCTTTTAATGTTGTGCGCGAGCACGTAATCGTTACACGGGTTTAAGGCCCCTACCGGTCTAAAGGCAGTAATACCAAGTTTAAAAGGAGGATACGCATGGCAGGACTAAGGAAAATTCTTATCTTGGCATTTGTGTCGTTAGCCTTGTGGCCTTCTGTACTGTTGGCACAGAGTACAAATGCCACCATCAGCGGCACTGTGGCTGACCCGAGCGGGGCTTTAATTCCCGGTGCCGAGGTGAAGCTGAGACACATGCTATCTGGAGCCGTGATGACGGTAACCACCGGTTCTGATGGCTCCTATTCTTTCGCCAATCTCGTGGAGGGAGAGTATCGGTTGGAGTGTGAGGCGAAGGGATTTCAGACGTTCGTTCAAAACGGGATCATTCTTCAGCTCAACGCCACCGCACGAATTCCGATCGAGCTCACAATTGGATCGTCAAGCCAAACCGTCCAGGTGACAGCCAATGCCTCACAAGTGAATTACGACAACGCGGTCGTTAAGGAAGGGATCGCAGCGAACGAAGTGGCGAATCTTCCCATAATAGCTTCAGGTTCACAGCGCTCGGCAGCATATTTCGTAAGGATTCTCCCCGGGGTCACCTCACAAGGGTCACCCGTGTCAAGCACTGGGGTTACCGGACCCCTTTTCAACGGAAACGAGCAATACTCCGACGCGTCCACATTGGACGGTGTGAGTATGCAGGAAGGCCTATTGAATTCAGCAGGGATCGAGTCCATTGGACATGATTTCCCGATTGGACCTGATGCCGTGGGCGAAATCAGCGTGCTCACGCAGAACTATGACCCGCAGTACGGGGGTACAACCGGCGCTGTTACTGTGATCAGCACGAAAGCCGGGACCGACCAATTTCACGGGGGGGGGTACGAGTTTAATCGGAATACCGACTTTAACGCGCGGCCGTTTGGCGTCGCTTCGCGCCCCGTTGACACTGAGAACGATGGTGGAGGTTATATTGGGGGACCCATAAAATTCTTGCCAAAGTTTTGGTCAGGGCGCAAGAAAAGCTACTTCTTTGTCAATTTTGAGTTCTATCGCTCGAGGGGCGCTGCGACGAAACCCTTGCTCACAGTCCCGACCACCCTAATGCGGGAAGGCAATTTCAGCGAGTGGCCATATCCAATATATGATCCAACCACCACGGCGTCCAACCCGGCTTATAACCCCAGCCAGCCGACAGGACCCTCGAATTTGCCATATCTACGAACGCAGTTTCCAGGTAATGTGATTCCCCAATCGGCGATGGCGGGGTCGCTAGCCCAGGGATGGCTCCAGTGGGTCCCCCTACCCAACCGTCCCGGCCTTACCGCAAATTACGAATCCCCAATCGGTGTAGCGAACTTGGAAAATCCCCTCTCAGACCAGTGGGACGTGAGGGGAGACCAATACATCGGAGACAAGGACCACGTTTCGCTGACGGAGCACTACCGCGGAACGCTTCCTTTTGTGCAACACGAATTTCCTGCGCAGATCGATACTTTGAATTCCCGAATTCCTCAGTATGGCAATGTAGCTCGGATCAATTGGGACCATATCTTCAGCCCTCGAGTGGTGAACCATTTGGGTTTGGGGTACTTAAACATGCTTAGCACGCTATACAACTCTTCAGATTGCTGTGTGAGCAAAGTTCCCGAGATAGCGGGCGTCTATTCCCATGCCCACGAACCGGTCATCAACTTCCAGGAATTCAATTCATATGGAGGAAACACTGTCGATTCTTCAACTCGGCCCAATTTTAGCATTAACGACATGGTGACCTGGGTACGCGGAACACACACTTTTACATACGGTGGTGAGTGGAAGTGGTTAGGCTTTCCATACATGAGGGAGACGAACGCATCAGGGACCTTCAATTTTAGTGATTTGAACACGGGCCTCCTGGGAATCCCAAGTGGGAACTCCATGGCAAGCTTCCTGCTCGGTGATGTTTCCTACGGAAGCGCTGAATTCTTCTCTGCCCCCTTCTCCGACGAACTGAATCAAGCGTTCGGGGCCTTTTTCGGTGACACATGGAAGGCACGGCAGAAGCTTAGCATCGACTATGGAATCCGATGGGATCTCTACCAACCTTCGATGGAGAGACACGACATGATGTCGTTCTTTGATCCGAATGCCGAGAACCCTGGGGCCGGAGACCGCCTTGGCGCCCTCATGTTTGCTGGCAATAAATGGGGCTCAGCGAGCTTTGGGGCCCGTTATCCCGAAAGGTTGTTCTATGGTGCCTTTGGCCCACGCATCGGGGTTGCATACGCACTGACGCCGAAGACCGTTATCCGCGCAGGCGCGGGCATTTTCTTTATGGAGGATTACTACCCCGGCTGGGGTAGTAGTACCGCCACGGATGGCTTCAATAAGACGGTCGCTTTTACCAGTAGTCTAGGCGGCATGCAACCCGCCTTTATGCTTCAGGACGGCTTACCGCAGAACTTCCAGCGTCCGCCTGTCATCGACAGATCGTACGATAACGGGTCGGCTGCACCGTTATACCGGCCCTTCAATGGTAACCAGGTACCGCGCTCAGAGCAATGGAACCTGACCGTGGATCACCAGTTTAGTGCGAATTTCCATCTTAGCGCCGCCTATGTGGCCAATCATGGTAGCCGTCTACTATCACAGATGGAAGGTCTAAATACGTTGTCCCCGGCGATGTTGTCCATGGGTGAAGCGCTGTACGATGTATTCCAGCCTGGCCAGACCTCGCTAGATGGGGTGAATGCCCCATATTCCGGTTGGGCAGCGCAAATGACCGGCTGCGCTCCCTCTGTCGCTCAGGCCCTCACGCTATACCCTCAGTACTGTGGAGGTATTTACGGGCTGAACGAAAACGCCGGCTGGTCTAATTACAATTCCCTCCAGATCACGGCGGAGAAGCGCTATTCCAAAGGGCTTCTGTTCAATATCAACTATACATGGTCGAAGTGGCTCAGCACGAGCGACTCAGTCGGAGGCGGGGTTAGTCCGATATCACCGTACCAACTGGATCGAAACTACTCGATATCTGCCAATGACATCCCCCAGGTTTTTAATGCTTCCGTGGTCTACCGTCTGCCCGTCGGGAAGGGTGAGCGCTTTATGAACGCCGGGGGCGTTCTTAGCGCCGTTCTGGGTGGTTGGCAGATTAGCACAATTCTTACGCTCCAATCTGGATTACCCTTTAGCTTCACATCTAGTTACTGCAACGTTCCCAGCCAGTTCGGTATCGGCTGCTTGCCTTCGATCCTGACCGGAACCAATCCTTTATCGCAAGGCAAAAGCAGCTACGATCCAGGCAAGGGCCCGCTTTTCAATGGCAACGCATTTGAGCCTGCGAGCAGTTTCGACTTCTATTCTGGACAGGGTCCCCGAGTGTCAAACATAAGAGGGTTTGGCTTAAATGACGAAGATTTCTCGCTGTCGAAGAGGGTGAACGTCACAGAACGTCTGAAAGTGGAAATCCGTGGCGAATTTTTCAATGCTTACAACTGGCATTGCTTCTCAGAGCCAGGCTCCTTTGTCACCGACGTCTACAGTCCATCCTTCGGCCAGTGGACCGGGAGTGTGGCACCTCCGCGTAACATACAGGTTGGAATCCACTTAGCTTTCTAATTCACAGGGAGGGGTCCCCCGGCTTTGCCGGGGGACCATCCCGTGTGCCGAGCATGTTCGCCGGTTGGGCGCATGCTGCTTACTTTGCGGGGTAAGCTTCTGTATCCGTAAGCGTACGGTTTTGGCTCGGCGTATCCGATGTGTTGCAGTTTTTGGATCCTCTTTCAGCCACGCGCTAAGTGGGTATCATCCTTCGGGTCTCCTCGTACAGGCTGAGGTTCCGGAGTCCATTAAGGAAGTAGATGATGTTTTCGTAAGGAACGTCAGGGGGGATATGGTGGTCACAGTTCGGGAAAAAGCCCCCGAATTCCAGCAACTTCCGGCATTTCTCCAGTTCCGCGTCCATCTCCTTCTTGCCCTGCGCCAGCGCTCTCTTGTCCACATTTCCAAACAGAATCAAATCCTTCCCGTACTCTTTCTGCACTTTGAGGGCATCCATACCCGCGGCGCATTCGAGCGGATAAGTAGCGTTGATCCCGGCGTCAACCCAAATCGGCAGCAGTTGCTCAACGTTCCCATCGCAGTCCAGGATCAGCGCGTCCACGCCGTGGGCTCTCAACAGGTCGATCACCTTCCTATAGCGCGGAACCATGTATTTCTTCACAAAGCAAGGAGAAACCAAGGAACCGCCCTTGAAGCACATGTCTTCCCAAATCCAGACCCACTCCAGCGTGATCCCAGCCTCGAAAACCTTTTTCGCCATTTCGTTGGCAAGATACGCCTGCCAATCGATCATTTCCTCCACGAGAGCCATATTATCGAAGATGGCATAGCTCAGGTTTTCAAATCCCATGTAGTTGCGAAGGTTGCCATACAGTGAAAGCAGGTTCATGCCCAGAACAAAATCCCGCTCCTCCCAATGCTTCCCGACCTGTTCCGGCTTGATAGGATAGCCCAGCTTATCATCCGTCATAGTGTCCCAACCAGTTGGCCACCGCCCCGGCGAGAAAGGGTCGAGCCGCTTCTTGTATTCCTCCCAGGTCTTGCGGTCTTTCGCCGGATACTCGAGGTATTGCGGGATCGTTGCATCGCCAATTTTTCTTCGACGGACAATCGCCCCGTCATAGTCCAGTTCCACAACATGTTGATCATCTTCGCTTAAGACTGCCAACTCGAACACGGGATCGATTGCCACACACCACGGGGGATTGTTGTTTTTACCCATCCCCATGACGGCGCCACGAGGTTGAAGGCATTCATTCTGGTCGAAATACCCCACCAAGTGAACGTTGATTTCTTTTTTGTTGTCCAGGTTTTTTACAGGCATACCCTCCTGGACCCATCGCTCAAACGTTTCGTTCCACGAATCCACGCTCCAGAGAAAAGGATCGTTCGGCCGTTGGAAACGGCAGATCGCTTTGAATCGTTCACGAGCATTCATTTAATCCTCCAGGGTGACCAATAGACAAAATCGTGTTCTGTTAAAAAGCTGCTCTCGCGCCAAGCTCGAACAAACGTGGTCTACTTGTAATTCAGCGCCAGCATGGTGTATGTGTCGAGCCGGGGAGCAGTGAACTCAACGCGTCCATCCTTGAACGCGTAGTTGACTCGCTTACCTTCCGGCAATACAACCAATTCCGCCGGCACCTTCTGATCCATTCGGACCTTCAGGTTAATGCGGTCCACTGGAATGTTCGGCAGGTCCTGTTGCCAATTCAGCAGGTGGATGATGAATCGCTTTTTGTCCGGCTGCTCAAACATCGTGACCTCAACGGGCTTGGGCGCATCCGTCTCGAAGCAAACCGGCCTGAGAGCCAACAGCCGAAGCAACTTTCCCAAGACTATCCGTTGTGTCTCGTAGTCCCAGATCTCGATCGCGCCCGCCGAGTACATCACTTTCCCATTCCCATACTTGTTAAGAACCACAGAAGGATGGTCAGTCATCACACCGGGCGGCTCGGTCAGGATGCTGGCGTAAGGATAATCCTCGGGGTCCGTGTAGGGGAGCGTCACTGTAGCTATGACCTCTGCATTTTCGACTGCGCGCACAATGGCTTGGGAATCGCGTAATGTGGCCGGATACCACTTCCTAAAGGGTGAGAACAAGGCTGCGTACTTCTCGCTGGCATCCACGTAGGTGACCAATTCCTTTGTTTCTCCCAGGTAGCTCACCCCAAACAGGTCAGATAGAAGGAAGTCTTTCTGCCGTACGCCGTCGGTGGTCAGCAGAGAGGTGTACTTGCTGGCATACAGGCTTCCCCCCTGACGAACGTACTCCCTGAATGCCTCTACCTCTTCCTGATTCATCATGGCGACATTGGGCAGAATCACAATCTGGAAATCCGAAAGGCGCCGCAAGTCTTTTCGCGTAATGACCCCGAACGGGAAGTGGTTCTCGAGGAGCACCCGGGCCATGTTAACCCGGGCGTTCTGATGTTCGCTGGCAGAAATGGTGGCATCTCGCGGCTTTTCGCTGCTGGCCAAGTCGGAGGCGCTTTGTACTTTGAACCGGTTGGGAAGAGAGGAATCATAGCTATGGTAAATGGCAATATCCTGCCGAAAGGTTCCTCCGGCGTGGGGTTCGTATCTCTCCAATTCACCGAAGATCTTGCCGCTGCGGCCGTAGTCAACCCGATTCAGGGAACCCTTGGGGTGCATCTCATCGATCCACATCCACGCCCCATCGTTGATGAAGGACGCAAAAACGCGGCACCGCAAGTCTTCCTCTGTCCTGGCCACGCAGATTTCTCGGATAAGGGGAATCGTCCAGCAATTGGCGTTTTCGAAAGGCTTCTTGGCGCTTAGGCCGTGGAAGAGTTTGAAGATATAGGATTGGCCCTGTTTATCCGTATAGGTGTCTGCCGATAACCAGTCCGTCTCGTTGGCTAACGCCGCAGAGGCAGCTTGCACCCATCCGCCGCCTGCGAGCGCACCGGATTGATGGACGACCGTCGCCTCAGGCTTTAGCTTTCTGATAGTGGAGGTGGCGAGGTGGGCAAAGTCCAGCAGCCACTCTTGCCGCTTACGCTGGAACTTGACCCAGGCCGGGTCTTGCCAATCAACCGTGCGGGGGATCTCGCCTCCGATCTCTGAGGCGTATTTCCTCTGGCACGTCCGGCAGCAGCAGACCATCGGCCACCACGTCATGTCCAACCAGAAACCCTGGATATCGTAGTTTTGGCAAACCTCCGTGAGTTGAGCCACCACGTAGTCGCGGTACCCTTGATTGTTCAGGCACAGGGTGGAGGCATGTCGCCGGTTGAGCCCGGTGGGGCGCTCGGTCTTTCCGTTGGCATCCAGCGAGCGAGCCTCTGGATGCGTATCCCAGTACCAGTTGGTATAGATCAAGCAGTAGTAGGCGATCACGTCGAGGCCCTTACGGTGCGACAGGTCAACCAGTTCGCGCATGACATCGCGTCCCGTCGCTTGCAGCACCCTATGCATCTGACCGACTTTGGTTGGGTAATATGCAAGGCCCGTGTGGCTGACGAACATATAGCTGACTGCCGTAACATCCCCTACGAGTAAGTCTTCTACCACCTCTTCCGGCCTCAGTTGCGAAAGAACCTCGTCGCTCCAGTCAGGGATATGCATGTTGTAGAGAAGGCGCCGGTAAGACCTCTGGTACCACTTTCTGGAGGCATCGCGCCGGGTTGCTGTCCCTGCCACTGCGCTTAGATTCATGTAGGGAAGTGCATCCGCAAAGGCCGCGCCCAGCACGCACTCTTGCAGGAACTTTCGACGATCGACTCCGGAAGTTTCTGTCTTCAACTTGGATCCGGCGCATTCTGCTGTTTAGAAAGGGGCTCCGAGGCCCTTCTAATGCGGGCGAGAAGGTTCTTATGGTACTCTAAGCCTTACATCGCTTTTGGTTAGGTGAGGCTTGGAGTGCGCCGATCGCCAAGAAATGTGAGAATCGCTTATAATCATGGGGGTCTGACGCACTTCGGTGGTATCTATTTCTTCCATGAATTCTTGAGAGTGCTGCAGTTTCGCAACTTCTTAGCACAACATCTTAGGTATTCCCGGCGGAACCACCGCTATAGTCTCTCCCAAACCATCCTGGCCCTGGTCTACCCCGTCGTGCTGGGGCTCGATCGCATCGAGACGGCGTCCTTGCTTCGTTCTAACGGCACCTTTCAGTACTTGACCGGCCTGCCCGGCTTTCCTGATCCTCAGACCCTACGGCGATTCTTACGGAAAGATCCCACTCGCCTCTGGGAACAGTTACACCGCGTCAATGATCGAGTGCTGCAAGGATTCCTTCACCGGCCGGAGCGGCGCTCACGTCTCATCTTCGATCTGGACAGCACGGTGGTCACCGTGTTCGGAAAGCAGGACGGCGCCGAGGTTGGTTACAATCCCCGGTACCGGGGCAAGCGCAGCTACAACCCGTTGCTCTGTCTGGAGGCCAACAGTTCCTTTCTGTGGGACGCCGAACTGCGCTCCGGAAACGCTGGCACCTGGGAGGGCAGCCCCGCTTTACTGGATACGAGCTTCGTGAACGTGCCGCCCGAAATCCGCGAGCTGCGGTTTCGCGCCGATGCCGGCTTCGCCTACGATCCGGTGTTCAACAAACTGGAGGCCCATCGCGCGGACTACGCGGTCGTGGCCCGTTTGACGACCTCGCTTAAGCGTCTGCTGCCGGGGCTGCGCTATACGCCCGCCAATGTCCGTTGGGATTGCGGCGAAGGAGAGCTCCGCGCCCACGGCTGGCGGCAAGCCCGTCGCATCGTGGTGGCGCGTTGTGCGGTCGAGGAAGATGATCCGCAACCGACGCTGTTTGCGATGGGGCGCTACTGCTATCGGGTATGGGTCACCAATCTCCCCTTGACGCCAGCCGAGGTGTGGCATTTCTATGATGGTCGTGCCGCCATGGAGCCGCGCATCCATGAATTGCGGGAAGACTTCGCCCTGCGGAAGATTCCGACCTCATCTTTTGAGGCGAACGCCTTGTATCTGGAGGTGATTCGCTTGGCCTACAACTTAGTGGCGATCTTCCAGCGCCTGTGTCTACCCGAGGAAGGGCAGAGCTTGACCTTGAGTAAGTTGCGCCACCGACTATTCTGGCTGCCCGGTGAACTGACCCGCCCGCAAAACCGACCTACTCTGCGGTTAGCCAACTCACGCCTGATCGCGATGTGGGCGGAGCAGATACTACACCGAATTCATAAGCTAAGACCGCTGGAGGGCTGAGGCGGCGCAGGCTGCGTTTCTGAAAATTGATCGACTGCTGCAAACATTTTGAGTACAAATGCCCGTTTTCGGCCTAATTTGAAGAGAAACACTGAAATTCACGCCGGATTCAAGT
>Ga0326728_10007194_pt1 | contig 28993 bp, 21 predicted proteins | sample MB3enrmetagenome_FD_207602 | JGI IMG/M metagenome (GOLD analysis project Ga0326728, IMG submission 207602) | Lab enriched peat soil microbial communities from McLean, Ithaca, NY, United States - MB31MN | ecosystem: Environmental > Terrestrial > Soil > Wetlands > Peat | place: USA: New York... | reverse complement strand
TCAATCGTGGGTTCAAGGAAGAGTCGGTGATCTCGACCTTGGAACGCATGATGCAGTGTGGCATCGGCAAGTGCAATCACTGCGCCATCGGCCATCGCTATGTGTGCCGCGATGGGCCGGTGTTCAATTATCGCGAGATCGCGGAGTTGGTGGAGTAGGTGGCTCGTGGCATGGCCGTCCCGGCCATGACGGTTCACGGGCGGGACGCCCGTGCCACGACTCGTAGCATGGCCATCCTGGCCATGACCGGAACACGGGCGGGACGCCCGTGCCACGTGAAAGCAACATGGATCTACCAGCACAACTCGCCACGGCGATGCAAGGCCACGTCGTCATCATGGGCATTGGCAATCCCTGTCGTGGTGACGACGCCGCGGGCAGCATGGTGGCCCAAAAGATCAGCGACGCCCCCGGCGTGCGCGTGATCGACGCCCAGGAGGTTCCGGAAAGCTACGTGCGCCAAGTGGCGGGCGAGGAGCCGGACACCGTGGTGCTGATTGATTCCGTTGATCTGGGTTCCGCCCCTGGCTCCGTAGCGCTTTTGGATAAGGGTCAAGTGGCGGGGTACTGGCCGAGCACGCACCGCGTACCCCTCACCCTGCTCATGGACTACCTTGAGCGGGAAACCCATGCGCGCGTATTTCTAATTGCCATTCAGCCCCGTCACACGGCTTTTATGCAACCCATGAGCGGTGAGGTACATGCCAGCGTCGCAAGCGTCGCCGGCGTGTTGAACGATGTTTTCGTGGAAAAGCACTTCGGCGCAGGTAACCACCCCAGTGCAGGTAACCACCCCGGCGCCCAAGGCGCCACCCCTCCTGAATTAGGAGGGGAGTTCTTTAAGGCTCCCCTCCTCAGATGAGGAGGGGCGGCGCGACGAGCGCCGGGGTGGTGCTGACAAGGGGAGTTGTGCTGACAAAGGAATAGGCGCTTCGCGCCGATGAGAAGAAGGTTATGGACTTAATCGCCCCAATTGCCGTCCTCATGCTTATCCTGCCCGCCGCGGGAGCCATCTTGTGCGCGCTGCTAAAAGGGCGCGCCCGCCCCGCCGCGGTAGCGATTGCCGCCATTGCCACCGGCCTGGCGGTATGGCTCACACTCCCGATCTTCCCTGTCAGCCCGACCGGCGGCGCTACATGGGTCGCCTCCTACACCCGAATGTTGGGGAGCCTTCCCTGGCTGCACGGCATCATCGATGCGCCCGTTTTTGGAATTCTCATCGATCCCCTGGCGTCCTTGATGCTCCTGGTGGCGGTGCCGATCGGACTCCTCACGGTGCTCTACTCCACCTCCTACCTTACCGAAAACAACCACGAGCACCCGGTAGGGAGTGAGCATTACGGCCGCTACTATTTCTGGCTCCTGTTGTTCATCACCAGCATGATCGGGGTGGCCATTTCGCCGAATTTCCTGCAATTCCTGGTCTTTTGGGAAATGACCACTTTGTGTTCGTGGGCGCTGATCTCCTTTCGCCAGAACGAGGCAAGCTTGCGGGCCGGATTCAAAGCCCTTTTGATGACGCACGTCGGCAGCGCCTTTTTGCTGGTAGCCATCCTTATTATCTTTGCGAAAACCCATTCCTTTGAATTCTCCGCGCTCGGTCAGCTCCCCCATGGTCTGAAGTCATGGGTTTTCCTGTTCCTGCTGATCGCCGCGTGGGCCAAGGCGGCGCAAGTTCCCTTCCAGACGTGGCTGCCTGACGCCATGGAGGCTCCCACTCCCATCAGCGCCTACCTGCACGCCGCGGCGATGGTGAAGGCTGGCGTCTACCTGATGGCCCGGACGGTGAGCAGCGGGTGGGACATTCCCCCCAAGATGGCCTTGCTTATGGCGGGCATGGCACTCGTCACGATTCTCGTGGCCCTCTCCTTTTATTTCGTTCAGGACGACCTGAAGCGGTTGCTTGCCTATTCCACCATCGCCCATCTTGGTTACGTGCTGCTGGGCATCGCCATGGGAGGTCTGGGATCAACCCTGGCGTTCCGGGGCGCGATGTTGCACATCATCTGCCACGGTTACAGCAAGGCCACCCTCTTCTTTTGCGCGGGCGCCATCGCTTATGTCACCGGAACGCGCAAAATATCGGCGCTCCACGGCCTGGGAAAAACTTTGCCGCTTCAGGCCACGGCGTTTTTCGTCGGCCTTCTGGCGGTTACCGGCGTTCCACCGCTGGCCTGCTTCTGGAGCAAGTTCATGATTCTCTCGGGCGCCATGCGCCTATCCGGCCCCATCGGACCGCTCATTGTCATTTTCATTCTTGTCGAAACCCTGGTCTCCTTCGGATGGATGCTTTACATCGCGCAAAAAATCTTTCTGGGCGCGCCCCTGATGGCGGTCCCGGCCGATCCGCCGTGGCCCATGGACTCCACTTTGATCATCCTGATGATCGGCTGTGTAGTAGCCCCGCTGGTGGGCATGCCCTTGGTGCAGTTGATTGGGAAATAGAATGGTTGATTCCGTGACTTGCTCTAGTGATGCCTATGTGCGAAGCACCTTGGAGTGGGGGGGGGGGGCGCCGCCGGTGGGAGCCGCCGCACTCCAAGGTGCTTCGCACAGGTACTGGGGAAATAACGTCATGATGAATGCCGTTCGCAACATCGAAGCCAGCATCGTGATCCTGATCGTGGGCTCCTTGGTGAGCCTGCTCTTGGCGCGCAACCGGAAAGTATGTGGCTGGGTCAGCTTCGCTTTCGTGTGCGCCTCCTCGCTGTTCACCGGGCTCGCGGTGGCGGGAGCCTGCACGGCCGGCTCCTGCGAACAGTCGCTCCTGGCATTGCCCCAACTGGGCGCCCGTTTCACCGTACAGGTTGACCCGCTGAGCGCCATCTTCCTGTCCATCGTGGCGGTGATTGCGCTGCTGAGCACGCTGTACTCCGTCCACTACATGGAGCACTACGCGCACGATAAGGTGGTGAAGTTCTTTCCGCTTCTTCTCCTCTGCATCGCCAGCATGACCGGTGTTCTGGTGTGCACGGATTTCTTCTTTTTCCTCATCTTCTGGGAGTCCATGACCCTGACGTCCTACTTCCTGGTGACGTTTGAAAGTGAGAACCCCGCCAGCCAGCGGGCGGGCCTGAAGTATTTCATCATCACCCATGGCGCCACGCTGTGCATGGTGGCCGCGGCACTGGTACTTTGGAGGACGTCCGGCTCGTTTTCCTTCGACGCCATCCGGCTAACGCTGACCGGGCTGCTCAGCACTCGGCCGTTCCTGGCGAATACGATCATCTTTCTCTTCTTCCTGGGATTCGCGACCAAAGCGGGCATCTTGCCCATGGGCGATTGGCTCCCCGATGCTCATCCCGTGGCGCCTTCCGGGATGAGCGCCACGCTCTCCGGCGCACTCGTTAAACTGGGAATCTATGGGCTGGTTCGCCTCTTCTGCTCATTTCTCGTGGCCTCACCATCGCTCCGCATGTGGGGAATTGTCCTGGCCCTCGCCGGCACCGGATCGCTCTTCGTCGGGACCTTGACGGCGCTGCGGCAGACCGACACCAAGCGGCTGATGGCCTTCCACACCATCGGGCAAATCGGTTACATCTGCCTGGGGCTCGGTGTGGGCGTCTACTGTCTCGGGATGTATCCGGCCGTGGCCTCGATTGCTCTCGGGGGTGCGATTCTCCATGCGGTAAACCATGCCTGCTTCAAGTCATGTTTGTTCCTGGGAGCGGGGTCGGTGCTTTACCGCACCGGCCAACGCGACATGGACAAGCTGGGCGGCCTGGCGGCCTTCATGCCCTACACCACCGGCACCACCACCATCGCCTCCTTGAGCATCGCGGGCGTGCCGCCCCTGAACGGCTTCTGTAGCAAGTGGCTCATCGTCGCTGGATGCCTCCTGGCCGGAATGCGCTTCCCGTTGTTCCTGGTGCTGGGTATTGTGGCGCTCTTTATTTCACTCGCTACGCTCGCTTCCTTCCTGAAGGTGCTGGGGTCAGTCTTTCTCGGTAAGGCGGATGAGAAGCTGGGCATCAAGGAAGTGCCGCTGTCGATGGTCGTGCCCCAGGTGGCGCTCGCCGCCCTGTGCGTGCTGCTCGGCATTCTTCCGCAGCCTATGTTGCGTTTCGTCGAGCAGGCGATCCAGGGGGTTACGGGCATGGCGGCAGTGGGCGTGGATGCGAGCCGGATGTGGGGTGGCCTGATACTGACGGACGGGTCGCCGGTGGGCTTCTGGTCGCCCCTCGCCATGCTGGCCGCCTTGACCATCCTGGCCTTGATCTCCTATGGCATTCAGCGCGCGGGCGGAGCGCAAGTGAGAACGGCGCCGGTATGGTACTGCGGCGAAGAACACGCTCCGGCCACGGTCCGCTACCCCGCCAGCAGTTTCTATTTGCCCTTCAAGCACGCTTTCCAGGGAATCTATCCGAGCGGAACGGTCCATGCGCCGAAATTTCCGGCGCCCCTCCGCCGCGCGCTGGATTTTGACCGATGGGTGTATACGCCGTTCATCAAGATGATTGACCGGGCCGCCGGGCGCGTGAGCCGAACGCACGTCGGAACCCCGCAAGTTTATCTATTGTGGATCGTGATTGGCGCCATCTTGGTGACGGGGATCCTTCTGTTGGTGAGAAGCTGAGGAGATGCGCATGATTATGACCGAGCAGGCGACCGTTAGGCGCGTTGAGGAACTAGTCGCCGCACGCAGCAACAGTGCATTCCTGTCGGGGACGCAACCTCACGCCGATACCCTCCATTTCAAGATCGAGAAGAGGGCCATGCGCGCGGTGGTGGAGGCGCTGGTCAACGAATTGCACGCGCGCTTCATGATTTCGGTGGGCACGGATACCCGGTCCCTCCACGGCGACTTCGCCGTTCTACATCTGTTTTCCCTGGACCGTGAGCATCTCTACGTTCTGCTGGAATCTCCCGTGTCGGAAGCCGACCTGAAGATTGAATCCATCACCGAGATCATTCCGGGGGCCAACTGGGCCGAGCGGGAATTCCGCGATGCCGTTGGAGTGGAACCCGAAGGGCATCCGGACCCACGCCGCCTGCTTTTGGCCGACGACTGGCCGGAAGGCGTCTACCCACTGCGCAGGGATTTTCCTTATAACTACCAGCCTCCGCCTGCTGAGAATGTGCGCCCGCAACTGCGTGAACCTCCCGCCGGCGCCAGCGTGTTACCGCTGGGACCGTTCTTCCCGGTCCTGGAAGAGCCTTCCTACTGGCGCATGTTTGTGGAAGGCGAGACCGTGGTGGGATGCGATACCCGCCTGTTTTATAACCACCGGGGAATTGAAAAGCTCGGTGACAGCGTTTTGACTTACAACGAGATCCCGTATCTGGCGGAGAGAATATGCGGGATTTGCGGCTTCATTCATTCCACCGCCTATTGCCAGGCAGTGGAGAAAGCTGCCGGCATCGAGGTGCCGCGCCGCGCCCGGTACATCCGCACCATCCTGCTGGAGCTGGAACGCATCCATTCCCATCTGCTCTGGTTGGGCATTGCCGGGCACATCATCGGTTTCGAGACTGTGCTCATGCAGACTTGGCGGATTCGTGAGCCGGTCATGTGGCTCTGTGAAGAGATTTCCGGCAACCGCAAGACTTACGGAATGAATACGGTGGGCGGGCTGAGGCGCGATCTGCCCGAGGCCATAAAGCCCAAGCTCCTCGAGGTCATTGCCCAAGTGGAAAAGGAATCCATCGCCGTTCGCGACGCGGTGGTGGGGGACAGCACGCTGCATGCCCGGACCAAGGGCGTGGGCGTGCTGACCAACGAGTGGGCGAAGAAAATCTGCACCGTGGGGCCGCCGGCCCGAGCTTCCGCGGTGCCCATCGATGCGCGGCTCGACCACCCGTACGCGGCGTATGACGAAGTGCCCCCGCAGCTTGCCACGCAGGAGGCGGGGGATACGTGGGCGCGCGTGCTGGTGCGCGTCACCGAGTTGCTGGACTCCATTCGCATGGTCCGCCAGGGTCTCGCGGCACTGCCCGAGGGTCCGGTTTGTACTGAGGTCAAGGAGGCCATACCGCCGGGGAGAGTTGGGGTGTCCGTGGTCGAGGCGCCCAGGGGCGAGGCCGTCCACTTTGTGCTGACGGGCGGCGATAACCGGCCGTATCGGTGGAGAGTGCGTGCCCCAACTTATCCGAACTTGCAGGCGCTGCCCGCCATGGTGCAGCAGGCCAACATCGCCGACGTACCGATTACGCTGGGGAGCCTGGACCCCTGCTTCTCCTGTACGGAGCGCCTGGAGACCGTGGACCGGAGGACGAAGGAAGTCAGGATTTATTCCCGGGCGGAGATTCTGGAGATGTCTCGTAGGGGCAACCCTCGTGGTTGTCCCGGGACGTAGCGGCGGGTTTACCCCGCCATTGGACGTAGGGCCGAACAGCGTTCGGCCGGGGACGTAGCGCCGGGCTTTAGCCCGGCACGGGAGTTTCTGCATTTGCATGCGGTGTGACTCGCGCGCTGGAAACCACCCCGGCGCGACCGCGCCTCCCCTCCTGATTCAGGAGGGGAGTTCCTGAAAGCTCCCCTCCTCAGATGAGGAGGGGAGGCGCCCTAGTCGCCGGGGTGGTGCTGAGCAGTCCGGGGTGGTGCTGAGCAGGAAATGTAGAAACTCTCGAGGAAGGCTGGCGGCGGAGGAACGCGATGACAGTCTGGCTGATCAAAACTTTTCTGCTCTGCTTGCTGAACGTGGCGGCCGCTCTGTTCTTGTCGCCACTGGCGGAAGGCCTCATGCGCAAGATTCGCGCCGCCATCCACTCGCGCCAGGGGCCGCCCATTGTGCAGCCCTACTGGGACCTCTTGAAGCTCCTGGGCAAGGAAGACATTCGCAGCACAGGTGGAGTGGTCTATGCGGGACTGCCGGCCCTCACCCTCGGGTCGGTGCTGCTTCTTGCGGCTTTGATTCCCATGGGGACGGCCGCGCCGATGGCTTTCGCCGGCGACATGATCGTGGTGATCTATGTTGCGGCGATGAGCGGTGTCGCCATCATGTTGGCGGGGTTTGCCAGCGCCAGCCCTTATGCTTCCATCGGAAGCTCGCGCGAAATGATGATGCTGTTATCGGTCGAACCCATCCTGGCCATTGCCCTCGTCGTCGGAGCATTCAAGGCCAAGACCCTGGCACTGGGCGGCATTGCCAATTGGCAAATCCAGAATGGACCCAGCATCAGCATGGCGATCGCGGGCGTGGCGCTTTTCCTCGCCCTGCAAGCCGTCGCAGGCAAGCTGCCGTTCGATATTTCCGAGGCCGACCAGGAGATCATGGGCGGTCCCATGATCGAGCAAAGCGGCCCGCGCCTGGCGCTCTTCCGCTGGGCGATGTGGGTGAAGCAACTCGTGTTCGCTTTCTTGCTGGTGGAAGTTTTCTTTCCCTGGCCGCACTTGGGAAACTACCTGATCGATCTGCTCGCCACGATCGTGAAAGTGCTTGTGGTGCTGGTGCTGGTGACGGTGGTGGATGTCGTCAATCCGCGGCTGCGCATCGATCAGGCCATGGGTTATTTCATGCGCGTCGGGGTGTCGTCCCTGGCTGCCCTGGCCTTTGCAGTGATCGGAAAGTAGGGCCGAACCGCTCGTGGCATGGTCGTCTCGGCCATGAAGGGTCACGGGCGGGACGCCCGTGCCACGAGACCGGCAGGAGGTTAAGGTGTTCCTGAGCAAACTGCGAGAAGCCCTGATTTGCTTGAAAGCCGGGCGGGTGACCCTCGGTTACCCGTTTGCGCCGCATGACCCCAAACCGGGATTCCGCGGCAAGATCACTCTCGATGCCGATCTCTGCTTCGGATGCGGCGGATGTGCCAACGTCTGCCCGGCCGGCGTGATTGTGCTGACGGACGCGGAGCAGCACAAGCGGGTGCTGGAGTTCTTCTGGCGCCGCTGCACGTATTGCGGCCGGTGCGAGGAAGTTTGCCCCGAGGACGCGATCCGCCTTAGCCAACAATTTGAAACCGCCACGAACGCTGCCCAGGACATGTACATGCGCCTGGAGGTTTTCATGGGACCCTGCCAAAGGTGCGGCCGGTGCTTCCCGCCCCCCACGGCGCTGGAGAAAATGATGAAAACCGGCTTCCGAAATGGCGCGGAGGGAGGAAGGGCATGAACCCGGCGCTGCACACCAGTTTGATCGAGACCCTGAGCCTGACCCTGGTGATCACCTCGGTGGCTGCGGTGGAGATGCGGCACCTCAAGTTTTCGATTGCCGCTTACCTCTGCCAGGCACTTCTGATTGTGGGCCTGCTGCTGAGCTTTGCGACTGTCAACCACGCTCTGTACTGGTGGGCGGCCACCGCCTTCGTCACGAAGGCGATTCTGACACCCTGGGTCCTCTTCCGGTCGATCCGCGGTGTGGACGACAAAGAATTGAAGCCGGTGATTGGGTTTGTCCCCTCCGCGGTGATTGCCGCCTTACTGATGTTGGGTTTCTTCCATCTCACCCACAGTCGAGGCAACTTCCTGGCGCCCACCGCAATGGGGCAACTCGAGGTGTTCAGGATGAACTTGGCGGTAGCGTCCACGGTCTTCGCGCTGGGCCTGTACGCGGTGTTGACACGCCGGGACGCCATCAAAACGGTCATCGGGCTCTGCTTGCTGGAAAACGGCGTACACCTCAGTTTGGTGAGCCTGGCCCCCGGGTTGCCGGAAACCGCGCTGTTCGGCGTGGCGACGGAAGTTGTGGTGACGGTATTCCTTCTGGTGTATGTGATCGGGGGAGTGCGGCAGGAGTTCGGATCCACCGATACGTTCCGGCTGCATGAATTAAGGTGGTGAATACGATCTAACCGTTCGGACAAAGGATGTCGATATGGCGGGAGAAGTCCTGACACAAACCTCAATCGTACCGGCGGTTGTATTCCTATTGCCGATGCTGGCGGGCGCCATCGTGCTTTCGGCAACGCGTATGGGCCGCACATTTCAACAATGGCTATGCATGGTGACGGCGGCGCTGGTCACCGGGATGAGCGCCTGGATGGCGTACCGGATCATGCAAGGGGTGGTGCTGACCGCCTGGAGCGGCGAGCTCCGCGTTGATGCCTTGAGCGCCTTGATGGTGGTCATCATCGGCGGCATCGGGCTGCTCACCTCGGTTTACTCCGTGCGCTACCTCGGGGAGCGCATGGCGGAGGAAACCGCCGCGCGACGTATTCGGATATTCTATGGCCTGCTGATGTGGTTTCTCGGCACCATGCTGTGGGGATGCGTCACCAACAACGTGATCATGCTGTACGTCGCCATTGAAGCCACCACCCTCACGTCGGGCCTCCTCGTCGCTTTCTATTGGGATCGGCGCGCGCTGGAAGCGGGCTACAAGTACCTCATGCTGCTCACCATTGGAATTACCTTCGCGTTGTTCGGTTGCGTGTTGCTTTACGCCGGCGCGGCGGCCACGGGTAAACTGGCGGGAGGCAGCGCCCTGCTGATCAGCGAGATTCGCAACGTGGCGCAATTCATACCCAGCGGTACGGCGGCGATTGCCATCGCATTTCTCGTGATTGGATTCGGGACCAAGGCGGGCATCGCGCCGTTCCATCCCTGGCTCCCCGACGCGCACGCCGAGGCGCCGACGCCGATTAGCGTGCTGTTGTCGGGCGTGATGATCAAGATGGCGCTGTATGCCCTGGCCCGCACGGTGAGCATCTTCTACCCCTCCTGGCCTCAGGTCACCATTTTCCTCGTGGCGCTGGGCGCATTCACCATGCTGCTGGGCATCATCCTGGCTTTGACCCAGGACGACCTCAAGCGCTTGCTGGCGTATTCATCCGTGAGCCAGATGGGATATGTGCTGGTCGGCGTCGGACTGGGAACCTACCTGGGCTGCTACGGCGGCCTCTATCACTTGCTCAACCACGCGATTTACAAATCACTGCTCTTCATGTGCGTGGGCGCGGTGATGTATGCCACGGGCGTGCGGCGCATCAGCGAGCTCGGCGGACTCCGAAAACAGATGCCCATCACCAGCGCGTGCTTCTTTCTCGGGGCGCTGGCCATTGCGGGCTTCCCTCCGCTCAATGGATTCTGGAGCAAGCTGACGGTGTATCTGGCCCTCGCCAACGCCGGGCTGTGGTGGGCGGCAGTCATCGCCGTCGTGGTGAGTATCATGACCATGGTGGTGATGGTGCGGGCGGCGTACCGGGTGTTTTGGGGAGAGCAGGGCTGGAGCGGCCAGGCATCATCCGTGGTGAGGGAAGTGCCGGCCCGCATGTGGGTCCCCATGGCGTTCCTGGCGGGAATGTGCGTATTGCTGGGAGTTTACCCGCAAATGCCCTATCCGCTGCTGAATCGTGCGGCGGCAGTTCTGGCCACCCTGGGAAGGTAAGAGGTGCGAGCATGTTACAAGGTCTTTGCAAGAAGGCGTTCGGCAAAGCGCTTTGGGTGTACCACGCCAACTGCGGCGCGTGCAACGGGTGTGATATCGAAGTCATCAATGTCCTTACTCCATATTATGACGCTGAGCGTTTCGGAATCAAGCTCGTGGGGTCACCGCGGCACGCGGATGTCATCTTGATTAGCGGCCCGGTCACCCGGCAAGTGGCGCCGGCGCTCAAAAGGCTGGTGGAAGCCGTTCCCAACCCGAAGCTGACGTTCGCCATCGGCTCCTGTGCGACGGGAGGCGGCTGCTGGTTCGACACCTATAACGTGATGGGAGGCGCCGACAAGGTCACGCCAGTGGACTTTTACGTCCCCGGCTGCCCGCCCCGGCCGGAAGCCATCCTTTACGGGGTGGGAGTGGCCTTAGGGTTGGTGCCGAAGAAAGTCGCCGAGGAGAAGCTCCATCAGGAGACCCTCGAGGAGTTGGCATGCGGTAAATCCATCGTCACGGGTAAGAGTGTCCAAAAAGAAACTTAGGGGGAGGTAAAGCATGGAGACTGCAACCTTAGAGAAGGTTTTGGAAGAAAATGCATTGTTTAAGGGGCTGAAAGAGCAGCATCTCCGAACCCTCGTCGAGAGCGCCACCATCGTGCGGTTTGAACCCGGGGACGTGATCTTCGAAGAGGGTGAACCGGCCCACCGTTGTTACGTGATTCGATCCGGCAAGGTGGCCCTGCAACTGGAGTCTTATCGCGTCGAACCTTTTACCCTCATGACCCTCGAAGAAGGCGACATCATCGGATGGTCGTGGCTCTTTCCACCTTACCGCCGGAAATTCACGGCGAGGGCGCTCGGGGTCATTCGGGCCATCTCCCTGGACGGAAGGCAGGTTTGTGAGAGATGTGAGCAAGACCACGATCTTGGGTACGAACTCATGAAACGGTTTGCGCAAATCATCGAAAACCGTGTCGAGGCGCTTTCCGTACACCTGGTGGCGGTGGAAAAGTAGCGGGTGCGGATAACCAACCTGATCGCATCGAGGGAGGAGATTCATCATGGAAACCCTGCAAGGCATTCTGAGTGCGCACCCATTTTTCAATGATCTGCCCGCGCCACACCTTGAGACGGTCACCGGCTGCGTTTCCAACGTCCGCTTCAAGGCCGGAGACGTCATTTTCCGGGAAGGCGAAGAGGCCGATCATTTCTACTTGATCCGCGAAGGCAAGGTGGCGCTGCGAATTCATTCCGAACGCCGTGGCCCGCTCACCATCCTGACCCTCGGCGCGGGTGACATCCTCGGCTGGTCGTGGCTCTTTCCTCCCTACCGTTGGAAATTCTCCGCCCGCGCCATCGAGGACACCCGTGCGTTTGCCGCGGATGGAAAGTGTCTGCGGGAAAAGGCCGAGCGCGACCACGATCTGGGTTACGAGCTGCTGATGCGATTTGCGCACGTCGTCGAGGAGCGACTGGAGGCCACCCGGCTGCAGCTCTTGAACGTTTACCAGGATCAGTGAGTGATCAAGACTTCAATTTATCGCTCGTAGACGTTGAGGAGTTTTGTGCTCGTTGCCCGCACCCGCTCCTCAATAACCTGAACAAACCGTTTTAGGATCTCATAACCCAAGTCGTGGTCGTATTCGGCTTTCTCCCGTAAACACTTCCCATCCATGGAAATGGCGCGTGTGGGCTCAAGGGCCCGCGCCGTAAACTTCCAACGGTAGGGGGGAGAGAGCCATGACCAACCCAGAACGTCACCTTCCTCAAGGGTCAGGACGGTAAGGGGACCACGCCGGTCAGCAAAGAGCTGTAAGGCCACCTTCCCGGTTCGAATAAGGTAGAACTCATTGGCACTTTCGCCCTCACGGAAGATCACGTCGGTGCTTTCGAAGCGGACGTTGCGGGCGCACCCGACGAGTACTTGGAGATAGTGCTGTTCCATGCCACTAAAAAGCGGATGCTCAGCCAGAAGGGGTTCCAGTGTTTCCATGGTGATCCTCCCTGTGCAGTGTGGAGGTATTGTAGCGCACTTCTCGCTCAGTCCAAAATTGCAAAGGGACATAATATCCCTCATGTGATTCCACCTACAGAAACCGCTTGACGACGCCTTTTTCAAGAGATACATTCTGCGCGTCGCATGGCTCCGCCGTGAGATGTGCTTCTTCGGGGCCTTGACGGGGAGAAAGAAAATGGCTCCCCTCGAACTGATTACGCGGAAAGCTTGTTGCATCGGCATCCGAGCCGAACGCGGCGTTCCTGAAGCCAACTCGGATCACCCCGGCAGAGTTCCTGAACATTACCTCCAACAGAAAAACAAGCTCCTGACCAAGGCGAACTTTCATTCTCCAGAATTGACCGTGTGGAGCAAACTGTGCCACGTCCCGTCCGCGCAACCAGCGGCGCCGGCGTGGAGAAACATGATTTTCTAGAGAACACCGCTCGACTGCGGCAAGCTTGCTTGCAAGCAGCGTGGGCGGTCGAGAACCTGTCTCACAAGGGAGGAAAGGTCATGGAAAATCAAGTCTTGAGTATCGTAGACAAACGTACCGAAAAGACCTATGAAATCCCCATCACCAATGGAACCATTCGAGCCATGGACTTGCGGAAGATCAAAACCGGTCCCGAAGATTTTGGGTTAATGACCTATGACCCGGCTTTCATGAACACCGCATCGTGCCAGAGCTCCATCACCTTCATCGATGGCGACAAGGGTATCCTGCGATATCGGGGTTATCCCATCGACCAACTGGCAGAGCGGTGCAGTTTTCTGGAAGTTGCCTATCTGGTCCTGAATGGCGAGCTTCCCACCGCGGCGGAATTGAAAGATTTCGTCACCAATATTACTCACCACACCATGCTGCACGAGACGACCAAGAAATTCCTGGAGGGCTTTCGTTACGATGCCCATCCCATGGGAATGTTCATCAGCACCGTGGCGGCGCTCTCCACGGTGTACCCGGAGGCCCGCAATGTGCATGACCCCGAGGTACGCAAGCTGCAAATCTATCGCCTGATTGGCAAAGTGCCCACCATCGCCGCCTACACCTATCGCCACAGCCTCGGCTACCCGTACGTCTATCCCGACAACGACTTCAGCTACACCGAGAATTTCATGAACATGTTGTGGAAGATGGCCGAGCCCAAGTACCAGGCCAACCCCGCCCTGGCGCGTGCTCTCGACATCCTGTTCATCCTGCATGCCGATCACGAACAAAACTGCAGCGCCAACGCCATGCGGGCAGTGGGCAGCTCCCAGGCTGATCCCTTTGTCAGCGTGGCTGCCGCGGCTGCCGCTCTCTCCGGCCCGCTGCACGGCGGCGCCAACGAAGAAGTGCTCAAGATGCTCGATGAGATCGGTTCCAAAGACCGCATCCCCGCCTACATCGAGCGCGTGAAAGCCGGACAGGTCAAGCTGATGGGCTTCGGCCACCGCATTTACAAGAATTACGACCCCCGTGCCCGGATCATCAAGCAGGCCGCCGATCAAGTTTTCGAAGTCACCGGAAAGAATCCCAAGCTCGAAATGGCTTTGGAGCTGGAGCGCATCGCCCTGCAAGATGATTACTTCATCAAACGCAAGCTCTACCCCAACGTGGATTTCTACTCGGGGATCATCTACCAGGCAATGGGGTTCAAGCCGGAAATCTTCACGGTATTGTTCGCCATTCCGCGCACGGCAGGGTGGCTGGCGCAGTGGCAGGAAATGATCTGCGACCCCGAGCAGAAGATTGCGCGCCCGCGACAGATCTTCACCGGTCACGACGTGCGAGATGTCGTCCCGATCGAGGAGCGCGGGGTCAAGGGTTTATCTGCGGCCGCATAGGATGCACTTACCTTCTGGCATGACGAGCCCCACTGCGGGCCGGCCCGCGGTGGGGCGCATGCCTCTTGGCAATGCTCATTGCCTTACTCAGGCCGACCACGGTCCACGGGAAGGCTGTGAGCGCAAGATCGCGCGCCGGCAGTCTTCGATTCGAGAATTAGGGAGGAGGCTCAAATGAGAAAAAAGGTAACAGTTGTGGGCGCAGGAAATGTAGGCGCCACCTGCGCTGTCCGCTTGGCGGATCGCGGGTTGGCAGACGTGGTGGTGGTGGATATTCTCGAAGGTATCCCGCAGGGCAAGGCCTTGGACATCTTGCAGGCCGGGCCCGTGGCGGGAGTCGACGTCAAAATTACGGGCAGTAACAACTACGAACCAACCGCCAATTCCGACATTGTCGTGCTGACGGCCGGCTTTCCCCGCAAGCCGGGGATGAGCCGGGATGACCTACTCTGGGCCAACTATGACATCGTCAAGAACTCTGTGGAGAACACGATCAAGTATTCCCCGGACTGCATTCTGATGGTGGTCACAAACCCCCTTGATGCCATGTGCCACGTGGCGTACAAGGTCAGCGGCTTTCCCAAGAACCGGGTGATGGGAATGGCCGGCATCCTGGACACCGCTCGCTTCCGCACCTTTGTTGCTCAAAAGCTTGATGTGTCCGTAAAAGACGTCACGGCGTTTGTCCTGGGTGGCCACGGCGACACCATGGTGCCTTTGGTGCGATATACGAGCGTGGCTGGTATACCTCTCACGGACTTGCTGGACGCGGAGACGATTCAAAGCCTCGTTGCACGTACGCGCAATGGGGGCGCCGAAATCGTCAAGTATCTGAAGTCCGGCAGCGCCTACTACGCTCCCTCGGCTGCCGTGGTCGAGATGGTTGATTCGATTCTGAACGACCGAAAGCGGGTCCTCCCCTGCTCGGCCTTCCTGGAAGGCGAGTATGGGATCCACAAACTCTTCGTCGGGGTGCCCGTAAAGCTCGGAGCAGAGGGAATCGAGAAGATCTTTGAAGCCAAGCTTACCGAGGAAGAGAATGCAGCGTTACAGAAGAGCGCTGCGGCGGTCCAAGAGCTTGTCAACGTGATGGCATCCAGGCTGGATCAACCCGCCGCCGCTTAGGTGGCGGAACAGTTCCAGCCTCGGTGCCCTCCTCGCTTTTCTGCCCGGCGCGCCGTCATCGGCCAGTACTCAATGGCGGCGCGCTGGGCGCCGCTTCCTGCTGATGGGGGACATGGTTATTCGCGGCGGGGCTGGCGCCGCTGGGGAGGGGCCTGATGTTTAGCTCAGGAATCCGTATCGCCGGTTTCGGCGGGCAGGGCGTGATCCTGGCGGGCATGGTGATTGGCAAGGCCGCGGCGATTCACGACGGCAAATTCGCCACCTTGACCCAGAGCTTCGGTCCGGAAGCGCGCGGCAGTGCGTGCAGCGCGCAGTTGATCGTCTCCGATGAGCCCATCCTTTATCCCTACCTCACCCAGCCCGACATCCTGGTGGTGATGTCGCAGGAGGCCCACACGCGCTTCGGCACGGACCTGAAGCCGGGCGGACTGCTGCTCTATGAACAAGACTTGATTCGCCTGTCAAAGAAGAACCCCGATATCCACAGCTACGGGATTCCCGCCACGCGTTTCGCCGAAGAGTTGGGCCGCAAGCTGGTGCTCAACATGGTGATGGTCGGCTTTGTCACCGCGCTCGCGGAATTCGCCAGCCCCCCGGCGGTACGCAAAGCGATTGCCGAGTCCGTTCCCAAAGGAACCGAAAATCTGAACCTCGCCGCCTTCGAAAAAGGCCTGGAATTCGGCCGGGGCCTGCTTTCCGCTCCGCGCGCTGCGTAATCCAGGCCGATTGCAGCTTACAAGACGTCACGCCCGTGCATAAGCTAGCGCGCAGAATTGTCGAGGGAAGTCAGGAGTGGAAGTATTATATAATCTATCTCTGTTATTATCCAGTTTAAGAGCTCTCAAGTCGGTAACACGGGTTCAAATCCCATCGGGGACGTCAATCCGTGATCACCGGGCCACCACGGGCACGCAGTGCAGATTGGAAAGAAATCCCTTCTCGAAGATAGGCACCGCCCCCCGTGTATCCAGGTCGAACTGAACCGTGACCGGTTTACCGTTGGATGCGGTAAAGGGATGATCGCCGCCCAGGACCCACTCCAGGGTGTAGATGTTTCCGTTTTGCTGAAGCACGGTGGTGGCAGCAAAAAAGTGGAAGGCTCCCCACATGCCGTCATAGCTGGACGCCAATGGGACGCCACCGGGAATCTTCAACGACAGCCTTACTCCCTGGCCGGAAGTTCCCGGCCAGCTCAAGGGGGTGAACGGCGCCTCCCCGCCGCTGAAGCTTATTACTTGCCCGTCGATGCTGAGGTCGAGGCTGCTGACATTCTCCGTGGGGCGCGGACGGAGGGCGTACTGAAAATACACTCGGCCCGCGCCGGGCGGATAGAGCGCTCGCTGCACACCGATGGCGCGGTTGAAGAAATTCAGGAACGCCGGATTCAGCTTCTGGTGGGAAGCAGGATTGGGTTCGTAGACTGCGCCATGGGGGATAAGAAGATTCTTCAGTGCCGATGCATAGAACTGGGACAGCGCGCCCTTGTTGGGTGCGTATACCCGGGCGAGTTCCTGCAAAGAAACTTCCCCGGAGGCTTGCGGGTGGAAGGGAAATTGGGATTCCAGCGTGCTCATCTGCTGGCACAAGGGCGCGGCACTGACGGGGCCCGGGCGCAGGAGCGTGGCGACAGTGTTGATGGGAGCCAGCAGCAGGTTCTTAACGGTCTGGTCGGCGTGGGCCTCGGGGTCCGATGGGAACCCATTGGCGATGTTGTTAACCGCCTGTTCCGCCTGAGTGACATTGCTCAGGCACTGGGCTTTGGCGGAGGCTTTCTGATCAGAGGAGCTGTTGTCGGCGCGGTCCACACAAGCCTGAAGGTCACTCAGGCTCCTGAGGTAAGCGGCGGTGGGCGGGCTGGCGGGCTGCTCCTGGCAGTCGCGCGGCGTCACCAACTGGACGGCCTGAAATGCCTGGGCCACTTCGGGTTGATCGATGGCCGTGTTCTGCGCGGCAACACAGAATAAGGAAAGGAGCGGGGATTGGTCGCCGGAAAGTCTCTGAAGTTCCTGGGAGGCGCTGGCCAGGCTCACGGGACGAACTACCGCCGCACCGCGCAAAAACAAGCGCCATCGCTCGATGTAGTCCCGCTGATAGGTGCGGCGCAAATTATCGCTGTGTTTCGCCAGGTCGTCAGGGGAGAGGCTTTCCTGCTCCAGGACCCATGACTCCGCACTGAAATACTTCGCAGGATTCTCCAGGGCGCCTTGCATGAAGGTCCAGCCGCTCGGGGTGAAGGCGCCGCTCACTTCGGCCTGTTCGGCCACGGCGTCCGCGGCGCTGGGAAATTTGTGATTGAAAGCAATGGTAGGGTAGGCCTTTTCCGCCTCCGCGAGGATCAAGCGGTAAGCGCGCTCATCCGCAGAAAATTGCGCCAGGTAACGGCGCGCGCGCGCAACGGCCTGGGCATCATTCTCGGCAGGGAAGGGATTCCCGGTTGTCAATTCACGGGTGTAGAAGTCGAATTGCTTTTGCGCCAATTGCCGGCGCTCCAGACTGATGTCCCGGCCCGCCGCCCAGGCGCGCAGAAGGACGGGTGAAAGAAACTCGCGCTCGCTCTTCGCGAAATCGGAGGTGGTAAGCAGATAGGCCTTCAAAGCATCATACGCCGGGTTATATCGATCATTGGGTCCGGGAGATGCGGGAAGCGCGGCGAGGGTTTGCAGCAGAGCCGATTGCGCCTGCCGGAAGAGTATTTCCTGGAAATGCTGGAAATAAATGTTGCGGACATCGGGAAGCAGGGAATCGCCCACGTATAGCCCCCAGCGCATGCTGAGGGGCGAACCCTCGCCCTGGTAGTTCTCCAGAGTTTCGACGGACTGGCGGAGGGTTTCCAACTTGTTCAACGTCTCCATCGTGGGCAGTTGGCGGCCCGCGAGGTGAACATCCTGAATATCCCGCGCCGCGGCGATCACCTCATTCTCCAGGCGCTTGTTGCGAACGGAGGAGACCGTGAAGCCGACAATCAGCACCAGAAGGATTCCCATGGCTGCCGCCAGGAGAAATCTCTTGCGCAGTCCGATTTTTGTGCTGAAAGTGCTGGTGGTGAGAGCGGTGGTGTCTTTGAAGAGTACATCCTTGAAAAGTTGCGAAAGAAAAACCCATTGGGGAATGCGGCGGGTTTCCAGCGCCTCGGCGGCGCCGGCTTGCTGAGCGGCTTGGGCCTTCGCCTTCTTGATATCGAACATTCGGGTGGCGCTCAAATCGCCGATGGCAGCCTCGGGCGGCGTGAGGGGCTCCTCTTTGGCCGGGACCGCTCGCGGCGCGGTGACTACAATAGGCCGGACGCCCGTGAAATAGAAGCCGCGAAGAAAGGGCGTGGTGCGCGACGCTCCGGGCCGGCATATATCCACCAGCAGCGGCACCAGGGTCGATCGCAGCTTTTTGAACTCGCGCGGGAATTCGTAGATGGGGGGCGCCTGGGCGTTATCGGGTTTGCGCGAAAGCAGGGTGAGCCGCCAATCCGCCAGGGATTGGAAGAGATTATCGAAGGCGGCCGAAATTGTGGCGGTGGCGGGCTCCGCGTAGGCGTCAGCGGCATAGGCGGCCACGGGGAGCGCGGCGCCGAAGACGCGTGAGGCCTCGTCGTTGCTCAAAGGCGCCACGTAGTCCTGAAAATACTGAAGGCGGTCAGCCCGCGTAAAAAGCACGTAGACAGGAAGGTTGATGCCCAGCAACTGGGAAGTCTCGCGCAGGCGCGCGCGCCATTGGTCGATGCTCGCACCCAGGCTTTCGCCCGCGCCCGGTGTCATGAATTTTTCGCAGTCGATGCAGAGCAGCGCCAGGCGCGGCGGGGCAGCGCTTTTTCCCACCAACGGCGTCCCGCCGGGCGTGAACTTCTTCACCAGATGCGCCCAGCGCGGCGGCTCATGGAGCAATGGTCCGCCGGCTTCTGCGACGATAAAGGGCCGCATGAACCACAGGTTCAAGGCGCGAGTGGGGATGGGAATGTTGTTCTGGACCGTGTGGCCGGCGAGCAGTTGGGGTTCAAGGCCGCAATGAAGGACGACGCTGGTTTTCGCGGAGCCGGCTTCACCCAGAATCAGAACGGTGGGCAAATCGCCCAGGACCGCCTTGCCGGGTTGCAGAGTGCGCAGGCGCGCCTGGGCTTTGTGCGCGAGGATGTCAATCTCATCGCCGCTCGCGGAACCATCTTCCGCCATTTCCGCCAAGCGGTCTTCGTCGAGTCCTCGGAACCACCACACCGCGGTGAGGAAAGCCGCCAGGCCGATCAGGAGCAGTGCGCCGCGCAGGATCCAGACGTCATTCCCATGCAGGTTCAACCAGGGACCTGCCAGCCAGCCCAGCACCAGCCACCCCAGCAGAGCGATTGCGATAATCCAATATTTCCATGCAGTGTTCACGGCCACTTCCTAATGAGGGGTAAGCAGACTGATCGAGTGTAATGCTGATGCCCCGGACAGCAGGGCGACTTTGAAGCTCACAAAAAACAGGACGGCGAGAAATAAGGCTCCCAGAGTGCCGAAGATGAGCGCCCGCACCCAGGGGTCCTGAGGCGGTTCCAGCACGGCGTCCTGCGCCGGCGCCCAGTCAGGAGCCAGGCGGCGCGGCCCCCGAATGCGTTGCACTTTATCCGCGATCGCGGTGATGGTGGTGCGCACGCCCTCCTGCCCGCTCGTGCTGTATCGTCCGTGGTAACCCAGGAGCAGGCAGAGCGCGAAGACTTCCAACACATCCGCATCCTCCGGGGAATCGCTGCGCGCCAGCAGCCGGTCAATACACTGAAAAAATATCTCGCCCGAGGTGTGCTCGCCAAACAATTCTTCCTGCATCGGCAGGCGGGACCACTCCGCGAAGTTGGGTTCATTGAGGGCCTCGACCGATTCGTCCAGGAACGCCACCACCGCGAAAGTGGCCAACCGCGCGTCTTCGGACAGGAACCCCTTGCGGATGGCATCGGCCTCCGCAGCAGAAAGGGCCGCCTTCATCGAGCTGCGAAAAGCCCCAGCGTCCATCACCGCTTGACGGCTCACGCGCAAGCGGGTTATGACCGTCAGAATTTCCTGGTAGACGAGCGCGAGGTTATCTTTCCGGCGTCCCGGGCGCAATTCGGCGCTGGGTGTGGCCGTAATGTTAGTCTGGTCTCCGATCATCCCAACCTCTTGCCTTTCCGGGATTCCGGCGTGTAACAGCCAAGCCGGGGATATTACCCCAAATCCTATTCCCGGCGCGAGCCCCCAACCTTTTGTCAGAGCCCATTCATCGCAATAATCCCATTCGAAAAGCAGGTGCGACGAAAGGCGAAGCCGTCCGGGTGGGCTTCAGCCCGAAGTTCCGAGGACTGTTGACGGCGTGTCTCAGGGCGTATGTTACAACATCTTCTGGTCAAGCAACACAGATTCGCGAAGAATTTGCAAAGGAGGCCGGGATAGGAAAAACCTCGCTGGTTGGTACGAAGCGCGCTGATACCCGGGCGCCGGGCCAGGCCGCCTCGCAGGGCATCACGGCTCGGGAGTTGCGTTTTCGTGATAATATGAAAGGCCTATGCGTGCGGGAGCCGAATGGTGAGCTTCCAAGGAAAATATCAAATTCTCTCGGCTCTGGGCGACGGCGAAACTCAATCGTTCCGGGCCTTACAAATTTCTTCCGCGCGGCCTGTGCTCGTGCACCATCTTACGGCAAGCCGCACGCCTTCCCCGCAGCCCGATCTGGCGTCGCTGATCTTCCGATTTCTCCGGACGGCAACGGCCGAAGAGAGCCGGCACTTTCTTGACATGGGAGAAGACGAGGGCCGCATCTATGTGGTGACGGCGGATGTGCCGGAGTGTCTGGATCTGCGCAAATGGCTCCAGTCGGTGGCCGACGCGCACGCCGACAAAAAAGAGGTGGGCGCTCCCCCGGCGGCGGAGGGAACTCCGGATTCGAGGAACCTGGCATTCACACGCGCATTTACCACAGAAGCTCTGCGGCAGGTCTCGCGCTCTGAGGGGAGCGTGGCCGCTCCCCCTTCTGCAGAGCCGCGCCCGGCATCGCCGGCGGCTCCCCTTACGGAAGAAAGCCCCGGCGTTGTCAAACCCCCTCCGGAGATTCCCGCCGCGCCATCGGAAGTCCACGATAGCGGCTCGACGGAGTTCACTGCCTTTTGGGAGAAGTCCTTAAAGGCGCAGGTTGCCGGACAACCGGCATCCATCCCCGCGCCTCCCCCTCCGCTGGAAGGCGTGGGCGGCCCTTCTGCCGAACTGCTTGCGGCGCCGCCGTCCGCTCCCACTCCGGAGAAAAGCCCCGGCATTTTGATTCCGCCAGCGGAGACTCACGGGGCGCCATCAGAGATTGCCGATAGTGGCGGGACTGAGTTTACCGCCTTTTGGGAAAAGTCCTCCCGCGCGCAGGCTGCCGGTCAACCAGCATCCGCCCCCACGCCTCCCGCGCCGTTGGAGGACTTGGAGGGTCCTCCTACGGAGCCGCTCGCGACATTGCCGACCGCCCCCCCCCCGGAAAAGAAGCCTGGTGTTTTGATACCGCCTCCGGAGATTCCCGCCCCATCATCGGAAGGTGCGCATAGCGGTCCGACTGACTTCTCCAGTTTATGGGAAAAGTCCTCCCCAGCGAATCTAGTTGGACAACCGGCATCTATCGACGCGCTTCCCGCATCGCAGAAGAGCCCGGATGGCCCTTCCGCGGTCCCCGAGGTCACCGAGGTGTATTCATCAAGGCGGTCGGCTTTGAATGTCCAGGATGCTCCCACTGAAGCCATGACGACTCTGCGAGCGCGGGCCGAGCGCGAACGAGCCCTTGCCCAGATTTCCAGTCCGGCGGAGGCCCAGGGGGCAGCGGGGCATTTTGCGGATTTGATACTGGCGCCACCGGAATCGATGAAGCCGCACGTGGGGCCGGCGGTGGGAGAAGTCTCCATTACCTCGCTCCAGCCTGCCGAGACGCCCGCTTCCCCTGACCCCGAGACGAAAATTCCCCAGGCGTTAACGGGACTGTTGGTGGACAAGGACAATGCCTCAGCACAAGCTGCGGCGCCCGCATCCACACTAGGCACGGACGACAAGCAGGGCGCGGAGGGGAAGGGTGAGGAGAAGGGTCCTCGTCGGCAGATCCCCATGGGATTTGAGGTGGTGTTCCAGAGCAGCAAGGCGCGCTCGCGTCCAACCTGGCCGGGTCCGCAGGAGCAGTCTGGGATCATGACCGCTCCGGAGTCCAGTGCGCTGCCGGCGGAGGCGGAAGCGGCTGTGCCCGCGCCCGCGGCGGGCTTGCCAAATATCGCGCCGCTGGCGGTAGGTCCGCCGGCGGAAAAGGTCGGGGGCGGTCCTGCCCTAAGTTTTCCCGATTCTCCCGGACCGCAGAGGCCGGCGGTGGCGACAAGAAAGGAACCCAGCGCGGCGCCATTGCCACCGCTCATGGGGCGTGCCGTCCCCGAGTCAGAGAAAGCAACAAGGCCAGTTCCTACGCCTCCCGCGCCGCCCACGGGGAATATCAAGGCGCCGGCGGACGATTCCCCTGTGCTTCCCAGAGGCGCGCCGCGTGTTTCGGCTCCCCCGCCCCCTCCGCCGAGTCGGGGGCAGCCCGGTGAGTACACGCGCATGATCGAGAACGTGAGGGCTTTAGCCGGCCCCTTACCGCCCGTGGGTCCGCCCGTGGTTTCTCCTCCACCCTATCGGCCGGCCGCGAATTCCGAGGTTCCGGCTTCCGCACCCGCACGAGCCACACATCTCCATGTCCCTGTCCCTCAACCTCCCGAGGCCCCCCCGCCATTTCAACCTTCGGTGTACGTCGCCCTGGACAAGCCAGTGCACTCCGCCGGCCGGAAGCGCAAGGTCTGGGTGCCCATCCTCATTCTCAGTAGCCTATTTTTAATGACAGTGGCGCTGCTCCTGTTCTTTGCCATCAAACCTTAGGAGGGGCGCTGGGTCGCGCCGCGAGTAAGGGGGATCTCTGCCGGTTTCCCGCCCCGGGGGCCTGCCCTGCCCTTCGGGGGGGATTTGGAAAAAATTGGGCGACACGATTGCTTGCATTTCCCAAAAATTTAGTTAAACTGCATTAGTACAAGAATCCCGGAAGGACTGTTACTGACAGCACGAGAACGGGAGGGATCTTCCCGGTGGCGGATCAGGGGCCAGAAGTATCATCCTTAAGCAGCGAAGACAAGGTACTCCTGCGTCTTTACGCGCGCGTCGCTCACATCACCGATGTGGGGCGCCGACGGCGCAACAATCAAGACAGTCATCTGGTTCTTCCCCTGGATACCACGGGTGTCCCGCAAGAGAGTGAGCCGGGCCTGGTGGGGGTGGAAAGTGGCCGATTGCTCGTGGCGGTCGCGGATGGCATGGGCGGCCACTTTGGCGGCGAGGTGGCCAGTCGCATGTGTGTTGAAAACCTCGCCAAGGAACTTGCCAACGAACTCCAGGCCGGGGGCAATGGCCAGCCGGACTTGTCCGCTGCCCTGCAAAAGGCGGTGGCGGCCGCGCACAAAGTGGTATACGCCCACGCGCAAGGGTACGCCGAAAACGTGACGATGGGGACGACCCTGACGGCAGCACTGCTGCATGGAGCGCACGCCGAACTGGCGCAGGTGGGGGACTCGCGCGCTTATCTTTTCCGCGACGGAAACCTGATTTTACTGACCCAGGATCAGACCATCGGAAACCAGTTGCGCAGCCGCGGTGAAGACTCCAGCAAAGTGGATGCGCAAATCCAGGAGATGCTGATCCAGGCGGTGGGGGCGCAAGAGGAAGTCGACGTGGTCATGAGAGAGGTGGATCTGGAAACACGGGATCTTCTCTTGCTGTGCTGTGACGGACTGTACAAAATTGTTCCTCCGGCGGAATTAGTGGAGACCCTGGAACTGGAAATTGGACTTCTCGAGAAAGCCACGCATTTGATTACGCGCGCCAATGAGTGCGGTGGTCCCGACAATATCACCGTGATCCTCATCGAGATCGGCCAGGTTGAGAGCACAAGCTGATGGACCAAAAAGCGGACCAAAAAGTTGTGCAAAAAATCGGCAAGTACGAGATCCTGTCCGAGTTGGGCCAGGGCGGCATGGGTACTGTTTACAAGGCCCGTGACCCCTTCATCAACCGTATAGTGGCGCTCAAAACGATTAATCCCGAACTGGTTTCCGACCCCGAAATCCTCAAGCGTTTTTACCGGGAAGCGCAATCTGCCGGAACTCTTGAGCACGCGAATATTGTGACGATCTACGATATGGGGGAGGGGGACGGCCGTCCCTATATCGCGATGCAGTTTGTGGAGGGTGAAAGCCTCCAAAGCATCATCAACCGGCGCGCCAGAATTCCTCTCGCCGCCAAGCTGAAATTGGTGCAGCAAATCTGCGAGGGCCTCGACCACGCGCACAAACATGGGGTTGTGCATCGCGACGTGAAGCCTGCGAACATTCTGGTGACGAACGAGGGCATCGTAAAGGTGGTGGACTTCGGCATTGCCCATTTGGAAGCCACGCACCTCACCAAGACCGGGATGTTCCTGGGGACCATCCACTATGCTCCGCCGGAACAGATCAACGACGGGCGCGTCGATGGCCGGTCTGACCTTTGGTCCGTGACCTGCGTTGTGTACGAGCTCATTGCTTACAAGAAGGCTTTCGACGGATCGAACATCGCCGCCATCATCGCCAGAATTTTGAGCTCGGAACCGGAACCTCTCAGCCGTTGCTGCCCGGGAGTGCCTGTCGAGCTCGACACAGTCATCAGCAAAGGCCTGAAGAAGAACAACGAGGAGCGCTACCAGTCACTGGATGAAATGCTGGCTGGTCTTATTCCCATCGCCCGCAGCCTGCAAATGAGTTTTATTGGCGACATGCTTCTGGAAGCGAAGGATCTTCGGGATAAGGGTGATTTGAACGGCGCGCAGGAAAAGGTGCGGGCTATCCTGATCCTCGACAATGCCCACGTAGAAGCCAAGCGTCTCCACAGCGAGCTTTCTGCGGAACTCACGCCGGTCACCAAAGCCAAGAGATTAGTGGCGCAGGCGGAGCAAGCATTTAGCCGCGGGGAATACGGGGAGGCGGTTCGGATGCTGGGCGAAGCCCAGGAATTGAATCCGGCCGACACCCAGGCGCGTAACCTCAAGGATAAGGCCCTGCGGGAGCAGGACCGCATAAGAGAGCTACACGACGCTCTGAGTTCCGGCCAGAGGGCCATGAAGCAAGGCGACCTGACCGGGGCGGAACAAGAGCTGCACCGAGTTCTTCAGCTCGACCCGAACCATGCCCAGGCCTCTGACCTTCTGGAGCGAATCCGGCAGGATCGACTTTCGCGCGAGCGGGATTTCCGGCTGAAAGAAGCATTGTGGCAGACGGACAACCTGGTTTCCGAGGGGAAATACGAAGAGGCGCAAAGCCGCCTTCTGGAACTCCAGCAAGACTTTCCCAGCTCCGACGAGGTCCAGCTGAAGCTGCAAGCCTTGGACCCGCTCATCCAGTCGGTGAACCTCGTGCAGGCTGGCGAACACGCCTTCAATCAGGGTGAATATGCGGAAGCGGTCCGGGCATTTACGGAAGCCCTGGAGCTGAATCCGCAGAACGACCAGGCGCGGGAACTAAGGGATCGGGCGCTTCAGGAGCGCGACCGGCTGCGGCAAGTCCGCGAGGCCTTGAGCGCCGGCCAGAGGGCCATGCGCCAAGGAGATTCGATCGCGGCTGAACGCGAGTTTGAGAGAGCCCTGGAACTCGATCCGACCAATACCCAGGCAAGCAGCCTGTTGGGGCAGGTTCGGCAGGCGCAGGCCGCGCGCGAGCGGGAAGCGCAGTTCCGGGAGGCTTTGCAGCAATGCGACAACCTGGTGGCGCAAGGGAAGTTTGATGATGCGCAACGCGCCCTCCTGGAATTGCAACAGGAGTATCCCGATTCCACCGAGATTGACCAGAAACTGCTGGCGCTTGACCAGCAGATGAAGTTGGGCCGCTTGATTGTGGGAGGCCAACAGGCCTTTGACCAAGGGGAGTTTGGTGAGGCCGTCCGGATTCTGACCGAAGCGCAGGAACTGGCTCCCAACAACGAGCAAGTGCGCGAACTGAAGGCGCGAGCGGTCCAGCAACGCGACCTCCTGCGGCAGGTTCGGGAGGCGATCAGCGCGGGCCAGCGCGCCATGCGTCAGGGAGATGCGGGCGCCGCCGAACGCGAGTATAAGAGAGCGCTGCAACTTGACCCGAACAACAGCCAAGCCACAAAGCTGCTCGCCGAAGTTCAAAAGGAACGCCAGGCGCACGAGCGTGAGCAGCGGCTTAATGAGGGATTGAGCCAGGCGGAGCATCTGATTTCCGCGAAGAAGTTCGACGAGGCGCAGCGCAAACTGACGGAATTGCAGCATGCCTATCCGGATGCTGATGAAGTGCAGCAAAAACTGCAAGCGCTGATCCAGCGGAAGGCGGAAGCTGCCGCCCCCCCGCCGCCCCCGGCGCACGCTGCTCCGGCCGAGAAGGCACCCGCGCGGGGCGCGCCGGTCAGGGATGCGATGCAATTGGCGGAGGAACTTCGCCGCAGCCTTCAGACTCCGCGGCCGCCGGAGGCGGTTGGGCCCGCGCAGCCTCCCGCCCCCACGGTAACGGTTCCGGAACCCCCGCTGCAAGCAACCCAGTTGACGGAGGCGCCCAAGGCTGAGCCGGCGGCTGGTGCTTTTGGCGCTACAGCGATGCTGCCGCGGACTTCTCTCAAGGTGCAGCCTCAGGCGGAGCAGACGGGCATGGAAGAGCCTTCGCCTCCTCCCACACCGCCTCCCATTCCGCCCCTGCCCCATCCACAAGTCCAGGCACCACCTCCCGCGCCGACCCCGCCGCGCGTGGAACCGAAGAAACCAGCTCCCGCGCCGGCGCCCGCGCGCGTAACACCCGCTCCAGCGGTTATAGCAAAAAAGGAAGAGCCCAAGAAGTCTCCCATGATTATGGTGGTTGGGATCGCCGTGGCCGTGGTAATCATGGCGGTAGGCGGCTGGCTATACACGCACCGCACGCCAAGCACTCCGCCGCCGACTACGCAAAATGCCCAACAGCAGCAGCAGGCGCAGCAGGGACAGCAGGAGCAGACCTTCTTCGATCAGGCCAAAGCTGCGCAGGACCAGAAGAAATGGGATGATGCTATTGCGCTCTACACCAAAGTCGAGGACCTGAACGGCCCCCTAAAGGATCAGGCGAAGCTAGGCATTGAAACCGCAAAAAAACAAAAAGAAGGAACGGACGTTTCCAAAATTGAACAACAAGACTTCCAACAGGCCACCAACGCCCTAAATAGGAAGGATTACCGGCAGGCTCGGAATCTTTTCCAACAGGTCATTCTCATGAATAACCCGGGCTCCACTTTGGTGCCCAAAGCTAAAGATCAGTTGAGCGATCTTGACCAGATTCTGAAAGAAAAGGCGGAGTTCGAGGCGGCGGACCATGCCCAGAGTATAGCCCAGGACGCCAACGGCTTGAAGGCTGCCTTGGCGCAATTCACCGCCATTGCCAACAAGCCGGGACATTTCCAGACAGACGCGAAAAACCGCATTCCCAAGCTCAACGACCTGATTAACAATGCCGCGGCTAATGCGGCCGCTATGCAGGAGTGGGCGGCGGCGGGGCAGGCCGAGACGAGCGGCGATCTGAAGGGCGCGTTGGCCAAATATAACGCCATCGCCGCCAAGCCGGGGCCGTACAAGGATCAGGCACCACAGCATATTAAGGACATCACCGCAAAAATCCAGGCGACTGAGGCAAAGGGGAAATGGGATGCCGCCCTCCAGGCGGAGAGTGCGGGTCACCTGGATGACGCGGTGACCCAGTACACCAGTCTGCTCGCCGTGCCCGATTACAAAGATCAGGCCCAAACCCATATCCAGCAGATCAAAGAAAAACAGGCCGCGGCGGCGGATCAGATAAAATTTGACGATGCGGTCAAAAAGCAAAACAGCGGCGACCTCAAGGGTGCGGCAGAGGAATTTAAGTCCCTTCTGGCAAGACGGCCTGACGCCGCGGACCGCTACGCCACGGTCGTAGCAATGATTGCCGAAGCCAGCAAGCCCAAGCCGAACCCTGGGCCGGGCCCTGGGCCGCCAAATCCGCCTCCTAACCCGGCGGCGCGCACCCCCGTGGTCGTGCTACTTCCCTCGGGTCAGTACCAGGCTTGGACCCGGCCGATACCGAAAGGGGGGATTGTTCCTGACAGCAGTGTGGAAGGGGGGGTGAAGCCTGTTCCGTCGATGCCCCCCGTGGCCGGAGCACCGGCGGGAGCTTTTGTCGTCCTCAAAATTAACATCGACCCAAATGGGAACGTTACTCCCGATAGAGTTCTTACCGATCCCAATGGACTGAGTCCGCAGGTGATGGAAGCTGCCAAGGGGTGGAAATTCACCCCCCCGACGATAAAAGGAGGGAAGTCGGTGTCAACCAGCATCTCAGTAAGGGTCACCTTCTAATTCACGGTGCGGTTGCGACGATGGTTCTTGCGGCCGCCCGGAATCTCACCCCGTAGGTCCCCGCCTGATAGGTCGTCGAGGGCGGCCAATAATTCCAAACACCCAGGCTGTAGAGATATTCCGTACCCCTTGTACGGCTCATTTCGAAATTCTTCTCGCCCCGCAAAGAAAAAGCTCACCACAGAACGCACGGTGGGGTGGAGCCGCAACCAAACCATGCGGGGGGGTGCTGCCTAACCGGCTTGCGCCGAGCGCAACTCTGCGTTTTAGGGCGGCACATTGACGCGAATCGCAGAGCTGTCAGGATGGGCCTGTGGCCCACGAAAGTTGATGAAAATGGTTCAGGGTTAAGATAGCCGTAGGCGAGAGCGGCGAGATCGAGAGCGCAGTGGAGCGGTCGAGGCCGTAGAGCTGTC
>Ga0326728_10007193_pt1 | contig 29005 bp, 37 predicted proteins | sample MB3enrmetagenome_FD_207602 | JGI IMG/M metagenome (GOLD analysis project Ga0326728, IMG submission 207602) | Lab enriched peat soil microbial communities from McLean, Ithaca, NY, United States - MB31MN | ecosystem: Environmental > Terrestrial > Soil > Wetlands > Peat | place: USA: New York... | reverse complement strand
GTTTCCCATCTACTGTCTCTGCCACCCACGACCTACCACCTACCGCTTCCCCTTTTCCCGTATCCCTTTTCCCGTATCCCGTTTCTCCCGTTCCTCCCCCCGCCCGCCCTTGAAAAATGCCCACGGACAGAAGGGCGGCTGTTCGTAGCTAGGCCGCTATCAACATAGCCCACATCCTGCCACCGCTACGCGGCTTGCCCTAGGTGGATGATTTTTGAATCTGCCTCCAATTCAGGATTCCATTTTCGCCTTTCCTCAGTTGCTGGCCAAGGGCCAATTGACCGCTGCTTACGGCCGCAAACCAAAGCGAGCAAGAGTGGCGCTCCCCTCTCGGTTGAATCTCGCCGGTCTGCAAGAACTCCACGCACAGCTTCAATGCCGTTTCCATGCGGCGCACGTCCGGCGTTAGACCGACAAGCCCTTCATTGACCTCATAAAGTGCGTCATGCTCCGCGTCGTTCGAGTCCCCGGCTAAAGCTTGGCGCGCTTTACTCTTCAACTCCAACAGTCGTGCCAGTACTGGGCCATCCTGCGTCTTCTTCTTTGCTTTGTTCACAGGCCTCCTTTGCTTTACATCGGTTGATCGCAGCCGAATGGAGACAACGCACCGACAAGAAGAATGGGTATGGGCTTCTTGCAACTTAGATCATCTTAAAACCAACTTTTTCCAGATATTCAAACGTTGGATCATAATATGCTGGATTGCGTGTGCTATCCTCCGAATCACCCGGCGGAACCACGATCACCATCCCTTGGCGAGCGCGGGTCAAGAGGACGCGATAGGCGTTCTTCTGGTAATTGCGATCCTCCTGCTTGTTGATGTGGGTCCACCGACTCCCGCGGAAGGACCAGTGCTCCCAGCCGTGCTTTGAGTACCGGAAATCAGCATCCCAGGTCACGCAAGCCCAATCGAGTTCCAGCCCCTGAACATGGAATTCAGTGGCAGCGTCCTCGAGATAGTATGACGACCGCACATCCTCTTTTCCGTCCAGGAACCAATGAACGGGATTGAGCGGGGCTTTCACGTTTATAGCTTCCGGTTTTAATCGTTCCGCCTGGGACGAGACGACTATGCCATAGCGTTCGGTCCCAAGTGCCCGCTGCTTCAGCCACCGCTTTGCCTTTGCAAGGTCCCGAGTAATAAAAATCGGATACTGTGCTTTCACCGTCTCAAGGGTCATACGCGCTGATTCGATCTCTAGGTCGAGAACCTGTTTTACGAGCAGCGAAACATTCTCAGCGCGGAACGAACGCATCGATACTCCCAAATGCAATTTGCTGTCATAAACAACGTTTGGGCGCGACTGTATTTTTCGCAATGCGTTCCCTGCTGCGTACTCGCTATCAGTCAGATGAGGAGAAATGTAAACGTGCCAACCAGGAAATTTTCGGACGAGAGAGTCGATCCACTCAGTGATGCCTGCCTCCCCTCTGTTAATCTCTTGACCTCCCCCGACGAGACATACGATGACCGCCCAATCGCGGTGACGGTTGAGGCATGAAATTAGAAACTCCGGTTCGGAGTGAATGAAATTTGGCACCCGTCTCTTACGAAGCATGAAGCTCGCGGTCTGTTGAAGGTCCCAAGCTCGCTGTGCCTCGTCGAAGATTGCAACATGTTCGATAGGTGGGCGATGAAAATCTCGAAGCGACTCATCTCGGAAGTGGCGGATATTTTGGACAAAAGCCTTAACTTCGCTCAGTGCAGCACCCTTCTTTAGGGGTTCTCCCCATTCTCGCGGCCAATGAATTCTGTCACGTGCCAGCGCTTCACGAAGGATTGCCACCAGAGGATCGTTGCCCGAAAGGAAAACGCTGTAAAGGTCACTCGCCTTGTCCATGTGCGTGGTTGCCATGTTGAGTCCAACCAATGTCTTGCCTGCACCCGGCACTCCGGTGACAAAGCAGATGGCTTTTTCGGATTTCGTCTTTGAGGTCTCAATAATTGCTGAAATTGAGTCGGATGTTTCGCTGAGGTTTATTTCGCCGGCGTCGCGGCGAGAGATATCAGCAACTGAATGACGACTGTAAAGTGCCAGCGCAGCCTCTATGATTGTCGGAGTGGGCCGATATCGTCCGTCTTCCCAGTCGACTGCGGCAATGGGCGCACCTGCGGCACAATCTAACACGGCCTGAATCATTAACCTAAGCGACTCAGGATTGGTTCTTACGGGACAAAACAGGCCGTCTCCGCGAAGCACGGAGCCAGCGGCAGAATCGATGTTCTTCGCGTTCGGGGCAACAAGGATGGGAGCGATTTGGCAGTTGTGACTTGGTTCGTGAAAGTTTTTCAAGTCTAGCGCATAGTCAACGACCTGATCCATTGCCTCTAACGTAAAATCGCCTTCGCCAGTCTTGAACTCCAGAACAAAAATTGTCGGCCCGATTAGGAGCACGACGTCTATCCGCCGTCCCATCCGAGGGATGGAGAATTCAAAATAAATTTTGCCTTTAAAGGAAGGCAAGGCTGATTGCAGTGTGGTGATTTGTTCTTTCCATGCATTGACCTGATTTTGTTCGACCGCGAATTCACTCGCTTCTGTCAGGCAACCGAGGATCTCACCCTGACTTCTGTTTAAGAAGCCCTCGATTGATTCTGAATAATACGCTCGCTTCATCTGCGCTTCTTAGTGCCTTTATCCGATACGGGTGCGAGTATGCCCCATGGCGGCTGGGCCTCGCAAGGGGAGATGTCGGCCCAAATTTGGAACTCTTAGCGAATAGCTGCGGTCAGGCCAGTTCCGTCCGTGGTCTATTCCCTGGATGCCCAACCTGTGGTCAATGATGGCGGCAACCACGGCGCTCGCAATTCTTTCACCACCAAGGCACCAAGGCACCAAGAAGGCTCTATTGTCTAGGAAATGGGCCGGGCTGGCGCAGACCCGCTTTTCAAGCTCTGCGGGTTTTCCGTGCCCAAGGGCCGCGGAGTTACCAAGCGGTTCTGCTACGCAGGTTTCGCGCGGCTCGCGCCGCGCGCGACTTGCTCAAGGCGTTCGAGCGTATCTGGATATTGGCGAACGAGGAGCACCAGCGCGGCGGCTTGGGGGTTGGGTTTGGCGCGGCCCTGCTCCCACTTTTCGAGGGTTCTCAGGTTGATGCGCAGTTGCCGGGCAAACACGGCGCGTGAGCACCCGAGTTTCCGGCGCGTGCCGCGAATGAGTTTTGCGTCAACTTTCGGCAACGGCGCGGGTTCTACTTTGAAGCTGCGAAGGGTCAGCTTGCCCTCGCGATGGCTCTTCATGGCCGCCATGCCTTCCATCAATTCGCCAAAAACGTCGCGCTTGATCACGGTCTCATTTCCCCCGCTTGGGGGTTCCGGGCAAGCTCGTTTTGCAATGCCTTGTACCCTTCATCGTCGAGATACTGCGAAAGATGACGGGTAAAGGCCGGGCTTTCAATAAATTCCATTCCTCATTATCATACGCCATTGGCGTATAGTTGTATAGGGCAAGGCGACCGGAGCGAGTAGTGCAGCGGGCAGCTACGGGCAGCACCTTTCCGTCCATGGACTTTTCCCTTGATGCGCCAACCTGCGGTCAATGGTGGCGGCAACGACGGCGCTCGCAAATCTTTCACCACCAAGGCACCAAGACACCAAGAAGGCTCTGGAGAGGATTGTCTAACCAATGGGGTAACTTGGTGCCTTGGTGTCTTGGTGGTTCATCCTGTCATTGCGTTCAGGGCGTCAGCCACGGGCCGTGCTGCGACCTTGGATCCAAAGGATTTTGAGGGCGGCCCCCACGCGCTTGAAGTCCTTGTCACTCGTGACTAAGGTCGCCTTGCGGGTTTGAGCCAGGGCGGCGGCGAAGCAGCCGGCGTAGGGAAGGTTGTATTGAGCCTTGAGGCGGGCGGCCAGCTTGGCCAGTTCCATGTCCACGTCGAAAACTTGGATGGGAAGCTGAGCGATATCCTGCAGCTTGGTGGCAGCCGCCTTCTCTCCGTGCGCCCGCCAGATCGAGTAATAGACCTCGCCCCAATTGACTACCGACATGGCGAGCGGGTGCGTAGCGTCCACTGCCCCAGCCAAAAGTTCCTCGACCTTGTCGGCGCCCTGGCGGTTCTCGAAAAAAGTCATAAGGGCGCTCGCGTCCAACACGTAGGATTTCATGGATTGACCGGCATGGAGTAGGTGGCATGTGGCATACGGGGAAATCCCTCCCCCCACGATGGGGTTTCGAGTTTCTAATTTCGAGTTTCAGCTTTAGTCATAGCTGCCGCTCGCGCTTGCGCTCCTCAAGCAGGGCAGTGAGCGCGGAGGGTTCCCCTTTGAGCGACCCGCGCAGGCCGCGGATGAATTCGCGGGTGACGGGCTGAACGATGATACGCCCGGCATCTTCTACAAAGGTGACCCGCGTCCCCTTTTTAATCCCGAATCGCCGGCGCAGGCGAGCGGGGATAACCAGTTGTCCCTTGGTCGTGACAACGCTGGTTTCGATCTTCATTGGGCACCTACCATGCGCCACATCCTACTCTCCTGATGATTGTAAGTCAAGTCCTCTAATTCCTACTACCACGAGAGCGTTGGATCAAGCAACTGGACGTGTCCCAATTTTTGAGATGAACGGCTAAGCAGCGCAGAGCCACGGACAATGCCTTTCCGCCCGTGGGCTTTTCCGTTGATGTCCATCCTCCGGTCAATGGCGGCGGCAACGACAACGCTTGCAAATCTTTCACCACCAAGGCACCAAGACACCAAGAAAGCTCTGGAGAATATTGTTCAGGAAATGGGTTCAGGTGGCGCCTGACACCTACGGGGTTGCTGTTTCGAGGGGTTGCACGTCGCGCACGATCCGGTGGGCCAGCTCGTCTTCCGCGACTTCGAGATCATAGCGAACCTGGAGGTTCATCCAGAAAACCGGTGGGGTGTTGAAGAAGCGGCCCAGGCGCAGGGCTGTATCGGTAGAAATGGCACGACGCTCGTGGACAATCTCTGCGATGCGGGTGACGGGCACCCGCAAGTCGAGCGCCAGCTTGTTCATGCTGAGGCCGAGCGGCTTCATAAACTCCTCGCGGAGAATTTCGCCCGGATGTACGGGCTTCAGTTTCCTTGCCATCCTGCCCTCCTAGTGGTAGTCGGTGATTTCAACATCGTAGGCGTCGCCCTCTCGCCAGGTAAAACAGACCCGCCACTGGTCATTGATCCGAATGCTGTACTGCCCCTCGCGGTCCCCGCGCAGCCGCTCCAACCGGCTGCCCGGCAGCGCGCCGAGAATTCGAAGTTCATTCGCCGCGTCGAGCATGTCGAGCTTGCGAAGCGCCGAACGCTCGATGGCGCGAATCTTCCGGCGGGGCTCGCGATGAAAGAGCCGCTCCGTCTCATCGCACCGGAAGGATTTGATCACACCCTGCAGGCTATAACGTCTCGCGTTTAATGTCAAACAGTAAACTCGCAGGTGGGGACACCCGCGCTACATCCGCGGGCTTTTCCCTGGATGCCCAACCTTGACTCAATGGTGGCGGCAACGACGGCGCCCGTACGGCAAATCATTCACCGCCAAGGCACCAAGACACCAAGAAAGCCCTATGGTCTAACCAATGGCCTAACTTGGCGCCTTGGTGTCTTGGTGGTTCGTGTTTGTCTATACGTTTAATGCGCCAGCCACGAACAGTGTCTTCCTGTGTGCTGTTGAAATAGAGCCCCAGCAAGGGTAGCGTGGGGAGAGATAAGGGAAGAAAAAGGTTTTCCGCCCTGCCGGCGGGGCTGAAGCCCCGTCCTTCCGGTCCCTCTTGGACAACAACTCGGAGCGATGAGAAGTACCGGCTGGGCAGCTTATCGTAGGGACGAATGGCGTTTGGCCAGGGCCAGTGCCGCCCGCCCCTACACGTTGAGTTGCGGCTCCGTCACGAGGCGCTACAAGGTTTTCAGGAATGCGATCAGGGCTTGTCGATCTTCGCGGGAGAGGTTCAGGCCGAAGGTGTGGCCGGGGACGGCGCGGGCGCGAACGTCGTAGCCCTTGAATCCTGTGGGCACGTAGTCGTCCCGTAAGCGGCGCGGGTCAAACCAGTCTTCGAGCGTGGCGCATGCGCCGTCGTGCGGAAACATGCCACGATACCAAAGTCCTTTGAGCGAGGGCACCTTGTAAAACCCCGTGGCGCGCCGGGTACCGAGGGCGAGCGCGGAGTCCGTGGCCACGGACTCCGCCAGGACATCGAGATCCTTGAGCTCCTCGGGCGAAGGCGTGAATCCCTCTGCCGGCGTCAGCCTATTGTTGGTGTAAAGCGGCGCGGTGTGACAGCGCGCGCAACCTTCACGCAGGAAGATGCGCTGCCCGCGAGCGGCGGTCGAGTCAAACGGGTGGGGGTTGGGCGGTGGCTCAAGCGAGTAGATGAAGAGCGACAAGGCGTAGAGCTCTTCATCCAGATAGCGAGAGCGCGTCACTGGACTGGGTAACTTGCCAAAGTCGATTCCCTCCGGAATGAAGGTCCCGTAGCGCGCCAGGCCTTTCATGTCCTGATTAAGCGCCGCGTAGCGCATGAGATCCGCAATCGAGTTCTGCCGCCCCAGGCCGGTGTGGTCAAGATAGCGCAGCTCTTTCACTCCGATGAGGTCAGGTGTCGCGACGGGATGGAGCGGGCTGCTTCCGGTGCGGTCCATCACCCCGGGGGGAATGGCTCTCAGAACAGCCGCAATCTCTTCCAGTGACATCTGAGCGAGCGCCGCGGCGGGATCCGGTTTGATCCACGGGGCGCTGTAAGCCGAGCGCATGAATTGGTGCACTTGGTCGAGCATTTGCCCTTTATCCATGATGGCGCTGGCCAGTTTTTCGAGACGGAAGGCCGCGGCGCGGTCATAGGGGAAGTTCCCCTGCGCGCCTTTCACCACCGATCCGTCGGGCATGACGCGCGTGTGGCACATGCCGCAGGATTGCTGGCCGAGCTCCACCAGCCCGCGCTTGCGGATGACGTAGCGCGCAAAAGGCATCACTCCATCCGCACCCACCGGCGTGCCCGTGGCCGCGTACCAGGCGGGGTCGCGAACATCCGCGACGCTCACGACCGAAATCCCCCAGGGAGCCGAGTCGTAAGCGATGGGAGTATCGAAGACGGTTGCGCCGGCGCTCAACCAATCGGCCTCGGTCGCAAGCGGGGGCTTGTGCGAATGCCCCTCGCTGTCGATTCCCCAAAGGACTTCTGGTTCCTGTTCCTCGAGCCATTGGAAGTAACCGGGCGGTTCGTGGCCGGGAGCGTAAACGGGATAGCTCTTATAAATGGGCCGCCAGGGGGTGCGGTAATAGAAGTCCCAAGAAACTTCCTCGGGTGAGTAGGCGTGATTCGCCAATGGCACGTCAAATGAGCGGAGGTCGTCCCAAGTTTCGGGAATGACCGGATGGAAGTTGGCCGGGGCAGATTCGATGAACCGCGGACTCGCGCTCGAACGGGGAGTAGCGGGGAGCGGTGCGGGGGGCGACATTTTATCCCTGTGACCGTAGCTTCCAACACTCTGGGCGCGGACCTTGGGTGGAGACAAAATGTCGGGGGCGCAGGCCGCCGCGGCCACTGCGAAGATGCTGATGTAGACCCACGCGCGTTTCATGGTTTTGCCCGACTCCAGTTTATCGCGAGAGAAACCTGAATGTCCAAATAGTTGGGTGGGGGTAGTGGTTCAGTTTGGTAATGTGGGTTTAGCTTGCCCAATGGCAGTGTTAAGCCGTCTCGACAACTTTGCTTGTTAGGTTAGGTGAGAGTCGCAACCCGGAGGGGCCGTCAAGAGAACCCACGGCGAGCTTCGCGCCCGTCGTGGGTTCTCCTCGTTTAACGTCGAAACCCAAAACCTCGGCCGTAGCCGCCATAGAAACCCCGTCCATACCAGAACGAGAAGGCCGGTCCCCAGTAGTAGGGGTAATAGGCCGGACCGTAGTAGGGCCCGCCGTAGTAGTACGGAGGTGGAGGTGCGCACGGGCCATAGCCACATGAGCTCTGGTAGCCAGCCGGTGGCGGGCCCTGCGGCCTGGCAGGCTGATCGTACCCCGGAGTATTCACCGCGACGAAGGCCTGGGGCGCCCGGTCGGTCGAGAAGGTGACGGGCCGAGCGAGCCGGAAGGTCAATTGCGCTTCCGGATAGATCTCAGTGGGGCGGCCGCGGGTTACGAGCACGCCGATGGTGCTGGCGATCAAGCCCGCGCCGGCGCCAATCCCTGCGCCCACGCCCCCTGCCGCTGCCGCACCGATGGCCGCGCCGGTGCCGGTGGTTACTGCCATGGCGGTTGCGTCACGCCCATTCGAGGTGGTGCCCTTCAGGCTGTCGAGCTCTGTCTGGATGGGCAGTTGCTGGCCATCTACCAGAGTCAAGGAGGTCAACTGCAAGCCCAGCCGGGAAACACCCTTCACCCGGCCAGCCTTCTGGGCTTCGGTAACCTTGCCACCCAGGGTCAGTCCCCGGCGCGCAACCACCACGCCGTCCGCCACGATGGGGCGCGCGATGGTCGCGGAAAAGCCATCGCCTTCCTTGTTCTTGTCGGAGGATAGGAACTGATCAACCCGCACGGTGACATAAGTCCCTGCCGGGATGGTTATTAGCGATGGCACGGTGGGGGCAGGCGGCTCGAACTGCGGCGGATCAGCCGGTTGCGTCGGATTTGCGCTCGGATCTGCCGGTGGCGCAGTTGGCGGTGCCGGAGGGCTGGAAAAACGATGCCACCCGGGCGTGGTATCTGGCGCCGGTGGCGGCCCGCTGGCCGGCTCTTGCCCGAACGCCACGACCGATGCCCCCAGCATAATCAACACGAAATACTTGCTCACTTTCCGAAAGGTTTTGGTTTGGATGCTGCCCATGGTTACTCCCCTTTTATTTTTCCCACGCCATTGGAAGGCAAGTAAATCGCCAAAGGTTGCCACGCCTGTAGCCAATTGAAAATATTAGACTTCCTTCACAAGCCCAGGCTGTTGAGGAGTTTGAAGTCTGGCCATAATCCACCACTCGCTGGTGCATTATGGCCACCCCTAATCATCGATGATAGAGCGGGCGCTTCTTCCCGATGCCTGGCGGTGACTCATTCTGCCGGTTGCGATTGAGGGTATTTTAGAGACAATACTTGAAACTAAAAGCCGGGGCGTGCATACTCGCCGCGACGGAAGTAGGGCCGAACCGCGTTCGGCCGAATGTAGGGCCGAATGTAGGGCCGAAGAGCCTTCGGCCAATCGTAGGGCCGAACCGCGTTCGGCCCAGGCCGAGCGCTGCTCGGCCCTACAAAACAAACATGCCCTAACCCGGGGCCTGCAATGGAATACAACCCCAAAGTCCATCATCGTCGTTCGATCCGCTTAACTCATTATGACTATTCTCTGCCCGGAGCATATTTTGTTACGGTCTGCGCGTTCGGCAAGCAATGCATTTTCGGTCAAGTGGTGTGCGACCAGATGCGAGAAAACGAATGCGGCAGGATTGTGCGGGAACAGTGGCTCGACACCGTCAGTATCCGACCGCAGATGGAACTCGACGCCTTTACAGTGATGCCGAATCATTTGCATGGCATTCTTTGGATTCTGGGTCCGAAGGGAGAGCACATTTTGTGGAATAGCGGCTACGTGATTCCAGACGCCGTAGGGCCGAAGAGCCTTCGGCCCAATGACCGGCCGAAGGCTGTTCGGCCTTACAATAATGGCGCGGCCCAATCACCCATCGGCCCCGCAAATCTCATACCACCGATGCGTCCGCGCTCGCTGGCGTCCTGGGCATGCGGGTTTAAATCGGCCGTCACCAGCCGAATTCGAAAACTTTGGAATGATCCATACGCTGTTGTGTGGCAAGAGGATTACTTCGAGCGCATCATCCGCGACGAGGAAGAATTGTTGAACATCCGCGATTATATTCTCTCGAACCCGCTGCGCTGGAAATTGGATCGCGAGAATCCCGAGGCTGAGCCCAATGCCAAAGATGACGCACCGTGGAACTACGAGGATGATTCGTAATTGTAATTGTAGGGCCGAACAGCGTTCGGCCAGATGTAGGGCCCAACGGCATTGGGCCAGTCGTAGGGCCGAAGAGCCTTCGGCCCAGGCCGAGCGCTGCTCGGCCCTACGTCTGACCGAACGCTGTTCGGCGTCCCCACAACCGGCCGAACGCTGTTCGGCCCTACGACCTGCCGAATGGGATTCGGCGGCACGCCTGTAGGGACCAGCAGCGCTGGTCCTAGGCCGAGCGCTGCTCGGCCCTACGTCTGGCCGAGCGCTGCTCGGCCCTACGTCTGACCGAGCGCTGGTCGGCCCTACAAATCTGGCCAACGCCGTTGGATTTTCGTTCCCACCGATGATCCTCCGGCTGATCAACATTTTCCAGTTGATCGCCTACCAAGGATGGATCACCTTGACAACTAGCACTCCTCGGATCAACGATCCCAACTGGCGCGGGAACCGGCGCCACCATCGATGGCAGACATCCTTCCAGACGTCCCCAAAATCGCAGGCTCGCTGCCCAAGCCGGTCTTTCACGACCCCCAGCACCACATCAAGCCAAGCCCCTTCGCTCGACGATGCCTGGCAAGCCTTCCGCAGAAGTCCCAAATCCTCCGAGTCCATCTTCTCCGTCATCAAAACCGAACCGAGATTTACCTTGCCCAGTAAGACATGATCTAATACGGGCATGAAACTCGGGATGTCCGGAGTCTTGGCACATTCCTACAAGAGTCCAGCGCAGCAAGCGCGGGTCGTGACTGAGGCGTGGGGAGAAGAAAACCTCTATTGCCCCGGCTGTGACTCGGAGCACTTGACGCGCTCTGCGCCCAATCGCGAAGCCATTGACTACACCTGCCCGCGATGCCGGGAACTTTTCCAACTCAAAAGTCGGTCCACGGCGCTGGCTGCAAAAATTCTTGATGCTGCTTACGATTCGATGGAGAGGGCCATCGTCAGGGGGGAAACCCCGAATCTGTTTGCCCTCCACTATGACCGCATCCAATGGCAAGTTTTGAATCTCCTGGTAGTCCCGCGTTTCGCTTATTCACTATCCGCCATTGAAAAACGAAAGCCTCTAGCGTTGACCGCGCGGCGCGCGAATTGGGTAGGTTGCAACATCCTGCTCGGCAATATCCCGCCGGATGCCCGTATCCCCATCGTGAAGGGCAGCGTGGTAACGGACGCCCGCGTGGTTCGCGAACGATACGCTCGGCTGCGTCCTTTGGAAGGCATTAGACACGACGCCCGCGGCTGGACGCTTGACGTGCTCAACGTCGTGCGGGCTCTCAACAGGAACGAGTTCACCCTTCAGGACGTCTATGCCTTCGCCCCGCAGCTTGAAAAACTGCATCCCGACAACCGGCACGTACGCGACAAAATCCGCCAGCAATTACAAAGGTTGCGCGACCTGGGCTTTGTGGAATTCCTCGGCCACGGGCGGTACCGCTGTGTGTAGGGCCGAAGAGCCTTCGGCCCAGCCCGAGTTCCGTAGCGGCGGGTTTATCCCGCCATGTGGCTGTAGCGGCGGTCTCCGACCGCCGAACGTCGATCGGAGATCGACGCTACAATCTGGCGGCGTAAACCCACCGCTACATTGCCGGGGCGCATTCATGCAATGATGATCTGAGGACCCCACCGTCACATCATCCGGCGTGATGGCCCGACTCTTCCTCATCGATGGTTTGTTTTTCTGGCAGCATGCGCTGGTGAAGTATGCGAGATAACCGGAATGTAGCCACCCGCTAGCGCTTCTTTCGGGAAAGTTTAAGTGCCTGGCGGACACGCGCGAAGGAATTGCCCTCGGCAACCCCGCTGGCGTCACCTTTATCGATCGCCAATCTCAGTGCGGCGAGCTTTACCTCGTACCGCTGCTCCTCGCGCTCCAGGGTTCGCAAGGCGGCGCGGACAACCTCGCTGGCGTTTTCGTAGCGGCCACTTTCGACCTTCGCCAGCACGAAGCGGTCAAGTTCGTCGGTCAAATTCACATTACGCGTGGGCATGGTCATTCCTCATCGGGTCTTCGATCCTGGTACCCAGTGTAGCAGAATTAGCAAGGATTGCCAATAGGAAACGGACTGATTAGACACGACGCACGCGACTGGACGCTGGACGTGCTCAACGTCGTGCGGGTCCCTAACAAGAACGAGTTCACGCTCCAGGACGTCTACACATTCGCCCCGCAGCTTGAAAAACTGCATCCCGACAACCGGCACGTACGCGACAAAATCCGCCAGCAATTACAGGTATTGCGCGACCTGGGCTTCGTGGAATTCCTCGGCGGCGGGCGGTACCGCTGTGTGTAGGGCCGAAGAGCCTTCGGCCCTGCGACCGACGGTCGCGGTCCAGGGGGGTGACATGGCCATCCTGGCCATGCCGGAGCACGGGCGGGGACGCCCGTGGCACGTCGCTGGGCCGAACAGCCCTCGGCCTTGGACCTGGGCTGCTGATTCCTACAGGAGCGCGGCCGAATCACCTTAGGCAGGAAATGTACATTGCGTCCAAATGAGTATGTATGTTACTGATAAGAAATAGCGTCTGATTTCCACGAGCCGCCCAAAAAACCTCGAAAGGGTCTTGACAAGGGCTGTGTAGGGGGCAGGATACGTATGGCAGCGTATGAACGGATACAGCAGCAGATTGCTGTGCGCTGTCCCCGCCAGCAATGGCCCCCACCCAAGTGTGGGGATAACCAAGAGGTCCGATTTAATCTGGTCATTTAAGAAAGGCTCCCGAAAGGGAGCCTTTCTTATTTTGGGGGCGGTTTGATGGGGCGAATGTTCAGGGTGTTGAACAAAATCACGTAGAATCCTATTGGTCTTTTCTCTGGCCGGCTCGCGGCGTATTGGGGATCGCGCACAGAGGCGCTCTGCACAAAGAGGTTTATGACACCTTTCTTGGAAGACCGCGACGCCACAAAGAAAATGTCGTATTCAACACGCTGGCCGGTTTCTTCAGTTGAAGCAATGCAGGCCGAAGATAACGTCCACTGTGTAGCGGCGGCTTGGCTTGTCTCCTTTCGCAGCCTGCTCGTAAATGACGGTTCTGGGATGCAGGTGAGTTAGGTCGTAGACCTTGCCCTGATGAGTGAAGGGCCTCCAACAAATCATAGCTTACTCTTCGACACGCACAATTCAGATCTATTCGGTTCGCATCTCTTCATTCTTTCGCGCGGCAGGATACCACAAATGTAAAAAGTGCATCCCGACAACCGGCACGTGCGCGACAAGATCCGGCAACAATTGCACGTCTTCCGCGACCTGGGCTTTGTGGAATTCCTCGGCCGTGGGCGGTACCGCTGTGTGTAGGATCAAACGGTCGGCAATGCCGACGGTAGGGCGCCCACAGGGGGCGCCCCTACGTCCTGATGACCCGACTACCCCCTGCCTCGTTGACTCGACCTCTGCTAAACTGTACAGTTCAGACAGACGAAATGGAGAGTTTATGGTAACCAGCACCGCCCTGGCCAAAAATGGCACGATCGTGGTTTCCGCCCTGCGCGCCCGCGCGAATTTCGGGAAGCTTTTGCGTCGTGTCGATGATGAGCGCCGGTCGCTGGTCATCGAGAAGCGCGGAACCCCCAAGGCTGTCCTGCTGAGTATTCGAGATTACGTCAAGCTCGCCGCGCCGGAGCCCGAGGTCTTAAGGGTCCTCGGTGAGGAGGCAGAGCGCAACGGGACGAGCACGCTCGCCTCGCGCCAGGTTGACAGGATCATCAAGGCGTCCCGTCGGCAGAGGGCAAAGCGGTAATGCTTCCCCTCCGTCTGGTCCTTGACACGAATGTGCTGGTTTCCGCTGCCCTCAAGCCGGCAGGACTCGAGCGCACGGTCCTCCTGTTGGCCATTACCAAGCCGGCCCGCTGGTATGTCTCCAGTCCCATCCTGGAGGAATACCGCGCGGTGCTTTCCCGCCCGGAATTACAAATTCGCAGGGGCCTTCGGCAGCAGGCGTATGATTTTGCCGAGACGTAAAGCTGAAATCGGGAATTCCGGGTCAACCGTGCGGAGAGCGGGACCGGTTGGCAAGGCGGGAGTTGCAATGCTGATGCGCAGCAGTTGGCTGGTTTTGACGTTCATGATGCTTGCCGGGGCCGTTGCGGCCGCCGGCCAGACAACCGCATCCGCAGCGCTGCCGCCGTTGCCGGAGGGCGATGCGGGGATTGCCGCGAAATATCCCGGCGACGCGGGTATTGAGAGGGATGCCGCGGTCCTTTTCCATGATGACTTCGAGGAGTGCGCGGAGCCGGCGGATCTCCACCAGAAGTGGAGCGCCGTGTCTCATGAGATGAATATGCGCATCGCTGAAGAGCCGGCGAACGTCCACCACGGCAAACGAGCGCTCGAGGTCGCGATGCCCCTCCAACGGGAGGGGCTTTCCATCGAGCTCCGCCGCCAGCTTGCGAATGAGCAGGACGTTCTATTCCTTCGCTTCTATGCGAAGTTCGAGAAGGGCTATGACCATCCCGGCGGCTCGTCCCACAATGGCGGAGTCATCGCCGCTCACTATTACCCCGGCGGTCGAGCGACCCCCGGAATTCCCGCCGACGGAAGCAACAAGTTCCTGGTGGGCTTCGAGACCGAGCGGGGCGATAGTCCCTCGCCGGGCCCGCTCAATATGTATGTCTACCATCCCGAGCAAGGCGGTAGCTTCGGCGATCACATTTACCCCACCGGCAAGGTCGTGCCCTCCATCATCCGGTCACCGGCGCCACCACCGATCTCCTTCGGACCGCATTTTATCCCCCGCCCGGACTTCATTCCGGAGTTGGACCGCTGGTACTGCTACGAGTTCATGGTCCAGGCCAATACGCCGGGCCAGCGCGACGGGCGCGTCGCCTTGTGGGTGGACGGCAAGCTGATCGCGGATTTCCCCAACTTTCGATTTCGCGACGTGGCGAGCCTCAAGATCGACAGCGTCGGCATCGGACTCTACTTGCGTCCCAACATCGTCCGCGTGAACGAGAAGTGGTTTGACGACGTGGTTGCCGCCACGTCCTACATCGGGCCCATCGCCGAGCTGAAGAAATAGGGGCGGTTCGCGAAACCTTGATCGCGTGGGACCGGGGATGAGGGCGCTTCGCGAAGCGTCCCCTCAAAATGGCGGGGTATGCCCGCCGCTACATTGCACGGGCGGCTTGATGAAGTATGCGAGATGACCGGAATGTAGCCACCCAGGGCGAATCCCATTCCCGGTGGGCTCATGGTACACTCAATCTAGGCGTGAGTCCGTTGGCCCGTCGGGGATAGTGGCTCGGGATTAGGGATTAGGGAAAAGCAGTTAAAGAAACAGGGAAATGCCCGGGGGAGTGAGGTCCAATGAAACTGGAAGTAGAATTGAAACCGGACATTGGCGAGGCGCTGCTGGCGCGAGCGCGGGCGGAAGGCCTGTCGCTCGATCAGTTTGCCGAGCGCGCCCTAGAGGCGCTGGTCAAGACCGACACGGCAAAAGCCACCGCGCCAGACCGACTGAAGGCGTTTGAAGAGTTCCTTGCCGGGTTGGAAACTGATGCGGTGCTGCCGGAAGAGACTTTCGAGCGTGAGAACTGGTATCCGGACCGCGCGTAGACCGCATGGACTACCTCATCGATACCAACGTGCTGCTCCGTGCCCTCGCCCTCCGAAATCCCCTCCGACCGGTCGCGCGTCAAGCCATCAAGACTCTGCTCCAAGGCGGGCTGGGCTTGTGCGTTGCTCCCCAAAATCTGGTGGAGCTGTGGAACGTGTGCACCCGGCCCGAGAAGTACAATGGCCTTGGCAAGACGGTCGCCGAAACGGATGGTTATTTGCGCTTTGTCGAATCATTTGCCGCCGTACTTCCAGAAACCCCTGAACTCTTCACCAAGTGGCGTGAGCTGGTGGTGACCTGCCAGGTGTCAGGAGCGAAGGTCCACGACGCGCGACTGGTAGCGGCGATGACGCTTCACCACGTCAGCCGAATCCTGACCTTCAACATGCGGGACTTTGCCCGCTACCGGGGTATCAAGGCGATTAACCCCGCAGCGTTGTAATGTCTTCGGCAGGTAGCCAGTCAGCGAATTCCTGATGGTGGGCTTTTCCCCCATCCCAAATCATCGACGCGGCCGATCCTGGTCACAGAATAGCGTATTGGCTAGAAGAACCCGTGGTCAGGAAAGCGCAGGCCGCGGCTACCCGCTCCTGATCGACCACCCCGCCCTTCGGGCACCCCTCCTGAACCAGGAGGGGAGTTGTGACCACCCCGCCCTCCGGGCACCCCTCCTGAACCAGGAGGGGAGTTCTTGTGCCCACTCGGGCACTAGCACGGCGCCCCTCCTGAACCAGGCGGGGCGTTTTCTCCGATGCCGAAGAAGTTTCCAGAACTCCTTGCCGGAGGTATGATAGCCGCGCCGGACGGAGGAGCATCAGCCATGAGACTGAAAGGCGTCCAGTTCAGCATCTTGCTTGCCGCCGCTGCTTTGCCGCTCTACGGCCAGGGCAACTACGAAATTCAGGTATACGGCTCCGACACGGTAGCGCCGGGCCGCACCATGGTCGAGTTGCACAGCAATTTTACCTTCGAAGGTTTCAAGACCCTGGAGCAGGGGGTTCTTCCCGATGAACATCAAACGCATGAAACCGTCGAGATCACTCAAGGGTGGAATGATTGGTTTGAAACCGGCTTGTATATCTTCACCAGTTATGGTCCCCACGAAGGCTACAAATGGGTGGGCGATCACATCCGCCCGCGCGTCCGTGTGCCGGACAAGTGGCATTGGCCGGTGGGCGTGAGCGTTTCGACCGAACTCGGCTACCAGCGCCCCAACTTCGACAGGGACACCTGGACGTGGGAGATTCGCCCCATCGTCGACAAACAATGGGAGTCCTGGTACGTGGCCTTCAATCCGGCTCTGGAGCGATCGTTTCACGGCCCCAGCGTTTCAGAAGGCGTGGGTTTTTCTCCCAGCTTGAAGGTGGCCTATTCGGTTACCCGGAAACTCAGTGCGGGATTGGAATACTACGGATCGGTGGGATCGATTACCGGCTTTGACCCCGTGTATTTGCAGCAGGAACAGTTCTTTCCTACGGTCGACTATGATTTCGGTCCGAACTGGGAGTTCAACTTCGGTGTGGGCGTGGGCGTTACGCGCAATACCGACCATCTGATCGCCAAGATGATTATCGGGCGGCGTTTTCGGTTCATCACGCCGCACGTGCCCCGCGTTCTTAAACCCAATACGGAGGAGTAATTGCCATCGTTTTTCAGTGGCGCGCGACTTGCGGCTTTCCTGCTGCTGGGTCTTTTGCCTTTCCCCGCGCCCCCGGCAACAGTGCCAGCCGAATCCGCCGATTTCGCAATCCCGTTAGGCCTGCCACCCATTCCCTGGCCGGAAGATGATCCTTACTCACCGGCGCGCGTGGAATTGGGCAAGATTCTCTTCTTTGATGGCCGCCTTTCTGCGAATGGCGTGGTGTCGTGCGCCTTCTGTCATGAGCCGGCGCACGCATTTTCGGCCAGCACGCCGTTGTCAAAAGGCGTAAATGGAAAACTGGGAGTTCGCCATTCGCCGACCCTGATCAATCGCGCCTGGGGCAAATCGCAATTCTGGGATGGGCGGGTGCCGACGCTCGAGTCACAAGTTATTGTGCCGGTCATCAACCCCGATGAGATGGGAATGACGGCGGACGCGGTGGTCCAAAAGCTGCGGGACATCCAAGGCTACGCCCCGCTTTTTGCCGCCGCCTTCGGAGACAGCACGATCACCTTCGAGCGCATTTCGAAAGCCCTGGCGACTTTCGAGCGCACCATTGTCTCGGGTAATTCTCCCTACGACCGCTACCTTGCCGGTGATAAGTCCGCTCTGACCAAACAGCAGAAGGATGGCCTGGATTTCTTCAACAAGAAAGGCGAATGCGCCGAATGCCACTCGGGCCCCAACTTCACCACGGAAAAATTCGCCAACCTGGGAATCGGCATGGACCAAGCCCATCCCGATCCCGGCCAGGAAGCGGTGACCAAAAAGCGGGGCGATTTGGGGAAATTCAAAATACCCACCCTGCGGGATCTTGCCCATCGCGGACCCTTCATGCATGACGGCAGCATCAAGACGCTGGGAGAGGTATTGGAGGTGTACGCCAAGGGAGGGTTGCCGAATCCCCACCTCGACACTCGCCTCACACCGTTTTATATGGATGAGCAGACCAAGCAGGATCTGCTGGCCTTTCTCGATTCCCTGAATGGGGAAGGATGGCAGAAAATCACCCCGCCCGCTGCCTTGCCGCAATAGAGAATACGAAATTCCCTGGAAAAAGTAGCAAGCGTAGCGCGGACCAGTGTTTCAAGGTCTGCGGCACTTGGGCAGGATCTATGGGGAGATCGGCCGCCGCGAAACTGCCTCAAGACCGTCCCGTTCCCGCCGATAAGAGATAGAAGGAGTTCTTTATGTCGGACCTGCAAACCCCGGAAGTCTTCCGGGAGGTCTTGGAGAGTCTGAAGATAGGTGTCTGTATTGTTGATCGCGAGCGCAAGATCGTCTTCTGGAATGACGGCGCCGAAGAAATAAGCGGCTACCCGCGCCAGGAGGTGTTGGGACGGCCTTGCCGTGAAGGCCTTTTGGTTCATTTCGACGAGAACAACGCCGAACTGCGCGACCATGCCTGTCCGATTCTCGCCGCCATGCGTGACGGGCAGCCACGCGAAGTGCAGGTCTACCTTCACCACAAGACCGGGTACCCGGTTCCCGTCAACGTGCATGCCTTTCCAATCCGCGACGTCCAAGGCCAGGTGATCGGTGCGGCGGAAAGCTTTGAGGAGGGTCATCGTGCCTCCACGCAGCGTATTCCGGGGAGCGATTTGGCCGTCGGCCATGGACTCGACGCGGCTACACGCCTCCCGGACCATGATTTTACGGAATTGTATTTGAGTGGCCGGCTCAAATTCGCAACGGAACATACGATCCCGTTCGGCCTGCTCTGTATCATGCTGGATCAATTGGAGGAGTTTAGGGTCACGCATGGGGCGGTCGCGGCTGAAACCATCTTGAATGTGGCCGCGCACACCCTGGGGAATGGGCCCGATCCACTGGATTTTCTGGGCCGATGGTCGGACAACCAGTTTCTGGCCATAGTCGCGAATTGCGACGCTAATGCTTTGCAGGCCACCGGCGAGCAACTCAAGAGGCTGATGAGTTGCGCCGGGATTACCTGGTGGGGTGACGCGTTGTCGGTTACGGTTTCGGTGGGTGCAACCGCCATCAAGCCGGGGGAGACGCTGGACTTACTGGTCGAGCGCTTGGCGGCCGCGCTCCAGCAAAGCGTTTTGGGGGGCGGCAACCGGGTCACGGTGCTCAGCGCCCAGGAGGTTGATGAAGAACCAGGCAGCGCCGGCCATTAGAGCCCGCCCCATTCGCTGCGCTCAGGGCGAGCTCTGAGTGTGGCGAAGGGTCAACCCATGCTGAGCTAAGGCTTAACGCCTCAATAGGCTATCAACCTGGTCAGAGGCCGCAAGGAGAATTTTCATTAACCTGCTGGAACATTAGCGGGTCGGGGAGATAAGGGAAGATGTTTGCGATCATTGGAATTGTCGTGGTCTTCGCGGCGATTGCGGGTGGCTACCTGATGGAGCATGGCAACATCAAGGTCCTCCTCCAACCGGCAGAACTGCTCATCATCGGAGGGGCGGGCGCGGGAACCCTGCTGGTTGCCAACCCCCTCCATATCCTCAAGGGCATCGCCGCCGGCTTGCCCGGCGTCTTTAAAGGATCGAAATTCCAAAAGCAGTGGTACCTCGATTCGCTCAAGATGATGTTTGATCTCTTCAGCCGAGCGCGTCGGGATGGACTGGTGGCAATCGAGAGCGATGCCGATGACCCGGAAAAGAGCGCGGTGTTTTCCAAATTTCCCGCCTTCCTCGCGGACCATCACCTCCGTGATTACGTCTGCGACACCATGCGTATGATGGCCAGCAACGCCGTGGAGGCGTTCGATCTTGACCAGATGATCGAACTGGATATGGACGTTCACCATCACGACGCCAATCAGCCGGTTTCGGCCTTGAGCACCATGGCGGACTCTTTGCCCGGCCTCGGGATCGTGGCCGCCGTGCTCGGCGTGGTCATCACCATGGGCGCCCTGGGTGGCCCCCCGGAGGAAATTGGACGCAAAGTCGCAGCGGCGTTGGTCGGCACCTTCCTGGGTATCCTGATGTGCTACGGCTTGGTGGGACCCCTCGCCGCTAACATGGCAAAGGCCGCTGAAGATGAACACGCCTACTTGTATGTGATGCGCGTGGCGATGGCATCCTTTATAAAGGGTACAGCCCCCATCATGGCAGTGGAAGTAGCGCGCCGGGCAATTCCCGGGCACGTCCGCCCCTCATTCCAAGAACTCGAGAGTTTTTGCCGCAACCGGACGGAGGAAGCGGCGCCGAAACCAGAGGAGGCCGCGGCGTGAGGCGGGAGTTAGGAGTCAGGAGAGAGGAGCTGGAAATTGGAAATTGAGAGTTGCGAGTGAGGCGGCAGAAGATGGACGATCGAAAAATCGCCAATCATCAACCCCTAAGTCTCCAAGGGTGGTTCCTCACTCCTCGCTCCTAACGGCTCACGCTTCCTTCCTGGGTTGTCACTATGGCTGGAGCACGACCGATCATTGTCATCAAAAAGAAAGGCGGCCACGGTGGGCACCATGGAGGCGCCTGGAAGGTAGCCTACGCCGACTTTGTCACGGCCATGATGGCCCTTTTCATCGTCCTCTGGCTGATGAATAGCAGCAAACAGGTGCAGCAGGCGGTGGCGGGTTACTTTCGGGATCCCGCGGGGACTACAAAACTAACCGGTGGCAATGGAATGGGCCCCGGCGCGAGCCCCGGAAAGGTCCCTGCGGACAGCCTCACTGTATCTAAAGAAGACATGTCAAAGCTGAAAGAGAACCTTCAGACCGCCATCCACCAGATCGAAGACCTCAATAAGCTCAAGAGCCAGATTGAGATGACGGTTACTTCCGAAGGATTGCGCATTGAACTGATGGAGTCGGCCAAGGGCACCTTTTTCGATAGCGGCAGTCCCGAGCTGAACGACAGTGGAAAGGAGGCGCTCACTGCCCTGGCGAAAGAGCTAGGCGCGGTTCCCTACCATATCTCCATCGAGGGGCATACCGATTCCAAGCCCCTTGTGCGGCGTGGGGGTGAGTACGGGAACTGGGAGCTTTCCACGGACCGCGCGAACACCGCCCGCCGGCTGATGCAACAGAATGGCCTGCGCGCCGACCAGGTGACCCAGGTAAGGGGTTATGCTGACCAGCAACTGCGCAAGCCCGAGGCTCCCGAGGATCCCTCCAACCGGCGAATCTCGCTCATCGTGCAGTATGCCATCAAAGGCGCTGCCCATGACCCCCCTAACGTTCCGGCCAATGACCCCGAAGCAGGCGAGGGGAAAAAATCAGTCAAGGATATCGGCAAAGAGTCATCCAAAGAACCCGGCAAATGAGGCTTCAAATTTGAGATTTGCGGGGTGGCCGGTAAAGAGGATGTGCCGTTTCTAAAGCCCCGCCCTTTCAGACCCGTGGTGAGAAACCCGGCTAGCGCGTGGAGAATTTGAAGATGGTCGTGGACTCATAAGATTGGCCCGGCCGTAAAATCGTCGAGGGGAAATTGGGCTGGTTCGGTGAATCGGGATAATGCTGGGTTTCCAAACAGAAGGCGGAGCGTTGTTTGTACACATGCCCGTGCTTGCCGGTGACGGTCCCGTCCAGGAAATTGCCCGTATAGAACTGCACACCCGGCTCCGTGGTGTGAACCTCCATAACCCGGCCGGTGGTTGGCTCATACACACGCGCCGCGAGCGCTAAGCCTGAACTCTGCCGGTTAATCACGAAATTGTGATCGTAGCCGCGCCCCAAAACCATTTGCTCAAATTTGCTATTGATCCGTGCCCCGATGGCCGTGGGCCGGGTGAAATCGAGCGGTGTCCCTTGGACGCTCGAAATCTCGCCGGTGGGGATGATCGTCTTGTTGACCGGGGTGAAGTGGCTCGCGTTGAGGGTCAGCACGTGCCCGAGGATGTCGCCGTTTCCCTCTCCGGCCAGGTTGAAATAACTGTGGTTCGTGAGGTTCAAGGGAGTGGCCTTGTCCGTCGTGGCGTGATAGCGGATGGTGAGTTCGTTGCTTTCATCCAACGTATAGGTCACGGTGACATGCAGCGTCCCCGGATAACCCTCTTCGCCGTCGGCGCTTGTGTATTGCAGGATCAATCCAACCTCACCGGGCTTCTCGACGGGTTCAGCGTGCCAAACGACCTTGTCAAACCCCTTGATGCCTCCGTGCAGGCTGTTGGGACCATCATTCTTCGCAAGCCGGTATTGCTTGCCGTCGAGAGTGAACTGAGCATGGGCAATGCGGTTCCCATACCGTCCGATGAGCGCCCCGAAATAGGGGCTTTTGCCCAGGTAGCCGTCCAGGCTGTCGAATCCCAACACGACATCAGCCCTTTCGCCGTTCTTATCGGGGACTCGCAGTGAAACGATGATCCCACCGTATGTCATGGCGCGAACTTCCATGCCGTGCTGGTTTGTCAAAGTGTAAAGCTCGACGGGTTTCCCATCGCGTGTGGCCCCGAAAGCTTCTTTCTTGATCATCGTTGTCCTCGCTGGAGAAAATGGGACGCCGAAACCGGTCCAGAAAAAAGACAGCACAACACACCATGATAGTGAGAGAGAGATGCGGCGGAGCACGGATGCTCCGTGGAGTTCTGAGACACGAGGAATCGGTGGGCGTACGTGCCTGGCCATATCGCTGCGGGTTCTCGGAGCACTCACCTCAACCGGCCGGACAGAATTCTCCCCGGACGGCGGCGGAGAGTCAAGAATTATGCGAGGGTGAATCCTCGGTCACAAGATTGCAGGCACGCGCCGTGTGCACCGGGCTCGCCGATCCTCTACGAGCGGGCGGCAAGTCCTTGGCGTGACAGTTCCTGCAGTTCATAGAGTGATTTCGTGTTCCGGGGAAAACGCGGAATGGGGAACGAACTCAATCCCAACCGCGCCACGGAAGCTTCCTGCCCACGGACCAGACGGACGTGAGCCTCCTGAGCTTCCGTTCGCGTGTTCAGGTGAATCGGAAAAGCATCGGCGGCACGGTACGCCATGATCAAGGTGGTGCGAGATTTAGTGGACAGGTTGGGAGCGGAGGAATGAGGCGTCAGGCCATGCATGAAGATCGCGCTCCCGGCTTTGCCCTCCAGAAACACCGCTTTCGAGGTATCCACCGCCTCGGTGACGCGGCCCTGAAAAATCCCATCCGACGTATGATCGAGGACGCGCTGGCGATGGACACCGGGAATCACTTGCAAACAGCCGTTGGTCGAGTCCGCATCGTCCAAGTAAAAGAGCACCGTCACCGAATCGGTGTTGGTCAGGGGATAGTACGTTAGGTCCTGGTGCCAATCCACCACCGAGCCCAGAACCGCGGGCTTCATGTTGACTTTACTGAGATGGAAAACCAGATTCGGCCCTATTAACTGTTCTAATACGTCCAAAAGCTCTTTCGATTCGGAAAGGGAACGAAAGCGGGGATAGTAAGTGCAGGGCTCGTAAATCCGCCGCACCTTCCTGCCCTCCGGCCCCTGGTTCGGCTCCATCTCCAGACGCGCGGCATCGTGACGCGCCACGGTGGCCGTGGCCGTCAGGGCTTCGATGTCGGCAAGGATCGCGTCGTCGGTCGAGCGGCTAAGGAACCCAGGTAGAAGTGTGTATCCTGCGTCGTGGTACTGGGCAATTTGTTGGGGGCTAAGCACGACCTGCTACTCCGGTTTCTGAGAGAGGCAAGGCTCTCTCCTCCGCTGCATACGCCAAACCTCAGATTTTGGCGCTCTGTTTTCGGCTTCCGTTCTGAGGATAGCTGCGCGGGCGGCGTCTGTCAACGAGCCGTGGCGGGATGCCATTATCTTCGCCATTGTTTTCAAAGACATCCCAGCTTTAGTCGAAGAAAAAAGAATTCCTTTTTCATTCCCTCTGTGCGGCTGCCATTCGTTGTACCTTCGCATCATGGTCATGATATTATAACCATGGGTATGAGAATATGGGCATGAAGACGATGCGGGCGGGGGAATTCAAAACGCGCTGCCTGAAAGTTATGGACCAGGTTCAGAAGACACGCGAGCCCTTGGTGATCACCAAGCGCGGTAAACCTGTCGCCAAGCTTGTCCCAGCGGACAAAGCCGGCAACGACATCTTCGGGTGCCTCAAGGGGGTAGTTAAAATTGTCGGGGATATTGAATCACCCCTCGTGCCTCCGGAGGATTGGGAGGCGCTACAGTGATCCTGCTCGACACCCACGTGCTGGCGTGGCTGGTGGCGTCCCCGGCGAGACTTTCGCGCCGCGCCGCCTCAGCGATTCGCCGGGCTCGGGCGAATCAGGGAATCGGCATCGCGGCCATCAGCCTTTGGGAACTCGCCATGTTGTTTGCACGGGGCCGGCTGGAGGCGACGGGGACCATTGAAGCCTCACTGCAATTAATAATGGACCGCTCGGGCGCGATTCTCAAACCCCTCACCCCGGAAGTCGCGGCTCTGGCAACGCAGTTCCCCCAGGACTTCCCCTTTGACCCTGCCGACCGCCTCATTGCCGCCACGGCCCGCGCCGAGGGCCTGACGTTGATCACCCGAGACGAACGCATCCGCAAATGCCCCCTGGTAAGAACCATTTGGTAGCGGCGCAGGGCGGCGAAGCCGCAACCAAAATGTGCCACGGCCATCTTGGCCGTGCCCCTTCACGGGCGGGACGCCCGTGGCACATCGCCGGCCGAACGCTGTTCGGCCCTACACATTGCAGGGAAGTTCTTGCCAAAAAAACAAGAATTTACGGTATTGCAATGCAGGGCGGCGAAGCCGCAACCAAAATGTGCCACGGCCATCTTGGCCGTGCCCCTTCACGGGCGGGACGCCCGTGGCACATCGCCGGCCGAACGCTGTTCGGCCCTACACATGGCGGGGAAATTCTTGCCAAAAAAACAAGAATTTACGGTATTGCAATGCAGGGCGGCGGAGCCGCAACCAAAATGTGCCACGGCCATCTTGGCCGCGCCCCTTCACGGGCGGGACGCCCGTGGCACATCGCCGGCCGAACGCTGTTCGGCCCTACACATGGCGGGGAAATTCGTGCCAAAAAAAGAATTTGAGGTATTGAAATGCAGGGCGGCAGAGCCGCAACCAAAATGTGCCACGGCCATCTTGGCCGCGCCCCTTCACGGGCGGGACGCCCGTGGCACCTCGCCGGCCGAACGCTGTTCGGCCCTACACATGACGGGGAAATTCTTGCCAAAAAAACAAGAATTTACGGTATTGCAGTGTAGGGCGGCGAAGCCGCAAGAGAAATTCAAAAGGCAAAGTGCAAAAGTCAAAAGTGAAAGTCTACACCTCCGAAACCTCTTGCCAACGCGAAAACTGAGGGGGGCGTTGATTTGAATTTCCAACCCTCGGTCGCCGCGTCTGACCAAACTATCTTGAAGTCCATGCGGTGGCCCAAGACTCGAGCGAATGTTCTTCTTTCGCTGTCCTTATGAGATGTCGAATGTCGGGCGTATCCGGACCTCCTGAAATCCTTAGTCAGTCTGTACGTGTGATAAGTGCAGCCCTAACCGCGGGATTTTCTCATGCTCGACGCCGTTACGGCAACCGCACGTCCTCAAACGTAAGGGGGAGTCCGCTGTCGTCGCCTTTTCCATTGCAAACCTGTTGTGATTCGCCCATCGATTCACTTATCCTCCCGTCGTTCGACGCTCTCAGCTTCTTTTAGATGCTCGATCTGGACCCCCTCGGGGTTGTATAGCGTGGGGGATGGGAGCAAAATGGGAATTCCCTACGTGGGCCTTCAAGGAGCCGGCAATGCCGGGCTCGCCCCCTGTACATCCAGGAGTGCCTGTGCCACCAACCAGCATGACCGCAGGTGAGTTTCTCCCGTGAGGAACTTATCCCCGCCGCGGGCGGCATGCCGGCGGAACGTTTCACGCCGTCTTCAGGCCCGCTGCTCGCGCCAATTTCGCCTGCCGCTCGTCAAACGTCCAGAATTGATCGGCCTTGAGTTCGAGAGCGCAGGCGACGTGTAGAGCATCGAGCGTACGGCTTCCCAGGCGAGCCGCGTGACGCCGCGCCAGTTGAGCGCAGACTTCAAACGCCAGATCGGGGAAGTTAGCTTCAAGCCATATCCCCTGCGCCCGGTCCCGGTCAAACTGCAAACGGAATTGTTTCGCTTCGCGACTGGACAGACGCCCCAGGAAGATATGCCGTTCGACCGCATGCACCCACTCGGCATGGTGCAAGGGGGTAAGCCAGCAGCGCGGCCGGGAAGCCATGCGTTGCCTTGCTTCCGCCGAGTGATCGTCGGTGAGATAGACAGAAACCACAAAGCTGGTGTCAACGTAGACGTTCAATAGCGTGACCGCTCGCGTTCCTCGATGACTATGTCGGCGCCGGGAAGGACACGATCCCCAAGAATTTTGCGGCTCCGCGCCGCAAAGTCCGGCCACTGGCGCGTGGCGACGGCAGGTGCCTCCGGCACAATGCGGCCGATCAGTCGATTGCGCTCGCGGAGTTCCACGGTTTTACCCGCCTTCAGCCAGGCCTTGAGCCGGGGTGTGTTGCGAAGCTCGCGAATGTTGATGCTGGGCATGGTCAAATCGTGACACAAATTGTGGCACAATGTCAAGATCGCAGTCGCTTAAGCCTTCTGCAGTATTTCTATCATCGCCGCCGGAGTGACAATCCGGGTGGATCCATACTGTTTCAGGGAGAGGAGTTCCTTGTCCCCCGTGACAAGGAATTCGGCTTGGCTTGCTTGAGCCATGGCGAGCAGATAACTGTCCTTCGGGTCCGGCGCGACTGTTCCGGCGGGCAGGTGCCGGCAATGGAATGAAAAGTCCTGAAGGCCTGCGGCAAGCAACTCAACGGCGCTGGCGCGGAGTCTGGAGCGAAAAAGCGGCCGACTGGCGACGTCGCGAAATTCCGCTACGAGCGCTTCAGAGGTCACAAGCGTGAACGTTTTGCGCTCCCAGGCGGCGAGAAGCTTGGCTGGCGCGCCCAGGGGCGAGAGCAGGGCGGAGAGCAGGATGCTGGTGTCGAGGATGAGGCGCATCAGGACCGTTTGGCGCGTTCCCGGTAGCGTTTCGCGCGCACGTCTTCGACGGCTTCGTCTATCATCTTCTGGAGCTCGTCCGGGGGAACGTCGGCGAAAGCTTCGCGGGCTTCGCTGACGGTCTGGTGGAAGATGCGCCAACGGACGGCTTCCTCGATGAACTTCGATATATCGCCTTTTTTCATGCCCTGGGCACCCAGGAAGGAGCGCAAGGCAAGATCGGCTTGCTTGGACCAACTAATGGTCAAGCGGGTGGTTTCTGGCGCGGACGTGGAATTCTTCGTCATATAAACGTATATCCACTTATAAGTATAAACGGTTGTGGGGCTTCTATCAAACGGAGGGTACCGCACAACGAAAATCCTCAGCGGTTGCGTTTCTTGCCGGACGTGACAGGAGCTTGCTGGCGCGAGGTGCGTGCTGCTTCGAGTCTGCCGGAGACCGCCAGCAACTCAGCCATTGTGCTGGGCGGGTTCCCGGCATTCAGCATCGCGCGGAAGACAGCATAGGGATCGGTTCTTGATCCGGACTTGCGGAGCGTGTTCTCGTCGTTCACCCAGGCATAGATGATCACTTTCTCCTGGCTGGAAAAACGAAAGAAAAGGCGATAACGCTGGTGGAATTTCGCCCGGAACCATTGGCGATTGTCCGCGCCCAGCGTGTTACCCTGCCGGAACTCCGCGGCATTGGGATCATGCGGAATGATCTCACGGATATGACGGTTGATGGTGGCAAGGAGCTTGGTGGCCGGCTGTTCCTTGTAATGGAGTGGGTCTTTCGCTTGCAGAGTTTCCACCTGAGCAGTTAATTTTTCCAATTGCTGCCGAAAGAGCGGATGCAGGTAGAGCGTCCAGCCATTGGCCTCCATCAGAGCAGGCTTTCATCATCGAGAGATTCATTGCAAGAAATGGTAACTTGCTCAACCAAGCGGTCAATGCGCTGCGCCAGCTCGGGGCTCATCGGTTTGATCGTTTCAGGCGCCTTGGCAATATCGTTCGCGAGGAAGGCAAGGAACGATTGCATCACGGGATCGCGGCGTTTGGTGACCGGCTCGGCAACGGTTACCAACATCCGGCCGGGCGCGATCACGTGGGCCTTGACCTCTCCGGCAAATTCGGGGTGGCTTTTGAACAGAGCACGATCAAATCGGAAACCGTAGGAGTTTCCCGTACGGGTCCGCTTGCCACGGTACTCGTTTCCAGTGGAAGCCTCGGGTGCGTGGACGGACTTAGCTTTGGTGGCTGGCATAATTTCCCTCAAAAAGATGTTATCACATTTGTGCTTACGTTACAGGACGCTGTTGGGAGTCATCCGTCATCAGTTTTCAGTCGTCAGAAAAAACCTCGCGCCAGGGATAGCTCTTACTGACAACCGATGACTGATGACTGACGACTTTTACCGAAGGTGGGTTTCGCCCATGAGGAACTTATCAACGCCGCGGGCGGCTTTGCGGCCTTCGGCTATCGCCCAGACTACCAGCGACTGGCCGCGGCGCATATCGCCGGCGGCGAAGACGCGGGGAACGGAGGTGAAGTAATGGGCCTCGGCCTCAGGGCTGGAATTCGGCCAAAAGCAAGCCGGGAATGCGCTCGAAGTGCCGGCGGTTGCGGGTCAACAGGTTTCCACCTTGCGCCAGCACGATTCCTGCGATCAAGATGTCTCCCATGCCGATTCCGACGCCTAAACGATCGAGTTCCCGGCTAATTTCGGCAGCTTTCCGCGCGGCCTCGAAATCGAGCGGCAAGATGGATAAACTTTCCAGCAAGGCAAGCACGCTTTCCTCAGGTTGGCTGCCTTGAGCCCCGGCGAGCAATTCGAAACAGTTCAGAATTGTGGTGTGTAATTGGCCCCGGCGGAGCGCCTCAGCGACCGCTGCCGCGCCCGGCTGACGCCTCCGTAGGTAGTCAATGAGCACGTCTGAATCTGCAACGATCATCGCCAGCTCGCGCGCAAGGCGGCAACCTTCTTGTATAAGGCCGCGGCGTCCTTACGCGTCAGCACGCCTTGCAGTTGAAGGGCTCTTTGGATCTTCCGTTCGCGC
>Ga0326728_10007192_pt1 | contig 29012 bp, 31 predicted proteins | sample MB3enrmetagenome_FD_207602 | JGI IMG/M metagenome (GOLD analysis project Ga0326728, IMG submission 207602) | Lab enriched peat soil microbial communities from McLean, Ithaca, NY, United States - MB31MN | ecosystem: Environmental > Terrestrial > Soil > Wetlands > Peat | place: USA: New York... | reverse complement strand
GAGACCGACGAATCTCCTCTTGCAGGGCAGGAATTGCCATGACCGCATCGGGAATGGTCAGCGCTTTCATGCATAGATTATATGATCTCCCGATAAATATGTCCAATTATTAATGACGCTGCGTATATCGTTTTCCTCCCCCTAGGCCCGTAATTTATTAATCAAAATCGGTAGGCCTTGCCTATTTCAGGGGACCGGCAAGGAAGGTTTAAGCAGGGGCCAATGCCTTACGCTTTGGCTGATAAGGATATCAGCAAACCAAATACACGCAGAGGAAGTGCATAGTTAGGGCAGATATCAGGAAAAAGCCGGACAAGCGAAAAAAAATTTGATTTTCCTTCGGCATGGTTTATAATTGTGAAAACTTTCTTAAAGGAGGTGATCCCAGGTGCATCGGCCCGTGCTCATTATTCGCAGGAAGTCCTGAAGCCCAGGTGTTCGGGGGGCCTTGGTAAGGCCCGCATCCCCAAAGCGCTGGATGAGGCCGGGGAAGATCGCCTGGGATTGGGACTCCGTAAGGTAAGTTCATCAACAATCTCCTTCCTTCCTCCCTCAGGATAATTCTTCACCCCGCCTTCATTCCAGCCTAGTCTTCGGACCTGCACATCTGGGACCAGTCGCCGGCTTTGGTGCGTCCAGGCTCGCTGAGCCGGATAGTCTTTGCCGAGCGGCGCGCCAGCGGCCTGCGAGTTTGCCTTATTGCAGGGGCATCCTGTAAGGGCACTGAACAATGAAGTTCCTCTGGGGGATGGTGGCCGACTACCTAATCCCGGAGGAATGAGCCGCAGCCAGCTTAACCCGCGCCGAATCAATTCAAGGAAAGGAGGAAATCTTATGCCGTTAGTGACCATTAAACTGATTGAGGGCGTTTATTCCCAGGAACAGAAGCGGGAAATGATCAAACGCATGACCGATACCATGGTCGATCTCGAAGGCGAGCACATGCGCCCTGTGACCTGGGTGGTCATCGAGGAAGTAAAAAGCGGCGACTGGGGGGTGGGCGGCAAGGCTTTTTCCTGTGCGGACGTCAAAGCGCTGGCAACGGGGAAGTAAGAGAATCCGCCTCGTCCGCCACCCCTGTCCCAAGTGCGGGGGCCCGGCGGACGCCAGGCCACTGCCAATCAGCAAAGGAGAAGCTATTTATGACTACCCCCTATGACGACATGTGGGAGAAATTGAACCTTGACCTTCCGGCCCATGAGGGGCTGCTGCAGGTCCTGGGCAAGTTTTACGGCGACATCTATCTGAGCCAGGAAGGCCGCCTCAAGGGCATGGAATACCTGGACTTTGTCCTCTCTGAGGTCCACGGCCTGCGCATCAAGGAACTCCAGGAGGCCAAGGCCCAGGGACGCAAGGTTATCGGCACTTTTTGCGTCTTCGTGCCGGAAGAGCTGGTGCTGGCCGCGGACGCCGTGTGCGTGGGCCTTTGCGCCGGGGCCGAAATCGGCAAAGAGGCGGCGGAGAAAATCCTGCCCCGGAACACCTGCGCCTTGATCAAGTCCTTTGTAGGTTTTAAGCTCTCCCGCCTCTGCCCCTTCATCGAGTCCTGCGACCTGGTGGTGGGGGAGACCACCTGCGACGGCAAGAAGAAAGCTTACGAAATCTTCGAGGAATACACCCCGGTCTACGTCATGGAAATTCCCCAGATGAAGCAGGCCTGCGACCGGGAGTTGTGGAAGGCGGAAGTCCGGCGCTTCAAGGAGAGAATCGAAGAGGTCACCGGCAAGGCCATCACCGCGGCCAGCCTCAAGGAGGCCATCAAGCTGGTGAACCGCCGGCGGCGGGTGTTGCAGCGTTTGAACCAGCTTCGGGCCGCGGTCCCCACTCCCATCTCCGGGCGGGACGTGCTGCTCATCAACCAGGTGAGCTTCTATGACGACCCGCCGCGCTTCACCGCCAAGATCGGCGAGCTTTGCGACGAACTGGAAAAGCGGGTGCAGGCGGGCGACGGTGTCGTGCCCGCCGGGACCACGCGGCTTATGCTCTCCGGCTGCCCCATGGCGGTGCCCAACTGGAAGCTGCCCTATATCGTGGAATCCTCCGGCGCGGTCATCGTTGGGGAAGAATCGTGCATCGGCACCCGGAACATCCGGGACCTGGTGGACGAATCGGCCGACACTTTGGAAGAGATGCTGGACGCCCTGGTGGATCGTTACATGCGCATTGACTGCGCCTGTTTCACGCCCAACCGGGAGCGGCTCCAAAACATCGTGACCATGGCGCAGGACCTCCAGGTCAAGGGAGTGATCCATTTTGCCCTGAACTTCTGTCAGCCCTATGCCATCGAGGCCTTCAAAGTGGGGAAGGCGCTGGAAAAGGCGGGCATTCCCATGCTCAGCATCGAAACGGATTACAGCATGGAGGACGTGGAACAACTCAAGACCCGGGTGGAGGCCTTCCTGGAGATGGTGCGTTGAGGGGGATTAGTATGATTCGCCACAAGGCCCAGATAATCCCGCTGCATCTCCATCCGGGATTCAAGGACTGGCATCGGGTGAATAAACTGAAAATCGCCCTGATGACGGAAACCCTGGCTTACGTCCAGGTGGCCCTGGACAATGCGGCCGGACCTGGCGGCGCCTCGCCCCGGGGGGTAAAAATCCTGGAACGGGCTTGTGCGCTTTTGGAAGAAGCCCGTGATCGGCTGGTGCACGAGTTGGGGTAATGGTTGCAGAAACCGGGACAGCAAAACATCCCCTGGTGGCGGGCATCGACATCGGCTCCCGCTCCATTGAGTTGGTCCTGCTTCAGGACGGCCAGGTGGTGCACTGGGACCTGCTTCCCACCACCTTCGATCCTTTGGGCCAATGCCGAAGTTTGCTGGACCGGGTCCGGGCCGCCAGGATCGTGGCCACTGGCTACGGCCGGAAACTCCTTGTGGAACACCTGGATCATCCCGAGATCACCGCCATCACGGAGATCCAGGCCTACGCCCTGGGGGCCCGGCGCCTCTACCCCGGAGTGCGCACCATCCTGGACATCGGCGGCCAGGACACCAAGGCCATTGCCCTCACCATGGACGGCAAGGTGGCCAAGTTCGAAATGAACGACCGCTGCGCTGCGGGCACCGGGAAGTTCTTGGAATTCATGGCCGTGGCCTTGCAGGTGCCCCTGGAGAAATTCGGCGACTTTGCTCTGGAAGCTGACCGGCGCATTCAGATCAGCAGTATGTGCACGGTATTTGCGGAGAGCGAGGCCACCAGCCTCATGGCCCGGGGAGAAAGCCCGGCCAATATCGCCATGGGGCTGCATCTGGCCATCGTTTCCCGCACGGTGGCCATGCTGCACCGGGTAGGGGTGACGCCGCCGGTGCTTTTTGCCGGCGGGGTAGCCCATAACCCCTGCATCAAATCCCTTTTGGAGGAAAGCCTGGGAGAGCCCGTTTTGGTTCCAGACCACCCCGACCTGGTGGGTGCCCTGGGCGCCGCTCTGCATGGCCAAAAACTTACTGCCAATGAAGGAGAATAGCCTTCTGAGCATAAGGGTAGGCCCCTTTTTGAGGCGAAAAAACGGACCGGGCCCATGGAAAAGCTTCGAATAAATTCGGAAAGATAACGGAATACGAAAGGTTGAAAAGAAAAGATGGTTGAGAAACCCAAATGCCCGGAACGGCGGATTTTCCTCAAATCCATGGCGGGTTGCGCCCTAGGGGCGGCGGCTTCCGGCATCGCCCCGTTTAGGGACGCGGCCGCCGCTTTTAAGGGAAAGCATCTTCAAGTCTGGTCCTGCGGAGGTCTGGCGGAGGCCATGATGCCTGCCCACCGCCTCTATGAGGAACGGACCGCGGTAACCATAAATTATACCGGGGCATTTGCTGGGGCCCTGGGGAAATCTCTCCTGGGCGGCGCCCAGACTGAAGTGTTTGCCGGCCGGGTCCTAGACCTGGCGAAAAAACTGCGCCAGGCGGGGAAGATGGTCTATTTCAAGCCCTTGTGCTTTACCAGCTATGTCCTGGTAACTCCCAAAGGTAATCCCGGCAAAATTAGCCAAATTGGCGACCTAATCAGGCCGGGGGTGCGGCTGGTGTTGGCGCCGGGTGCCTCCCCGCCTGGCGGGGCCGCGGCCTTAAACATTCTCAATAAGGCGGGAATTCTTGATCAGGCCATGAAGAATGCCGTCGAAAAAGGAACTTGTGTCCAAAGAGTCATGGATACTTTGCTCGCCGGCAAGGGAGACGTTTCCATCGTGGAACTCCGGATCACCCGGATGGCGGACTTTGTCGGCAAACTGGAGGTCATTCCTATTCCGGAAGCACTCTTCCCGCCGCCCCCTCTGACGTTCACCGTGGGGGTGATGAAATACGCTAAAGACCGGGACTTGGCCGACGATTACCTCAGTTTTCTGACCTCGCCCCAAGGCCAGGAGTTTTTTGAACGCCAGGGGTTTATTCCGGCGCTTTCGGCCAAGGGTCAGGAACTAATCGAAAAATTGGGGGTGAAAGATGTCTAGGCAAGGAGAGGCAGTTTCCCCTGCGGTTGAGGTGTCGCCCCCGGCGGGAACAACCTCCAGGACGCTGACTCTCTGGCGTCGGCTCAGCCAACTGGCGGGGTTGGCCATTTGGGGGCAGTGGTCCTTCTATGGGATTTTCCGCTGCCCGTTTATCGTGCCCTATGTAAGCTGCCAGAATTGTCCGGTCATTACTTGCCATGGCCGTCTATTCACCATGTTCTGGGGGTTTTGGCTGCTCTTGCCCCTTTCGGCGCTGCTCTTTGGCCGGGCCTTCTGTGGCTGGGCCTGTCCCGGCGGCCTGGTCAATCAACTCCTGGGCAAACTCGCCTGGTTCAAACTCCGCACCCGCAACCGGTTTACCCGTCTGGCCCCATGGGGAGCTTACCTGGGCCTGGCCGTCTCCCTCTATATCTGGATGGTGATGCGCCAACCCCGCAGCAATATCCCCATCCGCGTTGGGGAATTCTTCCCGGCGGTGGCCCTGACCTTCGAGCATGCCGGAACCCTCTGGCTGGTCCGCAGCTTCCTGGTTTTCGGTTTTCTCGCTCTTGGGCTCCTGCTGGCCAACGCCTGGTGCCGCTTCGCCTGTCCCACCGGCGGCCTCCTGGAACTGGTGAAACGAGTTTCGCTCTTCAAGGTCTATCGAACGGACCAGTGCGGCGACTGCGATAAGTGCCTGCAGGTCTGTGAAATGGGCACCCGCCCAGAGGCGGCAAACTGCACAAACTGCGGCGATTGCCTGGACGCTTGTCCAAACGGGGCTATCCGGATAGGGCGGAAAAAATCTTTATGACCAGGAACCTCAGCCAGCACCCCTGCTTTAACGCTGCGGCCCGGCGCCACTGGGGCCGGGTGCACCTGCCGGTAGCCTCGGGTTGCAATATCAATTGCGCCTATTGCCGGGTGAAAACCGACTGCGTGCACGAGAGCCGTCCGGGAGTGGCCAGCGCCCTCCTGGACCCTTTTGCGGCCGCCGCCTTTTTCCACGAAATTAAGGGTCGCCTGCCGGGGGTGAGCGTCGCCGGGATCGCCGGGCCGGGGGACCCGTTCTTTGCCCCGGAATTAACCTTGAAGACTCTGGAATACCTGAGGGCCTCCCATCCTGACCTGCTCCTCTGCGTCTCCACCAATGGCCTGAACCTGGCGGACTATATCGGCAGGCTGGTAGACCTGGGAGTGGATTTTATTACCGTGACCGTCAACGCCGTGGCCCCGGGAATCCTCCAAAGGATCGTTTCCCGGGTGCAACTGAACGGCCGGAGTAGGTACGGCTATGAAGCGGCGGGATTGTTGATCGACCGGCAATTGACCGCCCTTTCCGAGCTGAAGGCACGGAGGGTCCGCGTTAAGGTGAACACCGTAGTTATCCCTGGCATAAACAATGGTCATGTTGAGGCCATTGCCGCCCGCCTGGCCCGCTTGGGGGTTGACCTGATGAACCTGATCCCCCTGATTCCTTTGCCGGGGACTCCCATGGCCAATTGCCCAGCTCCATCTGCGGGAACCATGGCTCGGCTGCGCGCCGCCGCGGGCCTCCATATCCCGCAGATGCGGCATTGTGTGCGATGCCGGGCGGATGCCGCAGGCTTACTCAAGCGCAACGCCGTCGGGGACTCTTCCCTTTTGGCCAAAGGTGAGGAGGGGAGGAAGCTAAGGGAAGGTCAGGGGTCTGACCACCGCCCCCGCTTTCAGGAGGTCTCATGACCGCTTTGGAACAGCTTATGCTCCCGGGAACCATGATTGAAGGGACAAGAAAAGAAAAACCCATCGCCAGGCGGAATTATGCGCAAGAGGCGATGACGATAGCCAGGCTGAGAAAATCATGCTTCATCAAGCCCTTTGACGGGACTGCAGCTGGACTTGCATGTAATCAATTTTATCGGCTAATCCTCTCCAATGGCTGCCCTTTTAACTGCCAGTATTGTTATCTCAGACTTATGCTGGGGGGCAACAAATGCCCGGTGGTCTTCACCAATCCCTGGCCGCAGGTGGAAAGGCAGTTGGAGAGAATTCCCGCCGGAGTTTTTTCCACCGGGGATCTGGCCGACAGCCTCGCGGTTAGCCCGCCGTTGCTCCAGCCGGCCATAGAATACTTCCGCAGGCAGACAGATAAATTCCTCTTTCTTACCACCAAAAGCACCAATATCAACTTGCTCTTGGGAATGAGACCTACGCCACAGGTATGGATTTCTCTCTCGGTGAATGCCCTCAAGGCCTGGGAGCTATTTGAAAAGAATACTCCTCATCCCGATGAGCGGTTGGCCGCCGCCCGGAGGTTAAAAGCGGCGGGCTGGAGAATCAAAATCAGAATCGACCCGGTGATCCCCGAGATAGGGATTGGCCATTATCGGGAAGTGGCCCGAAAGGTAAGCGCCCTGGCCCCGGAACGGGTAACGGTAGGACTGCTCAAGCATTTTCCCCGGCTTCCCCGTTGCCCGCGGAAAGAACCTTGGAGGCAGCTGGCGAAATCGCCCAACGGAATAAAACGATACCCCGCGCACCTTAAGGCAGACATTTTTAAAAGCTTAGCGGAGTGGCTGGGATTTCAGCCCGCGATTTGTCGGGAGACTCCCGGGCTCTGGGGGGAATTGGGATGGAAATCTAATGGCTGCAACTGCACTCCAAATCAAATTATCGACGGGTCAAGTTCAGAGGCACAACCCGTTAACCCCAAAAAGAACGCCACCAGATAAGGAAAGGAGGAGTAGAGATGCAGAATAAACTCACTACACTTCAAGAAGCCGTTTCAAGATATACCCGAGATGGCATGTTGTATGCCAGTGGCGCCGCCCTGCCCGTGGGCTCAGACTCGGTCGTCTTCGGGAAGGAAATGGTGCGACAGGGCCGAAAAAACCTTCATTATCTCGCCCATTGCTGCAGCCAGCAAGTCAATCTGTTCTGTGCGACCGGGACCTGCGACAAGATCGAAGGTGGTTTCTCGGGTCTCGAAGTCTACGGTTTTGCCAGCGGGGTGAGGCGGGCCTGCGAATCCGGGGCCGTGCTCTGGGAGGATTATTCAAACCTGAGCATGCCCCTGCGTTTCCTGGGGGCCGCGCTGGGCTGGCCATTTGTCCCGACGACGGTAAACATCGGGACCGATATTCAGCATCGCAGTGCCTTTAACCCCGAGGAATATCCCTGTAAAAGCAAAATTCCTCAGATTGTCGATCCCTTTACCGGAAAAATCTATGGCGCCTTACCGGTGGCCAAACCTGAACTGGCCGTAATCCACGTGACCATGGCCGATGTCGAGGGGAATGCCATCATCCTGGGAACCGAATGGAGCCGCTTTGAATTGGCGCGGGCGGCAGACAAGGTCATTCTGCAGACTGACTTCTTGGTTGATACCGATTGCATGCGCCAATATCCGAACCTGGTAAGAATTCCTGACCTGTTGGTTGAGGCGGTTATTCCATGGCAGTTGGGTGCGTGGCCCCAGTGCTCCGTTGGGGTCTATGACAGTGACCAAGAACACATGTTCGCCATGAACAAAATGCTGAGTACCCCAGAGGGGACGGAGGAATTCCTCCAGAAATACGTCCACAGTTGGCACACCCATGAGGAATATCTGGCCCTCATAGGCAAGGAAAAAATTGACAGCATTATGAACAACGCCACCACGCATCTGATGGACCCCTACCGCAAATGGATCAAGAGTGACACAGAAATCAAGGTCCTGATGAAAGAGTCTAAATTTGCCTGATGGAGGAATGCCATGGAGTACACGAGACAAGAAATGATGGCCATCGCAACGGGACGCGAGATTCGCGACGGTGATCTTTGTGTCTTCGGAGTGGGGCTGAGCATGTTGGCCGGATTCTTTGCCCTGGCCTACCATGCACCCAATGCCAAGTCCATGACGGAAGGCGGTATATACGGCGCCACCCCGGTAGGAGGACTGCCGTGGGGCATTGAGGATAACCGGATCTCCGCCAACGCCACGTGTTTTACCAATGCCATCGATGCCTTGGGATTTCTGGTGGCGTCAGGAAAATGCGACCTCGGGATTATCGGCGCGGCTCAGGTTGACAGGTTCGGCAACGTGAATACCACAGGTTTTTGGCCGGGACCGGATCGTGCCGCCTACCGCGCTCCCAAAACACGTTTAAACGGCAGTGGAGGGGCCAATGATATAGCCAGCGGCTGCAAACGGGTGGTTATTATGATGGCCCACGAACAGAAGAGGTTTTCGGAGCAGATAGATTATCTCACGACCCCAGGATTTCTGACTGGTGGCAATGCCCGGGCAAAATACAATTTTGTCGGTGGCGGGCCGGTGGCCATCGTCACCACCTTGGGGATCTTGCGACCGGATCCGCTAACCAAGGAATTCATGCTCGATTCTTATTACCCCTTTTCCAGCATTGAGGAAATCAAAGCCAACACGGGATGGGACCTGAAAATCTCACCCACAGTGAGTATTACCCCAGAACCCACCGAAGGAGAATTGAAGGCCCTGCGGGCGGTGGACGCCACCGGCATGCTCAAGAGGAAATAGGGCTTAAGCCGACGCCTTCCCGGGGAAGGCGTCGGCCCTGTTTCCTTCAGGCGGTAACCAATTGCGCTAAAAGCCCTAATAGCTCGAGAATATAAGAAGGGAGACCACACCATGGAAAAATCAGTCGCGGTAGAGGTGACATTTACGAGTGAGCTTGTGCGCGCCATGCAGAGATACAGGGTATGGATATTCCTCGCTATTTCTGCGGCTTACCTGGTTTCCTATTTCCATCGGGCGGCTCCCGCAGTAGTGGCGCCGGAGATAATCAGAGACCTAGGGGTCCAACCGGCAGCTCTGGGCTTTCTGACCTCCATGTACTTTTGGGCCTATGCGGCGGCCATGCTACCGGCGGGTGTCTTGGCCGACACCTGGGGATCGCGCAAAACGATGTCCGTGTTTATTCTCGTTGCCGCGATCGGCGGGTTTGTATTCGGAGCCGCACCCGGTGTGGATACCCTGGCGGTTGGCCGATTCCTGGTCGGCTTCGGTGTGGGCTTCATTTATGTGCCCGCGGTGCGGGTCCTGGCTGACTGGTACAAACCGGACGAGCTGGCCACCTATTCCGGGGTTCTGTTGGCGGTGGGAAACATTGGGGCCTTGATCTCGGCCGCGCCCCTTGTGGCTCTCATGGACGCTATCGGCTGGCGCAATTCTTTTTACGTGGTGGGAGTCTTCACCGTCCTGGCGGCCATCTTCACCTATGCGATCCTGCGCAACAAGCCCTCGGAAATGGGTTTCCCCACACCTCGCGACCTGATGGGTTTGGCGCCGGCACCGCCAGCGCCCAAGGTCAGGTTGGGAGAGGCCCTCAAGGTAGTCTTTGGCAACCCGCAATTCTACCTGCTGGGCCTGTTGCTTTTCTCATACTACGGAACCTTTATGGGTGTAGGGTCTCTCTGGGCCGGACCGTATCTCCAAAACGTATACGGGCTGACCAAGCAGACGGCAGGCAACATCATCATGATGTTCCCGCTGGGGATGGTTTTTGGCTGTCCCCTCTCAGGCTATATCTCCGACAAAATAATGAAATCGAGGAAGAAGGTGCTCTTACTGGGCTGCTTCTTCCACACTTTGAGTTACATCCCATTGGTTTTCTTCACTCACAATTTGTCGGTTATTTCGCTTTATTACCTCTTTCTCTGGTATGGCTTGTCCGGCGGCTTCTTCGTATCTTGTTTTGCCTGTGCGAAGGAGACCTGCGCACCCAGGTTCGCTGGCACGGCCATGGGGTCGCTGAATATTTTCATCTTCGTTGGTGGTGCCTTTTATCAACAGATCATGGGAATTGTCATCGGTAAATTTCCGGTGGTCAAGGCAGGGGTTTACTCAACTGCAGCCTACCAGGCTGCCTTTGCCGTTCCCCTTGCCGGTCTGATCCTTGGCATGATTTTGTACTCGTTCTTCCGGGAGAAGCCCATAACCTAAGAAACTGAGATTCCAAACAGAGGAAGTCATCGGCGAGCGGATCACCACCCGATGTTTGGGCGACACCTGTCAGGAGGCTGTGGAGGAGGGCCGGGAAACAAGATACAATTTAATGATTGTCTATTTTACGCAATTGTTGGGTCTGGCTTATGGCTACCCCAGTGGCCGGATGGGCTTGAGGCGGTTGATCGTCAGCCCCCTGCCGCTTTTCAAGAAAAAAGGGTTGATCTAGCACTCCCAAGGGTGCAGAAAACGCCAACTCGATACCATAAAACCACCCATCACGCCTATTTTTTCTGATTTGTAGCAGAGGAGAACCGGCATGCAGGAGAAGGTGATGTCTCTATCAAAAGCCGTCGATCTGATTCAGTACGGCATGTTGTTGGCGGTGGGTGGAAATGCCATGCACCGCAATCCAACCCTGTTTTTCTTGGAACTTGCCACCAGACCCGTTGAGAACCTCAAGCTCTGCGCCGCCGCCATCGGTATCGCCGGCGATATCCTGGTGGCCACGCATCAGGCTGACACGGCTTACTTCGGTTTTTTCGGATTGGAAAACGAGGCCGGCTTGGCACCCGGAATGCGCCGGGCCATGGAAAAAGACGGGTCATGTCGAGCCGTTGAAGGCTCTTGAACTGCCATGATTCACGCTCTCCGTGCGGGAGCGTGCGGCATACCGTTTATGCCTGTCGGCGGCATGTGGGGAAGTGACCTGGTGGCTCAACGTCCGGAATTCTTCCAGATAATGAAGAGCCCCTTCGAAGGCGAACCGGTGGTCTGCGTAAAGGCCCTCATACCGGACTATGCCATTGTGCACGTTCAAGAAGCAGACATTTATGGCAATTGCCGCATTCTGGGGCCCACTTTCCAGGATATCTTGCTGACCAGAGCAGCCAAAAAGACCATAATCACCACGGAACGCTTGGTGGGAACCTATCGGATGCAGGAAGAGCCCAAATTGACTGCAATTCCTCACTTTATAGTCGAGGCGGTGGTGGAACTCCCCGGCGGCGCTTACCCCGGCATTTGTTACCCGGAATATCTCACCGTGGACTGGGATGTCTACAAGGCCTACCAAGGCGCGGTCAAGGCTGGCACGGTTCGGGAGTTTGCCGGGGAAGTGCTGAAAAGGAGAAGTTGACATGGAATATGGCAAGGATTATGGAAAAGCGGAAATGATGGCAGTGGCCATCATACGTGAGATTAAGGAAGGGGATGTCGTATTTCATGGCCTGGCCTCGCCTACTCCCATGGTGGCTATGAAGGCCGCCAAGGCTCTGGGAAAAGAGTTCACCTACGTGACCTTGACGGATGGCGTCGACCATGATTGGTCGCTTCCCCCCTACAGTGCCTCCACCCTTACTGACAACACCTATGAGGGTTCTGTTGCCGCCTTCGGTCTGGACAGCATATTTGACCTGTTTTGCTCTGGCAAAGGGGACATTGCTTTGCTGTCCTGTCTCCAAATGGATAAAGAAGGCCGAATCGCCATGTCCTATCTGGGTGGAGACTACGAGCACCCGAAGCTGAGGGGGCCGGGTGGTGCAGGCAGCGCTTCCCTGACCCCGATCACCCCCAGAACAACCATCTGGAAGACAGGTCATGACAAGAGGATTTTTGTGGAGCATGTGGACTTCGCTACCACTTCACCGGCTCTTGATAAGATGTTCACCGTAATAACCACCCTCTGTATATTCAGGAAGGCTCCTGGCCAGAAGTATCTGAGACTGGACTGCATCTTCCCTTACACCACGATGCAAGAGGTAAAAGACAATACGGGTTGGGAAATTGAGGAAACGGAAGTGACGGTGATGGAGCCGCCCACAGCCCAGGAACTGGCGGCCATCAAGGAAGTCGATGTGAACAACATCCTGGCCTTTGAATTCAAATAGAGGCAAGCTCCACTACCCAGCTCGGGCGGCTGCTCAAGGCAGAGGCTGCGCTGGGTCTGCGATCCGGTGCGATTAACGATGCGGGGACTCGCCTTCCTTCGGGCAGGGGGGTTTTTCTAGCTAGCTTTTAGTGCAGGATGGGGGCCCCCGATGACTGAAACGGAAGCCTCTCTAAGCCTAAGGGCGGGAAGGTTGCATGGTGGAGGTGAGATTACCCATGGGAAAGCCGGTGTTGGCATGCTGTAATTTTCTCCCTGGGGCTGAGCAGCTCCGCGACTTTGCTCTGGAGCACGGCTTTGGCGGGGTGGATTGGACCTTCACTCTGGAGAATTTTCCGGAAACTCCTGCCGCCGAAAACGCTCTGGCCCGGGCCATTGCCCGGTTACACCCCCTGGAGCTCCGGTATCATTGCGCTTTTGCGCGCACGGATCTCGGCGCCGAAGACCCGGAAGAAACCCGGCGGACCCTAAAGTTGTTTCGACGGGTATGCCGCCTGGTAGCCAAGCTGGGAGGGCGCTTCATTACCATTCATATCGGCGGCTTGGGCCGGGAATCGGCCTTCGACCTGTGCTGGCAGAAGACCCTGGCCGGCCTGACGGAGTTGGTCCATCGGGCCCACAAGCTAGGCCTCAGACTCTGCATTGAAAACCTGGCCTGGGGCTGGACCAGCAGACCGGACCTGTTTGAAAAGCTCATCCGGCTTTCCGGCGCCTGGGCTACCCTGGACGTGGGTCATGCCCGGGTGAGCCCCGCCGTCCGGAGTGGCCTCTTTCGGGTGAAAGATTTTGTGGCGCCGCACCCGGAGCGTTTTGTCAACGCCCATATTTATCACGAAGAGACCGAAGATGGGCATATGCCCCCCCAATCCCTGACCGACTTGCAAGACCGCCTTGACCTCATCTTTCGCCTGCCCCTTTGCAACTGGTGGGTGCTGGAACTACGGGAGGAAACGCCACTTTTCACCACACTCCAGGTGGTGGAGGAATTCCTGGTAACGCAGGGTAAATAAGCGGCATTGCCAGAAACGGAGCAAAAAATAATAAGGAGGAACGGTCATATGTCTGCCCTAAGAGAATTCTTTGCCTCCCGCGCCGGGATTATTAGCGTGGGGGCTTTTATCGGGGTCTTTGCGGCCCTCTTGCAGAAGTGGGGCAACCCGGGTAACATGGGCATCTGCGTGGCCTGTTTTGAACGGGACATTGCTGGGGCCATCGGGCTGCACCGGGTCGCGGTGGTGCAATATCTTCGGCCGGAAATCCTGGGTTTTGTGCTGGGGGCCCTGCTCTCCGCCTTTGCCTTCAAGGAATTCCGGCCCCGGGCCGGCTCCGCCCCCATCGTCCGGTTCGTCCTGGGCATGCTGGCCATGATCGGCGCCCTGGTCTTCCTGGGCTGCCCCTGGCGGGTCTTGCTGCGCCTGGCCGGCGGCGACGGCAATGCCATTTTTGGACTCTTGGGGCTGGTGGGGGGCGTCTGGATAGGCACCTTGTTCTTCAAGGGAGGCTATAACCTGGGACGGACCCAATCCACTTACGCGGCGGTGGGCTGGCTTTTCCCGCTCATTGTCCTGGGCCTGTTGGCCTTGCGGCTGATGTTCCCGCAGATCCCCGATAAGGAGCAAAGCGGTATTCTCTTTTACAGTATCAAGGGGCCCGGCTCCCAACACGCCGCCCTGGCCGTCTCCCTGGCGGTGGGCCTGGCGGTGGGGTTCGTGGCCCAACGCAGCCGCTTCTGCACCATGGGGGCCTGGCGCGACCTGATTCTTTTCCGCCAGATTCACTTGTTTTCCGGCATGCTGGCGCTATTGGTCGCCGCTTTCCTCACCAACCTTGTCCTGGGTCAGTTCCAGCCGGGGTTTGTAGGGCAGCCGGTGGCCCACACCATGGAACTATGGAATTTCGCGGGCATGGTGGTGGCGGGACTGGCCTTTGCCCTGGCCGGCGGCTGCCCGGGACGACAGGTTTTCATGGCCGGGGAGGGTGACGGCGACGCCGCGGTCTTCGTCCTGGGCATGATTTCGGGCGCGGCAGTGTCCCACAATTTCGGCCTGGCCAGCTCTCCCCAAGGAGTGGGCCCCTATGGCATCGCCGCCGTCATCATCAGCCTGGCGGTGCTCTTGTTCATCGGCTTCACCATGAGACAGAAAACGTCGTAAGGAGGACAAACCATGAGCGAAATCGTCGACGCCCGAGGGCTGTCCTGCCCTCAACCCGTGCTCCTCACCCTGGAAAAGCTCAAGTCTTTGACCCAGGGGGAACTGGTGGTCCTGGTGGATACGGACACCTCCCGGGAGAATGTCCGGCGCGCCGCGGCCAGCCTGGGATGGCAGGCCAGGGAGGTCCAGGCTGAGGGCGCGGAGTTCCGGCTTACCCTGGAAAAGACTTAAGTCTATTGGGCTTTCCATGAGGTGTATCCTCCTCATCCTGGACGGCCTGGGAGATCGGGGGCATGCCGCCTTCGGCGGACAAACCCCTTTGCAGATGGCCAGCACTCCCAACCTGGACCGCCTGGCGGCGTTGGGCATGACGGGCCTCTATCACCCCTGGTGGTTGGGGACCGCCCTGCCCAGCGAGATGGCCCACTTTTCCCTCTTTGGCTATGACCTGGAGGATTTTCCCGGGCGCGGCTACATTGAGGCCCTGGGTGAAAACCTCCCCATGGGCGAAACTGACGTAGCCCTCCTGGGGCGAATCTTTGCGGTCAAGCAACAACAGGGACTGCTCATCCTTAAGGAAGAAGATCCGAAGGTCGAAAAGGCCACCTGTTTGTCTCTGCAAGAGACGGTCCAGACCTTTCACTACGCGGGCGTGGACATCTCCTTCGTTCCTACGGGAGGCATCAGGGGCCTCGTGCTGGTGAAAGGCGAGGTCTCCGCGGCCGTCACCGACTCCAATCCTATTTATGAGGGACGCCCCCTCATGGAAGTCCTGCCCTGGGAAGGATGGGAGCACGATAAGCCAGCATTGAATACCGCTCAGGCGCTGAATCATTACCTCAAATGGAGTTATCGGCAGTTATCCGCTCATCCTCTTAACCATCAAAGGATACGGGCGGGGTTGGCGCCTTTGAATGCCGTAGGCTTGCAGCGCGCCGGGCAATGGAAGCCGGTGCTCAATTTTTCCGATAAATGGGGATTCAAGGCCCTGGCCGTGGCCGCCGGCTGCCTCTACCGGGGTCTGAGCCGGTACGTGGGCATGGAGGCGCTAGCCGTCAAGGACACGCACAATCCCCAAGCAGACCTGCTGAAAAGGCTGAAACTGGCCCACAAGTCCAGACGGCATGATTTCCTCTACGTGCACACCAAGGTACCGGATGAGGCGGCCCACACCAAAGACCCCTTGATCAAGAAAGCAGCCATCGAAGCGCTGGACGGGGCCCTGGCCTTTGCCCTGAAGGAAATCGTCCCGGACCCCGACACGCTCCTGGTCATCACCGCCGACCATTCCACCAACAGCGCCGGCGCCATGATTCACTCCGGGGAGGCTGTGCCGCTTCTGATGGTGGGCAAGTACACCTGGCGTGACCAGGTGACCCGGTTCGACGAGATCAACTGCGCCCAGGGCTCTCTGGGCCAGGTGCGGGGCAAGGAATTGATGTATCTCATCTTGAACTTCCTGGACCGGGGAAAACTGATGGGTTTGCGGGACAGTCCCCGGGACCAGCCGTACTATCCGGGAAAATTCACGCCCTTGCGAGTCAAGTGAGGATGGATGTCCAGTTCAGGCGAGGCAAATCACTATGATTGACACCGGGGTGGTACACGGCCGCTTTCAGCTCTTTCATCTGGACCACCTGAAGTATGTTTTGGCGGCCAAGGAGCGCTGCCGTCACCTGGTGGTGGGCATTACCAATCCGGACCCCACCCTGACCAAGTTTGACCCGGCGAACCCCCGCCGCAGTTCGGAGGGGGATAATCCGCTGACCTTTTACGAGCGCTACGTCATGATCAGGGAAGCCCTGTTAGACGCGGGGCTGGACTTCCGGGAATTTTCCCTGGTGCCGCTCCCCATCAATTTCCCGGAACTCTATCGCTATTATGTTCCCCTGGACGCCACCTTCTTTCTCACGATCTATGATGAGTGGGGGGAAAAGAAGCTCACCATGTTCAACTCGCTGGGACTGAAAGTCGACATCCTGTGGCGCAAACCCAAGTCCGAGAAGGGGCTTACGGCCACCGCTCTGCGTCGCCTGATGGGACTGGGCCAGCCTTGGGAGCACCTAGTTCCCCCGGCGGTGGCCCGTCTGGTCCGAGACCTGGGATTGCTGGAGCGCTTACGCCTGCGGGCGGACTGAGAAGCGGTGAACTTCATTGGTTAATAACAACATTTAACCTACGTTGATAAGTCAGGAAAACCGCGATGCCCGAAGCAACCTATCGCCCTTTGATGGAGCAGGTCAGGGCCGCCGGCTGAGCGGCCAAGGTTCCTCCCGGGATCTTGGAGGAAGTTCTCAAAGGCCTGCCCATCCGGTCGCACCCAGATCTCCTGGTGGGCATAGAGACCGCCGATGATGCCGGAGTGTTCCGGCTGACGCCAGAGATCGCCCTCATCCAGACGCTGGATTTCTTCACGCCCATCGTCAATGATCCCTACACCTTCGGCCAGATTGCCGCGGCCAACGCCCTGTCCGACGTCTACGCCATGGGAGGGCGGCCCCTGACCGCCATGAACATCGTTTGCTACCCCAGCAAAACGGTGCCCAAGGAAGTGCTGCAGGCCATTATGGCCGGAGGCCTGGACAAGATTCACGAAGCCGGAGCGCTGCTGGTGGGCGGCCACAGCGTGGACGACGTGGAACTCAAGTACGGCCTGGCGGTGACCGGCATTGTGCACCCTGACCGGGTCCTCAGCAATGGCGGCGCTCGGGTGGGTGATAGTCTGATCCTGACCAAGCCCCTGGGTACCGGGATCATCGCCACCGCCATGAAAGGGCGCCTGGCCTCGCCCGCGGCCGAGGCCGCCGTGGTGCAGGTGATGACCGCCCTCAACAAGGCGGCCGCCGAGTGTCTGGAGGGACTGAACGTACACGCGGTCACGGACATTACCGGCTTCGGGTTGTTCGGGCACGCCCTGGAGATGGCGGTGGCCAGCCGGGTGGAGCTCACGTTTTTTGCCGCGGAGGTGCCCGTGCTGGAGGCAGCCAGGGAATACGCCGCCCTGGGGCTGGTCCCCGCCGGAAGCTTCGCTAACCGCAACTTTTGCGCCAAATCCCTGGTGATCGACCCCCGCCTTGACCCGGTTCTCCTGGACATCTTCAGTGACGCCCAGACCAATGGGGGCCTGCTCATCGCGATAGACGGAGAGGAGGCGGAGACCCTGATAAAACGGCTGCACGGCGTTGGGGTGCGCGCCGCGACGCGCATCGGTGAAATTAGCGCCACCGGCAGAGGGATGATTCGGGTCAGGCCCTGAGCTTCTGGTTCCCTGAAGGCCTATCGGTCCCGCCTCTGGGGAGCCCGTGGCGACGGAACGATTTGGGGAGTAATCATGTCGCTCTTTAACATTTGGAAGCGGAAAAAGGCCCCTTCCCCGGCAGGCGCACTTATCGACCAGGGCATTCTGGTCTTTGCCAATACCAGCGAAGTGATCCGGGCTGAGAGCCTTCTGAAAACCGCCGGGGTGCCCATCAAGGTCATGGGGCCACCGCCGGAAATCCAGAGTGGCTGCGACCTGGTGATTCAGTTTCCCCTGATGAGAAAACTGGAACTTCTTCGGATCCTGGAAGAAAACCGGTTGAAGCCGCTCCAGGCGGTGCCGGTCACCGGCCCCCTGCTGAAGCCGGTAGACCTCTTCCAGGTCAAAGACTTCGGGCGCTACCTGATGGTCCGGGCCGCCAACATGAAGCTGACGGTGGACAAGGAGACCCGGGTGATTGTCAATGTCTCCGGCGGAGGCTGCCCGGATGTGCCATATTTGGCTTATCGACTCGTAGGGCAGACCCTGGAGCAAGCGCCGCGGCCCCGGGATATTGGCCATACCGTTTGCGGCTACGCCCTGGAGCTGGCATTCGAGGAGATGGAGAGACAATGCTCGCGGTCGTAGGCACCATCCCCGAGGCGGACTTCCCGCTGGTGGCCGGACCGGTGGAGCTTGGCGACCGGGGTATGGTAATCCAGGGTCGCAAGATTGGGGGGACCCGGGGGACCCCGGCGCTTCTGGCCGCGGCCTGCACGTGCCTGGAAACGCTCCGTCAGCCCGTTCCTTTTGGCTTCCTGGTGGGGGACACCGGTTTAGGCCGGGGGAGCGAACATCTCTATGAGTATGTTACCAGACACCTGGGGGAAAAAGCCTTCAGTGCCATCGCCTTCCATTACATCCTGCCCATGGTGGACTGGCACAACCGCGTCTTTTTTGCCCTGGAGGAGATGAAGCCGCGCCCTCTCCTGATTGCCGACGCCGGTTTCATGTACGTGGCCAAGATGAGCGGCCTGGCGCCGGCATATGACCTGTTCACCCCGGATGCGGGGGAAATGGCCTTTCTGGCCGATGAAGAGGCGCCCCATCCCTTTTACACCCGGGGCTTTATCCTCCATGAAGAGAACCAGGTGCCCGACCTCATCGCCCGGGCCTATGCCCATGATAATGCCTCCCGCTACCTGCTGGTGAAGGGGCGCATTGATTATGTGGCAGATAAAAGCGGCATTTTGGCAAGAGTAGCCGACCCCACAATCGACGCCCTGGAGGCCATTGGCGGCACCGGCGACACCTTGACCGGCATTGTCTCAGCCCTGATCGCTGCGGGCTATGATATTGTCACTGCTGCCATCATAGCTACTCGGGTCAACCGCGTGGCCGGATATTTGGCCCAGCCAACCCCGGCCACCAGCCTGCAGGAGATCGTGGACCAGATCCCGGGCGCCCTGCAACTCATCTTGCAAGAGCATCAGGGTAAAAAGGAAATAACCTCCGATCTGGAGTCATGCTTACGCTAGGTTTGAACCAAGTGAGTAAACAAATAACCCCTTTCGACTTGATCGCAATAATTAAAGCCAGCTTGCAGGAGCGAAACTTGCTGCTGGCACTCGACTATGACGGTACGCTGGTGGAATATGCTCCCCGTCCCGAACTGGCCCAACCCACTCCAGAATTGCTCCGCCTCTTGGTACCGCTGGCAAAGATGCCCGGTTTGCATGTCCTTGTCATTTCCGGGAGGCCGCTAAAAGAGATAAAAACCCTCCTGCCTATCCCCGGCCTCAATTATCTGGGCTCTCACGGCGGTGAAGGGTGCATAGCTGGACACTCTTGGGCTTTTCAGGAAGAGAGACACCTGGGGGTGATACTGAGGGAGTTTCAGCAGGACTTGGCGGCACACCTAGCTGGTTGTCAGGGTTGGTGGATTGAAGAGAAACCTCTGGGGCTGGTCCTCCATTACCGCCTCGCCACCCCCCAGCAAGAGGCTATGATTCGCCGCTCTATAGAATCCTGGCTCAGGAAGGTGATCAGGGAACAGCAATTTGCTATCCTGGATGGCAGGAAAGGTATTGAACTCCTGCCCCTTGGAGTAAGCAAAGGTGCTGCCCTTGGTAAGGTCTTGGCATTTGAAGAAACTTTGCCGTTTTTTCCTGTTTGTTTAGGTGACGACCACAGCGATGAAAGTGCCTTTCAAACAGTACAGATGCACGGTGGTCTCGGGATCAAGGTGGGAGGCGATCATGAGTCAAGTTCAGCCATATATGCCTTTAGCCATCTGGAGGAAGTTCAAGCATTCCTCCGCCTTCTCACTAGTGCCATGAATCATCGCCGGCGACTTTGAGACTAATTCTGCCTTCATTCTGAGGACCTTATTATATTTACGAGTTAATGATGTGCGAAACAACGTTATTTTGTGCATAAGGTTAAACTATGTCCTGGAATAAAGACGAGTTAAAGAAAATATATCAAGTTAAATTTCCTGACCGAAAACTCATCATGGTCAGTAATCGAGCCCCCTATGCGTATAGTCATCAAGATGGAACGGTGAGACTTACAATGCCCGCCAGCGGCGTGGCGCTCTCTTTAAATTCAGTAATGCAAGCTATCGGCGGCACTTGGATTGCCAGTAGTTGCGATGAATCTGATCAAATGGACATTTTTTGTCATGACGCCTTGGAGTTGCAGCATAAAAGATATCTATATACAATACGGCGGATCTACCTAAACAGTGACGAAGAGCAGGGTTACTACTATGGGTTTGCCAACCAAGGCCTCTGGCCTTCGTGCTTTGCGAGTTCAGTATCCCCTCAATTTATTCAAAGCGATTGGAATTATTATTTAAAAGTAAATCGAAAGTTTGCTAGCGTTATCTTAGATGAAGCCTCCGATAAAGGTAATATTATTTTTATTCAGGATTATCACTTAGCATTATTGCCCCAATTAGTAAAAAAAGCCGCTCCCCACCTTACCGTCTGCCAATTTTGGCATATCCCCTGGCCCAGCTATGAAGTTTTCCGCACCTGTCCCTGGAGGAGGGAAATTCTCGCGGGTTTGTTGGGTAACGATCTTTTGGGATTCCACCTACACGGTTATTGTCAGAATTTTCTCCATGCGGTGGAAAAGACTCTGGGAGCAAGGGTTGACCATGAGAAACTTACAATCACCTACCTGGGCAAAGTGACTCGGGTTGCCGCTTTTCCTCTCAGCATTGATTTCCAACGATTTGCATCTTTGGCCAATAGTTATCATATAAAAAATCGCGTAACTGAGTTGCGTGATAATCTCAGCCTTCAGGGAATTCGGGTGGGGCTAGGGGTTGATCGGATTGATTACACCAAGGGGATTCCGGAACGCCTTGAAGCCTTAAATATCTTTTTCCAGAAATATCCGCAATATCTTGAGCGGTTCTCCCTTCTTCAGTTAGGCCCCAGTTCGCGTATTCATATCCCAGAGTACAAAAATCTAAGTAATGTTATCGATTCATTAGTGGAAACCATAAACCAGAAATATGGAACTGAAAGATGGAAGCCGATCATCTTTTTCAAGTCGTGCTTTTTTCAGGATGAACTAGTTGCGTTTTATCAGCTGGCCGATGTTATGGTGATCAGTTCTCTCCACGATGGCATGAATTTGGTAGCCAAGGAGTATATAGCCAGCCGGAATGAAGAGGCTGGCGCCTTGCTCCTCAGTACCTTTGCTGGAGCTGCCCATGAACTAACGTGGGCGTATAAAATTAACCCTTATAACCCTGAAGAAATCGCCGATATTATTCATATAGCTCTGAACGATCCTCCCGCAGAAAAGCTCTCTCGGATGCTGGCCATGCGTTCCTGGATTAAAGAGCATGATATTTACTATTGGGCTGCAAAGTTTTTTGACTCGTTATAGATTAAATATTGGAGAGAAAAGCTTACAAAAATAATAATTATAACCCGGTTGGAGATGGGAAGTGTGCCTCTGCTGCCAGGTATTGTTCGCCTCCGCGGCAGACTTGGCCGGCAAGTACGGTTTAAGGTTGGGTGAGTTACTGGCCGACCTGGAGCTTGCCGCCGAGGAAGGTGAGACATGATTGTAGGTTATGTGGTCCTATTGGTATTGATAACCATCATGCTGCTGGGAGTATTTTAGTGGTGGCGCCGCTGGGCCACTGCCCCCAGAGAAATCGAATGGGAAGATGTGCTCGCTGAAGCCGCCAAAAGGGGCTATAGACTCAGCACCACAGGGGGACTGGCAAGGCGCTAACAGGAAGACGCCCAGAGTCTGCTGCTGGTGGACACCCGCCCGCCGGCAGAATAACATGCAGGCCATATTTATGGAGCGGTAAACCTGCCCTTGACGCCCACCCGGTGGGGGCCGGTGGCGGTCCAAAAGGCTCCTGGCTGCCCTCCTGGGACCGGATAAAGAGCGCCTGGTGGTCTTTTACTGAGCGGGCCTGGCCTGAGTCCGGAGTGACTCAGCAGCCCGGGTGGCTGTCAAGCTTGGTTATAATAACGTTCACCGTGATCCTTCTGGCTTTCCCGAATGGCAGAAGAGAGGGTTGCCTGTGGCCGCGGATCATGTCCATGAATAAATCAAGGCTGAAAATGCTGAGGAGGAAATGAAGATGCGCCAAGATCAAGGTAAATCCAGTCTGACCATGCTGGTTGTTTTTGCACTTTTCTTTTGCCTGCTGGTGCTCATGACAGTGGCAAGGCAAACTGCGCCATGCAAGGCAGCAGATCTAAGAGAGCCGGAGGGCATTGGCGCCGAGATTTCTACCGAGGAACTGAAGCAGATTTTGGCCGCTAAAAAGGAGCCCGTGGTGGACGTGCGCACCCCCAAAGAGTATGCCATCGCCCATATCCCCGGAAGCATCCATATCTATGAAAAGGATCTGGAGAAACTGATGCAGCTCTTGCCCGACAAGAAGGCCGGCATGGTGATTTATTGCAATGGGCCTTATTGTCACAAGGTGAAACGGGTGGCCGAACAACTGGTTAAGAAAGGCTTCACCAACATCAGGCGCTATCAATTGGGCCTCCCGGTGTGGCGGGCTTTTGGCAACACCGTGCAAACCGATCTGGAGGGCTGCAAGTACATCTTCTCGGGGGACAAAACCGCGGTATGGGTCGATGCGCGCTCCAAGGAGGAATTCGCCAAGGGGAGCGTTCCCGGGGCAGTGAACGTCCAGGCGGGCGAGGTTAAAGTGGCGAATGAAGACGGACGCCTGCCCTATACCGACAAGGGGACCCGGATCGTGGTCTTTGCCAACAGTCCGGAGGCGGCTCGGCAGGTGGCGGAGGAAATTGCCCACACGGCCTTTTGGAACAGCAGCTACTTCGGGGGCACGTTCACGGACCTGAGGCAGTCCGGGCTGTGGTAAAGGGCAAGCAAACTACTTCCCGTACAGACCGGTTAGAATATTAGCCAGGCTCCTACTAGTGGTTCCCCGTTGAGATTGGACTAACCGCAAGTAAGTAATCCGGGGTTATGGGATTGAGGTCGATGCGCACTAGCTTGCCACTATCAACCCCTTAAAGAATCTTGCGATATGAACTAAATAGGGATGGCGATTGAGGAAAAAGATGTGATGGACCCCGAAAAGTGCTCAGATAGTCTAAGATGGCCTCTAATGGCTAAGGTGAATCGCCGTAAAAGGCCGCAGAGCCAGGAATATCAAGGACTTTAGACAAATCCCCGCTTCGGCACCAATAAAATCAAGGGTTTTAGGTTCAAAAACTTGAACCCTTTCTTTTTGGGCGAGCCGGTGAGTAGGTTCCGTGACTAGGTTTTTCTGGTCCATCTCCGGCTGGGTAGGGATAACCTTCTTGGCTTTCTCAACACTCAAAATGGTCCAAAAAGGGGGCAAGTCCAGACCACGGCAAGGGGCTGGTTTTGCACCATATCGCCCCTGGTTCAACAGGCTGGAGGGATGAGGGCAGGCAAACCGCGATTGGCCCTTCTTAAAATCGGGTTTTATCCCATGTCGGCGCAGGGACAGCAGTTCCTAAACCTTCCTGGCTATAGAACCGAATAGCGCTTTCTCCGATGAGTTGCGCCACACTGGCGGAGGTTAGACCCCCCGCGGGCAAGGCCAAAAGGGGACTCATTTCAAATGCCTGGAAGAGCAGAGGTGCCCCGGCAGCCAAACCCGTGGCGGCCACGACCGATACCATTTCGGGGACCCGGGCCTGATCATCAATATCTCTGCCATAGAGGAGGGCGATCTCCATGATAAGATAGAGATGCATCCGAGTGAGCGTCGCCGCGCCCCCGACAAACCCAAGCAGTTTCAAGGCCTGCCCTAACCCTGGGATAAGCATGGGCAGTTGCAGGAGCGTGCCACCCAGAAAAGAGAGCGGGGTCTGGGCGGAAATAAGCCTCCGGGCGCGCTGTTCCAGGGTCTCATCGGGATACCGAGCATTCATGGTTTCCACCACTTTGCGCACATGGCCTTTTCGCAGCCTAAGAAAAAAGTAGAAGAAGTTTTCCGTCAACATTTCTTGGGTGTTTTGCATGAGAAGATTTTCTGCAGTCATTGAGGCCGCCCCTTGTTTAGTTCTCTACCCCGTTTAGTAAAAAGACAATAATCATTATCCGGTGTTTTGCAATCTGGATTTATGCTGGTTATTTTACCTGCCAGCCGGATAGTTGGTTAAAATGGTTCGGAAGATAAGAGTTGCCATGATCATCGCTATCTATGCCTTCAAGGCCTTTGCTTACAAGAAGGGCTGGTAAAACTTATATTATTGGGTGACTCTCTGCCAGCGGGATTGATTTCAGGGGGATTATCAATGATTATTTCCCTCACGATGCCGCATACTTGTTGTCGCAGCTCATTTAAACAAAATCGGCCACTATCGGTAGTTTCATAGTATTTGCGGGCGCGTCCTTTATACACCTCGACGCGACTCCGCAAATAGCTTTCCTGTTCGAGAGTGTGAAGCAGGGGATAGAGGGTTCAGGGGCTGATTTTATCGCCCTGCCGCCCAAATATTTGCTCAATTCGCCGCCGTAGACCGGCCTCAGGCTGGCCTGGTGCAGGATGACGAGTTTCAGCATACCCTGCCAAAATGATTGGAAAATTTGCTCGCGGTAATCCATCACCAGATTTCTAAGGCAATCCTAGCGGTTATTTCAGGATAGCCTTGGGAGATCTTTCTTGAAGCGAATCCCCCGGATTATCTTCACGGCAGACTATCACAAACCTGAAGAAGTCAAAGTGGTTTTCCCAGTTTTATACTACAAATAGCCATGCGTCAGCCAGTGTCAAGTCGATGCAGGTTTTTCCAAATCTTTTGAAAATAGTGAGCAATATAGCTGCCAAATATCTGGCACCGGGCCGCCGCTCAGGAAGTGACAATGGCATTCAGAACCCCTACTAGGACCGTGGAATAGAAGAAAAATGAGACCAGGCTGTGGATGAGCACGGTTTGCCGCATCACCGGGTTTTCCACATAGACATCGGTCATCGAGTAGGTCAGGGCCACGGTAAAAGAAACATAAAGGAAGTCGAGATAGGTGGGAGTCTCGGTTCCCGGAAAACGAAAACCGCTGCGCCGGCCTTCTTTAAAAGGGCGCCCATGGATATCCTTGGCTTCATAATACAACCGGGCGTAATGCACTCCAAAGGCGGTGTGCAACAGGAGCCAGGCCAACAGCACGGCAACCACGCTCAGCAACAGCAGGAGACGAGAATGCCCCAGTGAGTGTTTGCCCACTGCAGTAAGGACCTGGCCCACGGTCCCGGTGCCAAAAATCGACACAATGATGGTCAACACCATCAAGGCCATCCGGTTCGGCTCCTGTTTGGAGACGCGCTTCCGCGTCATGGGCCCGTCGGCTCTGCCAAGGACGAAGGCCTGGAGGACCAGATAGCTGCCTACCGCCAGAATCCAGCCCAACAGAAATGAGAGTTTCGACGTCCAATGCAGCAGTTGGTTGACCAGAACCGCCAACCCGAAACCCAAAGAGCCGCAGATAATCGCCCGCCGCCGATCAGTTAGGTTCCAGGCAAAGTTGAAGAAAGACTCCCTCATCGCGCCCGCCGGTGGTGGCGCTGACAAAACGCCTGCACCCCTTGGGTAATGGAGTCATTGAAATGGTCGGCGCCGATAGCCGCTTCCACTCCCATGCGCTGCAACATCTCCCGTACGGAATCCCGCACCCGGGCCAGGCAGAGGAAGATATTTACTCCGGCCAATTCGGCCTGGAGCTTTATCAGCTCCTCAGCCGCGGTGGTATCTATAAAGTTGATGGTCTCAAAATCCAACAGCACCTCTCGCACCGGTACTGCCGTTTCCTGGAGGGCATGCTTGATTTGCTCGGCGCAATAGTCAGCGTTGGCAAAAAACAGGTCACCGTCGAGCCGGAAGATCAGCAAGCCGGGAATGGTTTTGGCCTCGGGGCGCCGCCGGATATTGCGGTAGACATCCTGCCCCGGCATCTTACCCAGCACGGCAGTGCTGGGATGGCTGGCCTGATAGATCAAGACCAGCAGGGATAACACCACCCCAACCGCGACCCCCGGAAGCACACCAAGTACGAGGACGCCGAGGAAGGCCGTAAGGGCATAGCTCAATTCCAGTTTGCTGATGGCAGCCAGTTCCCGAAAATAGCCGAAGTCCAGCAGGTGAATCATGGCCTTGACCACAATGGCGCCCAGGACCGCCTGCGGCAGATTTTTAAAAAGGGGCATCAGAAACAGCAGGGTAAGGATAATAAAGATGGCATGAAACAATTGCGCCATCTGCGTCTTGCCGCCGGCATCCATGCTCACCGCCGATTGTGACAGGCTCCCGGCCACTACGAAACCAGAACTGAGGCCGGCGCCGAGGTTGGCCACGCCGAGCCCCACCAATTCCTGATTGGGGTCGATTTTCCCCCCGGTCACCAGGGCCGCGGCTTTAGCCGCCCCCAGCGACTCGGAGTAGTTGAGCAGCACGATGGCCAGGGCGCCCTGGATGAGGGTGGAGAGGTGCGAGAGGGGCAAACGCGGCAGACCGAAGGGCGGCAGCCCCGTAGTGATGGCGCCCACGACGGCCACCCCCCGGTGGTGCAGGTTAAAAATAGTAACCACCAGGATGGCTCCCAGGACGGTGGCCAGGCCACGAGGGGTCCTCGGCAGAAAGCGGGTCAAGACGAACAACACTATGAGGCCGCCCAATGCCACTAACAGGGTCAGCAGATGGGTATGCGGCAATTCCAGCGCCAGGGCCCAGAGGCGTTGAAAAAAATTGCCACCGACTTCTCCTACCCCGAACATCTTCGGTAACTGGGTCATCATGGTGACCAGGGCCAGGCCTTGAATAAAGCCTTTCATCACTGGCTGGGCGATGAAATTGGCTACCCAGCCCATTCGTAAGAGGCCGAAAGCCAGGAATAAAACTCCGACGAGTAGAGCCAGTGCCGAGGTGGCGGCCAGATAATCAGGAGAATATTGCACCGCCAGCAGCCCCACAGTATGCGCCGAGAGCAGGGCGGTGGCAGAATCGGGGCCCACAACCAGTGACCGGGACGTCCCGAACACGGCGTAACCGACGAGCGCCAGGGGCACGGTAAACAGCCCGATCACCGGATGGACGCCGGCGATGCCGGTATAGGCCAGGGCGGTGGGCACCATTACCGCCCAAACGGTTAATCCGGCAAGGAAATCATGGCGCAGCCAGGCGAACCGGTAGTGAGAGAGCCAGTCCCATAAAGGGACATATTGTTTCAGGCCATTTATCCGAGCGGCGGTTTTCCGGGTTTCGAAGGACATCGCCTGGCCGCGTTTATGGAGCTAAAGGGGAAATCGAGGATTGAAAACTCAGTCCCCGCCCGGACAAGACGCCATTTTACCCCAGCTACGACAGCCATTTTACGGATGGCTTGCCTCAGGCTTCGGGCTTGGCGTAATGTTCGGACTTGGCTTCGGCCACCAGGTCGCTCACCTCTTCTCCGGCTTCGGTTACGAAACCCACTGCCATGTCCTTGACGGTGAGGCCGGCCTTGACTGCCCCTTTTATCAAAGGACGCACCACGCAGCCTACCACCGGCAAGAGCACGGGCGCCAGGACCACTACACCAACCGCCACCAGGACATTGGGCCAGGAAAATTTTACGACGTTATCATACCAGGCCATGGCCATCCTCCTTCAAGCAAACTCTTCTTTCCTTTTTTCGGTTACCCACCAAAAAACCTGAGAGCCCTTCAATCATGCTATTTTTAAGATAAGCACCTTCAGCGGTCTGTAAACGCCGATTCATAGGGGGCCGCGGCTAAATTATAATATTTCCACTATCCCTTCCACGGCGGTCTCAGTCAAAGTCTCTTCCGCTACGGCCTCCAAGCCTTCGGTCACCAATTCCTCGCTTCCCGCCGAAAGAACCTGGCGCAAAAGGCCTATGGGTTTTCTTCGTCGTACTTGATGGTGAGCCACTACCTCATGAATGTCCTCCGCCAGGTCAAAATACAAGCGAATAGCTTCCTTGGCCAGCGGCCTGGTGATGCTGGCCAGAAGCGGCAGGACGATAGGTGCGACCAAGGCAGCCCCCAGGGATAAGAGAAGGCGGGGGACAGCAATTTTTATATCCTCATCCCCAAGTCTCATGGAAAACTTCACTCATTAAGCATGCGTCTTACCAGGCTCTCCGTATCGAGCCGGGGGAAAAACCGGTGCATGACCCCAGCCAATTTTTGGCGGGCCTTGACCGTCGCCATATTTCCGGGATTAAAGGTGATGAGCAGAGAACCGGTAGCAGTGCTCGCTTCTACCGCAGTTACCCCCGGCACTGCGGCCAAAAGTGCGGGGAGCGCTTCGGCCAGGGTATCGTTATGCAGCATTTTATAAAGGCGCAGGCGAATGCGCCCAGGGATGGCATGCTTTACCCTTATGCCGCACTCCCCCAATCCCAGCAGCGGCCTTGCCGGGGTATCCGTATCCGGGGGGATGGCGGGAGCTTTCGTCTTTGCCTGGGAGACAGGGGAGGGGGAAGGCTTTTTCTGTCGGCCCTCTTGGCCGGCTGAGGTTTTCCGGGGGAGGGCTGTCTGTCGCTTGGGGCCGGTTTTGCGGCCCCGGGTGGCTGCCGCAGTCACCTCCGCGCCCTGGTCCTGAACCCCCATACTCACTTCATCTACCGCCTGCCGGGCCTCTTCCAGGAGTTTTGGCACATTATTAAAGCCCTCTAACACGGTCCGCCGTTTCTTTTTTTGTTCTTCAGGATTGCGCATGGTGTGGCCTCTCTGCTGGTAGGGTTTCCCCGGCAAAAATGTCCAGGAGTTCTTGGGCCAGTTCCCGGAAGGCCCGGGCGCCGGGGGCGCGGGGATTATAACGGAAAATCGTAACTCCGGCAGCCTCTGCCTGCTCGAAAGCGGTGTTC
>Ga0326728_10007191_pt1 | contig 29022 bp, 22 predicted proteins | sample MB3enrmetagenome_FD_207602 | JGI IMG/M metagenome (GOLD analysis project Ga0326728, IMG submission 207602) | Lab enriched peat soil microbial communities from McLean, Ithaca, NY, United States - MB31MN | ecosystem: Environmental > Terrestrial > Soil > Wetlands > Peat | place: USA: New York... | reverse complement strand
CGGCGCCTTGGCCAGAGCCACAAGAATTGTGACCATCGAATCCATTCAAGCAGCAATAAGAGAACGATGGCCTGACGATACAGGAGAAAAAAACGCCGAAGCCGCTATGCTCGGCTACCTTCTTCTAAGGGGGGTTGACAAAACTGCCTAGAAAAACACGCCAAAAGCCAGCGCCTATACCGAGGACCGCCATATCAACACCGCCCGAAGAAGGCTTAACCGTAACTGGCAGTTGGCGCATATACCGCCCCGTAATGAACCAGAAGAAATGCACCAAATGTCTCACGTGCTGGCTCTTTTGCCCCGAAGGCGCTGTAAGACTAACGAAGAAAGCCGGACCGAAAATCGATCTCAAATATTGTAAAGGCTGCGGAATATGCGCCGAAGAATGTCCAACGAAATCTATAGCTATGAGATTTGAAGGAGAAATGAAAAGTAATGAAAAAAGCCTTCATGACAGGTAACTACGCAGCAGCATATGCTGTCAAGCTCGCGGATGTCAAGATGGTTGCTGCCTACCCAATCACTCCGCAGACAAGCGTCATCGAAAAAATATCCGAGTTCGTTGCCAGCGGCGAAATGCAGGCGGAATATATCAAAGTAGAATCTGAACACAGCGCGATGTCCTGTTGCATCGGCGCATCCACCGCAGGCGTAAGGACATTCACAGCAACGTCGTCCCAAGGATTGCTGTATATGCATGAAATGCTCCACTGGGCGTCGGGAAGCAGGCTGCCCATCGTGATGGTCAACGTAAACCGGGCGTTGGCGCCTCCATGGACAATATGGACAGATCAAAATGACTCCATATCTCAGAGAGACACAGGGTGGATTCAGTTTTACTGTGAGGACAACCAAGACATCCTTGACACAGTGCTTCAAGCTTACAAAATTGCTGAAGACCAGAGAGTTCTTCTGCCTGCAATGGTGTGCTACGACGGCTTCGAACTATCACACACCTCGATGCCTGTCGAAGTGCCCGACAAGAGAGACGTTGATTCCTTCCTTCCGCCATACAATACCGCCAATGCCCTGATCGGCTTAGAGCATCCAACCACCGTAGGCAGCTTGGTCAACCCTGACTTGTACATGGAGTTTCGTTTCCTAATCCAGCAAGCAATGGAGAACACAAAACACGTAGCCGAAGAAGTAGCAGAAGACTATTCTTGGAGATTCAACCGCAACTACTCAGGTCAAGTTGAATGCTATAAGTGCAAAGGAGCAGAAGTCGTAATTGTTTCCATGGGAGCTTTAAGCAGCGAAGCCAAAGAAGCAGTTGACCGCCTAAGGAAAGAGAAACTGGCGGTAGGCGCGGTAAAAATCAAGCTTTTTAGACCCTTTCCCAAAGAAAAAATCAGAGAATTCGGCAGTAGGCTCAAAGCCTTTGTGATTGTCGACCGTAACGTGTCTTTCGGCATGGAAGGAGCGCTTTTCACTGAAATCAAAAGCAGCTTATACTCGTTGGATGAGAAGCCTAAGGTGCTAGGCTTTGTAGCCGGTCTCGGAGGAAGAGACATCAGAGTGAGAGACATAGTTAAAATGGTCAGAAAAGCATACGACGCCATGGCAAACTCCAAGAAATTCCCAGACGAAGAATGGATAGGCCTAAGAGGTGAGAAACTGTGAGCTGGATAAAACAGCTTCCTAAGGAGGTTCCACTTCAATCGGGAACTACTTCCTGTGTGGGCTGCGGAGCAGTCCTAAGCCTAAGGTTGGCATTGAGAATCTTGGGCGAACGCACAATCATGGTGATTCCAGCAAGTTGTTCAGCTATAATCCAAGGTGGGTATCCCGACACATCGTTCAAAATTCCAGTGGTCAACTCAGCTTTCGCTTCTGGTGCAGCTGTCGCGTCGGGCATTGTGTCGGCACTCAGAATCAGAGGAATTGAAAATGTAAACGTTGTAGTCTGGGCAGGTGATGGGGGAACTGCCGACATAGGATTGCAGGCACTCTCTGGAGCCGCCAACCGACAGGAAAACATGATTTACATGTGCTATGATAACGAAGGCTACATGAATACAGGGGTGCAGGAAAGTGGAACAACGCCATTTGGAGCATGGACAACCAACGCGCCCAAAGGAAAAATCCTCTTCAAGAAAGACATTCCGCTGATAATGATGGAACACAACGTACCCTATATAGCCACGGTGAACGTTTCGTATCCGCAGGATTTCATAGCCAAGCTGAAAAAGGCACAAAGCTGCCACGGATTCAAGTACATTCATGTGTACAGTCCTTGCCCGCCAGGATGGAGAATCTCCGCTAATCAGACCACAAGAATAGGCAGACTCGCGGTTGAAACAGGCATCTGGCCTCTCTTGGAAATCGAGAACGGAAAGCTTCGACTCACGGGTCCAAGCCAGCGAATTCTCGAAGAAGGAAAAAGAACACCGATAGAAACTTATCTGCAGGCTCAAGAAAGATTCAGAAAAATAACCCCTGAAAATATTAAAAGCTTGGAAGACTGGATAGAACAGTCGTGGAAGAGGTACGCTGCTCTTCAAAAATGCACAGGTTAACCGCGCTCCGACACAGCGCACACGGATACAGGGGGAAGTAAACCCATACAAGGACCACAGGGATATCACCACTTAACAGACTAGCCTCAAAACTGTGCTGCAGACATCTACAGAGTACCTATCGCGCGCTGGCTTGTCCCGAAATTACTAGCGCGCGACAAAGCTGTGTCACCGACTTACTTCAACACATAATATCGGGACAAGGCGGCGCGCTCATAACATGGCGTGAGCGCCTCTCGCGTAAAAACACTTCCCATACCATCGCGCTACAGGCAGTCTGCTTTTTGGCTAAGCGCTATAGCTATAATTGAGTCGTTAAGCAAGCTTCCGTTTAGAAGCTATTAGTATTGAAGCTCTTTGTTAACCTGATTTATCGCTGGTTTGCCCTCTGACACTCGTCGAATATTTTCCGCAGCAAGTTGCAATTCAGCATCCATGCCTGCGTCTGTAAGGGCTATGTTGTGAGGTGTGGCGATAACATTCGCTAACTTCCAAAACTCATATGGTTGAGTTTGACTATATTTTGCCGATGGGTTCCACCAGGGTTCAGACCACCAGACATCAAGCCCAGCACCAGCAATCCATCCTTCTTTTAAAGCTCGGTAGAGGGGCTCTTCCTGAATGATTTGACCACGGCCAACGTTCACAATATACGCTGTATGCTTCATTAAGTGGAGTTCACGCTCACCAATCATTCCTCGCGTTTCAGGCGTCAAGGGCGCAGTAATTACCAAAAAATCAGACTCCCTGAAAACATAGTCAAGGTCACTGGGTCCTCCGAGGAAGTCAGGAATAAACTTAAGCCTCGAAGTGTCTTTTGGGTCTCGTTTTGTTGCATAAATCTTCATTTCAAAGGCTTTGAGGAGGCGAGCCACTTCCATTCCTACGTGTCCAATGCCGATGATGCCGGCATTTTTTCCGCGCAGTTCAACTCCCACTCTGGTTGTGTCGTCTCCTTGCGGGAAAAGGTTGTGTCGACGAACAATGTGCTTGGCTAGCGCCAAAACGAGGGCAACTGCTCCCTCAGCTAAAGGCGTGGGGTTAGCACCTGACGTATTTGCAACAGCAACCTCCTCTCTCAAAACATCAAATGGTACACCATCGACGCCAGCCCCAATCTTTTGAACAAGTTTAAGCTTCTTAGCCGCCAAAGCTACCTTCTCAGAAAGAGTAACACAGACTATCATATCAACATCCATACCAAGCTGAACCAGTTCTTCCTCGGTTCCCTCCTTAGGAACGATTATTTGAACATCAGCAGGAAACATGCCTTTGAAACTCGAAAACATAGACATAGATTGAGACAAAAGAATCCGAGGAAAAGCAAGCAAAACCTTCATGGGAATCCCTAAACAAAATGAAAAATATCCATTTAATAAAGCTAATGCCATCTTACGCCAATTTTTGGCTGATTCAGCTGAGCGGTAAACAGAGACTCCTTTCGAGGAACCGCTATTTGGCGCGCACCTGTGTGTTCCTAAAATTGGCTAAAAATGGTTTTAAGTCTGTTTCACCATAACTTAATCCATGGATATCTTTGATGAGTGAATTCTCTCTATTTTGAAGGACGGAAAGCCGAGACTTTTCATTCAGCTCCTAAGCAAGGTGGGGTTTTCTCACAACACCCTGAAGTTGCATCTTAAAAGACTCTTAGTTGAAGGCGTTTTGGTGCGGGAAAAGACTGCTTCTGAAGGGCTGGCAGACCAAAATACGTCTACGTCGTCTCGCCAAAGGTAAAGAAACCGGTTTCCGCTGCTCTAGCGGACCATCAATTGAACTTGTGCATCTGCCATTCAGCCGTTTTAAGCATCTTTGCAGGCTTGAGAAAGGCGGATTCTGCAAAGAAACCAGAACTGGATGTAGTCCGCGAAATTGCCCTAAAATCCCTAAAGTCAGCTAATAAAAACCATTTTTGTCCAAATTTAGGAACAGCCACGCGCGCGATTTTAATAGCGCACGGAATCATTCGAGTCAATCTTTGCATAATGCTATATCTTTGCATAAATGTTATAAATCTTAGAAGGAGAAATATTCAGATCATGACTTATTCAAATGCCAAAGTGGCTGGGGCACTACTCTTTGTTGCGACGTCTCAGTTTGTTCTAGGGCTGGTGGTTGCGGAAGCGCGCTACCCTGGTTACAGTATATCTACGAATTACATAAGCGATCTCGGTGTCGGACCTTCTGCAGCCATCTTCAACGCATCTGTTTTCCTTATGGGATTGCTTATAATCATTGCAGCTTATTTTCTGCAGCGCGGCTTCAACTACAAAGTCTTAACAGTATTGCTCGTCCTGACTGGGATTGGCGCTATGGGGGTTGGCGTGTTCACAGAACATTACGGCGAAATCCACACCGTCGTGTCACTAATCGCCTTCTTATTTGGTGGGCTATCGGCGATCGCGTCCTACAGACAACTCAAGCTGCCATTCTCTGTGATAGCTGGGATACTAGGCTTGATGTGTCTGGGAGCATTGATTCTCTTCATAAGCGGCGTTTACATAGGCTTAGGTGAGGGCGGAATGGAACGCATGATAGTATATCCACTCTTGGTGTGGGGAGCTGGGTTCGGCGGCCACTTAATGGGGCAGGCTGAGAAACGGACAACCGACAAGCCCTAGCGTGCGTGCTCCTAAAATGGTTAAAAGTGTTTAAAAGTCCGATTTTCGCGTTCAGGTTGCCTGCTAAAGCGCCTGCTTTTAATGGAAACATCCATAGCGTTAAAAGGTAAAAAGCTGACTTTTGACCATTTTTTACCAATTTAGGAACAACCATGTGCGCTGTTATTACCGTGACACGCGCTTGTTTGCGTAGTCACAAGTCTTATAAGCGAAGATCTGCAATGAAAAAGTGAACCCTAAGGCTGAATCCTGTGAAGTGGCAAATCAGTTCGATTTCAGGCGTCTTAGTCATAATATTGTACTGTATATTCACATTTTCCTCATGGGCATTATACCCGACGATGTACAGTCCTGTCACGAACTGGCTGAGCGACCTTGGAAACTCAAGCTACAATCCGCACGGTGCGATTCTGTACAACCTCGGCTGTATCTTAACGGGGACAGCTCTCTTCCCTTTTTTCATGGGACTTTATAAGTGGTACAGCGAAGAAAGACGGTTTAGGACACGGATTCTGGCTGTGCAGACGATCGGATGTTTGGCAGCCTTTTCACTGATCATGATTGGTGTTTTCTCGGAAAACGCGGGTTGGCTTCATAACATGTGGTCTGAAGTTTTCTTTGTTCTGAACTTGATTGTTCTGGTGCTGATAGGAGCTTTTCTGTTTACTCATCCACGATACATTAAAGTAATCTCGTACTATGCGTTTGTTGTTGCCGCCATCAACGTGATGTTCCTCGTTTTGCCTAACACTCCTTTGCTGGAATGGTTCACCGTGTTCACGGCGCTTGGATATGTCGGTCTAATATCCTACAATATGATTGAAAAACTGTGATACATTACTCGGGCGCTTTCGATAAAATAACTGATGTAGACTTAACGCGAGAAGCGATCAATTTAAAGAAAATGAAGAAAGGTAATTGATTAAGACAATTTTTTCCTTAGGCTAAAACGGGGTAAGCTGACCAAACGGAATAACGCTTTTAGTAAAAACTTCATGCACTGGCTTAAGGAGCATTGAATTATGCAAAAATTAAGTAAGGGCTTTAATCCCCAACGACTAAATCCCGCTCAAGGCTCCAACTCCGCTTTTTGTTAACATCACCCGAAAAAAAGAGAAGACGCGGATGAACATCACCAATGCGACCGTAAGTACCTCATCCCGGACACAGGTGATAGATTGCTGACCGTGTTACCATGAAGCTTGAAAAAAAGGGGAAATTCGTGGGTGATATCTACTAGCGTGCGTTAACATATTTTGACCACCAAACTTCAATGCGTAACCTTTCGCTAGCTTTGTCGCACACACACTTTTCCGCTCGCGTCATTTCTTGATTAACTCAACTTCTTTTTTTAATCTTTCCAAATCGAACGCCTTTATCAATTTCTTTTTATCTGCTTCAGCGCTTTCCTCAATCCAAGTATTTGTTTTGTATCCTTGCTCGCCCATCCAAATATAAAACTGTTCTAAGAGTTTTTCATACCTGCTAGCTCTCTGCTTTGATTCAACTAAGGTTTCAAAGGGACGTTTCGTTACGTCGTCCTTTCTCTCTTCTAAAATCTGGTCTATTGATTTTCCATAGAACTCAACAAATAGCTTAATTCCTCGTTATACTGAAATCGCGTAGTTTTCTTTTGCAGGCTGGAAACGAAGGCTTCCATAGAGGTAGGTTGGGTTTTTGTTATATCTGATTTATGAATGGTGGATTCATTTGATGTTATACCAATGTTGAGCGTTTCACCGCAAAGTATATTTCTATAAGAGTTAGTGTTAACCCAGTTTCCCTGATAGATAACGGAGCTAATAATGGTGATCGTTGAAGCAGTAATATTTGATTTAGACGGAACACTTGCCCATTTCAATTTGGATTACAAAGCGTTACGCGCTGAAGTTAGAGGCTACTTAATGAGAATAGGCGTTCCCGCATCCGTTCTGAGTGTTAATGAAAGCATTTTTGAAATGCTAAAAAAAGCCGAGATTTTCGTTAAAAACAACGGTAAACCCGGTAAACCCACTATTGCGTTTGGGGAAGTTCGCAGCCAAGCCATGGCTATCGCTGAGAAATACGAGATGGAAGCTGCCTCTACCACAAGTTTGCTGCCGGGAGCCAATGAAACGCTCAAGGAGTTAAAGCGTCTGAACCTGAAAATGGGTTTATGCACCACCAGCAGTGAGAAAGCGGCAAATTATATTCTTCAACGCTTCAAGATAGAGGATTACTTCCAAATTGTGGTTGCCAGAGACAGGGTGAAGTATGTTAAACCGCATACGGAACAGTTTGAAGTTGCACTTAAAGCGTTAGGCAAAAGCCTGCAAACCGCTGTAATAGTTGGAGACAGCGTCGTGGACATGCAAAGTGCCAAGGAACTTAAAGCCATCGCGGTAGGTTTGCCCACTGGCGTGTCCACAATGGAGCAGTTGATGAATAATGGCGCAAACTACATTATAACTTCGTTAAGTGACCTGCCAACGCTAATAAAGAAAATAAATGGGATTAAGCAGGAAGCTATTTAGCGCCAACTGGTTTGGCCCTTCAAAACTGAATTTTAAGCCAGGTATACCTTGTTGCTAACTTGTCCAAACATTTTAGGATTATTACATGGTTGTCCTCTACATTTTTTGTATCTGATGTTTCAGAAATGCAGTAAATTACGTTTTTGAAAAGGGAATCAACGGATAATTTTAATACTAATCTCGATTGAGCCAAAATTTAAAAAGGAAAGGTCTTATTAGAAAGGCGAAGAAAATGTTTATAAAAGCAAAAGTTTGGAAGCTTCTAAGTTTAATTCTCATTACAATCTTTGCATTGTCAGCAGTCAGCACGGTTCACGCCGTTGGAGTAATCGGCTCGATAACAGTAGGACTAAATCCCATTATGTTAGCCTATGATTCTGGAAAGGGAGAAGTCTTCGTGGCCAATCTGTTTTCCAACACTGTCTCGGTCATATCAGATAGCAGTAATGCCGTTGTTGCGACCGTATCGGTAGGAGATAATCCCCTTCAGCCAGCTTATGATTCTGGCAAAGGTGAAGTTTTTGTTCCCAATTATGATTCCAACACTGTCTCGGTCATATCAGACAGTAGTAATGCCGTGGTTGCAACCGTGACCGTAGAAGACAATCCCGGCGAAGCAGTATATGATTCTGGAAAGCGGGAAGTCTTCGTGACATCTCAAAATTATATTGACGTTATTTCTGATAGTAGCAATAATGTGAATGCGACCATACCTGTAGGAGGTTTTATGGCCTATGATCCTGGCAAAAGCGAGATATTCGTAACAAATTCTGCCGACAACACTGTCTCGGTCATATCAGACAGCAGTAATACCGTGGTTGCAACCGTTACCGTTGGAACCGATCCCATGGACTTAGCTTATTCTGGCAATGGAGAAATCTTCGTTTCAAATTATGATTCTAACACTGTCTCAATCTTATCAGATAGTAGTAATGCAGTTGTTGGGACTGTGACCGTGGGAGGAGAACCTGGTGCTATGGCATATGATTCTGAAAAAGGGGAAATCTTCGTGGCCAATTATGATTCCAACACTGTCTCGGTCATATCAGATAGCAGTAATGCCGTGGTCGCAACCGTAACAGTGGCGGCCGGCCCTTTTCTTGTAGCTTATGATTCTGGCGATGGCGACGTCTTTGTGACTAATTCGGTTTCGGGCTCGGTCTCGGTCATATCGGACAGCACTAACGCCGTGGTGGCGACCGTACCAGTAGGAATTAACCCCACTGGTGTAGTTTATGATTCTGGCACAGGTGAAGTCTTCGTGGCTAATGAGGATTCCAATACGGTCTCAGTAATATCCGATGCTGGCACGTCTGTTTCTCCTAGTCCAACTACTTCTGTTTCTCCTAGTCCAACTACTTCTGTTTCTCCTAGTCCAACTACTTCTGTTTCTCCTAGTCCAACTACTTCTGTTTCTCCTAGCCCAACTGTTCCGGAGTTCAGCAGTGTAGCGCTCGTTTCAGTGGCGGCGGCAATGGCAGTTGTGACCTTATGTTCCGTTGCATTGACAGGAAAAAAGTCGAAAATGCTCCGAAAGTAACGTAGATAAAACTGCGAGAAAAATGGAAAATATGAGAATTTTCCCTTTTTTTTTTACAAATTTCTGAGCATAACTTAACAAATTTCCTCCGCAAAAATAAAATTTCCTCGCAACATAACCTCAGATTCAAGTCCTAAATCATAAAAGCAACCCAAAACAATCTCTGACCCAAAACCTGCTTACCTATAGACCTACCTTACTATTTGTGCCAAAAAACAACCACAAAAAGCGTAACCACAAATTTTTAGGCAGCTAAAATGTCCCATAAAAAAATTCGAGTTAAGCAGCGGTTACGATGTCGTCTTTGCTGATGAGTTTTCTGTCTCTTACCAGGCGCTTCAGTATTTCAGCGAACACTTCTTTATATCCTTCGCCAGAATGGTTTATGCCAAACACTTTAGCAGTTTCAGCAATCAATGAATCTTCACTTATGCCTAAAGCGTACTGAGCAACCAGCTTCATAGCGGACTCAACTTCTTCAGGCGCAATATACTCAGGTTTCCGTTTGGATTCAGGAACACCTTGCACTGGAACGCGGATTGGTGTTTCTTTAAGTTCAGGCGGCCAGAGGAAACTGCCTTTGATCACTACTTTTTGTTCCCTTAGCAAGTTGTTGAGGGCTTCTTTTACCGCATGAGTTATCTGCGGTGTTACCTGTTTGACGCCCCATGCAGCTGCTAAGCGCTCAACAGCATAGTCAAAATGAACCGGGCCCTCCTTTTCCACAAGTTCGGCAAGGAGTTTTGTTTGCACTTCTCTGTTTTCGGGGAAATGAAACTCGTTTTTTTGCCGAGAATCATACGTGGAGTCAGCTGTGGCAACTTTGATGTAAGGATTAAAAGTTGCTTTAAGCGGGTAAATTTTGTACGGTACACCAATTTTTTCGATGCCTGCAAACTGGATTTTTTGAACGTCAGTCTTTGGAGCCATGTTCTCTTTGATGTCAACGACTGGTTTTTGAACGTCTTTTTCAATCTGTAATTTGCTGGCTTGTTCAAGGGCTTCTTTTAGCCGTCGGATTTCAGAGTCGCGTCTTGCAACCCAGGATGGAGACCAGATACGGTGAATGCGCCAACCTAACTGACTGAGCACTTGGTCGCGGAGGCGGTCTCTGTCTCGTGCGCTGCTGCTGGATTTGTATGTGGCGCCGTCGCATTCTACGCCTAGCAGGAAGCTTCCAGGGTTAACCGGGTCGACTACGCCGATGTCTATTTTGTAACCGCTACAGCCTACTTGTGGAACTATTTCATAGCCCATCTTTTTTATTTCTGCTGCTACGTCTTCGTCTAAGGCTGATTCGAACTCGCCTTCTCTGGCTTTAACTGACTCCAACGTTTCAGGTCCATGCTCTGCATAGTCAAGGTAGTAGCGTAGGGTTTGCACGCCGACTGCTTTAATGTCAGCGTTAATATCAGTAGCTTTAATCGAAGTGATTAGTACCACTTTTTCGCGGGCACGGGTGACTGCAACGTTTAAACGTCTTTCGCCTCCAGGCTTGTTTAACGGGCCAAAGTTCATTGTCATCTGTTTCTGCTGGTCATAACCGTAGCCGACGCTGAAGAATATAACGTCCCGTTCGTCGCCTTGCACGTTTTCTAAGTTCTTAACGAAAAAGCCTTCCAGTCGGTCTTCTTTAAAGAACGGCTCGAAGTCCGGTTGCTCTTTAAGCCGGCGGTCTATGGCATCTTCAACGGCTTCCATTTGGGCTATGCTGAAGGTTACAACGCCTAAGGTTTTCTTTGGGTATAATCGGAAGTGTTCGAAAACGAGGTCCGCTACTTTTTCTGCTTCTTTTGGGTTGTTTCTTTGGCCGCCTCGGTCATAGATGCCGTCAGGAACGTAGACTAGTTTTACGCCTAAGTTGTCGGTTTGGGCTTTGGCAGCTGGGAAAGTTATCAGGTTGTCGTCGTAGAAGCGGTGGTTTGAGAACGCAATTAAGTCTTCATGCCTGCTGCGGTAATGCCACTTCAAAGTTTTAACTGGTAACCCGATGCCTAAGCACTCGTCTAGTATGCTGTCGAAGACCTCCACGTCCTCGTCGCTTAACTCGTCCCAGTCAACATCATCGATCAGGTTTTTCTGGAAGAACGCTGTGGGCGGCAACTGCTTGTCATCGCCTGCAACAACCAATGTTTTTCCACGATAAATTGCGCCGATGGCGTCTTCAGGAACAATCTGCGATGCCTCATCAAACAAAACTAAATCGAACTTGTTGCTTTCAGGAGGCAGAAACTGACTGACCGTTATGGGGCTCATCAATAGGCAAGGCTTTAGTTTAACAAGCAGGTTAGGAATCTTTTGCAGCAGTGTGCGAATGGGCATTAGCTGCCTCTTCTTTGCGGCTTCTTTGAGAAGAATGTTGGCTTCGGAATCGGCTGCTTGAACCAGTATGTCTTGGGGTTTTCGGCTGTTTGCCTGTTCAATAACCATGCTGGATGTTAGTTTAATGAGGTCTTGGTCTAGTTTTCTGAAGTCAGCGATTAACTGCTCATGATTCTCCCTTCTGAACCTGCCCAGCCTTTCGTCTTCGTTGTAGAGGTTGTTTATCCATTCTTGGTAGACGCCTCTGCGGAAAACATCAACCAAATCAGCTGCTGGAATCCGCTGCTCTGCCAAGCGATTAAAGAACTGGTCTAACCCTCTTAGTGCAAAGCGGTTTTTGATGTCTTTGAAGTCAATCCAAACTTGCAGGTCATCAACGTGGTCTCGAAGCACTTTGATTCTTTCGCTGATTACTTTGATTTCTAAGTCCTTTAGCTTCTGGCTTTGATACTTCAACTCTGTTTCAAAGCAGGCTTCAAAATCAGACAGAACCTTTAATGAAGAGTCGTATTTTTGGTTTAGCTCCGTGTTTGATGGTGCAAGGGTTGGTCCTTGAGCCGCAATCTGTGCAAAAGCTTGTGGAACTGGAATGTCAAGGAATGCTGCTTGAACTTTCTTTGACCAGCCGAGAACAGTTAGAATATCTTGCCAATCCGTTTCTAACTCGTTGAAGCGTGAACCAAATTTTGCTTGGAGTTGGGTTTTTTCGCCTATGATGGCGGCTTCTTTCTTTCGTATGTCCTCAGCGTTTTTGAGGTCTTCCAATAACTGCAGGTAGGTAGCTGGTTCCGCCTTGCATGTTGTCAGCGTCTCTTTTGTTAGTGTACACAGGGGATTTAGTTGCTTTTCTGTTTCGGTCGCCCATTCTCCAAGAAGCGGCAATGGCGTTTGAGTGATAGGGGTACCGGATTTGGGCATGCTTGCCGGTATGAGCTGTTCTAAATCTTTGTCAAGCTGCTCCCATTTATCAACTGACTCCTGAAGCTCCAAGCCTAAATTCTTAATCATAGGTGAAGGGCTGGAAGTGTTAGTGATTAGTTTAAGGAGAGTATCTGGGATTTGCGTTGCCCAAGACAACTTGCGGATTTCAGCTGTTAATTCCATGGCTTTTTCTGCGCCCTGAAAGTCCGTTTTGGACTCGTGATAGTAGTGACCCAGCAGGGTTCGCACTGTTTCAGCTGACTCCTCAATCTGAGCATGCAACTTTTTGACTTTGCGCGCGTCAATTAGGTCGTTTAACACGGTTTTTGGAACTTTGCCGTCGTTGGTCACTCTTGCGATTTGTTTTTGATCGCTGCGATAAGTTGAATTGAAAATTTTCAGAGAACTCTGATATGAACTGCTGTATCTTGCTATGAGCCCGTCAAGGTCAAGTTCGTAAACGCCATCGGTGTAAGTTGCGTCTAACCTGCTTTTTAGCAAGTTATGGTCTTGGTAGAGCCGTTTTGCCTTTGACACTGTTTCTTGAACTTGCTCAAAATATGCTGAATCAAACCATTGCGGCTCCGGTTTGTCCTCTGCGAAGCATAACAGTGCCATCCTGGATAATTCTTTCAGTTGCTTAACGGTCAAGCCATCGCTATCTAATCCCAGCAGTGGGGCGAGCGCTTGAGAGTTTTCACGCCACTTCCTTGAGGCTGACTGAGTGTTCTTTACGAATGCTAAGAGTTTTTCTCGTTTCTGTAAAAATTCGCCTTCTTCCAACTCTACCGCTGGCAACATCTTGTCAAGCGCTTCAAGTACCTGTTTTATTTCCGCTGACCTGTTGAGGACCAAGTTGAACAAGGAAGGGTTATACCGCTCATTTAGGCTGGCGCGCGTGTTCTTAATCCAGACGCCTGTGTCATTGTAGGTTTTAGCTTCGCTTATGAGTTTTTCAATGTCTGGGTTGGTTAGCCAGTATGCTTCAGGTTTTGGGCTTTCATAGAGGAACCTGCTGACTTCAAGGAGCCACTTTATCCGCGCAAACGTTACAGGCGGAAACACCCCCAGCTTAGCGGAAAAATCTTCAGTTTCCATCTGTAGCTCGTGTAATGTTTCGTTGATGTTTTCAAGCATTGTTGAAACTTCATAGCGGACTTCAAGATTATATTTGTGAGCTCGGTATCCTAGCCATGGAAAGTCTGGTTCCTCTATTACTTGCCAAACTTTGCTTAGTTGAGAAACAAGCTCTTCAAGTTCATGCATTTTCTGAGGGGTCAACGTTCCCACTTCAGTTAAGCCTACAGGAACAAAGGGAACCCGCTCAAGGCTTGGAATCAAGCTTAAAACTTCATAGGCGCTTCTCTGTAAGTACGGGCGTTTCTCATGCAATGCGGTAACGTAACCGTTTAATGCTTCACGGTACTCAGTCATCCGCTCAAATTCATGAGCCGACGGTAACTTGCGTGGAACAAGGTTTTCGTCGAGGCTGCGTTTGAGTTCCGCTACAACTTGTTGCTTGTTCGCTTTGCTACTGTGAAGTTCAAGGCAGAAATGCGCTAAACCAACCTCGCTTAACCGCTTATAGACCACTTCGAGAGCGGCCATTTTGTCGCTGACGAAAAGCACGGATTTTCCGTTGGCGATGCATTCCGCGATTATGTTTGCGATGGTTTGACTTTTTCCTGTGCCTGGTGGACCTTTCATTACGAAGCTTTGTCCACGCAATGCATATTCAATTGAGACCCTTTGGCTGCTGTCTGCATCGAGCACCTGATAAGTTTTCTCTGGCAGCTCAATTTTGTCAACGTCTCTCTCGTCAGGCAAGCCATCTAAGATGAGGTTGTCTTCTTTTACACCAGCGATTGCTCGAATAATCGGGTGCTGAATGACTAAATCAGCGTTTGCTTCCAGGTCTTTGTAGATGACGAGTTTTTGGAATGAAAAAAGCCCCAGGTCAACTGATGGCTCTGCTTTCCAGCCCATTTCAGCAACAGCTTGGTTGACCAGGTTGAAGTAGTCTGATAGGTTTTGGTTTTCCCATTCCTCTGGCAAAGGCGGCAACTCAATTTTGTAGTCGTTCTTCAGTTTAACCTGCAACGCCGGGTTTAAAACTGCCTCTTCTTCAACTGGCGGCACTGCTATCGCGTAGGGTTGGCGTATAGAATCCCTCGTTAACTCTAAAGGTACAAGAATCAGGGGAGACTGAACTTTTTCTTTTGTTTCCAAGTCTACCCAGTTTAGGGTGCCGAATGCAGCATGCAGAATGCGAACGCCGCGTTCTCGGTAATCGAGAAGTGAGCGCCATTGTAAGCCTTTGAGTTTTCTTTCGAGGTCGGCACGAGTTAAGTCTCCGCAGACAAGTTGATTTGAGGTTGGACGCTGCTTTGGTGCTTCCGCCACGGCTGGTTTAACATAGGGTTTAACAGCTGCTTTTACGTTGGTTTTGGCTGTTTTAGCTTTAGCTTTTCCTTTATCATTTACCTTCTCTGGCTGTTCAGGCTTTTTAGTCTCTTCAGGAGGCATCCAGAACTCTAAACGACGTTTTTTCAGAACTAACGCATTGAAGATTGCTTGCTGGTCAGGCTGCGAGATAGCTAGGCTTCCACGCTTTGCCTTATTGAAATATAGTAGGTTGTTTCTTTTTGAAAGGTCGATTAATCGGGACTTCCAGTCTTCAACTCGTTTCATAGGTTGGGAGGTAACCGTTTGCGTCATTAAAGCACATCCACACGTATAGTTTGCATTATTGTGCGCTTGCTTCTTTAATATTTGCGGTTAATCCATCGATGTTCAAGCAATCAATTACTTAACTTTAAGCGTTAAAAGAGTCAGGTGCCTTTAGTTGCCTGTTCCATTGCATCAAGAATCACTCGTTTTACGTTTTCAAGACCTATTTCCCTTGTTTCCAGAATCGGAAGGATAATGCCTGACTTTTCCAGCTCTTCTTTGTTTTTTTCTGCGTTTCCACAAGTATCCAGTAGCACAATGCCTTTTATGCCGCTGAACATGTTCGCAAAGGCTGCCTCATCAACGCCTTCTTTTAGCATTTTTTCCTTCATGTGCTTTAAAAACTCAATCATTCCTGGACTCATAAACATGAGGTTATGCTCAGGGTCAGCTTCTAAGAATTTTCCTTTGCCGCCGAGTTGGCAGTCAATGCAGTTAACCGCGTCAACTTTTACTATGCCATATTCTTCGGCTAGCTTTTTCATCTCGTTGTTTTGACCAAGACAGAGGTCGCCATAAACGAGCACTACTTTACCATTAAAACGCTTAAGAGTTGTTTCTAGGACTTTACGCAGGTTTTTCTCCACCGCTTCGTAATCCACATGGAAGTATTTGCTGACAAAAACTAACTCTGCATCAAGGCTTCCCTGCTTAACCAGTTGCTTAAGTTCCTCTTTTAAGACGCTGCATGAAACAAGGCAAAACTTGGTTTTTTCGTCCACTGTTTATTCAGCTTCTAACGTGAAGCTTAGTTGTTCAACTGCCAAAAAAGCTTTTCTCCGCATCATAATAAAGAACTTTGATAATATTAAGCAAAAAAGTGTGGGTTAGGCGAAAATTTATATCAAGCAAACAAGCATTAGCTTGGTCGGTGAGGAGTGCCTACGAAATGGTTGGAACGTATTTTCCCCCTCTCTTCCTGGATCACGGGTTTTATTTTCCAATCGTTGAGTAGGAAACTCACCTTTCTTAGACCTTAAAGCAGAATAAGCCCTTAATTATTTTCGCTTAAAGTGCCAAGGTTTGAAGCAAAAGCCTCATTCTCAATTTACCAAAGAGACCTTTCTATCGAGCTTTTTCATTCCCTTTTTTCTTTCTTTTAAGCAAGCAACGTGGGACGGGGCCTGATTTCTTACCCAGTATATCATTATATTTCTTTGATTAAATGGATGTATAAACCTGCAACTTGAGGATTAATGGGTTTAAGAAGAAAAAGGCGCTCAATCAGGCACTATTTTCGAGACGTTTTTTTGCGCCAAACTAAAACTGCCGCCACAGCAGCCACGACAACTATAACGATAAGCGAGTAGAACACGGCTGGATCCAATCCGAGGATTTGCTGCTGAGATTGCCAAATGTTAGTTTTGCTCGTCGTCGTATACATAGTGTAATTTGGGTATGATGAGGTTGCAGCAACCATTATGCCCGTTTGCTTGTCCCAATAATAGGTCGTTACCGCTGAAGCGCCTGAAATGACGCTTCGTTCTGCACCTCCAGCCTCTAGTTGCCCAACGCTGGTAATGTTTATGATGCCTTCGTATTCAGTGCTGTATTTATCGCCAGGATTCAAGTTAGTGGGTATAAAGAAGCCGTCCCCTATGGCACCCGTTGCCAAGTTTAGCGTTATTCCATTTTCTGGAAACATAGTTGTATTTGCAAATTCAGTTAGGACATTAACAGTTATGTTTTCGCCTTGAACCGCGATTATATCCATTCTTGCCCAAGTTATGTTCTGGTTAGGTGACGGATTACCCGTTACTTTCACTTGGTATTCTATCCAGTCGCCCTTCTTCACTCCAACGGAGACATCGGCAAAAGCTACCGCGAATAACGGCGATGCTATGATAAGCACAGTTAAAGTGACTGCAAACAAGGCAGATTTATGCATGTTAGGTCAAATTGACTGTTGCTTTTGCCCTTTTAAAGGTTTATCCGATTTCGGGTAACTTCGGCCTAGCACTCGTCAAGCAGATTTAATGAGGGAATTCGCAAGTAAAATCATGCGTGGCTTAGAAAACATTAAAGAAGAAAGCGAAAAAATGCTGAATAGTAGGCGCAATAGGTTCGTTTCATCGAGTGAAGAAATGAAAGGAGCGTCAGTTCAGACAAAGCGATGACTGCAGAAGAACAGGTCTTCTAACACGTTTTGAGGAAGCTATGAAGAGAAGCCTGGCCGACAATTTGCTCCCTTTTCAGTAGCATGCTATTAAGAACCAGTTTTGTCATGAGGGTTATCGGCGAAAAGCAGTGGTAATCCAAGCAGCGGAAGTGACAGCATCCACAGGTCAAGGTTATGCCCTAGAAACCATGCATACCAGTCGCTCCAAATGTAATTGCCTCCAAAGAAAATCCATGTTAAATAGTTCCATAGAAAGTACATTCCAAACGCTAAGATGATAGCCCCTACGGTTTTCAGTTTTAGCTCCTGCAAAGATTTTGCTCCGCTGGATTTCTTCGCAAAGTACGCGGTATAAATTGCCAAGGCAAGCAATCCAAACGTGGTTAAAATGAAACTTAACATGTTTTGTGGATAGGCGGTAAGATATCCGTTTCCTTTCTGCCCAAGTGTTACAAACCACATGCTTGTATTAGTTAACCAAAACACGATAATGTAGGTTGCACCTGTAATTAATCCCCATTTTATCGCTCTCTGCGTGGGCTTGCCGGGGCTTAATTTCGATGCTAACATGAATAGGACAATGGGAAGGGCGATGGATTCTACAAGGGCGGGAAATGCATTCAAAGCAAAGTTGCTTAGCAACGTAATCATCGGGGTATTTCCCAAGCCGGTTATCGTTAGATTAACTTCGACTATTGCACCTGTAAGAAGCGACAGCCAATAAATTCCCTCAAAAACCAAAATCCACCTTAAAATCTTGAACGCCTTTTCGTTCGACGGAACTCCTTTGGAAAAATAGAAGATAACAGCGGCGACAGCGATGATGCCGGCGGCGAACCGGAAAATTAACCCAATAAATCCTGAAATATCTTCAATGAATATATCAAAGCGAAAAGAACCTGAAAAACGGTTCCATTCTCCAATCCATTGAAGGGTAAATAACGCGTGCAGAGTGAATAGGAAATATGAGATGACAACAATGAGTAAGCCTACTTTTAGCGGAGAATATTGTTTCTGTGTTGTCACTAAAATCAACCGTGCATTCGGATTGAAATAACTTGCTTAGTTAGGTATATTATACTTGCGGTTGTTGATGATACAGGTAATTCTCTTGAGCATTTTGCCTAGTTAAAGTTTTAAATATAAACTTTTTATTAATAATTAAAAAGGCAAAAGATGTGACCTTGATTGGAACTAAAAAATAAGCGGATAACTCATTTTCTTTTCACCGTTCAAGGTGTAGGCGCCGTCTTTGTAGGCATTTTCTTAGCAGCTTACCTGGGAGGTCTACCCACAACCACTGTTCTGGATGACGAGCCAGCCTTCAGGATTCCACTCATAATTTTCGGTGCAGCGCTTTTGATGCTTATATTGGCAACCGTTGTTCTGGCGGTTAAGAGAAAGTAAGCGAACGATTATAACATCCGCTTCTTGCCATTCTCAAACAAATACACTTTGCCCATAAATGAGCAAGCGTCATTATCGTAAACAATCGCTGAATCCTGAGGTACAGCGTAAATTTTCTCCTGTCTTGACAGCCGCTTCAACGAAGTGTCATTTTCAGGTTTATAGTGGACTTTAAGAGTGAGGTCTGCCAGGTCAAGGCCACCGATAATTTTGACTTTTGAATTGCTGCGACAGGTGATTATGCATTTTCGGCAAAGCGTCAACGCTCCCGCACTTCTTCCCACAATGACGCCGCCATATTCATGCAGTAAACGGTCAACACCCATATTTTTCAGGCGTTCAACTAGAACGCTTGCAAGTCCTCCAGTTAAATAAACTAAGTTAGAATCAGCCATTTTTTGGGCAATCGTTTCGTTCGAATCAGAGTATTCTATAAAGTTGATTGTGCTGGCGCCAAGACTTATAAAATAATCAGCCAACGTCTTCCTTTTCTTATAACCTTTGTCGAATGATGCTCTTGCCCAGGGAAATACAAGAACAACAAGATGTTCTCCTGCATCTTGGAAGGCTTTCTCGTTTACTTCCCTTGCACTTCTGTTAAAGACGTTTTCTCCGCCTAAGAGATAAAGCTGGGGCATACAAGCACAAATTGAAAACGCGCCTTAAAAGGGCATACTACTTTACGTTTGCTTTACACTCAAAGGTAACGACCATCGCTTTAGCATTTCCCGTCTTCTTTTTTTTAACTGTGTCCGTAAGCGCTTTTACTAGAGTCTTACTCTATAGCTTTTTAGACTAAATTTACTGGCATAAAAGTAGACCCTCTCCTCCTATGAACAAGGCTTATTAGGCATAAACGAGGAGTAAGCCACCGATGAAGATGACTCTTGAAGGATTTGTTGAGTATAAGCGAAGAGAATTCTGCAAAGACGTAAAATGCCCTATACAGATGGAGCTAAACACGCTGACAGAGGCTTCCCCAGCTTACGCGCAGACAAGGCAAAAGTGCAGCAGCGGATGCCTATATACCACATGGCAGTTTCACCACTGGCTCATAGAAAAAGGATATATTATCTCAGTTAGCTCGAAACTAAAAAATAATGAAACAACAGTTTTAGCAAACATTGACACGCAACTAGTCGAGTGGATTGACAGGCAAGTACAAAAAGGGAATTTTACCGGCAGAAGTCAATTGATTGAAAATGCTATAGCTCAATACAGAAAACAGCAAGAATAAGTCAGTACACTTCAAAGAGAAATATGATTTTGTCACTATTCAAATCTGGACTGGAGCTCACTCAATATAGAATCCTTATCCAAAAAACTCTAGGCAAATCAATGAGCAAATAAATGTTAATAAAATAAGCTCGCGGCAAAACAACAAATATATTAACTTATCACTTAAAATTTGTTTGCGGTGAAATCATGAAAACACTGATCATCTGTTTTTCTTATCATCACAAGAATACTGCGAAAATAGCTTTGGTTTTCGCAAGCGCTCTTAACGCAGAAATTAAAACGCCGTCAGAAGTTAACCCGAATGGTCTTTCCGAGTATGACCTTATCGGTTTCGGTTCAGGAATCTACTTTGGAAAACACCATAAATCTCTGCTTGACCTTGTCGACAAGCTGCCTCAAGTAACCGACAAGAAAGCATTCATATTCTCCACAAGCGGTCAAACAGGACACGCATCTAGATTTCACAAGCAGCTTAGAGAAAAACTTCAAGCCAAAGGCTTCAATATTGTAGGGGAGTTTAACTGTGCAGGATTTGACACCAATGGCCTTATGAAAATAGTGGGAGGCGTAAGCAAAGGACACCCCGACAAAGACGACATTAAGCAAGCGGAAACCTTCGCTCAAAGCCTAAATCAACCAGTAACGGTTGTTAAAAGCTAAAAAATATGTTTATGCATTTTCAATAGCCTTTAGAAGCGTAAGCACTCCGCATCTTCTGCTCTTTTCTCAAGGTAAGTCTCCGTTGGGAACCTTCGAGTTTTCAGCGCGAACAGAATATACGCTTTAAGTTTTCTTTTCTTGTATTTTGCAGTTTTGCTTTAGAAACGCCATTGAGTTAGCTGGCAAATCGCGCTCAACCATTAAGTTTGGTCCTACCCAACTGTTCACGCCTACCTTGATTCCTGGCATAAATAGTGATTTAATTCCTGTTTTCACGTTGTCACCAAGAACTACGCCGAGTTTTCGTCTGCCAGTGTTAATCAACTGGTCTTTAACCATCATTTTGATTGCGCCTGCGTCTAAACGGTAATTAGCCGTGATAGTGCCAGCGCCTAAGTTGCAGCGTTCGCCGAGGATGCTGTCGCCAACGTAGGATAAGTGTCCAATATGTGTGTGGTCCATGATGATGCTGTTTTTTATTTCGCAAGCGTTGCCTACCCGCACGCTTCTGCCTAAACTTGTGCCCGACCGAATGAAGCAGTTCGGTCCTACATCGCAGTCTTCATCTATAAAGACTGGTCCTTCAATGTAAGCGCCCGAGCGGATGCGGGCTGATTCTGCAACAAAAACTGGACCGATGAGGTGGGCTCCTTGCTCTATTTTCCCTAAAACTTGGAGCTCCATGCGTTTTAAAGCCCAGTTGTTAGCATCCAGCAAATCCCAAGGTCTGCCCGCGTCAAACCAGTCATCCTTCGAAATTTCGGCAGCCGAAACCGTTTTGCCTTCTTCAGCCAGCAAGGTTACGGCGTCAGTGAGTTCCCATTCGCCGCGGACAGAAGCTTTTGTCAGTTTTATCTTATCAAAAACCTCTTTGGAAAAAACGTATACGCCAGCGTTAGCCAGGTTTGACGGCGCCATCCCAGCAGCAGGCTTCTCGATGATGCGTTTAACCTTTTTTTCTGCGTCTAACTCGATTATTCCGTAGCTTTCAGGTTTATCAACCTGTACGACACCCATGACCGCAGCGGTTTTCCCGCGCTCATATGATTGTAAAACGTTCTTTACGGCATCTAAACCGAACAATAAGTCGCCGTAAACGAGAACAAAATCATCATCCACATACGGCTCAGCTGTAGCAGCGGCGTTTCCTGTGCCAAGCACTGCTTTTTGCTCAACATAACTGATGTGTAAGCCAAGTTTTTCGCCATCGCCGAAGTATTGGCGGATCGCGTCACTCATGTAATGTGTAACAATTATTGCTTCAGTTATTCCAGCGTTCTTTACCGCTTCCAAGCAGAACTGCAGAATCGGTTTTCCGCCAACCTTAATTAAATGCTTAGGACGCGTCGCCGTTATGGGCAAAAGCCTGACGCCTTCGCCAGCGGCAAGTAATACAGCTTTCATTTCATTCAGCCTCAACTTCTTTCTTTATTATTGCTGTTGCCTTTTCAGTTATATCATTTGCTACCGCTAACGATTCTCCTTCAACAGTTAAACGGATAAGCGGTTCCGTTCCAGAAGCCCGAACTAGCAACCAACCATGTTTTAACGCTAACCGGACACCATCAACCGTTGAAAAATCAGTGTAACTGGGAAACTCCGTTTTTAATTCAGAGCCAATTTTTGCCACTGCATCATATTTCTGCTCATTCTTGCAAGTGACGTTTTCTCTTCGTGTAATGTACTCTGGGACAGCAGAGATAAACTGGCTTAGGGTTTTGTTGTCTTCTTCCAAAGCTTTCAACATTAGCGCTGCAGAAAGTGGTCCATCAGGACAATAATGACTCTGCGGATGCACCCATGCGCCACACGGTTCGCCGCCGAAAACTGCACCCGACTGCTTAATGGCTTCTGAAACGTAAATGTCGCCGACTCTGGTTCGAATGACCCTGCCGCCTTGCGCTTGCGCCATAGTTTCAACACACATTGACGCTTCAACATTTGTTACCACTGTTCCACCGCCGCTTCGCTTAAGAGCGTAAGCAGCGTAAGCAGCCAATGAACGGTCAAAGTTCACAAAAGCGCCATTCTCATCTACGAAGGCTACTCGGTCGCCGTCGCCATCAAAAGCGATACCTATGTCAGCGCCAAGGGTTTTGACAATGTTTGCCAAATCTTCGAGTGTTTCAGCGGTCGGCTCAGATTTTCGTGCTGGAAAATACCCATCTGGTTGAGCGTTAATAGCAGTTACCTTGCAGCCAATGGCTTTGAGAAGTGCGGGGGCAATGTTGAAGGTGGCGCCGCATCCTGGGTCAACGACAACCCGCCAGGGCTTATGGAGAGGGGCAGCTTTCAACGCCATTTGCATATAGATTTGGCTTGCGTTAACAGGGATGGTTTTGCCTAGACTACGCCAATCTGACAGTGCAAAAGTCTCCTTCAACACATTGTTTTCTACAGCATCTTGGTCCTCGTCAGCGTATGATAGGCTGTCACTCCTGAACACCTTTATCCCGTTATATTGAGGCGGATTATGCGAAGCAGTAAGCATGAATCCCACGTCCGCCCCCAACGCTCTTGTGGCGTAAGCTAAAGTGGGCGTCGGAACAATGCCCGCCAAATAAACGTCTGTGCCGCTTGATAGCAAACCCGAAACTAAGGCGCCCTCAAGCATGTCTCCTGAAACTCGCGTGTCAAGGGCTACAACTGCTTTTTTGGCTTTTGCATACGCAGCCACCGCTAAACCAACCTTGCACGCTAACAGCGGTGTTAAATCAACATTTACTAAGCCTCTAACGCCTGAACTTCCAAACAGTTTAGCCATCGTGCGCACCCTTGATGCATTATCGTTATCTGCATGCTAGGGGATAGTTGCTTAAAATAATTAGCCTCAAGCCTCAAGCATTATCCCTGAGGAACATGGAAAGTTTATTCAAAGTCGGATGCTTGCCTTCTGGGTCGGAGAGGTAGCAGGCGGAAACCGCGTTTGCCAGCATTAAACGGCACTCGTCTGAAAGATCGTTTCTATCGCCTAAAATGTTTCCTGCTGTCCAAGCGTCACCTGCGCCGGTTGCCCGTAAAACCTTAATCTTAAACGTAGGAACCGCTGTCTCAGTTTTGCCTTTTAAAGTGGCGGAGAAAACCGTGGTGTGCAAGTCAATTCTCGCTGGCAAATGCTTTGCTAAGACGCGGGCTGCTTCCATTGCTAACTCAGCAAACCCAAAATGCTCCTTTTTACCATCCAGAGTCTTATCAAGCAATGAGGCGTAAATGATTGCTTCATTCTCGTTTAGGCTCAGAATGTCCACTTGATTGGATTTTAGGACCTTTTCCATCAATTCAGCAATTGCACCGCTGTTAGGCGTGGGGTCTGCGGTGTCATAGTAAGTTTTGCCTTTGCCTTTCGTTTTTGCTCTGCCGAAAACTGCTTGAGCCAGCGCTGTGCCGAATTTTAATGTACCAGCCCAGTTAAAGAGGCAAGTATAATCCGCACTCTCTATCAAGGCATAATCGCTCTCGTTAAGGTTCGCTGGACCAAAATCCGCAAGTGCCCCTAAGTCTCTTAGCATAACGTTTGTTTTCTCGTTTTTGTTCTTGAACTCCAAAGCGGTTGTTATTGAAGCCTTATCATGAACTTTTATATGCGAAGTATCCATCGGAATGTCTCTGAAGTGATACTTTACTCGTTGCAACCCGTATTCGCTTGTGCAAACAATCGGCGTGACCTCGGCGCCCAAGTTGGCTAGGGCTGACGCCACGTTAATGGCGTTTCCGCCTCGCAGGTCCGTCTGGGGGATGCCGTCGATGCTGCCGCCTTTGCGTTTAGCCACATTCGAAATTAATTCTGAGAACTCTGAGGGATTCCAGTTCAAGCTGATGAGTCTGTCAAGAAAAAAATCAGGTAAAACGGCGACTTTGCACTCTTTCGGCTTTTGCTTTAGAAAGCTCTGCAGTTCTTTTTTGCGCTCCGAATTGTACATCATCAGAATGCTCCTGTAGGGTGTATTTCCAAAAAGCTAAAATACCTTTTGATTGAAATGATGCAGGGGATTACGAAAGGCGAGTAGAGGAGTATGAAGTTTAAAACGGAAGTTTGTTTACTATCATTGGCGCTTGCACTGTTCGTGGTAGGTGCTTTCTTCTATTCTTACCAAACAGGCAGCTCAAATTTTAGTTTAAATTGGGCTTCTTATCCATACCAAGGATATGCCCTTGCATTTGTTAGTTTTGGCTTGGCTCTTACCGTGACTGCATCAGTCTCTTATTCAAGACGTGGCAAAAACATGTTCAACGAAACTTTTGATTTTTCATCTGAGGATAAATCTAACTAGCAACCAAACGATATCTCCACAAAATAAAGCTACAATTAAACCTAAAGTTATGAATATTAACATTGGTAAACCTGGAGTTGCCCACACATAAGCATCGATTTTTCCTGCCTGAACCACATTAGATAAGCGTTCAACAATTTTATCTCGCCCCTCATCACTTGGAATAACAACCAGTTTTCGCTTTAGGGTGTTCTCGCCTTCGTCTACATCTTCCATCGGAAAAACATGCCATTTCTCCTTTAACCTTGCTACCGTCACCTTGTAACCAGTTATCAGGATAACTGCTTTTTTCCACATCGATTCATGTGCAAGTGTTCCTGTAAACATTTTTTGGCCATTTTTTTTGTGCCAAACCAAATTGTGCAGTATCATGTATATGCCGCTTGCTGCTGCAAATAAAACGGCGTTGCTGAATATGGTTAATGGAAATATGACTTGGGCGATGGGAGACAAGCTTCCAGCTAAGATGGGTGTGAATAGGGTTACTGGAGCGAATGGCAGGGCAAGGGCGATGCACATGAGGGCTTTTGAGTCAGCGCCACCAAATGCACCCGAATAAAACAAAAGAAACGCTAACCCGACGGTAAAGCCTACGCTAACGCCGAAAAGGACTAGTTTTGAGGGATCATATAAGAGGAACTCTGCTAGGGAGAGCACGACTGCAATAGGCGCATAGATCGCCCAGACACGGTTGCTTACTTCGCGAGTTTTATAGTCGCTCCATGACGCATAAGTAAGCAAGACTACTGAAACTGCCACCTGTGCCGCAATGAGGATTGCTTGGAAGGTCAACCTAATCCCTTGTTGTGTTTCTTATGATTTCCTATCGCACTAATAAAATGTGCCATAATTGTTTGGGCGAAATTAAAGGGGGAAATGGTGCCTGTTGATTTAATGTTAATATTTTTCACCTTTCAATTTTATTAAAACTACTTAATCGTATTTATTGAATATGAATAGTAAATACTTACTGAAAATAAGTATCGATATAGCTAGTTGCCAGCGTTCACAGTTATCGTCGGAGGAAGGCAAAATGAAGTTTATTAAGGGCGCTTTCCAAATTGAGTCGGAGAAGGCAAGTGAATTTTAGTATTGGAAAGTGCGTTAAGGCGCTGAAGGGAGAACTCAAGAAAGAGATTTCAGATTACTATGCAGCGATTTTTTCCAGAAAGGCTGGTGCACCCATATGTATCACATTATGTATCTTAACAATCGTATCCTATGCTGTATCACACCTTTAAGAACACGATAGCAAGCAAAGCATAAACATAATCATGCCGCAGTTTAAACAACGTTTCAATAAGCTGTCGCTAAATTTTTGCTCAATGTATCAACATGATTTGGCAGTTTTGGATGTTTCTTCTAAGGAGAGTTCAAGCGAATATACAAATAGAGAAGGGAACAGGAAAGTTTTTGTTTTCATTTAGCTCAGCACTACTACGTCTGAAGGTTTTCTTCTCCGGATGAAGACTCCACTGATTACAGCACCCAGAACGATTATGCCGCCTATCACTGGAAGATATTGACCCATTGCTGCCAGTGATAGTGTTTTGCTTGGGGTCGGCGCAAGTGTTACCGCTGGTGTAGGTGTTGCAGTAAGTGTGGGAGTAGGTGTCGATGTTGGTGCAGGAGTTGGTGTGGGTGTAGCGGTTGAAGAATTAGTCGGTACTGGAGTCGGAGTTAGCGTTGGGGATGGAGTAGAAGTTGGGGATGGCGTAGGAGTTGGTGTTGGGGATGGCGTAGGAGTTGGCGCTAAACTGCTGATGTTTATTGTAACATTTCCAGCATCAAAGGCCATAAGACTTTCTATGTATGATATTGAAAATCCAGCAGGAAGTAATTGCTGTGTATCTATGCTTGCAATTAATACATTAGTGCTGTTACCGTACCATTTTAGCGTTGATCCATCCCAGACCAAAGTAGGCGCAAACGTGGACGTATTAAAAGTAACAGTGGAAGTGCTAAGTGGAGTGCTAACTTGAAGTTGTTGAGTATAATATCCATCTGAACCATAATTATCAAACGTCGTCCATTGCATCTGGGTATCTAATGATGAATCATTTGACAACGTAATCTGGCAATAGTCGTTTTGGCCACCGGTATCAGCCGTGGAATTTGATGTGCTATAAACCTGAGAAGTATCAACGGTTAAGGTAAAATTGTTGTAGCTGTTCACCAAGTCTTGCTGGACATACCCTCCTCCCCCAGTGCAATCGACAAATACACCTTCGTTTAGTGCTTGCGCAGTGCTTAACATCATTGCAAACGGCGTTGCCACTAGAATTAATGCTACTATCAATGCTATTAATTGTTTTTTCATTTTTGTTTCCTCATTTTATCCATTAATTGTTTTTTCATTTTTGTTTCCTCATTTTATCCTATTATAATAGCTAGAGAACTTGCTGAGAATAGCGAGAAAAACGCGCACGCTAAGGGACTCCTTTTATTGCATCCGCAATCATATTCCAGTTAGTTGCGGTGAAGGTATATGTCGGCGTGTACGTCCCAATTGTGGATACTGTCTGGTATTCGTCTGATGTTTCTCGGTATCCGGAATATGCTCCAGTGGTAATTAGTGTAAAACCGTTTCCCGTAGTTAGAGCATTATTGCCTTGCGCATCTAACGTGCCTATGATTAAGTCATTGGCGTGGGTCGTGGTGATAGAGGCACTGGCTGTGCCAGAGTCACCGCTGCTAGTTTGAGCTGAACCATCGAAGGGTGAAGCCGTGTTAGCACCATACACTGCAAATGCCGCTATCGCCCAGTGACAAGAACCACCATTATTCAAAGCAATATTGATTGTTATTGATCCACTTGAAGGCAAGATCGCCCACCATGTCGCTAAGGTATCGACCCCGTTTGTTGTGCTTGCTCTGCTAGTCCAGGTTAAGCTAGGACTTGACGTTATACTGCCAAATGACCAGGTGCTGCTTATAGTTGCTGAGACATAAAGTAAATCGTTCGATTGGGATGTCGTTAAAGTCACCTGCAATGTGCCACTATCGCCGTCGTTTGAGTTTGAAGCAACCACTACTGGAGCATCAGTGACAGTGAAAGTCGCAGTAGCAGAGTTGGAAGACGCATCAGTCGCTGTAACCGTTTGAGCACCCAAAGCAACGGATGGGACAGTGAAAGTCACTCCTGATGGAATCGAGCCTGAACTACTCGTCGTCACCGTACTCGGAGAAGTAGTCACAGCAGTGCCAGCAAACTTTATCGTAACCGTCGAAGAAGCAGCAAAACCACCGCCAGTAACCGTAACCGTTGAGTAAACGCCGCCCGAAGTCGGATTCAAATTAATAGCAGGAGTCACCGTGAACGAAGCAGTCGGTGAATTAGTGCCATCACTTACCTGAACCGTTTTACTGCCCGACGTAGATGCAGGAACCGTAAACGTCGCCGTCAAACCGCCTGTAGAAGACGTAGTTGAAGGGCTCAACGTCACCGCTGCACCACCAAAAGTAGCCGTCACCGAATGCGAACCAAGCATACCCGTAGCAGTAACCGTAACAGTTGAGCCTACAGCACCACTCGTTGGACTCAAACTAATAGCAGAAGTCACCGTAAACGTGGCAGAAGCAGTATTGCCGCTGGCATCAGTAGCAGAAACCGTTTGAGAACCAGCAGCTGAGGTCGGAACCGAAAACGTCACACCCGAAGGAATCGAGCCTGAACTACTCGTGGTCACTGTACTCGGAGAAGTAGTCATAGCAATACCAGCAAACTTTATCGTAATCGTCGAAGAAGCAGCAAAACCACTACCCGAAACAGTAACTGTAGAACCAACATTACCGCTGGCAGGAGACAAAGAAATAGACGGGATCACCGTAAACGTGGCAGAAGCAGTATTGCCGCTGGCATCAGTAGCAGAAACCGTTTGAGAACCAGCAGCTGAGGTCGGAACCGAAAACGTCACACCCGAAGGAATCGAGCCTGAACTACTCGTGGTCACTGTACTCGGAGAAGTAGTCATAGCAGTGCCAGCAAACTTTATCGTAATCGTCGAAGAAGCAGCAAAACCACCACCAGTAACTGTAACCGTTGAGCCAACAGCGCCTGAAGTCGGACTCAAACTAATAGCCGACGTAACAGTAAACGAAGCCGTGGGAGAATTAGTGCCATCACTCACCTGGACCGTTTTACTGCCAGATGTAGA
>Ga0326728_10007190_pt1 | contig 29023 bp, 20 predicted proteins | sample MB3enrmetagenome_FD_207602 | JGI IMG/M metagenome (GOLD analysis project Ga0326728, IMG submission 207602) | Lab enriched peat soil microbial communities from McLean, Ithaca, NY, United States - MB31MN | ecosystem: Environmental > Terrestrial > Soil > Wetlands > Peat | place: USA: New York... | reverse complement strand
CCTTCCTCCTCCAGCGCCTTGAGGATGCCGAGGGCGGTGCTCTTGACTATGGAGAGCCTGCGGGATATCTCGCTCACGCCGAGGAGCTCGTTCGTCCCCGTGATCAGCCGCAGTATCTCGATACCTTTTTTCAGGACGGGTGCGTTGTACATGGCTACACGTTTTCTATACAAATCTTTTTACCACCATATAGAAGCGCATGTCAAGAAAAAAGTCTTGTTAATAAATCATTTTTTTCGATCCACCCCCCATCGCCCTCGTCCTACATACTGATCGCTATAGAAAACGCGACCGGGGCGGCCCCTGCGACGGAGGCCGGACCCCGGCAATAAAAACGCTTGTTATTTGGCGATCAGTTTCTTGCCGACCTCCCAGGCCTTTCCCACCTCCGCCCCGAGGCCGAGATACCTGTGGTCGGCCATGGAGAGGATGAAGGGCTGCATCTTAGCAAGGTCGGGCGCGCCGCCCGTGAGGAATCGGTCGTCGCTGTACGCGGCTACGATCTCGCCGACGTACATGTCCTCGGCCGGCATCTCGATCGTCTTCACGAGCTTGCACTCAAGGCTGTACGGGCAGCCCTCGATCATCGGCGCGCTCCCGAGCTTTCCGTAGAACACCTTGAAGACGCCCGACTTGTCGTATTTCTTCCCCGAAACCATGCCGCAGTAGTCCGTCGCCTCGACCATCGACACGGACGGGATATTGACGCTGAACGTGCCGTTCTCTATGATGCCGGGGTTCGAGTAGTGCGTCTTGCCAAGGGAGATCATGATGTAAGGCGGTTTCGGATTGACCATGCTGAACCAGGCGACCGTAAGGAACGTCGGCTTGCCGGCCACTTTCGTTCCGACCAGAGAGCAGGGCATGGGATAACAGATGCTTTCCGTCGAGACCTCGATCCTTGCCATTGATAACCTCCTGCGGTTTTTTTCTATTGTACCATTTTTGATCGCAGGCGCGCGCCGGTAAAGTGAGGACTCAGACCGGCCGGGGGCGAGAGGCAAGGTCGTTTCCGCTTTCCATAAATTTCTTAACTTATACGTCTTAACATAGTAGAATGAATCCGTGCTGCAAGACGGGACAATAAGACGCCTCAAGAAGAGGGGCGCCGCCGGGGCGGGAAGTCTCCCGGTCGCTGCGGTCGGTTGCCTCGCGTTTTTTTTCTGCGTGCTCCTTCCGGCTGCCCCTGCATCGCCTGCCGGGGATGCGGTCCAGCCGCACGATGGGGCATCCGCCTCAAGACCGTCGGCCCACGACCCCGCCGGAGGAGAGGAGGCGACTGCCGTGCTGTACCGCCCCGTGCTGAAAAGAACATCGGACCTCGGCCCCGGGACGCGCAACATCCGGGTCCTCGTCCATTACGGCCGCACCGAGTTCTTCGTCGCCAACGGCAGGCCCTTCGGCTTCGAGTGCGAGGCTTTCACGGCGTACGAAAAGTTCCTCAACAAGTCCAGGCGCAGAAAAAAGCCGAAGATAGGGATAACCTTCATACCGGTCCGCTTCGAGGAGCTGATCCCCTTTCTGCTCGAAGGCAAAGGCGACGTCGCGGCCGGCTTCATCACTACGACGGCCGAGAGGCGGCGGAAGGTGGCATTCACCGAGCCGTACATAGACAACGTCTCCGAGGTGCTGGTGGCCAATGCGGCGGTGGAAGCGCCGAAAAGCCTTAACGAGCTTTCCGGTCGGAAGGTCCACGTCCTGCGGGGGAGCAGCTTCGCACAGCACCTGCGCGATCTGAACGGCAGGCTGGAGGCGGCGGGCTTAAAGCCCGTCGAGGTAGTGGAGATGCCTGCGAGCGCCAACGCCGACGACATACTGGAGATGGTCAACGCGGGCATCCTGGAGCTCACGTTCGTCGATGACTTCATTGCCCGTCTGTGGGAGCAGGTCCTCCCGCAGATCAAGGTGGTCAGGGAAGTGACGCTCAGCGAAGGGGGCGATATCGCCTGGGCCGTCCGGCCGGCGAACGTGGAGCTGCTGAAGAGCCTAAACGCATTCATCGACTACGCGGCCAAGAACCTGCGGCGAACGACCGCAGAGGTCATGAGGCGCTATTTCAAGGACACGAAGTTCATCGAGAACCCGCTGACGAACGAGCTTACCGGAAGGGCCAGGCAGCTTGGCCCCATTTTCAAGGAGGCCGGCGAAAAGAGGAAGCTCGATTGGCTCATGATGATGGCCCAGGGGTACCAGGAGTCACAGCTTGACCAGAGGCGCAGGAGCAAAAAGGGCGCCATAGGGATCATGCAGCTCCTTCCCACTACCGGAAGGAGCATGGGCTACAGGGACATCACGAACGCCCGCAACAACATCGCGGCGGGCGTGGCCTACATCGACTGGATAAGGACCAATTATTTCAATACCGACGACATCCCCCAGGACGCGAGGGTCGATTTCAGCCTTGCCGCATACAACGCCGGGCCTATGCGCATCCAGGCGATGCGGCAGGAGGCCAAGAGGCGGGGCCTCAACCCCAGCCTGTGGTTCGACCACGTGGAGCACGTGGTCCTGGACAAGATCGGCGAGGAGACGGTCCGGTACGTGGCAAACGTGAACAGGTATTACATCGCCTACCGCATGTCCCACGAGATCGACAAAGAAAGGTATTCCATAGGCCCGCCGGCCGAAGTCCCCGCTCCCGGCGCGTCCGCCTGCCCTACCCGATAAACGGGCTTTTCGCCGCTGCCTATCCCAGGCCGGCCTCCAGCCGGAAGACGATGGGGACGGTCAATTCCGCCTTTGCCGGCGGCTTCGGGAACGGCTGTATCTGCCGGATGGTCCTCACCACCGCCTGGTCGAGGATGTCATGGCCTGAGCTCTTGACGATCCTGATGTCCCGGGCAAGGCCGTTCTCAAGCACCACAAAGGAAACGGTGACCGCCCCGTTCCAGCCAAGCCTCCTTGCCGCCGGGGGGTATTGAAGGTGCTTCATGATGAGGTCGCGGATGTAGACGAAGTGCTCCCGCATGTAGGCCGTCTGCCCGGACCCGGCCCCGCCTCCCCCGATGCCCGGGCCTGTACCCTGGCCGGACCCCGCGCCCCGGCCCGGCCCTCCGCCTGATCCGGCGCCTTCGCCGCCGCCCGCCCCATCTGAACCCCCGAAACCGGCCATGGGGCCCGACGCAAGGGCCGTCGATCCTGTTGCGGGTGGTGCATCCCGCACAGGCGCAGGCGCCTCGTGCGCGGCCTCTTTGGGCGCAGGCGGCACGAGTACGGGCATGGGGACGGACCGTGTGGAGACAAGCCTCTCCGCCTTCTTTTGGGGGGCCGCCAGCTGCGCAGACTGTCGGGGAGCTACCGGAGCGGCCACGGCCCTGCCGGGTGCGCCTGCCCTGCCGGGTGCGCCCCCCGACGGAAGATCATCGACAAGGGATACACGTAATATCCTTTCCGGCATCCCCGGCTGGCGGCCGGCAGACAGGACCATACCGCCGATAACCAACACGTGGACGATAAGCGAAAGGGCAAGGGCCTTCGCCATCGGCCCCTGCGTAAGGCCCGCCTGCGGACCCCTTTTCCCCCTCAGACGGTCCATGGGGCGCGCCCCTGTCAGTCTCGTCCATGCCGAGACGATGCGGGATAGAGCATCACTCACACAAAAGGTTTTACAGGCTTCCCTATTCATTTCCCATCTGCGCGGTCTTCGCCTCCAGCACCATACCCGTCAGGCTGTCCGACCTGAGGTCGGCCGGGCGGAAGTAGCGCGCGCCCAGACGCTGCGCGAGCCCAACGGCCAGGTCCATCCTCGTAAGGCTCTTCTTGTCCTCTACGTCTACGACCATATAGTCGGTCCCCTTGAGGCCCGAAAGGAGCGCAGCAATCCTGCCTATCTCGCCCTCCACCGGCCCCTCCGTGAGGCCCTGATTCGCCCTGCCGTCCGTCACCATCACCACCAGGCAGCGCACGAGCGGCCTTTGCAGCCGGCTGCGCCGCATGAGCCTGTACGCCTCAAGCAGCCCGGCGGAAAGGGGCGTCCTTCCGCCCACGGGCAGCTCTCGCAGGCGCCTCGCCGCCCGCTCCAGGCTCGACGTAGGGGGCAGCACCACCTCCGCCCTGTCACGCCGAAAGACGATGAGGGCGACCTTGTCCCGCTTCCTGTAGCAGTCAAGGAGGAGCGACTGGACCGCGCCCTTCGTCTCGATCATCCTCCTTTGCGCGCCCATAGAGCCCGATCCGTCCACGACGAAGACAACGAGGTGGCCCATCTTCTTTTCCCGCTCCTTGAACCGCAGGTCCTCCGGGCCGATGACGACTACATCTTTTCTGCCGCGCGCCTTCTGGAAAGGGGCCGCAGCGCGGAGCGTCGCGTCCACCGCCACGTCGAAGTTGTCGAAAAAGCCGCTTTTTACGTACCGGCCGCTCTTCCCGGAAGAGGCCGTCTTGCTCCTCCTGCCGCTGTCGGTGCGCTTCATTCTGTCCTTTGAGAAGGCAATCCTCTTTACGCCAAATGTTTCACCCGTCTCGAAGACCTCTTCCCTGGGGCGCGACCCGGCCTGCTCCGCCCCGTCCGCAGAGGCATCGGCCCCCTGCCGTTCCGCCTCCTGCTCGCGCCCCTCGGCTGTCGGGCCCTGTGTTTCCTGCCCACGGCGGTCGTCGTCACGCTCGTCCTGTTCGCGGTCTTCCTTATGGTCCTGCGGCGGCTGCTCTTCGACCTCCTCCTGCGGCCCCGCCCTGTGGGAGAGCACGAGGGGGGCGACGGCGTCCACGTGCCTTTCCGCGACCGCCGCTTCCCCGCAATACGCTGCGTATGCGCGAGCTGCATAAAAAAGGAAGACCTCCCCGCGGTGTCCCTCTGCGCCCGCCTCTGCGCACCGGCCGATAATATATTCTTCCATCGCAGGAGCAAGGGAAACCGTGCCGACCCGCGAGGCCGCGCGCGCAACCGCCAGGCGCAACGCCTTCAGGGCCGCCTCGTCCGCGTCGCGCCCGCCTTTCGCCGCCGCCCTGATGACCCCGACGCGCGCAGGGCCTTCGTCAAGCGCGGCGAACCCGACGCACATGCCGAAGCGGTCCAGGTAATGAGGCGAAAGGTTGCCTTCTTCCGGGTTCATCGCCGCGATAAGGATGAAGCGCGCAGTCCTGCGCGCAGAGATGCCTTCCCTCTCGACGACATGCTCCCCTGCGTCGCACGCCCCGGCGATCAGGGCGGTGACGGAGGGCGGCAGCAGATTGATGTCGTCGATGAAGAGCGTCCCGCCGTCGGCCCTGCTCAAGACCCCCGGCTGGAAGACCCTGCGGCCTTCGCTGAAGGCGCGCTCGATATCGACCCCGCCGAGGAGGGCGTCCTCCGTTATATTGAGGGGCGCCTCGACGAAAGGCGCGCCCGCCGGCAGGATATCTCTGAAAAGCCTTGCCAGCGTGGACTTCCCCATGCCCTTGCCGCCCCAGAAGAGCGCGCCGCCGCAGCGGGCGTCTATAGCGTTCAGGATCAGGGCCAGCTTGGCGTCGTCGTGACCTACAAAACCGCAGAAGTTCATGCTATGCGCAACCCCGAGAGGGCCTGCTCGATCTTTTCCCTCTCCGCGCCTATCTCCTCGAAGGGGAGGCGTCTCGCGCGGTGGGCCAGGGAGAGCATGGCCGCCTCCCTGATCTCGTCGGCCCCGACTATGTCCTTGCCCTTGAACGCGGCCAGGGCGCGGGCCGCTTTCAGGGTCACGATGTCCGCCCTGTGACCGTCCAGGGAAAGCTGCGTTGTCATGGAGACGATCTGCTCAAGGACGGAATCGGCCGCCTCAACCGCAGCAACCCTCTGCCGCGCTGCCGTGATGTCCCCGGCGAGGCGGTCCTGCTCTCCCTGCCGGTCTGCCATGAAGCCTTCCGGGTTTGCGTCGAAGGCCGCCCTGCGCCGCAGTATCTCCACCCTTGACGCCTTCTCGCGCACGGAAAAGACGCGGACGCAGAGGCCGAAGCGGTCCAAAAGCTGCGGCCGAAGCTCTCCTTCCTCCGGATTCATCGTCCCTACCAGTATGAAGCGCGCCGGATGGGTGAAGGAGATGCCCTCCCGCTCTACCGTATTGACCCCCATGGCCGCCGAGTCGAGGAGCAGGTCTACTATGTGGTCCTCCAGCAGGTTGACCTCATCCACGTACAGGAAGTTCCCGTTGGCCGTTGCCAGCAGCCCCGGCTCGAAGCGCTTCTCCCCTTTTTTCAGGGCGTGCTCGATATCCAGGGCGCCCACCAGGCGGTCCTCCGTGACGCCCAGGGGAAGCTCGACGACCTTCATCTTCTGCCTCGCGGTCTCTACAGGCTCGCCCCTTTCAGACTTCTCCATGCACGAGGTGCAGAGGAAGCCGCCGGGCGCGCAGTTGAAGGGGCAGCCCTTAACAACCTCGATCTCGGGCAAAAGCTCCGCCAGGGCGCGCACCGCCGTGCTCTTGGCCGTGCCCTTCTCGCCCATGATAAGCAGGCCCCCGACGCCCGGATCGATCACGTTGAGCACCAGGGCCGTCTTCATCTCGTCCTGGCCGACTATTGCGGTAAAGGGAAATATCATCCGAGTATCTCCGCAATTACTGGGGCTAGCGTCGCCCCCTCCAGCGGCAAAGCCGCTGGAGCCTCCCCTTCATCAAAAGGAAAATACATAAACCTCATCCGAGCACCTCCTCCATCTTCTTCTTCCATCCTTCTACGTCCTCTTTCGTCATGACGTCTATGGCGCCGCCCTGGAACTCGCCCTCCATGCCGTCCATCTTGTCTTCGATCCAGCCCTCGATTTCGAGGTAGAGCCTCTTGAGGGCGTCTTTCACGTCGGGCGCAGGATCCCAAAGGCCGCGCTCCATCGCCTCGATGAGACGCCTGCCCATCTCCTCCATCGCCCAGGGGTTATGCTCCCGGAAGAACTGCCTGTTCTCCTCGTCCATAAGGAACGTGCGGGCCACGTCGTCGAAGATCGAGGCGTCAACGCTCTTTGCAGTCGCCTGCCACCCGTAGAGGCGGCCGACGCGCTTGCTGATCTCCGCCGCGCCTTTGTAGCCGTGCTCCTTCATACCCGCGATCCATCTGGGGTTGAGGATCTTCGCGCGGGCAACACGGCGCACCTCTTCGGCCAGAGTGCGGACGGACACCTTGCCCTGGTCCCGCGTGTCGCCGTAATAGCTCCTGATCTCCGTCCCCGACACGACCTGCGCAGCGTTTATCATGCCCCCGTGCGCCCCGAAGTAACAGCAGCAGCCCGTGAGGTCGTACTCGTCCGTGACGGTCTTGTTGAAGGTGCAGCAGACGCTCGACAGGCTCTCTTTCAGGCGCTTGTGGGCCGCGTCACCGAAGACCCCCTTGCCGTAAGCATAGCCGTTCCAGTAGAGGAAGACGTCGGCCAGGTCTTTCTGCGTCTTCCAGGCGGATGCGTATACGGCAAGCTGCGTGCCCGCCTGATAAGTACCGGGCATGCTGGCGAACATCCGGTACGTCGCCTGGCGGAAGGCGTCCGCGTCGTCCTCCGGCCTGCCGTCGAGCCGCTCGAGGGTGTGCTTCCTCACGAAGTTCCGCTCCGGGTCTTCGGGCAGGGCGGCCACTGCCTGGACTGCCTCGTCGAGGAGCTCGACGGCGCCCGAGAAATTGTCCCGCGTGATGCCCGAGATGCGCACCGTAAGGTCGATCCTGGGCCGCACAAGCTCTTCCGGCGGCATCACTTTGAAGCCCTTCACCCTGCCGTTGTCCTGCCAGACGGGCTTCACGCCCAGGAGGTACATCATCTGGGCCATGCCCTCCCCGTCGGACCACATGATGTCCGTGCACTGCCAGTAAAAAGCGATGTTCTCCGGGTAGTCCCCCTCGTCGATGAGGTAGCGGTCGAGGGTCTTGTCCGCCAGGAGCTTGCCCATCTCCCAGGCGGCCCTTGTCGGTATGGTCTGGGCGTCGAGGGCGTAGAAATTCCTGCCCGTCGGGAGTATGTCCGGCCTGCCGCGCGTGATGAGGCCCGAAGGCCCCGGCGCTATGTAGGCCCCATTGAACCCCGAAAGAAGCGCCCCCATCTCGTCGGAGGCCGATATGGAGCGGTCCAGGCGCGCGAGATCGTCTTCTACCTTAGCCAGGGCGTCCCTCTCTTCGGGCAGGAGCGTGTATCCGGCGCTCAGGCCGTCGATGGGAGAGATGCCCTGTTCCACCCATCCCTTGCACAGCTCGCGGGCCGCGGCCTCGACCGCTTCTTCGATGTCGCCGTTGCGACCGCCCAGGGCCCTGCCTATAACATTGGAAACGATCCCGCGAAGCGACTCCGGGCCGGTCTCGTAGCGCATGATCGCGTATATAAGCTCCGCCCGGTCGGCCCCTTGCGGTATCCCGCCGAATATGTGCATCCCCTTCGGAATGTAAGTCTCTTTCAGGAGAGAGAGCTTGTCATGGATCTCCGTTATCGCCTCGTCCATCATCTCGTGGGAGAGGCGGTCCGGGGGCAGGAGGTCGAGGCTCTTCACCTTGTCTATAATCATGTGGCTGATCGTATGGGCCTTTCCCGGCTCGGTGCGCCGGTAGCGGTCGTACTCGGCGAGGAGCCTTTCCAATTCGTCCAGGTCGCCGTAAAGCTCGCCCCGGACCATGACGGTTTGCATGTGGTCGACGAGGACGGCGTTGCTCCGCCTCTTGGCGATGACGCCTTCCGGCGGGTTGTCCACGTTGTAGATGTAAAGGTTCGGCATGTTGTCGATTGCCGCGTCGGGGAGGCAACCGGAAGAGAGGCCCGTTGCCTTGCCCGGCAGAAACTCCAGGTTGCCGTGGGTGCCCACGTGGACGATTGCGTCTGCGCCGAACTCCCTGGAGAGCCACTTGTAGGTCGCCAGGTACTGGTGGGGGGGAGGCACGGACGGGTCGTGGAGGATCTTGCAGACCTGGCCGTCGCAGCGCGCCCCGGCGCAGCCCCGCTTCGGCTGGACGCAGACAACGGCGTTCCCGAAGCGGACGCCCGTCACGACGATCTTCCCGTCATGGACCATCGCCGCAGGGACGCCGTCTTTCTCTTCTCCCGGCGGGTTGCCCCAGGCCTCCGATATCCGGGCGCGCGTTCCATCCGGCAGTTCCCCGAACCACTCCATGTAGCGGTCATTCTCCACGAGGGCGAGGTGGCCGCCCCTGGCTACGATCTCCTGGACAGTCGTCCACCGGAATTCGGAGATCGCCTTTTTGTCCATGATCTCGTCGATAAGCGCCTTGCCGCTCTCCGGCGGCATCACTGCGTAGCCCTCGGCGGCCATACGTTTCATAATGTCGGCGACGCTTTCCAGCGTATCCAGGTGGGCGCCGCCGCCCACCGTAGCCTCGACGCTCGCGCACGGGTTATTGTTCAGAACGAAGGCGATTTTTTTCTCTGAGTTGGGTTTCTTGCGCAAAGCCACCCACTTTGCGACCCTGGCCGCCAGCCGCTCGATCCTGTCTTCAAGGGCTTCGTAGGACTCTTCTTCCGGCGTCGAAATCCCCCTCGATGCGCCGACGACAATAGGCTCTATGACGCCCTCGAACTCCGGCATGGCTATGCTCCACGCCGTCTGGCTCCCCAGGCCGTCGGCGTCGGCAAGCCACTGCGTGCGGTCCTTGTAATAGGAGATAACAGGGGCGAAGACGGGCACGCCCAGCCTTTTCAGGACGTCCACGCCCGACGGCGCGTCCGATTCCCTGACGCCGCCCCGCTCGCTTCCGAGGAAAAATGGCGAGAGCTTGATGACGCCATCGACCAGGGGCGCCTGCCCGTCCATCAGGAAATGCTCCACTACCTCGGCGCCGCCCATGTTGCCCAGGTTGGCGTCTTTGAGGGAATAGTAGAAGACCGGAATTACGCCGAGCCCGCGGCGTTCCAGGGCGCGGATGATGGCCCTTTCCACCTCCAGGTTGGCGCAGGCCCAGTCGGAGCGGGAGAAGAGCAAGCCCACGAAGGAGTCCGGCTCGAAGGGCAGGTGCGCACGGTAGGCAGCGAGGAAATCGGCCGTTTCCGTGAAGACGCCGGGGACCTCCGGATGATGGATGCCCTGCCAGGGCAGCGGCTCGGGCGACTCGAAGGCCGCGTCGCTCCCGAAAAGCTGGCTCATTAGATAGGCCAGCATGTTCCGCATGTTCGCGCCGCCCCCGAAGAGGATGTACCGGTAGACCGTGGCCGTGATCTCCGGGTTGACGTTCGACAAGGCGGAGAACGACGGCTCCGGCCCGACTACGACAACGGGGATGCAGTCCTTCACGTCGAGCACCGTTTGCTCCAATTCGTCCCAGAAATCGTCGCTCGTCCTGTACAGCAGAACGAGGTCGGACACGTCGATCTCGGACGCGATCCGCGCGACCGAGCCGGGCGCCCTCTTGACCTGCTTCGTGGACCAGGCCGCAAGCTCTATGTCGAGGCCGCGAGCCGCCCCCCTCAGAAGCGGCAGGTAGGACGACCACATGACGCTCACGATTTTCATTCTATTTGGCCTCCGTATCCATTACTCGCTATACCTCCGTATCCGATGTGACCCGTACGCAAAGAAACCCGCAGCGTAGACGAGGAGCACGACGAGGGACGCTAAGGCGCGCCCGTCGAGGCGGGAAGCGCGTATAAGGACGTTCGTATGTGTGAGGGGCATGATGTAGATGATCCACTTAATAAACGTAGGCGCCCTGTCCACGGGAAAAAACGTGCCGCTGAAGAAGGCCATGGGCAGGATGAAGAAATTCGAGTACGTCGATGTGTCCTCGTGGGACTTGGCCGTCATCCCGGTTACAATGCCCATGGACGCGAAGAGGAAGCAATTGAGCAGCAGCGTCAGGATAAACAGCGGCGTGAGATGCAGGTGCGCGGAGACGCAGAACCCTACCAGAACGATGAGGATCGAGGCGAAAAGCCCCTTCGTCATGCCCGAAAGCACCTCGCCGATCATGATGGATGAGGGGCCGATGGGCGCCTGCACGTAGACCTGGAAGCTCTTGAAATAAAGCCTGTTCAGGGCAAGGGCGCCCGCTACCCAGGCGTAGGAGTTGGTCATCGAGCTCATGGCGACGAGACCGGGGATCAAGAAGTCGAGGTAAGTGCCCCTGCCCGTCTGGACGCTCCTCCCCAGGCCGAGGCCGAAGGCCACTAGGTACATGATGGGGATGACCATGGCGGAGAAGAGATACCCGAGCTTGAAGAGCTTTCTCCTGAAGAGGAGCATCTCCTTGAGATATATGGGATACCATTCCGTGAGCCGCGTCATTCCAGCCGCTCTCCCGTCAGCTTGATAAAAACGTCTTCCAGGTTCGACCTCCTGATCGTCACGCCGTTCTCTATGCTGCCCGCCGCCGTTTGCGCCGCAATTACCGGGGCTCGCGTCGCCCCCTCCACCGGCAAAGCCGGCGGAGCCTCCCCCTCATCAAAAGGATGAAAAAGCTGGCTCGGTGCCGGGGGTTGGCCATCTTGTCCCAGCCATTTCTTGGCTGCCTCGTGGGCCTCCTCCCTGTTCCGGCATATGTGTTGAACGAGGCGACCTTCGGCGTTGACGAACTCGACCACGTACTCTCCCACCCTGGTCTTCAAGCCGGCCGGGCTATCGAGGGCAATCAGCCTGCCCTTCGCGAGAATTCCCACCCTGTCGCAGAGCGCCTCGGCTTCTTCTATATAGTGCGTAGTGATGACCACCGTCCGCCCCTCTATCCGCGCCTTCCGTATCAGGTCCCACATCTGGCGCCTTATCTGCGGGTCGAGGCCGATGGAAGGCTCATCCAGAAAGACGACGGCAGGCTGCGTCATAAGCGCCCTGCCCAGGAGGAGCCTCCTCTGCATCCCGCCCGAAAAATCGGCGACGAAGGAGTCCTTTCTATCGAGAAGGCCGACGGCGGCAAGCGTCCGGTTTATCTGCGCCGGGAGGTCGTAGAGGCCGTGAAGCATCCCGTAAATAAGGAGGTTCTCCCTGGCTGTCAGGTCCCGCTCCAGGTTGTTCTCCTGGGGCATTACGCCGATCAGCCGCTTAATGCCTAAAGGCCGCGACGCATCCAGGCCCTCTATCGTGCAGCTCCCCGAATCGGGCCGCGAAAGGAGCGTGAGCATCTTTATAAGCGTCGTCTTTCCCGCCCCGTTGGGACCGAGGAGGCCGAAGACCTCCCCCGTCTCTATCGCGAGGGTGACACGGTTAACGGCCGTAACCGGGCCGTAGGTCTTTGTCAGCGCCCTGATCTCGATCATGCTCCGCCCTCCGGGTAGACGATGCGGAAACCGTTCCAGCTTATGACGCGTACGTCGATCCCATAGACCTGCTTCAAGGCCTCCTCGGTGATGACCGCCTGGGGCGCGCCTGCCGAGACAACCGTGCCCCCGTTCATCAGGACCACGCGGTCCGAAAAAAGCATGGCCAGGTTGGGGTCGTGGAGCGTCATAAGCACGATGAGCCGCTTCTCACCGGCCAGACGCCTTATCTTCTTCAGAATGAGGAGCTGATGCCTGAAATCGAGATGGGAGACCGGCTCGTCGAGGAGCAGGATGGGCGCGTCCTGGGCGAGCGCCCGGGCGATGAGGACAAGCTGCTTTTCTCCCCCGCTCAATTTGGTGCACGCCTTGTCCCTCAAGTTCTCGATCCCGGCCTCGATAAGCGCCTCGTCCGTCCTGTCGCGGTCATGCCGCGAGGGGGTGGAGAAAGCGCCTACGCGCGCAGCCCGCCCCATGAGCACCATGTCGAAGACGGAATAGGGGAAGGCCGCCTCGTGCTCCTGGGGCACGGTGGCGAGGAGCTTCGCGCGCTCGGTATGGGTGCGCTGGAGGAGATCGGCGCCTTCGAGTCTCACCGCGCCTTTCTTCGGCTTCCAGAGGCCGCCGATGCACTTGAAAAGCGTCGTCTTTCCGCAGCCGTTCGGCCCCAGGATCGTCGTGATCTCGCCGCCTCCGGCCTCCAGGCCGACGCCCCGCAGCACGTCCGCTTCCCGCCCGTGACTGAAACAAAGCCCGCTCACCGTCAGCAATGGCGCCCCTTCACCGTGGCCTTCCGCATCAACTCCCCCAGCTCTCCTTCCCTCCCCGCTTCATGAGGTAAATAAAGAAAGGGGCGCCCAAAATGGCCGTCACGATGCCCACGGGGACGTCGAAGGCGGTCAGCCCCCTGGCCGCCGTATCGGCAAGTATCATAAACGCCGCGCCCGCCGCCATCGACAAAGGCACCAGGCTCTTGTGGTCCGGCCCCGTCGCCATGCGGACCAGGTGGGGCACGATAAGGCCCACCCACCCTATGATGCCGCTCACCGAGACCGCTATGCTCACGGAGAGCGACGCCAAGACCAGAAGGACCATGCGGTCCCTCTTCATGTTGATGCCCAGGGACTTCGCCTCATCCTCCCCCATGCTAAGCACGTTGAGCCTCCACCGCATGAGATAGACAGGCAGAAGGGCGACGGCCCCGAGGAGCGCGACTTCAACACCCGGCCAGCCGGCCAGGGAGAAGCTCCCCATCAGCCAGTAGACGATGCTCTGCAGCTGGTGCGGATCGACGAGGAACTTAACGATGGAGACGAGGGCCGTGAAGAAGGCGGAGACGATCACCCCTGAGAGCACCAGGGGCAGCCGCGATATCTCTCCTTGCGTCCGGGCCATCGTATAGGCGAGTATTACGGCCGCGATGCCGAAGACGAAGGCCATGACCTGTATGGGGACATGGGGGAAAAAGCCTATGGAAAGGGCGCAACCAAGGGCCGCGCCCGCAGAGACGCCCAGGATGAACGGATCGACCAGGGGGTTGCGGAACAGCCCCTGGAGGGTGACGCCGGAGCCGGAGAGGATGAGGCCCACAAGCCCGGCGAGGATGACCCTCGGCAGGCGGATGCCCATGATGATGCCGCGCTCCGCCTCATCCGCAAGACTGTGGGAAAAGGGCAGGCGACCGATAAGGGCGCTGAGCACGTCGAGGGGGGTCATGCCGTATGCCCCCGCGAAAAGGGCAAAGAAGCCTACCATGAAAGGGGAAAGGATCATCAGGATATAGAAGGCCCTTTTTAGCCGCATTTAATGCCACGCCCTCCCTGGGACGCCGTACACCTTCCTGTGAAAATCGTCAATTACTTTGTCCATATCCATATCCCTGAAACGCTCGGGGTAAGTCCTTGCCGCCATCCAGAGCGCGAAAGGCGCGAGGCGGGGCGACCAGGTGTTCCATTCGGGCGATTTGTAGACCCGTCCTTTTCTCACCGCCGGAACCAGTCTCCACTGGGGATCGTTTGTCAGGTCAGACGGCATATAGCGTGCATTACCCCATATTATTATAACATCGGGGTCCCACCCTACGATCCGCTCCAACGGGACTTCGATGTTACGCTGCTTGAATACCGAGGCAGGATTGCGCGCCCGGATGAGGGTTATCATATCGTTCGTGACGCCTGCGGCTCCCGACACTATCGTCGGTTTGCTGCCTATGTAAAGCACCTTTTTCTTGCGGCCATCAGGGATGCGCGTCACCCTTTCCCGGACCATGCGGAAGACCCCCTCCATCTCCCCGATGGCCCTTTCCATGCGGGCCTCCCGCTCGAAAAGCCTGCCGTCGAGCCTCATCACATCGTATAGCTCGGCAAGGCTCTCCGGGTAGATGGCGATCACTTTGAGGCCCCGCTCCTCCATGTACCGTATGATATCCGGCTTGAAGGTCCACGTGAGGACAAGGTCGGGCTTGAGCTTGAGGAGGGCCTCCATGTTAACGTCCGTGCCGCTACCGACGGACGGTATTGAACGGATGTCAGGCTTCGACTGCCTGACTATGTCGTTGTCGTAGGCCCACCTCGCCACGCCTACCACCCGGTCCCACACCCCCAGGATGGGGACCAGGTCGTATGAGATGAGGAAGACCGCCCGCTTCACCGGAAGCGGCACGGTTACGCTCCTGCCTAGCTTGTCCCTGTACGTGACGCTCCCCGTGGGGGCGGCATCGGACCGCCCCCACGTAATGATAAGGAGCGCCGTCAGAAGAAAAGAGGCAACCCACTTTAGAATCTTAGCGTGACTGTCCCGAACCATTGCCTTCCCGGTGCTAGATAATAACTGTAATACGTCTGATCGAAAATGTTCCTGACCGACAAAGAAGCCGATGCGAAAGAGCAAATCTGGTACGAGAGCTTGGCGTCGGCGACGAAATAAGGATCGTAAGACCCGTAGACGTGGGTGACCGTGTCGCTGTTGTCGCTTGCACCGAATTGCTTGCCTACGTATCTGCCGATAAGGCTACCGGAAAAAGATCTGTATGAGACTTCCCCGCCAACGTTGAAAAATTGAGAAGGCATGTACGGGAGGTGCTCGCCCACGGCAGTCGGATCGGCAGCGTCCCTCGTCACTTTCGTGTCGATGCCCGTATAGTTCATAAAGAGCCTGAGCCATTTATCGAACTTCTGCTCCAGGCTAAGCTCGTACCCCTTGATGGTCGCCCTGCCTATGTTGACCGCTGTACCTCCGGTGAAGGTGGCATTCGTCTGCCAGTCGATGAAGTCCTTCATATAGTTCTCGAAATAGGTTGCCTTGAAAACGCCCCCCTTCCAGAGCTTTTGCTCGCCTCCAATCTCCCAGGAGGTGCTGGTCTCCGGCTTGAGCAAAGGGTTCGAGTACATGGTCCATCCCGGCCACGCCATCGTGCCGTAAAGATCCATGAGTGTCGGCGGCCTGAAGGCCTGGCCAAGAGAGCCCCGGAGGACCGTGTTACCGTTCTCGAACGGGGTGTATACGAGCGCGCCCCTGGGGCTGAAGTAAGACGATGAATGCGACGGAAGGTTCGTCGTACCGCCAGGAAGTCCGGTGAGATTGAGATAGCCTGCGTAATCGTGCCACCAGTCCTCCCTTACGCCGATATATGCCTTAAGGGGCTTTACGATCTGGATCTCATCCTGGGCGAAGATGGCATACTTCGCGTCCGTGCCCCCCAACTGGCTGACGATGCTCTGTTTGCTGTATGCGTCCCTCCAGTTGGCGAGGTTCCACTCCGTCGAATCGATCCATTCGTATCTATAGTCCGCGCCGAAGGTAAGGATGTTCCTGTCGCCGATGGGCCTCGTCGCCTGGATGTCCCAGAAATACGCAGTGTTGGGGTACTGGTAGAGAAACCCGGGCCCGCCGGCCCAGGTGGTGGCCATAGAGTACCCGGACCCTGGCTCGCTAAACCAGTTCGTCCCCTGCTTTGCCACGCCGAAAAAAGTCTTGATCTTGGTATCCCCGATCTCTCCCTGGTAGCCCAGCTTGTAGGTATCTGTAGCCAAGGCGCCATAGTCGTAGCCGAAATTCCCGGAATAGATGCCACCCCCCTGATAACCGCCGAAGACCCACGGGCTGCCGTAGCCGTACACCCTTGCCCCGGCGCTGTTGTAAAGGTAGCTGTTGGGCGCACCGTACCCGTACTGGTAGGCTGTCCTGTAATAGGAAAAATTGAATTGCGATGTGGGCGTCACGTCGTACGCCACCTTTGCGGTGATGCCATAGTCCCACCAGCGATTATCGCCGGTGCTGCCTAAGATGTAGGTCGGCTGGCCGGTGCTGGCCTGCGACGGGTGGCCGCCAGAGACCCCCCCGTACGGCGCCGGAATCCCGCCATAACCGAGCGGATAGGTGCTGACGAAGTTGTTCTGGTAGCCCCCTGTAATCTGGTAGCCGGTGCTGACAAATATGGAGAGCTTGTTATCGTACTTGTTGCCGACGGAGGCATAGCTCCTGAAGTAACCGTCGGACCCGGCGGTCAGCCCCACCTTGACCTCCTCCTTTTCGGGCATCTTCGTGATGATGTTGACCACGCCGCCCATGGCATAGCCCCCGTAGAGACTGGAGAAGGGGCCTCTTACCACCTCCATCCGCCTGATGTCCTCAGGGTTCAGACCGCCGAACTGGACCGTACCATCCCAGGCGCTGTTGAGAGGCATGCCGTCAAGGAGGACCAGGGTGCGCTCCTGGCCCGGCATACCCCGGAGGTTGATGCTCGCCTGCGTGTCCGTAATGCCCTTGCCCCGCGTGCTGAAGACGCCCGGCAGCGTATCGACCGCCTCGTCGGGGGCAACGATCTGCCTGTTCTGTATCTCCTCCTGCGTGACGACACTGGTGGACGCAGGGGCCTGGGAGGCCTCAACCTCCGTTCTCGTAGCCGTCACGACTATCTGCTCAAGCTGCATTCTGTCCTTGTCCTCTGCCCATGCCGCTGTCCCTGCAAGCAGGGCCACAGTGAGAAGCAACAAGCAATGTCTTGCCAACCTGCCCTCCCCTCGGCTTCGCCGAAACAAAAAGCGGCCGCGAAGACCACCTCCTATGATGGTGGACGGGCCTTCGTGGCCGCTTAAATATATTGCACTTTGTAATGGCCCCTGCGGGGCCTGCCTTCCATACCTTTGAAAGGCTGCTCTTTACTTTTTATATCACACCGGGACCCCCTTTAGTCAAGTGAAATGATAGGCGTCTATTTATTGACAGAGTCAGGTCCGCGTGATAATTTCTGACCGTACAATCGGGTGTTAGCAAGCAGGCTCATAAGGCTTTTTAAAAATCCACAGATGAGGAGTCCGAGGTGAGGCTGGTCGAGCAGGAGCGGTACGCATTCCGGTACCCGGCAAAGATAGGGCCGGAGGACCTAAGCTCCGGCGGCCACTTCGGCACGGACAACACCGTCCTGCTCCTGAGCCGCGCCAGGGCGCACGTCTTTCATTCAATGGGCCTCGCAGAGGGCAACCTGGGTGACGGCGCCACAGGCATCATCATCGTCGATCTTACGGTAAGTTTCAGGGCTGAGGCCTTTCTCTCGGAGGAGATCGCTGTCGAGACGCAGTTCGGGGCGTTCACGGGGAAGGGCTTCCGCGTCTATCAAAGGTTGACAAGAGATAAGCAGCTCATTGCCCTCGCCGAGACGTCCGTGCTCGCCTTCGACTACCGGTCGAGGAAGGTCGTCCACATACCCGAAGGCTTCCTGAAAGTTTTCTCCGCCGGCCCGGTAACATAGGCCGGTCCGCGCGGCATGAAGGGTCAGATCATCGTCATAGCAAGGTAGGATATCCGTCTTAAGCGGACGTCGATGCGCTCGCCGGGACGGGCCGCCTTTGTGCGGCCCTCCGCCGCCCCGGGACTTTCTCGCCGGTTTTCCCTCACTGCCCCCGGTTTTGCAATTTGGCCCGTTCTTCACTATCCTACTGTATATGGACGATTGCAGCGCTAGTGGAAGCGGCGAATGCATCCTGAAGATCACGGGCCTGACGAAGGACTACGGCCCTTTCAGGGCGCTCGACCGTGTCTCCTTCTCGGTGGCCCAGGGGGAGATCGTCGGTCTCCTCGGTCCCAACGGGGCAGGCAAGACTACGACCATCAACATGATCCTCGGCATCCTGAAGGCGACGGAGGGCGCCATCGAGGTGCTGGGGAAAGACCTGGACAGGCACAGGTCGGAGATCAGTTGCAGCGTCAACTTCGCGGCGGTCTATGCCCACGTGCCCGCCAACCTCACGGTCCGGCAGAACCTGTACGTCTTCGCCCTCCTTTACGGGGTCCGAAAGATAAAAGAGAGGATAGCGGACCTCGTGGCCGAGTTCGACCTGGAGCGCCTCGCAGATAAGAAGTCGGGGCTGCTCTCCTCCGGCGAGCTCAGCCGCCTGAGCCTTGCAAAGGCGCTAATGAACAGGCCGAGGCTCCTCCTTCTCGACGAGCCGACCGCCTCGCTCGACCCCAGCATATCGCTCCTCGTCCGCGAGAAGATAAAGAACTATGTCCGCAGCGTAAAAGCGGGCATACTCTGGACGTCCCACAATATGAGCGAGATCGAGGAGGTCTGCGACAAGGTGCTTTTTCTGTCCCACGGGCAGATACTGCTTGAGGGCGACCCCGGCAAGCTCCCGGCTGAGCACGGGAAGAAAGACCTCGAAGAGCTTTTCATAACGGTTGCGCGGGAGCCCGTCTCCCTGAAGGAATGAGCGAATGAGCCTTTACAGGACCCTGGCGATCTTCGTGCGGCAGGTATTCCTTTTCAAGAGCAACCCTACCCGTCTGGTGAGCATCTTCCTCTGGCTCATCATAGACATCATCCAGTGGGGGTTCATAAGCAGATACCTGGGCTCCCTGGGCCAGGCCACCTTCAGCTTCATCACGGTCATCCTGGGCGCCATTATCCTGTGGGAGTTCATGGCAAGGATCGAGCAGGGCATCATGATGGCCTTCCTGGAGGACATCTGGAGCCAGAACTTCATAAATTTTTTCGCCTCCCCCCTCAAGGTAAGGGAGTACCTCGGCGGCCTCATACTCACCAGCATAACGAGCGGGGCGGCCGCCTTTGTCGCCATGATCGCGGTGGCCGCAGCCGCCTTCGGCTACAACGTGCTCCGAATCGGCTCCCTGCTCCTGCCCTTCCTTTTCATACTACTGATTTTCGGCATAGCGATGGGCATATTCGTATCCGGCATCATCTTCCGTCTCGGCCCTTCGGCCGAGTGGCTCGGATGGCCCATACCGATGGTGCTTTCGATCTTTTCAGGCGTCTATTACCCGATCTCGACGCTGCCGCCCTACCTGCAGGTCTTCGCCAGGGTGATCCCGCCGGCGTACGTCTTCGAGAGCTGCCGCGCAGTCCTCGCTACGGGGAATCTGCCGGCGGGCTATGCATTCGATCTCGCCGCCGGCGCCCTCATTGCGGCTGCCTACCTTGCAGCGACTTCACTTTTCTTCGTCAGGGTCTACCGGAGGAACCTGGAGAGCGGCAGCATCTCGCGGTTCAACGCAGAAGCGCTTTGACGGGCCGTGGTCGGACGCTTAACGCCTTTACAGCGGCTTGCGCCACCTGGCGGCGATAAAGGCCCCCGTCTCCAGGCCCTTTTCCCGGCCTTCCAGCTCGATTGAAGCGGCCGACGCAGGGTCTGCGTCTTTATCGAAATGGACGGCCGTCCGGAGGTCGGCCGGAAAGGGTGCGAGGGCGCGCATGTCACCGGCAGACCTGAATATAGCCTTCCTGAAGATGGTCTCCCTTTCTTCGGCCTCTTTTTTCCTCCGCGCCGCCCAGGGGCTTGCGCTGTTCAACGTAGCGACGACGATGAGGCCCCCAGCCTTAGTGACCCGGAACAGCTCTTTCACCGCGCCTGCGCCGTCCTTCATGAACTCCAGGGCGGTTATAGAGACGGATTTGTCGAAGACGGCGTCCCTGAACGGCAGAAAGGCCATGTCGGCCACGACCGGGCTGAACGAGGCCCGGCCGAGCCTGCCCACGGAAGCCTGCACCATCGGCAGGGAGATGTCGAGGCCCGTGACAGACGCCCCCGCCGCCAGGATGGGCGAGGTGAATATCCCCGTGCCGCTGCCTGCGTCGAGTATGGCCTCGCCGGGCGCGGGGGCGAGGAGATCCATGACGAGGGCCTCCTCGCACGATTTGACGAGCGATCCGATGGGCGTCTCGAACCACCGGTCGTAACGCTCCGGCCAGTCGTCGAAAAGCCGTCCTTCATGTTGCGGCATGGACCACCGCCTCCGGTCGCGCAGCCTCCCGCCGGCCGGGCCGGGCTATCGTCCAGGCAGCGCCGCAGATGCGCTCCCGTTGGCAATAAGGCACCTGTCCGCCCGGCAGAGCACGGGCGCCTCCTCGATGCCCAGCCCGCGCAGCCGGTCGATCCGCTTTTCCTTGAAGACGACAAAGACCGGCCGGCCCGACCTGAAGAGCTGCAAGAAAGCGTCCTGCCCCAGGAAGGTCCCTTCCGAGTCCGGGTATTTCGACCCCATCTCCAGCTCCCCCTTGTAGTCAGCCAGGTATATCCTCCTGCCCAGGTAAAAAGGCAGGGTCTCGTCGAAAGCGCCGTAGTTCACGACCACGGCATCCCCTCTCTGCACTTGTCGCGCTGTGAGCGCCAGCTCTTTCGTCGTATCGAAGCGGTCGATGACGCGGACGTGGACCATAATCCCGACACAGACCGCCACGGAGAAGGCGGCGAGGAGAACGAAGAGTCCGGTGGGGCCGCGCGCCTCCTCTGACGTAAGGGCCGCAAGCGCCAATAGGGACACGGCCAGCATCCAGAGTGAGAGGCTGTTGAGTCCCTCCGGCAGGGAGGCGGAGCCGGCGACATCCGATAAGAGCACATCGGCGCGTCCATACCACACGGCAAGACCCGCAACCGCGACGAGGGCGAAGAAAAACGCATAAACGATAGTCTCGCCCACCGGCTGAATACGCTCCTTGCGCATCTCCGTAATGAGGCAGCCAAGGATGACGCTTGCCGCCGGAAAGAGCGGGAGGATATAGGGCGGCAGCTTCGAGCCGGAGAAGCTGAAAAAAACGAATACAACGCAGCACCAGATAGAGAGCAGCCGGAGCTCGCGCATTTTCCAGAAGCGGGCGGCGGCCCTCGGTATGAATACGGACCAGGGGAAAAGCCCCCCGAAAAGCACAGGCAAGAAATAATAAAGTGGGCCGCTCCTGTTGTGCCTCGTTGTCACGAACCTAAGGATATTCTGGTCGATGAAGAAAAACCGGAAAAATTCCCTTTCCCTCACGCAGATGATGACGAACCAGGGGACCGCTATAGCGGCGAAGACCAGAAGCGCCCACCGGGAAGCGACCTCTTTCAGGAACGAAAGACGCTTCTCGGTGAGGAGAAAAATTACGACCGTCACAGCGGGCAGGATGACGGCGGCAGGCCCCTTTGCCAGCACGGCCAGGGCAAGGGAAACAGAGAGGACGTAAAGGAAGCGCCGCATCCCCGTCCAGTAGAATTCATTGAAGGAAAAGACAGCTACGGAGAGGAGGAAGGAAAAGAGCATATCGATCGTTGCAATGCGGGCCATGCCGAAAAAGCCGAAGGAGGTCATCAGAATGAGGGCCGAGAGAAAACCGGCCTCCGCAGAGAACAGGCGCGCGGCGAGGAGCCAGGTCGCAAGGACGCACAAAACGGCAAAAGCGGTGTTGGGGAGCCTGAAAGACAATTCGCTGACGCCGAATATCTTGTACGACACAGCGCATGCCCAGTACAGAAGCGGGGGCTTCTCGAAATAGCGGACGTAATCGAGGTGGGGCACGAGGTAATTCCCCTGCTCCACCATCTCTCGGGGTATCTCCGCGTATCTCCCCTCGTCCGGCTCTTTCAGCGAATAACCGCCCAGATTATAGAAAAACAAGGCGTAAGCTACGGCAACGACGGCAAGCAGATAGACTACTTTCCTTCCATCGATATGCTTCAACGCCACCCCAGACCCTCCCGAAGCGGCCTTCAGCCGCTTTTAGCGCCTATTGTAGCACAGAACGCGAACATATGTGGATAGGTCCGATGGTAGGTCCGACATCGCGCGGTCTTCCCGGAGTGGCGCCGCGGCGGTCAGGCGTCAGGGGCGGGCCGGAGGGAGAGAGGCCGTCGGTCCCTCCGGTCGCCGCGCTGACGGGGGCAAAGGCTCGGCGGTAAGGAGAGGCATCCGGAACCGCCTTGCCATCTGTGTTCATGTTCATCTGCAAGCGCTATTTAATGGCATCGATAACGCTATGATCGTTATATATCATCTAATATAACGCCCTGTCAAGTATTTTTTTCCCTTTTTTTCAGTGAAGCGAGATTTTTTTGATTTCCAGCTCCGATGCTGAAGATCGAGGGCGCCCCGTCTATACGTGCCGAAGATTTTTATTGACTAATTAAAGTATCTATTTAGAATATGCTTTTATTCTTTTGGAGGCCGGAATGAAAGTCGCCAGGCAGGATTCCATGAAGACCCGCAGCAGCCTCCTGGGTGCGGCTGGCAGGATCTTCGCTGAAAAGGGATACCACGAAGCGACAATCGCCGAGATCAGCGAGACGGCAGGCGCGAACATTGCGGCAGTGAACTACCACTTCGGCGACAAGGAGACATTGTACAGGGAGGCGTGGCGGCGGGCCTTCCGCGACTCCATCGAGGCGCACCCGCCGGACGGAGGCGTCCCCGCAAATGCCCCGGCCGAGCAGCGGCTGCGGGGGCAGATCAGGGCGCTCCTCGAAAGGATCAGCGACGAGGAGAACCGCGAGTTCAGCATAAGTCACAAAGAGCTCGCAAGCCCCACGGGGCTGCTCGAAGAGGTCATGAGAGAGGAGCTGGAGCCCCTGCGCAGCAGGATAGAAGCGGTCATAGGCGAGATTATCGGCGGGAGCGGCTCGAAGGGCCAGGCCCGCTTCTGCACCTTAAGCGTTATGAGCCAGTGTGTTATCCCGGCGGTCATCACCCGTGTCGAAAAGGCGTGTCACGGCGGTGAGCACGCCTTCTGGCGCGTGGACGACATAGAAGCCTATGCACAGCACGTGATCGCATTCTCCCTGGCCGGCATAGAGGCAGCCGGTCACGAAACGAAAGCGGGCCGGCCACAGCCGCGGCGAGGAAGTACGTATGCCGAGTGAGAGCAGGCAAAAGGCAATTTGGGCGGTCGGACTCGTCATCGTTTTTCTTGCACTGGCGGGCTGCGGCAAATCCGGACACGGCGGACCTCCAAAGACCGCCCTCCCAGAGGCGGCCGTTGTCGTCATCCGGCCCGAGCGTGTGGCGATCACGACGGAGCTGCCGGGGCGCATAACGTCGCAGCTCGTAGCGGAAGTGCGCCCCCAGGTCAGCGGCATCGTTAAGAAGCGCCTCTTCCAGGAAGGGACGGACGTAAAGGCGGGCGAGCTGCTCTACCAGATCGACCCGGCGATGTACGAGGCGGCCTACGCGAGCGCAAGCGCCGGTCTCGCCAGGGCCGAGGCCAACGTGACGGCCATCCGGTCGAGGATGGAGCGCTACAAGGACCTCGTGACGATAGACGCCGTCAGCAAACAGGACTACGATGATGCGGCCTCCGCCCTCCAGCAGGCCATAGCCGACATCGCAGCGAACAAGGCGGCCCAGGAGACGGCCCGCATCAACCTTGCATACACACGCGTGACTGCGCCGATCACCGGGCGCATCGGCAGGTCCACCATCACGGTGGGGGCGCTGGCCACTGCGAACCAGGTCATCCCGTTGGCCACCATCCAGCAGCTAGATCCGATATTCATAGACGTTACACAGTCGAGCGCCAGCCTACTGAAGCTCAAGCGCAACCTGGCAGCCGGCCTGATGGAGGACGGCGGCCGCGAGAGCGCCCGCGTGAGACTGCTCCTGGAAGACGGCACGCCCTACCCCTTCGAGGGGAGGCTCGATTTTTCCGACATTACCGTTGACCAGACCACCGGCTCGTTCATCGTCCGCATCACCTTCCCCAACCCGAAGCACGTCCTACTGCCCGGCATGTACGTGCGCGCCCTCGTCCAGGAAGGGGTGGTAGAGCGCGCTATTCTCGCGCCCCAGCAGGGAATCTCCCGCGACCGCAAGGGTAACCCGGTGGCGCTCCTCGTCGGCCGGGACGACAAGGTAGAGCAGCGGATGCTTACGGTGGATCGCGCTATCGGCGACAAGTGGCTCGTCACCTCCGGCCTTGCGCCCGGAGACCGGGTGATAGTCGAGGGCGCGCAGAAAGTGCGGCCAGGCGCCCCGGCAAAGGTCGTCCTCTTTGAGACCGGCCGGAAGGACGGTCCTGACGCCGGCAAGGGCGGTCGGCCGCCTGCCGCGCGCTGACCGGGGGTGCGTGATGCTCTCGAAATTCTTCCTGGACCGCCCGGTCTTCGCCTGGGTCATCGCCATCATCATCATGCTGGCGGGCGCCCTCGCCATCTATAAGCTGCCCATATCGCAGTACCCTCCGGTAGCGCCGCCCTCGATCTACATACAGGCCTTCTATCCAGGCGCGTCGGCGGAGACCGTCGAAAACACCGTCACCCAGATCATCGAGCAGAAGATGACGGGCATCGACAAGATGATCTATCTGTCGGCCGTAAGCGACTCCTCCGGCACTTCCCGCACGGAGCTCACCTTCGCCCCCGGCATGGACCCGGACCTCGCCTGGGCCAAGGTGCAGAACAAGCTCCAGCTCGCCATGGCGAGCCTACCGCAGGTCGTACAGTTGCAGGGCATCAGCGTCGGCAAGGCCACCAGGAACTACCTGATGGTGGTGAGCCTGATCTCCGAAGACGGCAGCATGGATGGCAACGACCTCCGGGACTATGCCCAGTCGAGCCTCGAAAAGGTGATCGCCCGCGTCCCGGGCGTGGGCGAGGTGGAGGAGTTCGGAACCCAGTATGCGATGCGCATCTGGCTTAACCCGGACGAGCTGGTCAATTACTCCATGACCGTGGAAGATGTCGTAGCCGCGCTCCAGTCTTACAACGTCGAGGTCTCAGCCGGACAGTTCGGCGGGCTGCCCGCAGTCGATGGGCAGCGCCTCAACGCCTCCATTATCGTCCAAAACCTTCTGAAGACCCCGGAGCAGTTCACCTCCATCCCCATCCGCGTCAACCCGGACGGTTCAATCGTCCGCATCAGGGACGTCGGACGGGCAGAGCTTGGGACGGAGCTATACGACGTCGATGTCCTTTACAACGGGAGGCCGGCCGCAGGCATGGCCATCCGGCAGATCGCCGGCGCAAACGCCCTGGAGACAGCCAACGCCGTAAAGGCAAAAATGGAGGAGATGAGCCGCTATTTCCCTAAGGGGATGAAGGTGGTCTACCCTTACGACACGACCCCCTTCATCAGGGTGGCCATCAACGAGGTGGTTAAGACCCTCCTCGAGGCCATCCTCCTCGTCTTCCTCATTATGTGGCTCTTCATGGGGAGCATCAGGGCGACGTTGATACCGACCATCGCCGTGCCGGTCGTGATCCTCGGGACCTTTGCCGTCCTCGGACTTTTCGGGTTCTCCATCAACATGCTGACCATGTTCGCTATGGTGCTCGCAATCGGCCTCCTCGTGGACGACGCTATAGTCGTCGTCGAGAACGTGGAAAGGATCATGCGCGAGGAGGGGCTTCCCCCGAGGGAGGCCACCGCCAAGTCGATGGGGCAGATCACGAGCGCCCTGATCGGCATCGGGCTGGTCCTGGCGGCGGTCTTCGGCCCTATGGCCTTCTTCGGCGGCTCTACAGGCGTGATCTACCGCCAGTTCTCCCTGACGATCATCGCCGCCATGCTGCTCTCCGTCGTCGTCGCCCTGATCCTGACGCCGGTCCTCTGCGCCTCCCTCCTGAAACCTGTGCGGGCGGGCGAGGAACCGGGGCAAAACGCGGTCTTCTTCCTGCGCCCCATCTTCTCGCGGTTCGACCGGTTTTTCTTCCGCACGAGGGACAAATACGTACGGACTGTGGAGCGCTCCCTGTCGAGAAAGCTCCGCTATCTCGTCGTCTACGGCTTGATCGTGGCAGGCGTCGGACTTTTGTTCCTGCGCCTGCCGACCGGTTTTCTTCCCGATGAGGACCAGGGGGTGCTCTTCGCCCAGGTGATGATGCCGACGGGCTCCACGAGGGAGCAAACGCAAAAGATCCTGGGCGATATCCAGACGTATTTCGAGAAGAAAGAAGGCGCTGCGGTCAAGTCCTGCCTCAACGTCGCAGGCTACGGTTTTTCCGGGACTGGCCAGACTAACGGCATGGTCTTCGTCATGCTCAAGGACTGGCATCTCCGCAACCGGACGTCGTTAAGGGCAAAGGCCGTAGCGGAGCGCGCGTCGAAGGCCTTCGCCGGCATACGCAACGCCCTGGTCTTCGTCTTCCCCCCACCCCCGGTGGTCGAGCTGGGCAACGCCAGGGGGTTCGACTTCCAGTTGCTCGACCGTGGCGCACTCGGCCACGAAAAGCTGATGGCTGCCCGCAACCAGCTCCTGTTTATGGCCTCGAAGGACAAAAGGCTGACTTCCATGAGGCCCAACGGCATGGAGGACGTGCCCCAGTACAGGGTCGATGTGGACTGGGCGAAGGCAGGCGCCCTCGGCATCACTATCACGTCCATACACAACACCATATCGGAGGCCTTCGGCAGCGCCTACGTCAACAATTTCGTGGAAAGCGGCCGCGTCAAGCGCGTCTATGCCCAGGCGGACGCCCCCTACCGCATGTTGCCGGGCGACATCGAAAGGCTTTACGTGCGCAACACTGCCGGGAAGATGGTGCCCTTCTCCGCCATCACCTCCGGCCGCTGGACTTACGGTTCACCGAGGCTGGAGCGCTATAACGGCGCTTCCTCGATGAACATCTGGGGCGAGCCCCCGCCGGGAAGGAGCTCCGGGGAGGCGATGCGGGCGATGGAGGAGATCACGGCAAAGCTGCCGGCAGGGATCGGCTACGATTGGACGGGCCTTTCCTACCAGGAGCGGATGGCGAGCTCTCAGGCGCCGCTCCTGTATGCCTTTTCTGTTCTCGTCATATTCCTTTGCGTGGCGGCCCTCTACGAGAGCTGGCGGATACCCCTCGCCAACCTTTTCATGCTGCCCCTGGGCCTCTTCGGGGCGGCAGCGGCGACCTGGCTGCGGGGCATGCCGAACGACGTCTACTTCCAGATCGGCTTTCTGACGACCCTCGGCCTGACGACAAAGAACGCCATACTTATCATCCAATTCGCCCGCGACAGGTTAGCCCACGGCGCAGGCCTCGTCGAAGCAACGCTTGAGGCGGCAAGGCTGAGGCTGAGGCCGGTTATCATGACCTCGATGGCGTTCTTCTTCGGCGTCCTTCCCCTCGCCCTCGCCACAGGCGCCGGGGCCGGGGCGATGAAGGCCATAGGCACGGCAGTGACCGGCGGAATGCTCTCAGCGACCTTCATCGACCTTTTCTATATCCCCCTTTTCTTCGTCCTCGTCTCGGGGAAGCTGAAGACGAAGCGGACGGACCCGCCGCCCGTAAGCCCCCCGGGCCCGGCAGTGCTTTCGGAAGGAGGCGGGCCATGACGCGAAACGCCCTCATCATCGTCCTCGCGGTTATCTGGCTGGCCGGGTGCACGATGATGCCCCACTACTCGCGTCCGGAGCCGCCCGTCCCGCCAGGGTGGCCTACAGGCCCGGCCTACGCGGCGACCCGGGAGATCCAGGCGGCCCCGCTTGCCGCAGACGTCGGCTGGCGCGATTTCTATACGGATGCGCGCCTCCAAAAGGTCATAACCCTCGCCCTCGCAAACAACCGGGACCTTAGGATAGCGGCGTTGAACATAGAAAGGGCGCAGGGCCTTTACCGGATACAGCGGGCGCAGCTTTTCCCTACCGTGTCCGCGTTCGGCGACTTAAGCGCCGAGAAGGTGGCGTCCGACCTCTCGATGATAGGCAGGTCCGAGATCGTCAGGCAATACGACCTAGGGGTGGGCGTCAGCGCATGGGAGCTGGACTTTTTCGGGCGCATCCGGAGCCTCAAGGAGAGCGCCCTGCAGCAATACCTGGCGACCGAGCAGGCCCTCAGGAGCGCCCGGATATCGCTCATGGCACAGGTCGCCTATGCCTATATGACGCTGGCGGCCGACCGGGACAACCTGAAGCTCACCCACTCGACGTTCACGACCCGCCGGTCCTCCTTCGACCTGATCGAGCGGAGGTTCAAGGTCGGCTCCTCGTCGGCCCTCGACCTCCGGCAGGCCCAGACGCTCCTTGAGGCCGCGCGGGCGGACGTGGCGGCCTTTACCCGCGTCGTTGCCCTCGATGAAAACGCCCTCAACCTCCTGGTCGGTGCGCCCGTGCCTGCGGACCTCCTGTCCGAAGAGCTGGACGCGATAAGTCCGCCCAGGGATGTCTCGCCCGGCCTTTCCTCGGAGGTGCTCCTCCGCAGGCCCGATATCGTGCAGGCAGAGAACCAGTTGAAGGCCGCAAACGCAAACATCGGCGCTGCGCGGGCCGCCTTCTTCCCGCGTGTCCTGCTGACCGGCTCCCTGGGGGGCAGCAGTGCGCGGCTCGCAGGCCTTTTCGAGGCGGGCTCCGGCGTCTGGACTTTCGCACCGCAGATCACGCTGCCCATCTTCGACACGGGGTCCAGGCTGGCAGGTCTTGCCGTAGCCAAGGCCGACCGGGACATATACATAGCTCAGTACGAAAAAGCCATCCAGACGGCTTTCCGGGAGGTGGCGGACGCCCTCGCCCAGAGGGGGACCATCGACAGCCAGCTCGCGGCGCAGGAAGCGCTGGTCCGGGCCTCCGAGGAGTCCTATCGCCTTTCCAACGCCCGCTACACGAAGGGGATCGACAACTATCTGAACGTCCTCGACGCCCAGCGCTCCCTCTATGCGGCGCAGCAGGGCCTCATCAGCCTGCGCCTGGCCAGACTCGGCTACCTCGTGACGATGTACAAGGTGCTGGGC
>Ga0326728_10007189_pt1 | contig 29027 bp, 27 predicted proteins | sample MB3enrmetagenome_FD_207602 | JGI IMG/M metagenome (GOLD analysis project Ga0326728, IMG submission 207602) | Lab enriched peat soil microbial communities from McLean, Ithaca, NY, United States - MB31MN | ecosystem: Environmental > Terrestrial > Soil > Wetlands > Peat | place: USA: New York... | reverse complement strand
AATCCGTCGCCCGCAAGGAGAAGGCGTCTATAGGAGTGGGCGCCAGGGTCGCAATCATCGGCGGCGGCAATGCGGCCATCGATTCGGCGCGCACCGTGATGCGCATGGGCGCCAAGGCTACCATCCTTTACCGCCGCGAACGCCAGGATATGCCCGCCATCGACGAGGAGATTCAGGCCGCCGAGGACGAAGGCGTGAGCTTTGTCTTTCTGGCCGCGCCGCACCGCATTGTGGGCGGCGCCGACGGCAACGTGAAGGCCATCGAAATCGTCAAAACGCGCCTGGGCGAGTACGACAAGAGCGGCCGCAGAAGGCCGATGCCCACCGATGAGGTGCAGCGCTTCGAGTGCGACAGCGTGATCCTGGCCGTGGGCGAGACCTTCGACAAGGACTTCTGCAGCGCCTCCGGCCTGGCGCTCAAGGAAGAGGGAACGATCATCGTGGATCGATACTCCTACGAGACCAGCCGGCCCAATTTTTACGCCGGCGGAGACGTGATTACCGGCGCTTCCAATGTATCCAACGCCATGAGCTGCGGCAAACAGGCAGCGCAGAAAATGGACGAGCGGCTGATGAGCGAACAGCGTTGGGAGCGTCTCTTCCCAGAGTTTGAATACAGCCGTATGGCGCCGGGAGAGCCGAGCCTAAGCCGCCGCCACGAGGCGCACGCCATTCCCGCCGCTCTCAGGATTCGTTCGCAGCAGGAGGTGGTGGAAGGCCTCGATCCGAAAGAGGCGTTGGAAGAATGCCGCCGCTGCCTGCGCTGCGATTTACGAGTGCCTGTCAGTGCCAATTAAACGTGGAGAATAAGGAGCGACCCTGTGCCGACCAAGGCAATTTCAGTCCGAATTAATGGCGAACTGGTGAACGCCCGAGAAGGGCAGACCATTCTGGAAGCGGCCCGCGATCACGGGAAGAAGATTCCCACGCTCTGCTACCTAAAGGGCTTGAGCGCGGTGGGCGCCTGCCGCGTGTGCATGGTGGAGCTGGCGGGCACTGACCGTCTGCTGCCGGCCTGCACCACGCCCATCCAGGAGGGCATGTCGATCAAGACCGCCTCGGCCAAGCTGACGCAATACAGAAAAATGGCCGTCGAGCTGCTCCTGGTAGAACGCAATCACATCTGCTCGGCCTGCGTCTCCAACAGCCATTGCGAACTGCAGGCAATGGCGCGAGAACTGGGCATCACCCACGTGCGCTACTCCTACAACAATCCGCGCCTGGCCGTCGATATGACGCACCCCCGCTTCGTCCTCGATCAGAATCGCTGCATCCTGTGTACTCGCTGCGTGCGGGTCTGCGCTGAGGTGGAGGGCGCGCATGTCTGGGAGGTCTCTTCGCGCGGCATCTACTCTCGCCTGGTAAGCGATCTCAAGGACGACTGGGGCAAGGCAAGCAACTGTACCGGCTGCGGCAAATGCGTGCAGGCCTGTCCCACCGGAGCTCTCGCGGAAAAAGGTCAATCGGTGATGGAGATGGTTAAGCAAAGCGATGCCGTCAGCCGCCTAGCCACGCAAAGGGCCGTTTCCGCGAACGGCGCGCGCTAAGAGGCGGTACGCTCAAGGTTCTGCGGCAGTGTCACGAGCATCCCTGTTCACTTGAAAAGGGCTTACAGCAGGATCAGGATTGCCAAATTCAAAGACGATCCAATCATCGTCCGAGTCTGTCTCGTCTTTCTCGATTCGCATGGCGGTTATGAGTTGCCCATTTCTTAGCTTATTCAAAAAAGGATTTTGGCGGGCCATGAAAGGCAAGGCTTCAAACGTATCTTGCCTCAATACTCCGGCCAAAAGCTCCAATAAATCGCGTGCTGATAATTTGATCCGCATGTCGGACACAGTACATGATCCTCCAAAACTTTGACCCTCATGCCACTTCCCGTTTGCTCGTTTCCATTCAGCTTCATAGCGAGCGTTTTGCGCAGTGTTTTGAATTTGAGGAAGACTGGACGGGAAATCCCAAATTGGGACTAACCACGATGGCAGCTCGGTGTTCCTCGAATAGAGATTGACAATCACTGAATGATTTTTGGGACTTAGATCGAGACGAAACCCCTTGTGAACGGGAACCAAGGTCAGCACAAATTCGATGGACTTGTGATCACGCAGAAACTCGTTGATAATGTCATCCGCTCCGTACTGGTCCCAATCGCTTTTGTTATTGATAGTTTCGCAATCTCCATCGCATACGATGATTCCACGATGACCAGATAGGCAGGCCTTTTCAAGGCTTTTCCACTTATCATCTAACGCGTTCCAGAGCGGGTTGCAGTCAATAATTGTTGGTTGCGTATATCTCACTTTGTTCAAAGTCCAACCGGAGCTTTCTGGGTTAAATGAGAAAATTAGGCCGCAATCTAGAGTATTGATCCGGTAACTTTGGCATTGATTCGGTGAGCTCCCTAAGGCGTCGAGAAATTCACTGAAATTTAAGGTAAAAATGACCGCCTCAAAGCGATCCACGGTTGGGATGCGCAATTCGGGCCTAGGTTTGTCTCGCCTGGTTCCCCGTTGATTTACTTCACCGATAGACAAGCTGAAGCCGCCTTTTAAGCCCGATTGGACCAAAGGGAGCACGCGCTGCATAAATTCATCATTTAGTTCATCAACTGGATTATCATGGTGACGGCGTTTGTCTGAAATTGCTGTGATTTCCGCGATTACCGTCTCGCCGTCGACTTGAAAAACGATATCAGGTCGCGAACCGAGTTCTGGTTCGTAATCAATCGTCACAAATTTACTGAGACCATTAAGTACGGCAACTTCCCAGATCCAGGCCAGAGGCGAGAGTTCATCGGGATTATTCAAAGCCGTCACTTGTTTGCGCGACGGTTTGCGTGCTAACCAACTGGAATTCTCGTCCAGCATTCGTTGAATCGATCGACGAGAAAAAAGCATGGTCGTACCTCGGTGATATTGTTACAGAGCACGCCGAGGTTGGCGAGTGCCGGGACAGGTACTTCGCCGGATAGTTCTTTGTCGCGATGATTTGTCCCAACTGCCTACGCCCCGTAGAATCAACATAGGCGGTCGATAGCACCAATCTTGAATCACCCCAGGTCTTGAACGACAAGGAACAGATGAGCGAACAGGAAGCAGGGATTTCCCTACAGGCGCAGGCGGCGTCGCCGGCGTGGATCAGGATTGAGCGGGCGCGGCATCCCCAGCGGCCCTACCCCATGGATTTCATCGAGAATATCTTTACCGATTTCAGCGAGATTCACGGCGATCGCGCCTATGGCGACGACGAGGCCGTGGCCTGCGGCATGGCCCGGCTGGGCGCGGAAGAGGTATTGGTCATCGGCAACCGCAAGGGCGGGTCCACAAGAGACAGGGTCCGGCGCAACTTCGGCATGCCACATCCCGAGGGCTACCGCAAGGCGTTGCGATGCATGAAGATCGCGGAAAAATTCACCCGGCCGGTCATCAGCTTCATTGATCTTCCCGGAGCATTTCCCGGTCTGGGCGCCGAAGAGCGGGGCCAGGCCGAGGCCATTGCCCGCAACCTGCTGGAAATGTCGCGGCTGCGCGTGCCCACCATCTCGGTGATCAGCGGCGAGGGCGGATCGGGCGGCGCGCTGGCACTGGCCGTCGCGGATCGTGTTTTGATCCTGGAAAATGCTCTTTATTTCGTGATTACCCCCGAGTCCTGCGCGGCGATCATGTGGCGCGACGCGGCCCACAAGGTGTTGGCCGCTGAGGCCATGCGTATCTCCGCCCCGGAGGTGGCCGCGTTGGGCTGCGTGGACGAGATCGTCGCCGAACCGCCAGAAGGCATTCACACCGACCGCGAGGCAGGCACAGGGTTGCTGGGTGCTGTGCTCAAAAAGCATCTTGCTGAACTCATAGCGCAGCCGGTCGACGCTCTGGTGGCCGCGCGCCAAGCCAAATTCCGCAACATTGCGCAGTTCTATTCGGAAGGTTAAGTGTTCATGAGCTTCATCCAGCCAGCTTCCAGCCGTTTCCGCTCCTATTTGCGATTTATCCTTGCCGTGCTCTGGTTCTTTCTGGCGCGGGCGCTGGCTCATCACGAGGCGATGGGGCTGGTTGGCGAACAGTGGCTTACTCTCGTTGAGCAGGCTATCTTTCTGATTCTGCTGCTCGTGGGCTATGCGGGCATGGGGCTCACGCTCGACGGCCAGCTGCATCCGTTGAGTGAGCAGGGATTGCCTAAGCGGACGGGCTGGCCTGCCGAGGCGGGTTTAGGCCTGGCCATGGGTTGGGCTTTGGCTGTGGCCTGCGCCCTCCCACTGATTGTGGGCGGCGGCATCGCCATTGTGCTCATTCTGGGGCTATCGGCCTGGGGTTGGCTGCTGGTCGACGTTGTATTCTTCGCGCTGGTCGCACTGGCTGAAGAAGTTGCCTTTCGCGGCTATGGTTTTCAGCGCTTTGAACAATCCGTGGGCCAGTTGGGAGCAGCGCTTGGCTATGCGGCCTTCTACGCCATCATGCAATCATTGCTGCCCGGGTCAAACCACGCCAGCGTGGCCGTCTCCGTAGCGCTAAGCCTTGTTCTGTCAACAGCATACCTCCGTACTCGCGCTCTTTGGCTGAGTTGGGGAATCAACTTCGGATGGAAGGCCAGTCGCGCACTGGTTTTCGGACTGGCCATCAGCGGTGACAACAGCCACTCGCCCGTGGTGCAGGGCAATCCGATGGGCCCGTTCTGGCTCACTGGCGGAGGCTATGGCCTGGACGGCAGTTGGATGGCATTTGTTCTCCTGCTCGTCGCTCTGCCAGTGGTTTATCGTCTTACGCGCGAGCTGGACTACCGCTGGAACGCGCCGGTAATCGTGCCCGCAGGCATTCCAGTGGATCTGAGCGCCGCGGCAAAGGGACAGCATGAGGCTGGCCTGGGAACGTCTGCGCCCGCCGCTGCCGGCCTGGTGCAGATTCTGCCGGTTGCCACGCCAACGCTACCCCCTGAGAATCAATCCACAAACCGCCCCTGAGATTTGCACTCGCATCCTCCTCTATAATGGCGTTTGTTTTTATGGAGGGTTCAATGAGACGAATCTCCTGTGCTTTGGCGCTATTATTTTCAGTTGTTCCGCTCCTGTTTCAGCCGGCAGCAATTGCGCAGACGCCCCCCGTATCATCTTCTCCTAGCCGGGAGACTACTCAGGATCTGATTGCCAAACTGAGTCCGCAGCAAAAACAGCAGTTCGACAACGCAGAGAAGGCATTCGGTGAACATCACTATGCCGGTTCGCTCGCCCTCTATCAGCTTTTACTCAAAGATATTCCTGGCGACCCTGTTCTTATAAAGTTTGCCAGTGATGCCGCTCTAAATAACGAAGATGCGGCGTTTGCCTTGAAGGCGCTTCAACCGCTTGCGCAGGCTGATCCTGATGATTGGCAAGCTGCCGCAATGCTCACGCGCGCATGTGCTGAAACGGGCGATACTGCCTGCCGGGACGCGGGAATTGCCCACATGCTCGATCTGCGCCAGCGGGGCGTCACGCCGCCGAATGTTCAGCAATACGTTGTCGAAAGTGTAAAAGTGTACGATAACACCTTGCTGATCAGAACCGCGCTCGTGCCCATTGGACACTACAAGGTATATGCCATTGGCAGAGTGACCGATAGCTCGGGCAAGCTGATTTTGACCATCACTCTGGAAAGCAATGATTTCGATCAACCGGCTTTCGCCAAAGAGCATCCCATTGAAGCCGCAAAGGGGATTCGCGCGTTTTCTTTGAATGCCTACCTGGAGACCGGATTGAACGATAACGAGCAGCGAACGCAAAATCACTACCTCTATAAGTTTTTTGTTGGACAGCCGTCCTACGCGACGGTCCGCGACGAGTTTCTGAAAGTGGCGAATGGAACAACATCTTCGCCCATAAGCAGCACCATCGGCCTGATTATTCCATAAAGCCAGCTACTCCGGGTCAACGTTCCTCTTGCCACTGATTTCATTGATGGCGATCTCCACCACCGCGCAATCCGCGGCGTGGCTCTCCTCCACTGGCTGAAACGGCTTGCCGGCCGCGTATCTCGCCACCAGAAGATTGAGCAAAGTAGCCTTTTTGGCGTCGTCGGCGATCTCCCTCGCAACGCCAAAGGCCAGCACCGAAGTATAGCGAGTGGAACAAGCGCAGGGACGATCGTTGGTGACCGTCAGTTTTTCAACCGTGCTGACTTCAAAGCAGACCTGGCTGTTTTCGGCGATATTGTCCAGCTTCCGCCCTGTCAGCTTGCTGTGAAAGTAAATCTTTCCATCGCGATAGAGATAATTGAGCGGCGTAATGTACGGTTGCCCGGCAGCGTCGCAGGTGGCCAATCGGCCCTCGTTCTGCGCGGCAAGAAACTCACGAGCATCATTTTCACTCATCCAGAGAATGGGCATTCCAGGCAAGTCTCCACTGCTTCCAGTCTATCCGCCCTTACAGAAGCAACTCAGCCGCCCTGATGTAAACTGGTTAAAGCGAGTCAGGTTGCCTTATTGTGAGGCTAGCCACCGGCCGCGCCGTTGAAGCCGCGCGAATCTTGCGTGTGAGCAGAGACACCCCAAGAAGGAGAAACACCCGAACCATGGCCAAGATTGCAAAAATCGCTCACCGCGACAAGGTAATGGACACGACGAAGTCGACCGACTGTCCCAAGTGCAAAAAGCCGACGCGCATCGTCAAGCGCGTGAAGGACCGCGAGCGCGGCGTTCCCGGCGGCGTCTACATCTCATGCTCCGCGTGCGACTTCTACGAGAAGCTGTAAGCGATCCTTAAAGTTTGGCGTTACGGAAGGCCCGGCGATAGCCGGGCTTTTGCGCCTAGGGTGTTTTTATCGAAGAACCGCGCGAACGTCCGCCAGTGTGACCATCAGCGTTCTTGGCTCATGTGGACTGGCGTCGAAGCCCAGCGCCAGGTAAAACTTTTTCGCTTCCTCCGAGATAGCATGAACCACAATGCCGCGAATGCCGATGGAGTCAGCAGCTTGTGCCACGCGGCGCGCAGCATCGCTGAACAGAGCACGCCCGATCCCCCGCCCCTGCCAGTCGCGATCTACGGCCAGCCGCGCCAGCACGGCTACTGGAATTGGATTGGGCATTTTCCGCCGGAAACGGCCCGCGGCGCTCTCCACCGTAATCGCACCGGAAGCCAGCGCATAGTAGCCCGCCACGCGCTGGCCTTGGCAAACAACATAAGTGCGTGATGCGCCGCTCGCTTGATTGGCGCGTGCTCGCCGTTTCAACCAATCGTCGAGCGAAGCCTCGCCGCAGCAGAAATCCACGCAGTCGTGGGCTTCCGCCAGAGGCTCGGGAGGCCGGAGTGAGTTTACTTCTCCCATGGCGTGGTCGTCTGCAGGGAACGGCGCAGCCGGGCATTGGGACGCGGTGGCGCATCGAGCCGCGTCAGGAATTCGGCATAGGCCTTGGAGTTGACCGTCAAGACCGTGCGATCCAGCAGCGCATCCTCGGCGGCGTGACGAGCGGCATTGAGCACGAAATCTGTCCGATTTTTGCCTGTTAATTCCGCCGCTCGATCGATCAGTCCACGCAGTTCGGGCTTGATGCGCAAGTTCAGCGTCGCGCGGCTGGCCTTGGTCTGTTGCAGTGTAGGCATGAGGATTTCTCCTGAAAAACCAGTATATCAGACTCTGTAATGACTGTGTCATTACGGGGGTGTCTTCCATATTTATTGAATGATTGTGTGCCGGGGGAGGGTAATTGTCTGCAGTATAAATAGGGCATAAGTCTCTTGGATTCAACATCCTGACAACTCGCCCTATTTACATACTTTCTGGGTGCGGCAGAGCCCCATGCTGGACTGCAAACGACGTGAGAGGAACCGGAAATTACGGCCCCGACAATGCGTGCAAATCCATAAACTGTAGCCAGTACTCACAGCTTGTTTAGCAATCGTGAGGCATCTTTGAGCAGCTGTCGATTGTTGAAGAAATCGCGCCAGGGGTCGGCGCGCTTCAGCCGCTTTGCAAAGTTGCTCAAATTGAAATCGGAAGGGACGAGTGTGGGGGTAACTTCCCGCCATTCCAATGGGGTCGAGATGGGAGCTTTCTCGCGCCGCCGGACGGAGTAGGGCGCCACCACGGTTTGACCAAAACCATTCCGAAATGGATCGAGGTAGACACGACCGCGCCGCGCTGCAAGCGAATGCTCGACCGTCAACTCATCGGGGTGCGCAGCCGCCACGCGCGCGACAAACGACTCGGCAAAGGAGAGGACTTCGTCGGCATTCGGCCCAGTGCGGATGGGAACCAGGACATGCAGGCCGCGGCTCCCCGAAGTCTTGGCGAAGGAGACCAACTTCAGGTGGTCCAAGGCTGCTTTGACATGCAGGCCGGCACGGGCGGCGTCGGAGAATTTTCCAGACTCGGGATCAATATCGAAACACACCCAATTCGGCTGCCGGGGAGAACTGGCTCGGCTTGCCATTATGTGCACGGCAATGCACCCCAGGTTGGCAAGCGAGAGCTGGGTGATGAGAGAGCCGCCGACCACATAATCGGTAAACTTGGCGGGGTCGTCTACATGCGCGATGCGCTTGGTTGGCGTTGCAGGGGGCATACCCTCCGGCTTCTGTTTTTGAAAGAAGCACTCACCTTTCATTCCATCGGGGCAGCGCTCAAGGGACAACATACGATCTTTCACGTAGGGCAAGAGATGAGGGAAGATGGCGTTGTAATACTCCACCAGGTCGAGCTTGGTATAGCCCTCATCAGGCCAGAAGACCTTGTCAGGATGCGATACGGCGATGGGCAACTCCGCGGGCGCTGATTGTGCCATTTTGATCCTCCTCTGATTCAAGATGGCCGCTTTCTTCGCGCAATACGGCCCTGCACCGGCTTCGCGCTCGTTGTCTTGGCGGGCGGGTCGCCCTGAGAAGCTCTTTCGATGTCGCCCCCTTCGTCCCGCGCAATCTCCGCAAGAAGACGCCGGCTGGCAACGGAGCGCGGCTCTTCCTCGGTCACGTCCTTCTAGGATGCATACTGGTCGCGATGCTTGATAAGCAGCCAGGCGGATTTATCAGGACCTTTTCCATAACCACGGATACGAACCAGAACCCAAGTACCCTGGAGCTTCTTACCCTGAAGAGTGAACTTGATTTCTCCTTTCCGCAAGGACATGTCCACATTATCGCTTTCCGGCTGCCAGGTTCCTCGATCCCATAGCATCACCGTTCCCGCTCCGTATTGACCGGCGGGAATTACCCCCTCGAAGCCGGAATACTCGAGCGGGTGATCTTCTGTCCGCATGGCGAGGCGCTTCACCGAAGGATCGAGCGATGGTCCCTTGGGTACGGCCCAGGAAAGAAGTACGCCATCCCATTCCAGACGAAAATCGTAGTGCAGGCGCGTGGCCAGATGTTTCTGTACGGCGTAGATGAGCGATCGATTTTCCTTGCGGGCATGGTCCGCGCCTCGCGGCTCCGGTGTCGCACCGAACTGACGCTTTTTCCGGTATTTATCGAGTTTCATACATGCCTATTAGTCTGGATTTCCATTACGCAATCACGCCTTTCTTGATGATGAGGCATCCGTAGAGGCGGGTCTCACCGGTCATCAGGACGCCAAAGGCATTCCGCGAGCGCTCGTAAAAGGCAAACTTCTCGATGCGGATGGGCGCGGGCACGGCGGGATGGGATCGTCGAATCACGCGCATGTAATCGGCTTCGACAGCCGGATCGAGCTTGTCGCCGGCAACCACTTGCATCATGATGAGCGGGTCGGCGTAGGTTTCGAAGGGAAAAAGCGGGGCGATGCCTTCAAGAATGGCGGAGACCGATAAGCCATCGGCGCGAAGCAGCCGCTTGGCGTTGCTGGCGCCGGGATAGTTCGAGTCGGCAAGAACCAGTTCGTCTCCGTGCCCCATTTCACAGAGCATTTTGAGCAACTCGGGACTGACAACGGGCGAAATTCCGATGAGCATGGTTAAAAACCTTTCCGGATCAAAATTGGATGCGCACTCATGAAAACATACCAGCATCGAAGTGTAAATAGCTGCGAAGGATACGGGTTGAGTTGCTCAGAAACAGGCCTGCTCACCTCCTAAAGGAATTCCGCCTACTGGAATCCGTTACCATGAACTCAGCGGGAAGAAGCTGCGCGGAGTGGAGACGAGCGCGTCTATCTAAATCCAGGAGCCGAATGCCCAAGGCCGGCAGGGAGGGGAATTGGAATTGAAGAGCATTCCGAGCTGGATGAGCAATGGAGCATGGGGATTTCTGCTGTTGGCGGCGGCTAGCGTGGGCTGGGCCACTGAGGCGCATACCAATCCGTTAAACCGCGAGCCGCAGGTGCGCGAGGCGTATGAGCACTTCTACAATCTGGACTATCCCGGCGCGGTGGAGCGGTTTGAGCGCATTCATGAGGCGCATCCGGGCGATCCACAGGCCACTGCGTTGCTGCTCAACGCCATGATATTTCAAGAGTTATACCGGCTCGACCTGCTGGACACCACCTTCTATGCAAATGACGGATTTCTCACCGGGCGGCACGCTACCGAGGAGGATCCCAAGGCGCGCGACCGTATTCTGGGGCTGGCCGATGAGGCAATCCATGAGGCTGACGCGCGCATCGCTCAAAACCACAATGACATCGACGCCCTCTTTGCCCGCGGCTGGGTGCGCAGCCTAAAGTGCGCCTATGTCGCCATGGTGGAGCGGGCGTATGGCGCTGGATTCAGGCTGGCTACCAAGGCCAAGAACGACGAAGAACGCGTGCTGGAACTCGATCCGGATTATGTGGACGCCAAGCTGGTGACGGGGGTGTACGAGTACGTGGTGGGCGCGCTGCCCTGGCCCTTCAAGCTGATGATTGGCTTTGCCGGGATTACCGGCTCGAAGAGCGAAGGCATGAAGATGCTCAACGATGCCGGCAACCGCGGGGTTATCACCACGATTGAGTCGCGCACCGTGATTGCCCTGTTCCTGCGCCGCGAGGCGAAGTACAAAGAGGCAATCGATGTGGTGCATAAGCTTAAAAAGCAATACCCCCGCGACTTCCTCTTTTGCCTGGAAGAGGCCAACCTGCGCAAGGATGCCGGCGAGGGCATGGTCGCTGTGACGGCTTACCAGGAAATTATCGAGGCTAGTCGCAGGCACGGTTATTTTGCCCAGGCGCAGTTGGAGCTGGCCTACTTTGGACTGGGCGACGCACTGCGCGGACAGCGCCACTTTGACGAGGCGGCGCAGGCTTACGAGAAAGCTGCCGGAACCAAAAATGTCAGCCCGGAACTTAAAATCCGGTCGCTGCTGGCTGCCGGAGAGTGCCATGACATGGACGGCGAGCGCGAGTTGGCGGTCAGAGACTACAAGGCTGCCATCGCCGCCGGCCCGAATACCTCGCGTGCCGACACCGCGCGCAAACGCCTGCGCAATCCCTTCCGGGAGCCAGGGCCTTAGTTCACAAAAACGATCAAAAACCGGCGAACGATTCCCATTGATCAGACTCTTAAACAGCGTGTGGAAATCCTGCCTGATACAATCTTTGGCAACCGGGCATCCATCTCCGATACGGCTCTATTGCTATAATCGGCTCCATCAGTCCCATCTTTTGCCGCGTGGGTTCAGGAGAAAGGAATAGCCGCTTTATGCCTCAATTTCCGTGTTGGTCTTTTTCCTCTATCGCGTTGTTGCTTATAGGCCGCTTGAACCAGGCCATTCAAGGGATGCGGCGTCTGCCGATGCTGTTTCTGCTTGCCGCGATGGTCTTCGCTGGGATGGCGCTTCCCGCGCAGACACCGCTGCGCATTACGCGGGGAGTGGATGCGACGCAAGTGCGGGCGCTGCCCGATCATCATCCCAGCTGGGCAAACCCTGCCAATAGTAAAGGCTTGCTGCCGGCCAACCAGATGCTGAATCCGATGACGCTGGTGCTGGCGCGTTCGCCAGAGCGGGAATTAGCTTTTGAGAACTTTCTCGCAGACCAGCAAAACCCCGCTTCGCCGGAGTACCATCACTGGCTCACCCCGGCCGAAGTGGGTGAGCGCTTCGGGCTTTCCGACCAGGACATTGGCGCTCTCTCCGGCTGGTTGCGCTCGCAGGACCTGCAAGTCAACTGGGTCTCCCCGAGCCGGATCTTCATCGGATTCAGCGGAACGGCGGCGAATCTGGGCCGAGCCTTCCAGACTGAATTCCATTCCTACAATGTGAATGGCGTCGAGCGCATCTCCATCTCTTCCGATCCGATGATCCCAGAGGCATTGCTGCCGGCAATCAAGGCCATTCACGGCCTGTACACCGTGGAGAATCGCCCGGCTCACCACGCCATCGCAGGGCAGTCGAATTCTCCGGCGGAGAATAGTAACAGTGGAAACCATTACATTACTCCGGCGGATTTCGCCGTCCTCTATGATCTGCCGCTTTCTTTGACCGGCGCCGGTCAGACGATCGGGATCGTGGGCCGCTCACATACCGATTTCGCCGACTTCAGCAACTTCAGGAGCCTGACCGGGGCCACTTTTGCCAACCCGACCGAGATTGTTCCAACCACGTTTGGAGGCGTCGATCCGGGGCCGGCGGTGACCAGTTGCAGCACATCTCCCTGCAATGCGCCGGATGACCAGCTCGAAGCAACCCTGGATGTGCTCAGAGCGGGCAGCACCGCTCCGGGGGCCAATCTTTTGCTGGTTATCGATACAACGGCCAGCGGCGACATTGAAACCGATGCGCAGTACCTGGTGCAAACCACGCCGGTTCCCGCGCAGGTGATGAACATCAGCTTTGGCAAGTGCGAGACGTCGGCTGGACCCTCCCACGTTACATACTGGAACACGCTCTTCCAGCAGGCCGCCGGGGAAGGCATCTCGGCCTTCGTTTGCTCCGGCGATTCCGGCGCCTCGGGATGCGACACCTACTTTGCAACGCCGCCGGCGAGTCCTTTAGCCAATAGCCCGAATTACATCTGTTCGTCAGGCTATGCCACCTGCGTTGGAGGAACCGAGTTCAACGACGCGAGTAACCCCTCCGCTTATTGGAGTTCCAGTAACGGCACGAACCTCTTGTCGGCCCTCAGTTATATTCCCGAGGGCGCATGGAACGAGCCGCTGACTTCCAGTTCATCGCCGCAAGCAGCCGCTTCCGGCGGCGGCGTGAGCGCCTACATCGCAACCCCATCCTGGCAGACGGGGACGGGCGTGCCTTCGGCCAGATCTGGACGCTATACGCCGGATATCGCCTTCTCGTCCGCGGGTCACGATGGCTACTTCGCTTGCTTCGCGGCCGGCGGAAACAGTTGTGTTGCCGGCACCAACGGAAGTTACAGCTTTGAGTACTTCTATGGCACCTCGGCGGCAGCTCCTTCGATGGCCGGCATAGCCGCGCTGCTTAATCAAAAATTGGGAGGAGCGCAAGGCAACCTCAACCCGCAACTCTATTCATTGGCGGCGAGAGTGCCGGCGGCCTTCCACGACGTGACGGTTGCCAGCAGCGGAGTGACCAGCTGCAGCATCAGCACGCCCAGCATGTGCAACAACAGCATTCCCTCGCCAGCCGGGCTGACGGGCGGTCAGTCAGGATATCTGGTGACGACGGGATATGACGAGGTAACCGGTCTCGGGTCACTGGACACGCAAGTCTTCATCGACAACTTTTTGCCCGCTGGGGATATCACGCCCACCGTCACGGTCAGCGGCACGACGGTTACAGTTACACCCGGCGCGACTACCGGGAATACATCGACGATCACCGTAACACCGGCCAATGGCTTCACCGGCAGCGTGGCGCTGACTGCTGCCATCACCTCCAGCCCGGCCGGAGCCCAATATGCGCCCAATTTGAGCTTCGGCTCGACCAGCCCGGTAACGATTTCCGGCGCAACCGCTGGAACGGCCACACTTACCGTTAACACCACGGCAGCTTCCTACAGCTCCCTGGCCGATCCAATGCGTCGCGGAGTTCCTTGGTACAGAGCGGGCACGGCTCTGGCATGTCTGCTGCTCTTTGGCATTCCGGCGCGTCGTCGCAGTTGGCGGACGATGCTCGGTATGTTGAGCCTTCTCCTGATCTTCACGAGCGGCGTGCTTGCCTGTGGCGGCGGGGGAGGCAGCAGCGGAGGCGGTGGCGGGGGAACCTACATCGCCGGCACTACAGCAGGAGCCTACACCGTGACTGTAACCTGCACTTCAGGCGCGACGACTTTGTCGACGGGGACGCTTACGCTGAACGTGCAGTAGGCAGATCGTGAACAGGTTCTCGTGGGAGCAGAGACATGGAACTGTTGCGGCCCCTCCGCCGTATCTTCACTTGGATAGGGAGGGATCGGCAATGGCCTTCTTTTGTCATCACTGTGGAACAGGATTACCCGTGGGCGCACGCTTCTGTTCCAACTGTGGCGCTGCCGTTCCCACAGCGACTTACATTCCCGGCAGGCCGCTGGTCCGTCCGATTGTTGGCCGTCAGCTTGCCGGGGTCTGCATTGGCCTGTCGCAAGCCTATGGCTGGGATGTCGCCTTGGTCCGCATCCTTGCGGTTATCGGACTTTTCCTCTCTGGCGGAACGGTAGGCGTGGTTTACCTGGCCTGCTGGATCGGCATTCCCGAGGAGCCGCTCCCGCTGCCCTAAGGCGTATCCTCTTGCTATGAGAGGAACTTACGATTCAGACGGAGCAGTATTGGCCTACCGTGACACCGGGGCTGGTGTAGCCGTGGTTTTTCTTCATCCCACGCCGCTCGATGGGGAGTATTGGCTGCCGCTTGCCGAAAACCTGGCCGGAGTCCGCGCGATTGTTCCTGACTTGAGAGGGCACGGCGCTTCGGAACTGGGAAGCCTGCCTATGGGCGGCTTTGCGCTGGTTCCTGATGCGCCGGTGCTGACCATGGCGCGGTTAGCTGCTGACGTTCTTGTTTTGCTCGATCATTTAGATGTTCACGAGGCGGTCTTTGCCGGTTGCTCCATCGGCGGTTCTGTACTGCTGGAACTTTGGCGTCAGGCTTCCGAACGGGTGCGTGGGCTGGCTTTTGTCTGCTCCAAGCCGCAGCCGGACGCGGAGGCAAACCTTACACAGCGGGTAGCGACCATCACCCAGTCGAGAGACGGCAAGAGCGCGGCGCTCTTCGACGGCATGGCTCAGACACTGATCGGTGCAGCTGCTCGTGAGCGCCACCCCGAGATTGTGACCCAGTTGCGCGCCCGCATGACGCTGACTCCGGAGGCCTTGGTCGCTTTGCAGGCCGGCCTCGCTGCGCGGCCTGACTCTGTGCCCACCATTGCTACTATTACTGTTCCTATCCTAGCCATTGCAGGCGGCGAAGACCCGGCTGCTACCGCTGTCGAGATGGAAGCCTTCAACGCCGCGCCCGGCGGATGCACGTTCCACTTGCTGGCTGATGCAGGCCACTTTGCCGCCTATGAACAGCCGCGGAAGGTTGCCGCGCTGCTAGGCGCGTGGCTGCACCAGTTCGGCGGCTGAGCGTCTACTGGCACTCCCGCCCGCATACGTTATATTGGTTTGCATGAGAATGCGAGCAAGTTTTACAGCGTTTCTGCTGTTCGGGATGGCGGTTCAGGCTCTCTGCCAATCCAGTGGCGTGCCCGGCGTGGAGTGGAAGCAACTGGCTTCACCGGAGCAGGCCGGGTGGCAGGCGAAGAACCTGAAAATGATTCATGAATATACCGAGGAGATCGGCTCCACATCGGTCATGATCGTGCAGCATGGCGTGGTGGTTGCCGCCTGGGGCGATGTGGCGCGCAAGTCGAACCTGCACTCCTGCCGCAAGAGCCTGCTGAGCGCGCTGATCGGCATAGCCGTGGCCGATGGCAAGATCAATCTCAACGACACGCTGGAAAAGCTTGGCATCGACGACAAGAAGCCCTCGCTTACGGCGGAAGAGAAACAAGCCAGAGTGCTCGATCTACTCGAAGCCCGCTCGGGCGTATACCATCCAACCGTTTACGAGACCAAGGGGATGGAGGAGCAGAAGCCGCCTCGCGGCTCCCATGCTCCCGGCACCTTCTGGTACTACAACAACTGGGATTTCAACGCTCTCGGTTTCATTTATGAAAAGGCAACGGGCACGAAAATATTCGGAGCCTTCTACCGGGAGATTGCGCAGCCGATTGGGATGCAGGATTTCACGCCGCGCGACGGCCATTACATCACGGGTTCGGATACGCTCTTTCCGGCCTACCCATTCGAGATGAGCGCCCGGGATTTTGCGCGCTTTGCCCTGCTTTATCTGCACGGCGGCAAGTGGAACGACACGCAGGTGATTCCCGCTGACTGGGTGAAGGCCAGCATTACGCCATACTCCGATGCGGTGTCGGGCGGCTACGGCTATCTTTGGTGGACCGGCGACTCGGCCAGCGGCGCGCGGCAAGAGATTCCATTTCCGAGAGGCAGTTTCTGGGCCGAGGGCCATCTCGGGCAATATGCCGTGGTGGTGCCGTCGCTCGACCTGATTGTCGTCAACCGGTTGGATGATAGGCTGACCAAGCGCACGATCCACAAGAGACAGATCGCCCACCTGGTGCGAATGGTCGTAGACGCTGCTCCAAGAAACTAAGGGACTGCCGCGCATTGACGGCTGCGACTGATTGTCCGGTGATCGGCCTGCTTGCGCTAATTTACACAGACGATAACCTTGCTCCGAGGAGTGATTCTTTTATGCGGATTTCTACTCTTTACCGTTTTCTCACCGGCTTTCTGCTTGCCTTCATCGCGCTTCCGCCGGCTTTGGCCGTTGAAGCGCCGCGTTTGGAGCAAAAAGACGGCCGCTACGCTTTGTTTGTCGAAGGCCGTCCGTACCTGATTCTCGGCGGCCAGATTCACAACTCCAGCGCATGGCCCAGCGAGTTGCCGCAGGTGTGGGAGTCGATGGCCTCTCTGCACGCCAACACCCTGGCCGCGCCGGTCTACTGGGAGCAGCTTGAGCCGCAACAGGGCCGCTTTGACTTCACCAATGTGGACCAGATTGTCGAGGGCGCGCGGGCGCATAACCTGCACCTGGCGCTGCTCTGGTTCGGCACCTGGAAAAACGGCAATATGCACTATGTGCCGGCATGGGTGAAGGCCGATCCCAAGCATTTTCCGCGCACCATCCGGCCCGATGGCGAGCCGATTGACGTGCTCTCGCCGATGTCGCGCAACAACCTAGAAGCGGACAAGGCCGCATTTGTGGCACTCACGCGCCATCTGAAGAAGATCGATGCGGAACAGCACACCGTTCTGCTGATCCAGGTGCAGAACGAGGCGGGCAACATTGGCAGCGTGAGAGACAACTCAGCCGAATCCAATCTCGAATTCTCCGGCCCGGTACCGGCAGACTTATTGGCCGCCGCTCACAAGCAGCCGGGCACATGGAGCCAGGTCTTTGGCGCGGATGCCGATGAGATCTTCCAGGTCTACCATCAGGCCAAATACATCAACGAGATAGCCGCGGCCGGCAAAGCTGAGCTGGCGATTCCGTACTACATCAATGTCTGGATAGACTACCCGGTGGCGGCGTTGCCGCAGCGGCAGATTGATACGCCGGGCATCGCTTACCCCAGCGGCGGCGCGGTGGGCAAGGTTCTTGGACTGTGGAAGGCGCTAGCCCCGTCCATCGACATGATCGGCCCGGACATCTACACCGACGACTCTCCGGTTTATCAGGAGATGATCAAAACTTATCTCCGTCCGGATAATCCCTTGTGGATTCCGGAGACCAGCCGCAGCGACAGCTACGGCAAGTTTTTCTTCTATGCGCTGGGCAATGGAGCCATCGGCTTCTCGCCCTTCGGCGTCGATCAATCCGGCTGGAACATTTTCGGCGACGAGCCATGGAAAGCTCACGCCCGCAACTTCGCGCTGATTGCGCTCATGGATCGCGAGATTGCCCAACTGGAGTTTGACGGTAAGCTCAAGACAGCCGTTGAGGAGCCGGGCCTTGTTACGCGGGAATTGGACTTTGGCGGCTGGCAGGCGACGGTAGCCTTTGGATTCCCTCAGCATGATGGCCAGAGAGCGCCAGGAACCAAGGATGCGCATGGAGCGGCCCTGGTGGCGCAACTGGGGCCGGACGAATTTCTGGTGACGGGCATGGATGCCAGCGTCAATTTCCATCTGCCCGGAAAGTTGCCCTGGATGCGCAGCGAGATTGTTACCGCCGAGCAGGGCGCGTATGAGAACGGTGTCTGGAAACCAATCATATTTTGGAATGGCGACGAAACCGATCGCGGCCTTTGCTTCCATGACAAGCCGCTGGTGGTCCGGGTTAAGCTTGAGAAGTTCTAGGAAAACGCCTGAGGGGCAGGGATGTTCACTGACCAAGCTGGCGTTTTAATTAATCCGGCGCAGCGAGGAAAAATCAACGTCGTAGCGTGAGGCAGTTGTTATCAGTTCCTCAATTGAGGCAACGGATTGGATGCCGCCCCTGGCTCCGGTTGCCATGCAGTTCAGCGCCGCGGCGGCACAGGCGAAGTCGAGTTGCCGCTCCAAAGGCCAGCCCTGGTGCAGGCCATAAATGAATCCGGCATGGAAGATGTCGCCTGCGCCGGTTGTATCCACCACGGGCACGCGGTAAGCGGAGCGGTGGAGGAGCCTGCTGCCATCCCAGGCCAGCACGCCTTCCTCACCCAGCGTCGCGGCCGTCAGCGTGCATCCGAAGCGCAACTGCATCCCCCTCAGCGCCTTCGTCAGGTCTTTCTCCTTCATTAACCGGGAAGGGAAGTCCCGGCTCACGATCAGGTAGTCCACGTTTTCGATCAGATGTTCCACGTCCGAATACAGTTCATCAAGATCGGCGATAACGGGGATCCCGGCAGCGTGCGCCCATCCGGCCGCCAATGTGGCCGCGGCTGTATCATAGCCATCCACATGCAGCGCGCGCGCATTCTCAACCCATGGGCGCTCAAGATCCTCGGGCTGCAACACCAGCCGCTCGTCTTTTCTGCACAGCACAGTCCGTTCGCCGCCCCCGTCCACGATGATCAGCGACTGTGGGCTGGCTGCTGCCGCAACCGAAATGAGACGTGCATCCACTCCCGTCTTGGCAAATGCTTCACGATGGAGCCGGGCAGCGTCGTCGTCGCCCAGTTTGCCCACGTAGCGGGTGCTCATTCCCCAGATTTGACAGGCAATCACGGTAGTCGCGGTCTGTCCGCCGGGCATCACAGTTGCGCCGCGAAACTCAGCTTTGGAGCCGCGCACCGGGTAATCGGAAAGGGGAATCAGCGTGTCGGTGGCGTTCAATCCAACGCCCACCAGGTCTACCTTTGGCGGCACCGTCATACTGCCATTGTAACGGGAGCAGGAAGCCCCAGAAACTGCAGGCCGGAAGATCTCCTCTCGGAAATGCTGTAGGCTCAAGAGAGAGATTCTTCTCGGGAAGCTCATCTTGACCCAGACCTCGCCTTCATCGCCGCGTCCCTTCCACCAACCGCAACAGGGCAGTGCTCTGCATTGTGGCAAAGTCTCCCTTGAATCGCTGGCCAAGAGCCACGGAACGCCGCTCTACGTCTACTCCGCAGACCAAATTCTGGAACGGCTGGGCCTGTTTCAACAGGCGCTGGCTGGACGGGAACATCTTGTCTGCTATGCGGTTAAGGCTAACTCCGCGCTGGCCATTCTGAAGCTGTTGGCGGAGCATGGCGCGGGATTCGACATTGTCTCCGGCGGCGAACTGGAGAGGGTTCTGGCGGCAGCGCCCGAGGCAGCGGGCAAGGTCGTCTACTCCGGCGTGGGCAAGACAGCCGCCGAGATCGACCGGGCGCTTGAGGCTGACATTCTCGAATTCCACGCCGAGAGCGAGGCGGAGCTGGAGCTGCTGGCTGAGCGCGCAGCAAAGCTCAGGCGCAAGGCGCGCTTCGCCCTGCGCGTCAATCCCGATGTATTTGCCGAGACCCACCCCTACATCTCCACCGGATTGCGTGAGCATAAGTTCGGCATCGACATCCGTAAAGCGCTGAAGATTTACAAGAATGCCGCCGGCAATCGCTGGCTTGAGCCGCATGGCGTCAGCGTTCACATCGGCTCGCAGATTCTCTCGGCGGAGCCCTTTGGCGTCGCCATGAGGCGGTTAAGAAAGCTGTTGCGTCAACTGGAGCGCGAAGGCATCACCCTTCAGACCGTCGATGCGGGAGGCGGGCTGGGAATCAACTATCACTCTGGCAAATTTGATGCCGCCGCCAAGGTTCGAGAGTACGCAGCAGCCATCCAAAGCGCACTCGGCGCCTTCCAGGGCCGTCTGCTCATCGAGCCAGGCCGCTTTATCGTCGCCCAGGCCGGAGCCCTCGTTACGCGCGTCGTTGAGATCAAACGCAACGGCAAAAAGACCTTCGTGGTTACCGACGCCGCCATGAACGACCTCATCCGTCCCGCGCTCTACCAGGCCTATCACGAGATCGTGCCGGTCAGTCCGAGGGCAGGGAAGCCCAGAGCCGTCGATGTGGTGGGGCCGATATGCGAGACAGGCGACTTTTTTGCCCGCGACCGCCAACTCGCGCCAGTCGAGCCGGGAGATCTGCTTGCCATTCTCGACGCCGGCGCCTACGGCATGGCGGAAAGCTCGAATTACAACACACGGCCACGTCCTGCCGAATTGCTGGTGGAAGGTGCAAAGGCCAGGCTGATTCGACGCCGGGAGACGATGGCCGACCTGTTTTCCCCGGAAATTTACTGATTCTGGCTCTGTATAGAAGAACAGGAGGTAGTTATTGCCATATATCTAATGTCTGATAACGTATATTCTGTATACTTAAACCTCGTATCAATGTACTGATCGAAACAATCAGATTTGTATATCTACACTGCCTTGAGCAGCATGAGTGTGATGTCATCGTGTTGCGGCGTGTTCCCTACAAAGTTATTGATATCATTCAGGATAGTGTTCAATAAAAGCTGTGGTGTTGCATCCAGATTTGCATTCAGCAATGATATAAGCCGCCATTCATCGTACTCTTCGCGGCGCATATTGACAGCTTCTGTGACTCCATCTGTAAAGATGACAAGCCAATCGCCGCGTTGCAGCGTTACACTTCCCGGCTCGTACGGAGCGTTTTCCAAGATTCCGAGTGGTATCCCGCCCGCCGGCAATCGCTCAATGGTTCCCGTTGGGCGGTGCAAGATGGGCGCGTTGTGCCCTGCGTTCACGTAGGCAAGTTCACTCGTTGCAGGGTTATATTCGGCGATGAATGTGGTGGTGAACCGGCGTCCATTCTGGCTATTGCCGCATGCGTAGTTGTTCATGCGATTTACCAGATCGAGTAATGAGCTGGATATGCCTGCGAGGGTTTTCAGGCTGGCCTGGTAGGTGGCCATTAGCATGGCCGCTGGTATGCTCTTGCCGGCTACATCCGCGATCACGATCAAGTACGTGCCTGCTGGCTCATGCGTGGCAGGACGGGGAAAAACGTCGTAGTAGTCTCCTGCCACTGTATTGGCGGGACGAGTGGCAAAGGCAATCTCCAGGCCCGGCACCTGCGGCGGGCATGGAGGCAGCAGCCATGCCTGAATCTCTTTGGCGATCTGCAGGTCGCGCTTCATGACCACGCGGTCAGCAACTTCAAGCACCAGCACCACCAACAGCAATATGCAGCCCCAAAAGATGCCGCTGGTCGAGAAGCCATTCAGATGCATGCTGGGGAAAAATAAGATCAGTGCGATCAACAGGAGGACACGGCGCGCAGGAGAGAGCTTATCGATGATGGCCCACATAAACAGTTTAACCATCCGGAAAACATGCCTTACCCTTCCGACGCCGGGCATACGGCGGGAATCAATTTCCTGCGAATAAAGCCGGTAGCTGAAGCGGGCATCGGCGTGGAATTGGCTCCATAGCTGGCTTAGGGCCAAGCCGTCGGTGATGCGCCGCCAGAATCTCCTTAAACTATTCATGATGGACAGCCTGTACCTTCTTCTTATCCATAAGATAATGCGCCGTTTACATCTTGTAGCGCCCCAGGTCCTCGTCGTTCAGGCCTTCGAGCCAGCCGCGCAACTGTTCGGCGGTAGGGCCTTCTGCCTGGCCCGTGGTATTCAGCTTGGCCTTCTGCATCACCTCATCCGTAACGTAGATGGGGCAATCCGCGCGCAACGCCAAAGCGAGAGCGTCCGAGGGCCGCGCGTCAAGAACCAGGGGCTCATTCCCTTGCTGAAGCCACAAAGTAGCGTAAAAGGTGTCGTCTTTAAGCTCTGAAATAACAACACGTTCCAGCCGTGCGTTCAAGTTACGGATGAGGTTTCTGGCGAGGTCGTGCGTCATCGGACGCGGCGCGGCCACCTTCTCAATCTCCAGCGCAATGGCGTTAGCCTCGAAGATCCCTACCCAAATGGGCATCACCGCCTCAGAAGCCACGTCTTTGAGCACAATGATGGGCATGCTGGTCGACGGGTCCATCATCAATCCTCGTATCCGTACCTCGATGATTTCGTTTGCCTTATGCGTTCCGTTTTGCATGTCAGTCATCTTCTTCAATTCTTCCTCAAGCCTGGGAAGTTCGCCAAACTGGATCTGAGCCGCGCGGTCCAGTTGCCCCTTGCGCGTCTGCTCCTCTACTTCGATGCGCAACGCCTCGATCCGCTTCTTCAAGTCGCTTTCCAAGGCTTCCCTTCCTTGCCCGTTCCCTATTAGACTGCTTCGCCCACCAGGCTGTTGGGATGCGTCGCCGTTATTTTCACTTGAAGGTAGCTGCCCGGAGCCGGTGCGATCGATTGGGCGCAGGTGAAGTTCACCGGAATGTTCTGGCTGCTACGTCCGATAACCTGTCCTCTTGCCGGGTTTGTACCTTCAACCATTACCTCCATTGTTTGCCCCAAGTGCCTGGCATAATTGATTCTTTGAATCTCACGCTGACGGTCAAGCACAACTTGAAGCCGGGCCGCTTTCTCGGACTCCGGGATGGAATCGATGAGTTGCAAAGCCGGAGTATTTGGCCGTCCCGAGTACTTGAAGCCGAAGACGCAATCGTACTCTATCTCAGCCAGAAGGTCTATGGTCAGGGCAAGGTCGTCCGCGTTTTCGCCGGGAAAGCCTACGATAATGTCGGTAGAAATCGAGATGGGTCGGCGTGCAGCCTTGATCCAACTGATCCGCTCCAGATAGTTCTCGCGGGTGTACTCGCGGTTCATCGCCTTCAGAATTCTTGAGGAGCCCGACTGAACCGGCAGGTGCACGTGGTCGCAGAGCGTGGGCACGGCGTCGATGGCCTCCACGATGTCGCGGGTAAAATCGCGCGGATGGCTGGTGGTGAAGCGTACCCGCCGGATGCCGCTCACCTCCCCTACCGAGGCCAGGAGTCCCGCAAAGCTATGCTTCCCTTCCGGGTCGCGATAGCTGTTCACGTTTTGGCCGAGAAGCTGAATCTCGGTGTAGCCCTGGTCGGCAACGCGGCGGGCCTCGGCGAGAACAGAGTTTGAACCTCGGCTGCGCTCTTTGCCCCTGGTGTATGGCACCACACAGTAGGCGCAGAACTTGTCGCAACCCTCGACGATGGTGATGTAGGCGCGATAAGGGTTCTGGCGGGCGGTGAACTCAGTCTCGAAGGTCTCATCGGTCTGACGGTCGTCGAGGCCGGTGATGCGGGTCTCGCCGGCTTCCAGGCGCGCCAGCATCTCCGGCAGCTTACGATACGATGCCGAGCCCGAGACCAGCGAGACATACGGCGCCCGCTCGAAGATCTTCTCCCCCTCCTGCTGCGCCACGCAACCCAGCACGGCGAAGCGTTTGCCGTCCCTGTGCTGGCGCTTGTATTCGTTCAGGCGGTGAAAAACCTTCTGCTCGGCTTTATCGCGGATGGAGCAGGTGTTGTAGAGAATCAGGCTGGCATCTTCCTCGCGCTCAACCTGCCGGTAGCCCTCGTGCTGCAATGTGCCGATGACCTTCTCCGAGTCATGGGCATTCATCTGGCAGCCGAAGGTCTCAATATAAAATGTTTTGTCGGTTGCCATGGCAACCTTGAGTATACCGCGACCGGTGAATCATCAGCGATTCCCTGCCCTATTCACCGGTCGCGGTTGGACTGCATTATTTCTTGATCCAAACCTCCACGCGCCGATTCCGCGCCTGACCCTCGTCGCTCTCGTTGGAGGCGACGGCCAGGTTCGAACCAAATCCGCGAACAATCAACGGTCTCATGCCTCTCCGGATGAGTTGTCTTTCAATAGCTTTGGCCCGGCTTTGTGAAAGCGCCAGATTTGACGCGTAATCCCCGGTGCTATCGGAAAAACCGAAGAGCATGATCTTGTCTGCCGGAAAATTCAAGTCCGCAATCAGAGAGGCGACTCGCTCCAGATCGACCTTGGCCTTATTGTCCAAATCCATTTGTCCGGACGCAAAGCGGAAATTGAGCGAAAGACGATTTGCATCCTGAGTCAACTCCTTATACTCCGCCGGAGCGTCCGCGGGCGCCGTCTGCTCCACTTGCGCCACGTTTTGGGCAACAAAACCTGTGGCGCTTACCACATCCTGCCCCTTGCTGGAAATGGCAAACTCCAGGAATTTACGCGTATATTTGTTGCTCGGTCTGGCAGGCGTATAAAGAAAGAGCCTTCGCGACAGTAGATAGTCTTCCGTGCCCACGGTGAGCCGTGTGGGCAGCAGCGCCAGCGTTCCCTTATCCGAAACTGCGATGGGCTTGGAACTGGCAATATAAGGAAGACCGATAAAGCCGATGCCATACGGATCGGCGGCAACCGCATCGGAGAGCGCCTTGCTGTCCTCGAACCGTTGCGCACCCGCGGCCAGCGGCTTTCCTCCCAGCACCAGGCTTTTGAAGGTGTCATAGGTACCTGAGTTGTCATTTCTTGCGTAGACCTTGATCGCTCCTTGAAATGCGCCGACCTGCGACCAATCGGTAATCTCCCCGGTGAAGATGCGCATGATCTTGTCTTTATCAAGCTGATTGGCGGGGTTGGCAGCGTTAACAATAACAGCGATGCCGTCAAGACCCAGGATGTGCTCGTTTAAAACGGATGACATATTTCCCAGTGACGTTAACTTGGCCGCTTCCTCGGGCTTGATCTTGCGCGAAGCCATGCCGATATCGCAACTGTTCTCTGCCAGAGCGGTAAACGCGGTGGCGGAGCCATGCGCCGCAATGGTGATCGAAGAAGGCGAACTGTCGCCGGGCAGCACGCCCTGGACGATCTTTTCCAGAGAGTTGGCTCCCGGGAGAATACGAACATCGGTCGCTCCTTGATCCTTGAGAAATGCTTCGGCCAGCGCCGGCCCCAGCGTGTCTCCAATTGTGTTCGAGCCAGCCAGACGAAGAATCGTCTTTGAAGTTGCCGCCTTCGCGCCGTGCTGCATGCCCCATTTTGCGAACCCGGCAAATACCGCAATAAGAAGCAAAACTGCTACGGCGATCAGAAGAGTATTCGGCGACTTCTTGCTGGGCGTGGCAGGAGCCGTGTCAGGGGCTACGTCGTTTTCACCAACCAGCGGTTCACCGCACTCGGGACAAACAAAAGGCGATCCCTTGGGAATGGGAATATGCTGCTTTTCTTTGGCGTCCTTGCAGTTACTGAAGTTATGACATTTTCCCCATCGCACAGTCATGACAACCCACCTTTCTCGCTTGCCGGAAATGCGCGCAAAGCGAGCATGAGACAAACCAGAGCAACTCTTTGCTTTTCACTCGGTTACTGGGAACGCAGACTCAATCCTCTCGTCACTGGATCGAGAGAGGCAAGGCTCAGAACTGCTCAGATTGCTTGTGCAAAGATTAATTCGCATAGGCAACAAAGGTCATTAACGGTGAGTGAAAAATAGTATGAAGGAAGATAAAAAAATCAGCGCAGCCCGGTATGAAGATAGGCAATCAGCGCCGCCATCTGCTCGTCAGTAAAGCGGCCGCTGAAGCCGGGCATCATTCCCTTCCCTGTCAGCACATTTTGCCGCACGGCTTCGTCTGTTGCTGGAACTCCGCTGGGCAGCGTCTTGCGGGTGAAGAGGCCGTGCAGATCCGGTGGGATTTTCTTGAGGGCCAGATCGTTGTCCTCGTGACAATGGGCGCAGCGTACCTGGTAGAGACGTTTACCCTCCGCCTCATGAGGGGTGAGCACTGGTGTTGTGTGGCAGCCGGCTATGCTTGCCGCCAATCCTATACAAACAAAAGTCCAGCCCACCTTTCGCCAGACCATCCAGGTCACGCTCTCCCTACGCCTTCTGAGCAAACTTCTCGCTCACGTAATCCCAGTTGATCACCTGGAAGAAGGCCTTCACGTACTCGGCGCGCCGGTTCTGGTACTTCAGATAGTAGGCATGTTCCCATACATCCACCGTCAGCACTGGCTTGTGGCCCAGCGTCAACGGGCTGTCCTGGTTGGGAGTGGTTTCGATAGCGACGGTTCCATCGGGCAGCTTGACCAGCCAGGCCCAGCCGCTGCCGAAGACGCCCAGCGCCGCTGTGGTCAGCTTCTCCTGGAAGCCGGAGAGCGAGCCAAACTTTGCATCGATGGCCTTGGCCAGCTCGCCGGTTGGCGCGGCGCCGCCCTTACCGAGCGTCGGCCACCAGAAGGAGTGGTTGGCGTGTCCTCCACCCTGGTTGCGTACACCTGTACGGAACGATTCCGGTAATGCATTCAGATTGGTCATCAGTTCATCCACGGACTTGCCGGCTAGCTCGGGATGCGCGGCCGCAATGGCGTTCAGGTTGTTCACGTAGGTCTGATGGTGCTTGTCGTGATGCAGGTGCATCGTCTCGGTATCGAAATAGGGTTCCAGCGCGTCGTAGGCGTAGGGCAGCGGCGGCAGGGTAAACGGACCGGTAGGCGCTGCGGGCCGGGTTGCGACAGCAGTTTGCCCGGCGGGAAGTGCCTGACTACGCAAGGCTTCGGTCAACAATAGCGTGCTTGCCACGCCGCCCAGGTGCTTGATTGCGGTTCTGCGGTTCATGGGTTAAACCTCCATTTGTTCGATGCGCCGGGATCGGGAAAGTCTGCGTGAAAATTAAGAGCTTCCCTTCCCAGGCCTGCTCTGCGCCGCCTCCGTTATGCTGGAGCCATGGATGTATCTTCTGAAAAACTGACCCCCATGGCACACAGGGCACAGAACCGCTGCTTTGGCTGTGGCCAGGCCAATGCCACCGGTTTGCGCCTGGAGTTCCTGCTCGCCGAGGATGGAACCGTGGTTTGCCTGCCTACAATTCCGGACAGTTTCGAGGGTCCGGCCGGTTACCTGCACGGCGGCATCATCGCCACGCTGCTGGACGAAGCCATGAGCAAATCCGTACGGGCGCGGGGGTTAACGGCCATGACCCGGCAGATGGAAATCGACTACCTCCGCCCTGTCCACTCCAGAGCGCCGATTCGCCTGGAGGGCCGCCTGGTGCGCAGCGAGGACCGCAAACACTGGTGTGAAGCCAGGATGCTCAGCCCAAGAGGCCACATCATGGCCGAAGCAAAGGGACTCTTCGTCGAAGTGCGCAGCGGTCACGGATCTTGAGTGATCTGCCCAGTCAGACAGTACTATTTGCGGTGGCGGTTGTAGCGATGACTGTTTCTTTCATACTTTTGCTGGTGTCTAACCGGTCAAGCGCCTCCCTTGACATGCGATGCTCACGAGAACAAAGATGAGTAATGCTCATCTTTAATCGGCACCATTCAAAGCTCCTTGTCATCCTAATAAGCTGCGCAGCTATGCAGCACCCCCTTGCTGGCCAGACCGCGCAAGCCAGGCTCGGCGTTGCGCGTGATTACGTCCACAATGTCTATCCCTTTCTCGGCGTGGACTGGGGCGGCAATACCTTTGTCGGCGCGACCGTGCCCTTCGGCATGGTAAAGCTCGGCCCGGATATGGAAAGCTTCGATAGCCGGCCCTCCAGCTTTGGCTACCTCAGCGGTGGCCGCATTCTGGGCTTCAGCCATCTTCACCTCAGTGGAGCCTCCGGCAAGTATGGCAATATCCTCGTCGCGCCTGTCACCGGTCAGCTCGACCTAACTAATATCAAGTCGCCCCGGAGCGACGAAGTGAATCACCCTGGCTACTACGCCGCAACACTTACGCGATACAAGATCCGCGCGGAGTTGACTGCCACTCGCCGTGTCGGCTTCCATCGCTACACGTATCCCGCCGCGCAGCAGTCGCATCTTACCGTCAACATCGCCCATTGCCTGAACAAGGGCTCAGACTCGGAGTCGCAGCGTTTTCTGGGCGGGCAAGTTCGCCTGGTCTCCGACCATGAGGCAGAAGGCGTGGGCCGCTACGCGGGCGGATGGAACAAGGGCGGCGAGTATAGAGTCTACTTCTACATCGTCCTTGATACCCCGTCCGCCAGTGTCCAGACTTGGGACGGCAACACGCTCGCTTCCGGCAAAGAAGTCTCGGTGGACGGAGACCGGCCGATCGGCGCCACCTTCAACTTCCGCACCCACGCGGGCCAGGTTGTGCAGGCAAAAGTTGCTCTCTCCTTTATCAGCACAGAGAAGGCACGCCAGAACGTACAGCGCGAAGCTCCCGCGTGGAATTTTGATGTAGTTCGCAAAGCCTCTGTAGAAAACTGGAATCAAGCTTTGTCTAAGATCCGGCTCCGTGGCGAAACGGAGTCAAAGAGAATTCAGTTTTACACCGCTATGTATCACACCATGCTTATGCCATCCGATCGCACGGGCGAGAACCCCGGCTGGCATTCGACCGAGCCTTACTACGACGACTATTACACTATCTGGGACACTTATCGCAGCTCCGGCCCATTGCTCACGCTCATAGCTCCTGATCGGCAACGCGACCTCATCCGCTCACTGATCGATATCTATCGCCACGAAGGCTACATGCCTGATGGACGCAGCGGAAACGTTACTGGCCGCACTCAGGGTGGCAGTAACGCCGATATTGTCATCGCCGATGCTTACGTGAAAGGTCTCACTGGGATCGATTATCCCACCGCCTTCGATGCCATGTTGAAAGATGCCTCTGTTCCGCCGGCTGATTCGCAGAAGGAGGGCCGCGGCGGCATCCTGGACTACAACGCCAGAGGCTATCTCACTCTTGCCGACGAACGCTCCGGCTCTCGCACTGTTGAATACGCTTATGACGATTTTGCCATTGTAGAGGTCGCTTGCGGCCTCAATCGCCCCGCAGAGGCCAAGCTCTTCGCCACCCGCGCCCACAATTGGGAACATCTTTGGGACAAGGACCTTACCGTGGAAGGCTTT
>Ga0326728_10007183_pt1 | contig 29046 bp, 28 predicted proteins | sample MB3enrmetagenome_FD_207602 | JGI IMG/M metagenome (GOLD analysis project Ga0326728, IMG submission 207602) | Lab enriched peat soil microbial communities from McLean, Ithaca, NY, United States - MB31MN | ecosystem: Environmental > Terrestrial > Soil > Wetlands > Peat | place: USA: New York... | reverse complement strand
GATCTCTCTGGGGGAGAGAAACAGCGCGTGGTACTCGCCCGCCAGCTTGCAAAAGAGCCTTTCATGCTCTTTGCTGACGAACCGACCGGCACGCTCGATCCCGAGACCGCCCGGCTTGTCCATTCCATGCTGCTCGATGCTGCAAAGGCAAACAACATGGGAATGGTGGTGACGTCCCATTTCTCACAGGTGATCGAGGACGTGGCGAACCGCGCGATCCTGCTGGTGGATGGCGAGATCGCAGGCATCGGTTCCCCAAAGACCGTAGTCGGGCAGTTCATGAAGGGCTACGAGGACAGCGAGACGTACGAACACGCGGAGTTTGGCGAGAAGATAGTCGCGGCCCGCGATCTCGTGAAGCGGTACATCTCCGTCGACCGTGGCGTTGTCAGGGCAGTCAATGGCGTCAACTTTGAAGTGGCCACAAAGGAGATCTTCGGCATTATCGGCAAGAGTGGTGCGGGTAAAACGACACTGTCAAGGATCATTGCCGGCATCATCGAACCGACCAGCGGGGAGATGAACATCCGGATTGGCGATGAATGGATCGATATGACCAAGCCCGGTATCGAACAGCGGGGGAGGGCGAAGGAGTATATTGGTCTCCTGCACCAGGAATACGACCTCTTTCCCCACCGGACCGTGCTCGACAACCTCACCGATGCGATCGGGCTTGAGTTCCCCAAGGAACTGGCCATGAGAAAGGCAATCGTCACCCTGAAGATGGCCGGGTTTTCCGATAAGAAGAGCAACGAGATCCTCGACCGGATGCCGGGGCAGCTTTCCGAAGGGGAACGCCACCGGGTTGCGCTCGCCCAGGTGCTGATCCGGGAACCGCGAATCGTCATACTCGATGAGCCGACTGGTACCATGGACCCGATCACGAAAGTTGACGTGAAACACTCGATCATGCACTCCCGTGACGAGATGGAGGAGACCTTCATTGTCGTATCGCACGACATGGAATTCGTGCGTGACATCTGCGACCGGCTGGCCCTCATGCGGGGCGGTAAGATCGTCCAGATCGGAACAACTTCCGAGGTGCTCGCCCACCTGACAGACGAAGAACGTAAGGTCATGAGCCAGCCTCCCGCGTGAGGTTTGCGATGATCGGTATACACCTCGACGGGGATCGCCGGGAGGTCGGTGAGGGGAGCACGCTCGGATCCGTTCTTGACGGTCATCCCAAGGAATGCTGCGTTGCGATTATCCGCCCGGCGACAAAAGAGCAGGCGGCGACCGGCCATATGGCGATCAGCACCACTGCCGGCGAGATCACGCTTGAGCTCAAAGGTGATCGGGCGGACATTTTCGAATCGCCGGAGGTGAACCGTTCCCTCACCCTTCACTGGACCGACCGCTATGCCGCTGCATTCGGCCCGTTCCCGTCCGGAATCCACCCGTTCCGCAAGCCCCACCTTTACGAGCGGGGGGAGGTGATCCTCGGCTGCGGCGGGTATGACCCCAAGACATCGTACCTGATCTTTTCCCGGAGCCGGCACGTAGCGGATCACGGTGCCGATGAGTCTGGAGGAGTGATCGGGCAGATCGCGAGCGGGCGGGCCGTGCTCGACCGCTGGGGTACCGGGGACCGGATCACGAAGGTCGAGCCTGTAATTGCCTGGGCCGACACCAGCCGTTCCTTCACCACCACGGACCGGGGCCTTGTTCTCGAAGACGGCATGCATATCGTTACGTATATCCGGGTGATGGCACAGGGGTACGCACCGGACCGGGTGACCACCGAGGCGGCCGGCAGTGTCGAGCACATGCTCATCGCCCTCCAGTTGGGGAGATTTGTCGTCCAGCGAGCGACCAGCACCCATATCCTCGATTCGCGGTTCTCCGGGGAGGAGATTGCGGAGCGATACAAACGCCCGCGCCGGGAGGGGAACGTCACGGTGCGCACGACCGGTCCCACTGCAGGTGGCATCTATATCTATCGGACCGATGTGCCCAGCAGCCCGGCCCACAGTATCGTGGGGCAGGTGACACACGGGATCGAACTCGCGAAGCTTGCAAAAGACGGGGACGTTATTTTCACGAAGGTGATCCCCGCACGCATCGACCTCCTCGGCCTGCCTCTTGCACAGGCAAAAACGATCGCGGATGCAAACAAGGTCGCCCTTGCGGCTGACAAGAACGATGAAGGCCGGATCGTGGTATCGCAGGAGCCGGGAACGACGCTGGATGTGCTGCACGAACGGGCGGTGACCGTGACAACAGCACCCTATACGCAGGTGATCGCCATCGAGCTTTTTGATGCGGCAGCACCGTCAAGCTGCGACCTGTTCCGACGGATCACCGGTTTGAAAGAGCACGACGCCGGCATGATGCCTGCCTTTTTTACCTTTGATGACGTGTACCTTTTCAAACCCGCAATCCCTACGGGCGTGAAGATCTACCCGGAAAATACTCCTCTCAATGAAGTTCCTGCGGCTGCGCTTGCGATCACAAACGACTCACGCAAGGGTACGGGCCTTGTGGGGGCCAGGCTGTCGGCGAACCGGGATTTCGGCCCGACATCGGAACCGTTCGAGGGCACCAACATTATCGGGCGTGTGATCGATACGGACAAATTGAAAATGGTAAAAGAGCGGCAGATGGTGTACATCCGCGAGGTGAAGGCGAAGTGAAGGACTACACACCGGCATATGCCGGCTCAGTGACCAAGTACGTGGTGGTGGAATCGTTCAACGTGACACCGGCAGACATCGCAATCCGGGCCTACGAGGTTTCCCAAGGCGTCATGATCAAGGAGACCTGTTTCGGCCTTGTCCTGATGGGCAAGGAGGAGGATGTGGACCGGGTCATCGCCGAGGTCAGGAAGATCGATCCCGATCACATTTTTGTCAAGGACCGGGGATTCCCGCCGGGAGATGTACGGCGCTGCCGCTCGGCGCTTGGCGGCGCACGCCCCGGATTTCACGGGATCGAACACGAGATGACTATCCTCCCCTACGTCTCACATGCTCTCGAAGAACTCGGGCACCGTGACGAAAAGACCATCCCCGTACCGGAATCCACGAAAAAAAAGTCCAAACTGGATGTCTACACCTTACAAAAACTGATCGAAGCGGAGGAGCCCTGACATGGCAAAAGTACTCATCTATCCCGCGACGAGTTTGATTCTCTCCGACATGGTGACCAGGTTCGGGCACATCCCCTTAAGTTCCGCTGTCGCCATCCGGGAGCGCGTCCAGACCGCCGGACTCGAATCTGCTCCCCTCCAAATCACTCCTGAAGAGCCGAAAAAAGGGCTCCACTGGGCCGCCGTGGAAGTCCCCAGCGGCGTACGGGGACGCATGGCTCTCTATGGCCCAATGGTTGACGAGTGTGAAGCGGCGATCATCGTCAACGATGCAGATCTGTCGTTCGGGTGCATGGGGTGTGCCCGTACCAACGAGCTCCTCAAGTTCCTCATCCGGCAGAAGGATGTCCCAAGGCTCGAGCTGGACTACCCGAAGGACGAAGCGGAAGGCGTAGAGTTCGTCGCCGCGATCAAACGTTTCCTGAACGGGCTGGGCGGTGGGAAATGACCACCCCGGTACGGATCGCCCAGCTCTCCTGTGGCCCGGAATATTCGGGTGTGCAGCAGGAGATCGATGAGGCGGCAAAAGCGGTGAACGGCGAGATCTTCTACCCTGACGTCGCCCTCAAGGACATCATGCGGGACTTTGACGGTTTCGGTCTTGAGGTGCGGAGCCCAGACCTGAAACTGGCCATATCCCGGGCGAAGGCGCTCGTTGACGGCCGGGTCGAGGCTGATGCGGTCTTCATCGCAAGTTGCTTCCGGTGCGCAGAGGCCGCGATCGTGAGAAACGAACTCCGGCGGTACATTCACGAACACTCAAAACTCCCGGTGGTCAGCTACTCATTCACTGAACGAACAACTGCCGGCACACTCCTGACCCGGATGGAGGCCCTCACCACGATTGCCCGCCGGCGCGCCCTGCTTGCCCGTGAGGTCCAGCAGGGTATTACACTCGGCATCGACTCCGGCTCATCGACGACCAAAGCGATCGTGATGAAAGACAATGTCATCATCGGAACCGGCTGGAAGCCGACCACGGAAGTCCTCCAAAGTGCAAAGGACGTCGTCACAAACGCCCTGACCGAAGCAGGTATCAGGCGCGAAGATGTCCAAGCGATCGGAACAACCGGATACGGGCGGTTTCTGGTCGGGAAGGAGTTCAACGCGGACCTCGTGCAGGAAGAACTGACCGTGAACTCGAAAGGCGCGGTCTACCTTGCCGACCGGCAGCACGGACCGGCAACCGTGATCGACATCGGCGGCATGGACAACAAGGCGATCACGGTCATGGACGGCATACCGGGCACCTTCACGATGGGGGGCATCTGTGCAGGGGCAAGCGGGAGGTTCCTAGAGATGACCGCAAAGCGCCTTGGTGTGGACATCACTGAACTCGGACCGCTCGCGATGAAGGGGAGGGGTGCACGGGTGCCCATGAACAGTTACTGTATCGTCTTTGGCACCCAGAGCCTGGTCAACGCCCTTGCCGCAGGAAGCACCCGGGAGGACGTGGCAGCCGCCGCCTGCCACAGCGTTGCGGAACAGGTCTTCGAGCAGCAGCTTCAGGAAGTGGACATCAAGGAGCCGGTGATCATGGTCGGCGGGACATCGCTCATCGAAGGACTCGTGCGTGCGATGGGAGACCTGCTGAAGGTAAACATCGTCGTGCCAAGATACTCGCAGTACATCGGTGCGGTCGGCTCGGCGCTCCTTGCATCCGGGTTCATCAGGGATGGTTAGATGCAGGCTATTGAGTACTTCGTAGTGGAATGCCCGGAACCACTCGGGGGAGAATATTACCAGCAGATTACCAACGATGTCTTCCTTGACCACAACCTCCTGCGGGTCATCCGCAAAATACATGTGTACATCGATCCGAAGGTACCCGTCTTTATCGCGGTCGGCATCCTGAAGAAGATCACGACAAGAGTCCGTGTGCAGGATGTCGCCAATGTCAATCCGCAGGAGGGCAAGATGACCCTCGTCATATCTGACGAGACCTACCTTGCGCCGATGCTCAGGATTTTCTGGGAGCGGTTCGGGAAGGATCACGTTGACCAGCCGGACCGGTTCACCGTAATCCTCTACGATGTCAAAGTGGACCCGCGGGAAGTCGAAGAGATCGTCATCGCCGATCCGAGTGCATCGCTCTTCCGGGACCTCATCTACGCCCTCAGGTGCACCGCTCCCGAAGGCTTCCGGGTGCGACGGGAGGTCTACGGGGATGACCGGTTCACCTTCGTGGCGAGCGAGGATACACTGGCCCCCGATATCGACGACCTCATCCGGCAGAAATTCGCGCTGATGGAGACTGCGTAGATGATCCTCGTCCCCATCACGTACAAAGGCGGAATCTACCGGCACGAAGAGATCGTCAACCTGATCGAGGACCTCGGCGGTTATATTGTCCAGAAGCACATCATCGCGCAGGAGGTCGTCCTCCAGTCATTCGTCCCGAAAGACGATGTCGATCTGATCCGCATGATCGCTAAGCCGCTGAATGGCGAGGTGATCGATTCGCCGCTTGTCGGAACCGAGATCGCCATTGTCAGTATGAGTCTCGAGATCCACCACCTGCCACACCCCTCCTGCGACATCGCAGAGTACGTTCGCCGCATCGGGGCGAAGAGCAACATGGTGGGGCTGGCCCGCGGCCCGGGAAAACGGATCGCGACGCTGAACGACGAGGAACGGGACGTAATCAACGAGCACGACATGGCGGTGTTCCTGATGGGGAACTTCGAGAGCTGCATCGAGCACAAGATGCCCGCGCTCCTCCGGGGGATCGAGGTCCCGGTCGTCGTCTGCGGGGGTCCGGACAAGGAGATACTTCAGCGGATCGTCAGCCCGCCGGTCGATGGGTACGTTGGGAATGTCGGCAGGTTCATGCGCCGGACCAAGGAGTCCGAAGAGCTCGACAAACTTGACGAGATCATCGCGGAGATTATCCGGGTGCTGACCAAACGGCGGGAGGAGATCGCCCAGGACCCGCTCTCGGTCTCGCCCGCACGGCTCATGGACGTGATCAAGGAGAGTATTCCCGCTATCCACGAAGTGACTTCGCCGACGCCGCTGACGGTGCAGATGGCCGGCCTTCGGGTGAAGCTCCCCTTTGATACGTTCGCTGGCGAACTTCGGCGGACAGAGATTGAGGACGGGATCACGATCGGCGATATATCGGAGGTGATGCCTTCCCGCATGCGGGACTACATCCTCGTGCGGGTCCGGCCATTCTCCGAGACGAACACCGTGATATGAGGGGATGATGCAATGGGGAAAAAAACAAAGATCGCCTTTGAAGAAAAACTTGCACAGATCGTCAGGCAGGGTGCGGATGTAACCGCAGAGCAGTGGCTGAATGTTATCGAGAAGGAGTATGGTCGAACACCGCTCATCTTCAAGCGGATGGGAGAGCGCCCGGAAGTGCTCATCTCCCACCTCCTGTATAAGGGAACAGTAGCAGAGACAAGCCCCCTTGACCCGAAGTACGTGGAGTTGATATGCATGGCGGTCGGGGCAGCCCTCAAATGCCCCCACTGTACCGGGTATCACATGCAGTCGGCGATGAAGATGGGGGCGAGCCGGGAAGAAGTTCTCGAAGTGATCCTGCTTGCTGGCATGATCTCCAACTCCTCGGTCCTCGCAAATGCCTACCGCATTGTCGATGAGAAACTGGAGCGGTGTATTCCCTGCGAGACGAAGAGCGAGAAGCCGGTGAAGAGCGGAACTGGTAAGAGAGCGGCCAGAGTGAGGAGGAGAACGTGAGGGCCCGACCTCCAAAAGGCCGTCTTTGACCGGGCCAGTGGCGATCTCACTTCATCTGCTGCAGGAAACCGATCACTTCTTTGATATCCGGCACCGAATGGACCGGGTACACTTTCACGAACACAACTTTCTGGTTCTCGTCCACGATCACGTTCGCCCGTTCGGAGAACCCGTTCTCATCCCGAAAGAGCCCGTACTTCTGTGCTATCGCGCCATGCGGCCAGAAATCGCACAAGAGCCGGGTGTGCACGATCTTCAGGCTCTCCGCCCATGCCCGTTTGCAGGGCCGTGAATCGACACTGATCCCGACCGACACACAGTTTAACGATGAGAGCATCTCCCGGTTCTCTTCCAGCGACACCATCTGGGCGGCGCAGAACTCTGTCCATGCCAGCGGGTGGAAGGAGAGGAGTAAATTTTTCCCGGCCTGCTCGTAGACGCCGAAAGTCTTGTCGTTCTGGTCTTTTAATGAGAAATTCTTTGCCGTGTCCCCCGGCTTTACCATTCGTGCCTGTTTCATTATGTTCACTACCAAGAGGTGTACTTTTCGCCGAAGGTAATGAGGTTTTGGATGGAGATATAACACCCTGACAACGAAATACCTCCTCACTTTATTTGAGGGGCGACACTTTCACCGCACCCGGACAAATATTATTATCCCGCATCCTGCCAGCTGAACATTACGATGAGAAGAAGGGGACATCTCGCAATCGGGATAGTAATTTTTTTCTTATACTCCTATTTCATGATCCATTTCAGCACGGTTACCGATGCCTCGCTGCTCTTTGGGATTGTTGCTGTTCTCATAGGTTCGGTTCTCCCTGATATCATAGAGCCTCCGACAAGCTCGAAGCACCGGGGATTTTTTCATAGCAGGGGTGTCCTGGGATGTACGTTATTCGCTTTTATCGTGACTGTGGTGGCTGAGATTGCCCTGCCGTATTTACCGTCTTCTTCGCAGTTTTCGTTCTCACAGATCTATTTCATCTCCAGTTTCCTGCTAGGATATTCCTTCCATCTTCTGGCCGATTCCCTGACCCCGGCGGGACTGCCCGGGTAACCCAATCTGAATGAACTGTTCTAGTAAAGGAGTGCATGGGGGGTCTGATCTGAGATCCCCTCCCCCTTTTGCGAGAAAATCCGGGGCAAGGGGGGTATCATGGGGCAGGGGGGGTATCATGGGGCAGGGGGGGTCTCATTTCGATAACTATGGGGGTGGTCTGATCCAAGGCACTCCTCCTGATTTCCCCAAGGGCCGGAACACGGCCTCACCGACGAATGTTCCATGAGAAGCGATGACCGCCCGGATGCGGGAGGGGGTCTCATTCCGGCAAAGTGGCGGGGGGGTCACGTGTGAGACCCTCCTCTCTTTTGAAAATAAAAGAAGGGTATGGGGGGTATCAAAGGTGGGGGGAGGTCTCAACTGGAACCCCCGTCAGGCACTGGGTTCCGGGCGGGTTGCCGTCGTGAAATGCCTGAAATAGGACTGTTTGGGAGGGGGGAGGAGGGGAGAGGGCGTATAAGGAAGACCCCACATAGATAAGGGTTCGTGACAATGGGGTTGCACGTTGTATTTTTTATATGGCAGCCAAGCGATCCGTTTTAGAATTTTTAATTTGTTTCTCTAAGTCCCAAAGTGATTTTTTTTGTCCTTTGGAAAAAAGAAAAGTATAGCCGGTTTTTATCTCTTTCTCTAAACTGGCCAATTTATAAAACATTTGCCTATCAACATCATACAAATTAATAAAATCATTTTCCGTTTTATAAGCCCCGCACCAGCATTCTGAAGAGCATCCAACAGATTGCAACTTTGTTTTTGGTAGGCCATTTGAATTTATAATTGAATATACCTGAGTATCTGACCAGTTAAAAATTGCACTTACTGATAGGCATTTAAAACCAGGATGATACCAGATGGGGATGTATTGTTTTCTAACATTTGATTCGGCAGCCCTTATCCCATCGAATACGACTTTCGGTTCTTTAATGTCACTGAAATATTCTGAAATAGGCTTAATTGTTAATTCACGACAACACCATCGAAAACCGAAACTCGGAATACCCCATTCCTTCGCTAGAGTGAAATAATCAACTTTGGGGTGAACAATTTCAAGATTTACATCAAGATAATTACATACTTTTTTTACATAATCCAAATTTTCTGGGAGACCGGCTATAGTATCAACGTGAACAACCGTTAAATCATTCAGGTTATTAGCAATTTTTTTGAGATAAAGCAGTGTAGCGATACTATCCTTTCCACCACTGAATAGTAAATAGGGTTTCCTTTTTTTCATTAATTCCAAAATATCTCTTTTTAAAACTCTAACATGCCCACGGATAGTCGAAGTCTTTTGTTCATCAATATTACAGACTTTCTCAAATTTTCCGGATTTGAAATGAATTACAGTAAGTGGTTTAAGAGTCCCCCCTTGAACCCATTTTGTGATGATTAATCCTTTTTCATTGCAAACCGGGCAAGTTGTTTCTAATCCTTTTATTTTTAGATCATTAACTGAATCAATAATAGGAGCTAACCAATTATTATTTGAGAGAAACCTGCCTTTTTTGTCTCTTGCGATATATGATACTGAAGTTGTCAAGCTATTGACCCCAATCTTTCATTAAACACTTTAAATCTTTTTTTAGCATCGTCGTAAGGAGTGATTTGTAATAATTCTACTCTTGCATCAATGTTTGTTATTTTTCGAGCAAGACCGTAGTCAACCATTGCGACGATAACGAACGTCTGGAATTTATCGGTGATTGCATTCTCGATTTTCTTATCGTGAGGAAACTATACGAATCATTTCCCGGGCGCGTTGAGGAATTGAGAAACCGGTTTCCCGGTAAGACGGATGAGTCGTTGTTAACGGATATGCTTCATAATATCACGAATGATTGCCAGTTATCTGAAATTGTTATCGAAATTGGAATTTTTGAAAATCTAATCCAATGCGGGCGCGGACAAACGCTGAACGAGACAATACGGGCCTGTGCATTTGAGGCTTTTGTTGCAGCATTATACGATGATCTGGGACTCGAAAAAACAGGAGATATTGTTACCAGATTATTCCAGGAACGTATAAAATACGCCGAACCTATTGTCAGCTGGAAAAACAAACTGCAGGAATGTGTCCAGAGGAATGAAAGGACGGCAAACGTAAACGAAATTATTGTTTACAAAACCCGCCGCGAGGAAGGTACACCCGATCACGCAGCCTAGCATATATCAGAAGTTTGCGTAAGAATATCCGGCAAAGACTGGGAGGTGTGGGGGATCGGGCACGGAGAGCGAGAAAAGGAGGCAGAGATGGATGCTGCAGAAAAAGCTTTTGAGAGCCATTGCGATGACCGATGATTGCGGGGATACCCCCGGAATCCCTGCTTCCCGAGAACAGATACAATTTATTCATAATCAGATAATTGGCCATATTTACCCGACTTCCTTTTAACCTCGCGTGCGCACCGGATAGGTAATGTGCGGAATAGCCGGCCAGTACTGTTTTGGCGGCGGAAAACCGGATACGGATCTCCTCTCCCGGATGTCCCGGCTCCTCGCCCACCGGGGCCCTGATGGGGAAGGTACACGGATCTGCGGCATCACAGGGCTCGTGCACCGCCGGCTCGCCATCATCGATCTCAGCGAGGATGCACGCCAGCCGATGACCAGCGAGGACGGCACACTCTGGCTGGTCTTCAATGGCGAGATCTACAATTACATCGAACTTCGCGGTGAACTGATAAACCGTGGACACCGGTTCGCCACGGCATCGGATAGCGAAGTGATCCTTCATGCCTATGAGGAATGGGGTACGGACTGCCTCCAGCACTTCAACGGCATGTGGGCGTTTGCCATCTGGGATGAGAAAAACCAGCAGCTCTTCTGCGCCCGGGACCGGTTCGGCATCAAGCCGTTCTATTATACTCAGGTGAATGATTCGTTCCTGTTCGCCTCGGAGATCAAGGCGCTCCTCGCGCACCCGGGAGCCGGGACGCGACCGGATGATACGATGCTTGGGACGTACCTCGCGTGGGGCGTCCTCGACCACACGGAGCGGACGATGTTCGATGGCATCTTCCAGCTGAAGCCTGCCCACGCGATGGTGGTAACAAATGAGGGGCCTCAGCCGCCATTCCGGTATTGGGATGTAAAGGTCAGTGCGGAGATTCAGTCCGGAGTTTCCGAAAACGAGGCAGCCTCCCGACTCCTCACCCTTCTTCAAAGTGCGGTGAGCATCCACCTCAGGAGCGATGTCCCGGTCGGGACCTGCCTCTCAGGAGGGATCGATTCCTCCACGCTGACGGTTTTGATCAACAGCCTTATCCGGGAGGCGGCTCCGGCAAGCGTCGGCTCCCGGCAGAAGACCTTTTCAGCCGTTTTTTCCGACAAGCGGTTCGATGAGAGCTGGTTCATTGATGACGTAGTTACCTTGACCGGTGTAGATGCTACGAGAACGGAACCCGCACCGGATAAGCTACAGGACGATCTCGACCGGCTTATCTACATGCAGGACGAGCCGTTCGGCTCACTCTCCATCTATGCACAGTACTGCGTGATGCGAATCGCACAGAAACGAGTCAAGGTTGTACTCGACGGGCAAGGCGCTGACGAACTGCTCGCAGGCTACCTCGCCTACGAGGCAGGATATATGCAGGAGTTGATCAGGAGGTTATGCTGGTGGACCGCCCTCCGCGAGATCCTCGGCAGCATTCGCCACCACCGGCACTTTTTCATGGATGCCATGCGGCAGCTGGCTGTCCGGGAAAAACGGCGGTCCCTCCTGACATGCACGCCGCCGCTCATCGATCGGTATACCGGGAATCTTGAAGCCGTGCTGTACCGGGAACTCACCTCAACCAACCTGCCGGCGCTCCTCCACTACGAGGACCGGAACTCCATGGCTTTCTCCCTTGAATCGCGGGTGCCTTATCTCGATGTCCGGCTCGTGGAGTACATTGCATCCCTCCCGCTCGCACAAAAAATTAAAAGAGGCATCACAAAAGCCGTGCTCAGGCGTGCCGTAAAAGGCCTGATCCCGGAATCCATCCGCTGCCGGATGGACAAGATGGGGTTTATCACCCCGGAAGAGGTCTGGATGAAGGATGACCTGCGTCCCTTCATGCTGGAGATCCTCAGTTCCCGGAGCTTCCAGTCCCGCCCGTACTGGAACGCCACTGCGGTCGCAGGAAATTACCGTGAATTCCTTGACGGAAAATCAGGCTATTCGCCGGATCTCTGGAGGATCGCCTGCGCAGAACTGTGGCTCCGGAAGTTTTTCGATGAGCGCGAGCGCACAATTCAGGGCGCCATTAACCGTTCCTGATGGGATCGATTCTTATAAATGAGTGCCCCCAAGAGAATTATGTACGACGCTCCCGGACAAGAAGGCCCGCAGCCGGCCTGCCCGGGACAGGGATCCGTATCATGAAGACCATCATCCTCGCTGGCGGTGCAGGGACCCGGCTCTGGCCCCTCTCCCGCGAATATTACCCGAAACAGTTTATCCGGCTGGACGGGCCGTCCCTCTTCCAGAAAACCTTCGAAAGGGCCGCACGGATCTCGGCTCCCGCCGGGATATATATCGTCGCCAACGAGATCCACCAGTATCTTGTGCGGAACCAGCTGGAGGACCTTGGGTACCAGATTCAAGCGGATCATCTCCTCGCGGAGCCGGAAGGTAAAAACACCCTCCCGGCGATTGCGTGGGCGATGCAGCGGATCCGGCACTCCGATCCTGCGGCTGCTGTCGTGGTTTTCCCCAGCGACCACCTGTTGGAGGATGCTGCACTCGCGCAGATATCTGCCGCAGAATCACTCGCAAAAGATTACCTTGTTACCTTTGGCGTGAAACCGTCTTCCCCCCACACGGGATACGGGTACATCAGGCCGGGAAAAAGCCTGTCAGTCGGATACGTAGCAGATGCATTCCGGGAAAAACCCGATGAGGTGATGGCAAAGAAATACGTCCGTGCGGGATATCTCTGGAACAGCGGCATCTTCCTCCTCTCCGTGTCCAGATTCTTCCGTGAACTGAAGCGGTACCAGCCCCGACTGTACAATGCGTTCCATGATAATGCAATACCGGATTACCGGCAGCTTGATGCAGTCTCCATCGATTATGGGCTGCTGGAACATTCGAAAAGAGTCGCCGTTGTTCCAATTGATGCAGAATGGAGCGATCTGGGAACATTCCGGGCGCTCTATGAGGCACAACCGCACGACACGGAGGGAAATGCCGGTGATGCGGAGTACCTGTCCTCAGGGAATAATTTTGTCTTTGCCCCCGGTAAGCATGTCGGCCTGATTGGCATACACGACCTTGTCGTGGTTGATACACCAGACGCTCTTCTCATCTGTGACAAGCAACATACCGAAGAGGTGAAGCAGCTGGTGAACCGCTACAACGAACGAAACGATCCGGTCACCAAATTCCATCTGCAGGTGCACCGGCCGTGGGGTTCCTATACGGTGCTCGAGAATTCCCGGGAATATAAGATCAAGCGCGTGACGGTAAAACCGGGACAGAAGCTCTCCCTCCAGCTCCACCACCACCGGAGCGAGCACTGGGTAGTCGTGAGCGGGACGGCCGAGGTCGAGCTGAACGGCGAGACCCGGTTCCTGCGTCAGGGAGAGAGCACGTTCGTGCGCAGCGGCATGAGGCATCGCCTTATCAATCCCGGAGTCATCCCGCTGGAAGTGATCGAAATCCAGCTCGGTGAGTATCTCGAAGAAGATGATATCGTCCGGTTCGAGGACGAGTATGGCAGGAAATAACCATCCGCAGTTTCCCTGCCGACGCCGCCCGCTCTGCAGGGTACTGATCAGTCCCGTGAAAAACACAAAATCAGCACGGTTTTCATCACAAACAAAAAGAGACGAAGTTATACTATCGGGATTGTAAGGGCTGCAACTGCCCTGCAGTTTTACACCCGACCCCTCTTTTTTACCCGTGATCCGGTTTCCGGGCGATTCTTTGTGACAAAACACTGGTTGCCGGTCCCGATGAGATCAGTCCTGCCTGCAGCGGTGAGCCCCTCGATAACAAGGCGCCGGTTTTTAGGGTCACGGTATTGCATCAGCGCCCGCTGAATCTTTTTCTTCCGCCCTTTGGCGACGTGCACCGGCTCCATTGTGAACGGGTTGAGCCCCGTGTAATACATGCAGGAAGCCGGGCTCATGGGTGTGGGCGTGAAGTCCTGCACCTGCTCGGTATACAGATCGTTATCGCGTATATAGACGGCGAGCTCCACCATGTCGGCAATGGTGCAGCCCGGGTGACCGGACATGAAATATGGCAGGAGGTACTGCCGTTTCCGTTTCCCCTGCTGCAGGAGTTCAAACTGAGCGCGGAACCGGTCAAATGCCGTTACATCCGGTTTGTTCATCATATGGGTGACCGACGCGCTGACATGCTCTGGTGCCACCTTGAGATGGCCGGAGATGTGGTGCCTGCAGAGATCCTGCAGGTAACCGGTATCACCGTCAGGGATCAGGTCGTACCGGATCCCGGAACCGATGAACACCTTCCTGACCCCGGGGATCTCCCGGACCCTGCGCAGGAGCTCGCGGAGGAAACGGTGGCTGGTACTGAGATGGCTGCATGCCGGTGTGCACGGCTTGTCCGGGCATGCCCCATAGGTGTTCCACCTCTCGCAACCGAGTGCGTACATGTTCGCGGTCGGACCTCCGATGTCCTGAACGATCCCCCGGAACTCCGGCATCGCGGTCATCCGCTGCACCTCGCGCACAATGGATTCGGGGCTCCTGCTCTGAACGATGCGTCCCTGGTGGTGGGTAATAGCACAGAAGGAGCAACCACCAAAACATCCCCGGTGACTGGTCACGGAGAACTGCACCGGCTCCAGTGCCGGCACCGGTTCTGTATACAACGGGTGCGCACGCCGGCTAAAGGGCAGCTCATAGATACGATCCAGTTCTGCCGTTGAGAGCGGCTGCGCCGGGGGGTTCTGGATAATCACCGTCTTGGGGTGCGGCTGGGCCACCGGCCGTCCCCGCACCGGGTCCTGTTCGCAGTGGTGGAGGGCAAATGCCCGGGCATACGCGTGCCTGTCCCGGGATACTTCTGCAAAGCCCGGGATCTCCACCACGGCTGCCGGGCGGGAACGCCGCCATTCGGCGAGATCCATCCTTACGGACGTTCCGGCGATGTCCCGTAACATGGCTACGGCATGGCCGGCTGCAAGGCGCCGGGCTATCTCCACCATCTGGCGCTCACCCATGCTGAAGACGAGAAGGTCGGCAGGGGCATCCGCAAGGATCGACTGGCGCACGCGATCCTGCCAGTAATCGTAGTGTGCAAACCTGCGCAGGCTCGCCTCGATCCCGCCGATCACGACCGGTATGTTGGGATACATCTCGTGGACCCGGTTCGCGTACACGATCGTCGCCCGGTCGGGCCGTTGCGCTACAGCCCCGGGGGCGTACACGTCCCTGCTCCTCCGCTTCAGGTTCGGGGTGAAATTGTTCACGAGGGAATCCACGTTGCCGGATGATATAGCAAAAAAGAGACGGGGAGTTCCCAGCGCAGTGAAATCACGGTACGTTTTACCGTCCGGCCGGGCGATGATCCCGACGGAAAAACCGGCATCCCAGAGAACCCGCCCGATGAGTGCAGTGCCAAAAGAGGGGTGATCCACGTAGGCATCCCCGGTGACGAGGATGATGTCGAACTGCCCGATGCCCAGTCTCCCCCCTTCTTCGCAGGACATGGGAAGAAACTGCGGTTGTGACGACATGGATAATAACAGGTAATTTTTTTTTTTGAACCTGATCAGGAGGAGGAGTGCCGGGTCAGGTCACGGATAATATCCGCCAGCCCACCGGAGATCTCGCCGCTCTCCCCATCATCTTTCCGAACGGAGGGTTCATTTTGGGAACCCTCGTCACTGGTACCTTTTTCCGGTTTCTGGGCCCCTCTCTCCGTTCCGTGGACCGGCAGGTGCAGCCCGGTTTTCTCGTCAAATTCACGCCGGATAGCAAGACCGGTGAATTCGATCACGACCGCCTCGATGACAAGGTAGGTGACCGCTTTTTCCCGCAGGCAGCCGGTCAGCGCGTGGCCGGCGCGGCCGACAGATGCATGGTAGTGAATCATCGGGCCTTCGTCACCGGGATAGATAGTTCCCATGCCGAATACTTCCCAGCCGCCCTCGAACAGGACATAGTGCGGCTCGGGAGGAATGACGGGTTTCTCCGGGCCGGTCACCATCCTCCCTTCATGCAGGGCACCAAGGAAAAAAACCGATCCTGCCCGGATCTCTTTCTGCCGGACAAAGTCCTGCATGGCAGTTAAAAAATCCTCTCCCTCGTCGATCCTGAGGACAAAGACCCTGCCAAGGTGGCCTTCGGAATAGTGCATATGTTCGGTGGTTCTCCTGTTGGTAATGTTATGGTCTGCGCGGATTTATATCTCCTGCGCAATGACAATAGAGGCCCTAGATTTGAGGCAGGACAACGTAAAGAGAACAGAATTTTTTGTCATATAAACATTCATGCACGGTTAAAAACCAGTCCCGGGCCAGATAGACGTGAGGGAAGATTACAAAAAGATCGTGGGGGTAAATTTCATGCCAAATGACATATGCCAAATCGGAGGTGCGGGATTGACACCTCAAATTCACGGGACTTAGCGCCCTCGGGCACCGCCACCCCCGAAACCTCCTCCGCCACCAAAACCTCCGCCACCAAAGCCGCCGCGGCCCATCCGTCCTCCGCCATAACCTCCGCCCCGGTACGTTGGCGTGAACATCAAAAGCGGGATAAATGCGTAGCTCATACCAACAACCCCGATAGGGACACCGGTCTCTGCGATGTGGATATTGAGCGACTTCATCGCCCGCTCCACCTTTTCACCGACACCCAGAGCCGTGCCGTACACCAGCCAGTCCCCCCACATGGAGAGATCGGCAGGCGCGTATTTCTGTATCATGGCCATATCCGAGAGGAAATGGGTGAAGGCGTCCCATTCGAGTTTATCCTTGTAGTGATCGTCCTTCCAGTGCCCGAACAGGGCGGGGGGTGTCGAGAACGCGAGAAATGCCTGAATGCCTACTATCGCCCAGAGCACGACTGCCGGGTAGAGGATGTACGACTGCATGGGTGCCACAAGGGCGATGATAAGCGTGATTCCAAATACCGCGATGCTGGTAAAGAGCAGTGGAAGGATGTGCTCAGTGCCGTCAACTACATACTGGACAGGGAGGGCCGCGTCTGCGCGGCTGGTAATATCTGTGAGCATCCTTTGGGATCTCATTGTTTTCTCTTCTGCTGCGTACCCGACCTGAGTGCCCCTTGTCAATTCCCCGAACTTTGCCGTATCGAGTACGCCATCTTCGGAAAGCTGTTCGATAAATGCTACAACACGCTGTTCGTACGGATCCGTGGTTGTGGCCGAAAGTTTCCGGATCTCGATGCTCTTCCCGTCACCCTTCTCCGTGATCGCGATGATCTTCCGCCGGTGCAGGTCCAGCAGGGTGGCATAAAAGCCGTCCTTGTCGAACACCATCGCCTCACCTTTGAAGAGCAGATTCACCTGCCATGGCTTCAGCGCCGGGTTCGGGACGGTGCTGAGGTAAGCAGGGACGGTAAACTCTTTTTCCTTCCCATACCTGTTATAAATGGTAATCAGCAGGAACGGCACGAGAATCGCTGCAGCCATTCCAAGATATTCCAGTAACAAAGCAACCCAATAGGGCAGGTCGTACCAGAAGCTCCCCGAGGCAGTACTTCCCGCAAGATCCGACACCGGGCTCCTGATCCCCGGTATCTGCCCGAGTCCCCCGGGCGTCGCGAGGAACTCCACCGCAACATTCTCATTTGTTGCCGCGCTGCCGCTCAGCGTGTACGTGTCACCGGTTTTTTGCATGGTCATGCTGGGGGGATACGCGTACACCTGCACGACATTGTCTGCGGGAACCGTGATCTGTACGGAATTATAGGGGATGTGGTTCCCTCCTGCCAGCATGAGGTTCAGGTGATCATTGACGGAATCGTATTCCACCGGTGGGTGGACCACGTACGTGTACCCGACCGTATATATCCCTGCAGCAAAATACTCCGGGTCGTAGATCCCGATTTCATTGTACTGAGCGAGACGTCCCACCTGATCGGATACGGATGAAGCTGCACCGGGTGTTGATACATACACATTTCCCGAAGAGTCCTTCGCATACCCGATTGTTCCGGCAGGCGCGTCGATTGCAACCAGCTGGATGGACGATTGGTTGGTGGCCACAAATGTCAGGGGTGCCGCCAAGCTCCGGTAGAGCATCCGGTACTCGCCGGATGTCCCGAGATTATAGGTATACTGCTCATGGAGTGTTCCGTTCGGGTAGAGAACCGCCCCGTATGAACTGGCAGTGAGATCGCCCTCCAACAAGGGCGGGATGGTGAGGACGGCGACAAGCCCGATTATCCCGATGAGGAGCGCGACGATAACGAGGACGGCCAACTGTTTTGTTTCGCTCACGGTTCTGCCCTTCAGAACTCAATTTTCGGCGGGGTTGCAACCGCTTCCTCAAACTGCAGGTACTCGAGTTTCGGAAGACCGGTCATGTGGCCGATAAACTTTGAGGGAACGGTGTCCATCGCTGTATTGAACTCCTGCGAGATGTTGTTGTAGGTATAGCGCTGGCGGGCGATCTCCTCCTCGATGCTTTTTACCGATTCCATGAGCGAGCTCACCGTGGTCGATGTTTTGAGGTCGGGATAGTTCTCTGCCACCGCGAGCAGGCGCCCGAAGATCGAGCGGGACTCCGCCTCGACCTTGTTCAGGTCTCCCGGAGATGCCGTCGCAACGGCCGCCCGCATCGCCGTCACCTTCTCAAACGTCTCTTTCTCAAACTTCGCGTAGCTCTTGACTGCGCCGAGGAGCTCCTCGATCATGTCCAGCCGTTTTTTCATGGCGACACGGATCTGCCCGAGCGTCGCTTCTGATGAATTCTTCAGGGTGTAGAACCGGTTGTAGATACCGAAGGCCCAGAAGATGAGAATGACGATGACCACGATGACGATGATCAGCGCAATCCATCCAAGAATGTCTCCAAACATAATCTCACTGTATCAATAATCGCGCCACTACATAAGACATGAGGCACTGGCAGGAGACTCAGTACTGGCTCAGGACTGGAAAAAGATGAGAGATTATGGCAAGGAGAGGGTGCCCACGACCCGGAGTTTGCCCCCTTCAAGGTAGGTGAGCACGGCGCGGGCACCCGGAGGATATACCAGCGGCTTTTCGAGCGTGAGGGTCAGTTCCGGCATCCTCCAGTCACTTCCTGCCGAAATGCGGATGATACGGGACGGGAGAAACTGCATCCAGTGACCCACGTACAGCACCATGTCTTCCTTCAACGGCGCCGGCCAGTACCTGATCAGCTGCGCTTTCCCCGAGATCGTTGTGGCACTCGTTATCGCGGGGTCGTTTGTGAGGACATACCCCCGGTCGAGGTCTTCCGCTTCGATGTTCTTGAGTGCTAGGCCGACACGGTCGCCGGTGACGGCGATATCCGCATCATCGTCATGCTTCTGGATGGAGCGCACCTGCGCCGTTTTACCGGTCGGGAGGACCTTCAGGGAATCATGTTTTTTTACGATCCCGTGTGCCACGCACCCGAGCGCGACAACGCCGACCCCTTTGACGTTGAAGTGGTGGTCGATCGGAACGGTCCCGTTGCTACCGGAATCTTTTACTTTCTGGTGGGCGGTCATTTTCACCGCGATATCAAGGAGTTTTTCCCGCAGGCCGAGCGTATCGTCCTCGAACGGTTCGTAGTGTTCGAGGACGGTCCCTTGGACGAGGGGAGCGATCTGGTCAGGGGTAAGGTAATTTTTAAAAATGATATACCCGTTTGATTTTCCGGCGCACTGGAGCATCAGGACCGTTTCGCCAAATGCCGCATTGATCTCCCCGACCACCAGAATCACCCGGTCGGCGAGCGAGATTGCATAGAAGAGTGATGAGAGTTTTTCCGGGTATCTGGTCGGTTCTATGAAGGTGACAGTTGCTTCCCCTTTCTTGAGATTATAAAAGGTGATATCGCTCGTTGTCCCCTTCTTTCCCAGGTTATCGGCATAGCCGTTGGGAGCAAGAACGGCGACGGTGAGGTTGGACATGGTATTATATAAATTGGCTTCCCCGACATATGAGATTTTATATTGCCAATTCCACTGAATTTGAATGTTTCCAGAATAAAGTATTGCGGAATAAAAATAAAGAGACCTGATATGGGGGTAACCCGCCAGGTTGTTCCTTCTTTATTGTTATCGGATTTCTGTATGGTGTCAGGTTCAGTTACCTGAGGCCCTTTGTGGACTACTGCTTTTTCCGGATGCCTGCCGTATTTTATCATATATTTCCCGGGGGTTGACGACAGACCAGAGGCAAACGAATAAGGCAAGGTATTCCAGCGTGAATACAACAAGGGTGATCATCCAGCCAGAGGATAATGCCGTATCCGTATATTGCAGCGCAGTATAGAATGACCCGAACATAAGGGGGAACTCAAGATATGCCAGAGCTTGGAAGATATACAGCAATACAATTTTCCGGATGTTATCTGCGGCGAGGAGGCAGATCATGGGAGTGAACCAGACGATATACTGGGGGCTACGGACTTTTGCGCAGACCACAACAAGAATAGTTGCACACAATATCAGTCTGATCAGGAGTTTCGGATCCCTTCCAGGAATCGTGAATGCTGCATAGAGCAGTATGAGTAAACCTACGCCCATGACGATATACATAATTGCTGAGATCACGTCAAGCGAAATTCCGAGATTGAATACGTCATGTACCCATGAGTAAATCGTGAAGGTCAGGGTATTCGAGTAGTAGCCCAGTTCTGACCGCACGGGAATGTATATCCTGAAGGTATCCGGGCTTATGAAAAATAACGGCAGGAACAGCACCGCAGAGATCGGAATTACAACTTTTACAGCGGAGATTATTTCCTGTTTGAGGGAGGTATTTTTGGCATTGTATAAAACAAAGAAGGGGAGAGCCAAGATGGGAAACACTTTGGTAAAAAAACCCAAGACTAATGCCACATATCCCTTCACTTCATGCCGGTAGACGGTGAAGAGGATTGCCAGCATCAGGAGGGTCGCGGGAAAGGCATCGTACTTCGTTATCACGAAATATGCTGCGGAAAACGCACCTGCATAGATCAGACCTGCATGGAATGCTGTTTGTTCGTTCCAAAGCTTGAGGCCGATCAGATATATGCAGACAATGGTGGTGATATCGCATAGCACCATGAGGAACTGGAATGTGTACACAAAAGCCATACCGTTCTGGAGCAGGAGTGCCGGTACGAGAGCAATCGTCATTGGTATAAGGATCAGGATCGGATACTGGAAATCAGATGTGAAAGGGAGCTGGCCCTGCAGGGGCATCAGAGCGTGCTGGAAATAGACACTGATATCAAAAAGATCTAGGAATGAGTGAAATACTGTTGTTGTAACAAACGCCACGATGAATTTTGCCAGTATCGAGAGAAGGATCAATATGGTGATATGGCGTTTTGCAACCCGCTTGTCGATATCGTCGAACTGGTGAGTGAAAAAAATGAAGGGAGTTGTACGTTTTATCTTTTTCTTGGAGGTTGATACAATCGTATCCGTTTTTTTCTTACCCATCAACAGATCCCGTTCCTCATATTGTTGGTACTGCATATTTGTATTTTGTCCACAAAAACTCTCGGAAACAAATTCGCAGCAGGCACCTCCTGAAACGAGAGGATTTACAAACCGGATATCGTGAAAAAAATTACAGGTTAAACAACAGGACGCCGACAGAGATGATGACAATCCCGATGATCTTGTTCCTGGTAAAAGATTCTCTCAGGACAAGGAATCCCAGTATGGGAATGCAGATGTATGTCAGGGAATTTAAGGCAAAAAAAACCTTCATGTCAAGCCCTTTCATGGCATAAATGGACAAAAAGGCCACGAATGCAAAGATGGCATATCCAAGGATTGAGAGGGGGTGCGTGTAGATCCTGCCGCCCGTTTTCGAGCTGATGGTTGCTGCCATCTTCAAAAGCAGGTGTCCTATGCTTGTGAAAATCACGACAATCAACGTCAGCAGGTAGCAGATCATAAGTGCGGTAGTCATGAGAGGATCTCCTTATCCTCCGCGAGGAAGACCACCCCAATAGTTATAACGGCCAGTCCTGCGACATTTGTCGGCGTTATGGATTCATGAAAGAGGAGATATGCGGAGATGAGGACAAGAAAGCTGACGAGGCTCCTGAACGGGTAGGCAAAGGAGAGCGCGTAGTATTTGAGGGAATACTGCCAGACAATCACCTGCAGACCCATGCCACCGACGATAACAAAATAAATGACAATATAGAACGGTATCCCGAAAAAAGTTTCAGTTGAACCGGATTCGGCCGCGTATTTTGTGCAGATCGCACCAAATGCTTGAATGAGTATAGAGAGTATCAGGAAATGAAGATGGATTTTCTGGCGGAAATGTTCTTTTAATGAGGGCCAATGGGTATTTACCATAAAATTACCAGAACGTCTAACTTACAATATTTCCCTTTTATCGTATTTCAATGTACATCACTGGAACAAATGCCCGGTCTCTCTGTTAACCTCAGGAGCCTGAGAATGAATAAGAGTTCTCCCTGCATCAAAATTCGGAGGATATTCATTTTTTTACTATGTCACAACCCTTAGAAAAGCAGGTGCATATCAACAGGGTTGCCTGCATCGTCACCCGGCCGAATTTTTAATACGTCCCTCACCGATTGGTTAATGCATATTTCCCGGTGATCAATGAGAGAATGGGATGAATATTGGGCAAAAGCTCCAAAGACGCACAACCGTATTTATGACCGGATAGCTGTTTTTTACCGGAAATACATCATCAAACCCTATCTCAGGCACTATTTCTCCCGCTATTTTCCTAACAGGGCTACCATCCTGCATGCAGGATGCGGAGGGGGGCAGGTCGAGGAAGGGATCATTGACCCGGGCTCTGTTATCGGCTTGGATATCTCCATGAATGCCTTGTCTCTTTACAAAAGAAACCACCATGGATCAGACCTGATCCGCGGAGATGTCAGGACAACCGGGTTCCGAGCAGACTCCATGGATGGGATCTATAACCTTGGGGTCATGGAACACTTCAGCGAGGAGGAGATCAACCGCATCATGCTTGAGTTCCGGAGGATACTGAAAAAAGATGGTGTGATCATATTATTCTGGCCCCCGAGATATGGAGCCACCATCATCTTTCTTAAGGGAATACACTTCTTCTTCAACTCGGTGCTGGGCAAAAATGTCCGGCTGCACCCACCTGAACCCAGTCTCATCAAATCCAGAGGCCATGTCGAAACAATGGTGAGAAGGGCCGGGTTCAGGATGGTGTCATATCACTTCGGCATAGCGGATCTTTTTACCTATGGAGTGGTCATCCTTGAAAAGGCAGGGTGATACCGATCTCCGCCTGAAAACAGGGGCCAGATGCCCGTCCAAGACCCCGTCAGGATGCGGGAATGGCGGGAGTGACCAGATATTTTTTCCTGTTGAACTGGACATTCCATGCCATACCAAGCATGAAACCAAGCCAGTGGAGCATATCGCTGAACCGCAGCTTGGAATGCCCGTAGGTCCTTGGGGGAAGAACGATCGGTATCTCCTTTATCCTGAACCCGTTCAGGTTCAGGATCGTGAGGCTCTCAAAAAAGAAGGAATAGCCCTTACTCGAAACCCGTTTGAATGCATCATGGGGAATGCGGTCCAAACGGTATAGCCTGAATGCACCGGTTGCATCGTAGGGCATCTTCAACAGAATGGTCGTGAGGATATGCCCAGTCCTTGTTATGCATTTCCGCCAGAGATTCCAGCCGCCAAGGCTGTCTTCAAGGATGTGCCGTGATCCAACAACCACATCATAGTCATCAGCGAATTGTAAGAGGTCCCGGATATTCGCTGGCGAGTGGCTGAAATCGCAGTCCATGGTGACGAGATGCGTGTATCCATGGGAGAAAGCCCATGCAATCCCCTCCTGGTGGGCGCTCCCGATACCCAGCTTTCCCGAACGGTGGATCACCATTATCCGCGGGACATGTTCTGCCATATCGTCAAGGACGTCCCCGGTTCCATCAGGGGAATTATCATCAATAAAAAGGAAATCCGCCGGTAAACCGGTCCCGGAAAGATCATGACACATTTTTTTTACATTCTCGCTTTCATTATAGGTTGGCAGCATCACCAGAATTTTGTTAGCGCCCATTATATTCTCCTGCAGATTCAACAAGCAATTTCACCATCTCATAAAATGTAACGGATCGTTTCCAGCCGGTCTTTCTCACCAGTTTTGCCGGATTACCCACAAGAGTGACAGCAGGACGGGTGATAATCTCTTTTTTTTCATTCACGAATTTATGCCAGTCCAGTCCAATGGTATCAAATGCAGTCCTGACAAAATCCTCCACGGTGTGTTTCTCCCCTGTTGCTATGATAAAATCATCCGCCTCCTTCAGATTGACAATCCTGTACATCGCTTCGACATAATCCGGCGCATATCCCCAGTCAACCTCGACGGAGAGATCGCCCAGAAGAAGCCGGTACGCCGAATCATTCCTGCATCTTGTGACGGCCTTGACAATTTTCCTTGAGACAAACTGCTGGCCACGGAAGGGAGATTCGTGGTTGTAGAGGATCCCAACCGAGGCGAAGACCTTGTAAACGGTCCGGTACATCCGGCACAGGTGCAGGCCGGATACCTTGGTTATTGCATATATGTCAAGGGGATTGATGGGGGTGTTCTCATCCTGCGGCTCGTGCTCAGGTCTTCCGAAGATATGGGATGATGCCGCGTAGAACAACCGGGTATCTGGCGAGAACTGTCGGATGGCCTCAAGAAAGTTAAACAATGAGTGAACATTGACTGCGTAGCTCTCTTGGAACAGGTTCAAAGGATCGATAACGGGATCCTCTGAAGACTGGTGGATTGCTGCAAGATGGTAAATTTCATCGGGCTGTACTTTCCTGACAAGGTTTGAGACATCTTCAAAACACCTGATATCCGGCACTGGTTCGTTAGTCCACTTCTTATCGTTGGTAATCAACCGGTGACGCCCGATACCCAAAACCCGGTAGTATTTTCTTTCAAGAAGCCGGTAAAGGAAGGTACCGTCCTGTCCCGTTGCACCGACAATGATTGCACGTGGCATATTTTCTGACCAGCCTGATAATCCGCTATATGACCTCTACTTCCGGCAGGGGGAAGATGAACTTCCCGCCGTCCTTCAGGAACCGTGACTCCCGCCCGACAAATTCACTTTTAAAATGCCACGGGAGTGCCAAGAAATAGTCGGGTTTTGCATTCCTTGCTTTTTCTTCCGATATAATCGGGATATTGGTACCCGGGGTCCTGCTGCCCCACTTTTCAGGATTCCGTTCTGCGGCTGCAGTAATGAGGGATGAGTCTATGTTGAAGTACTGGAGAAGGACGTTTCCTTTTGTAGAGGCCCCATACACAAAGATCTTTTTTCCCCCGGACTTCTCCCTTCTGATCAGCGTATTGAGATCTCTCTTGATCTTTTCAACCCGGGTACGGAACTCACGGTACGTTTTCGCTGCATCCAGATGAAGGTCCCTCTCAGTCATGATAACCTTCTCTAGGACCGCGGTATTCGCAGGGAGTTCAGAATCTGCGTGCGTAACGTATAATTTGAAACTGCCACCGTTGATGGAGTTGAACTCGATATCAATGGCTTTCAGGCCATTCCGTCTGAGCATCCAGTCAATCTGGTGAAACGCATAATACTCAAGGTGTTCATGACAGATCGTATCAAATGAGTTCATCTCGAGCATGCAGGGCAGGTAACTTTGTTCGAGCACCCAGATGCCGTTCTTATCGAGGATCTGGCGGATATTATCGACAAACTCCATGGGATTTTCAAGATCGTAGAACATCGCAATGGAAGTGATGATTTTCGCTTTCTCTTGGGGGAATACTGATTTGAAATTGTCGGCTGAAAAAAAGTCACTGACAAGATATATATTGGAGGGATAATAGTTCTTATATTGTTCCCCGCCGGGATCCATCCCAATCCTGCGTATATCATTCCGGAAGTAGCTCTTCAGGAGCGTCCCGTCATTACTGCCGATATCAAGGACGATATCATCCTTTTCCAGACGGGCAATCTTCTGGACTTTCCCGGTAATGTCAGCGAGGTGATCGCTCATCGTCTTATTGATGCCGGAACGGTATCCATATCCACAGGTGTACATTTCCTGCGGCGGGACAGAATGCTTGAGCTGCACCAGCCCACAGGCGTCAGGATTTTTCGAGGTATCGCATTTGATGAGGACGAGCGGGGCACGGGGCGGGTCAGGATCATCCTTTCCGGGGAACCTCCCGGACAATGCCTGGTTGCCCAAATCCATGACGGTGATGAATTGATTGTTACCGCATATGCGGCATTTTTTTACCTCACGTATCTTCATCAGTTCACCAAAATTATTCACAACTGGTTAACATTATTCGATTTCGGATGTTATAAACCAAAGCCAAATTCCCTTTGCTGCCATATCCCATGGATTTTCCGGCATGCGACAGAACATCTCCGGGAAATTACATTCCGGAGTTGCAATAATTATATCATTTTAAAAAAGAATCAATTCTGGAGAATTTTGGGCATAATTGCTCGGATGTTGATATCTTCATAAATCTGATAAAAACCGGTTCCGATATTGAATAACGGACAGAGGGGGTTGTATGTCAATGAAAAAAGCCTTGATAACAGGTATTACCGGCCAGGATGGTTCCTACCTTGCCGATTTCCTGTTGAGCAAAGGGTACGAGGTGCATGGGATCATCCGCAGATCATCATCGTTCAACCGGGAGCGGCTCGAGCATTTGTATGTTGATCCACGAGACCCGCATGCACGACTCTTCCTCCATTACGGTGATCTTTCCGATGCTGAAGCCATGTCGAACATCCTGTATAACATAAAACCGGATGAGGTATACAATCTGGGTGCCCAGAGTCACGTCCGGGTCAGTTTCGATATGCCGGAATATACAGCAAATACCATAGCTCTTGGATTGACCCGGCTTCTTGAGATTGCACGAAGGAGTAACCGGGAGATAAAAATTTACCAGGCATCATCCAGCGAGATGTTCGGATCCACACCACCCCCCCAGAACGAGAATACCGTATTCAGTCCGCGGAGCCCCTATGCCTGTGCAAAATTGTATGCGTACTGGATGGTCAAAAATTACCGCGAGGGGTATAAGTTATTTGCCTCAAACGGCATCCTGTTCAATCACGAGTCGCCGCGGAGAGGCGAGACATTCGTGACCAGGAAGATCACCTACAGCATTTCGAGGATCCTCACAGGGAAAGACCAATACCTGTACCTTGGGAATCTCGATGCACGACGCGACTGGGGGTATGCACCGGAGTATGTCGAGGCCATGTGGAAGATACTCCAGCTGGATTCTGCCGATGATTTTGTACTCGGAACCGGCGAATCTCATTCCGTGCGGGAATTTCTTGAAGCGGCATTTGCCTACACCGATCTGGATATCGACAGGCATGTGAAAATCGACCCGGCATATTTCCGGCCTACTGAAGTTGAAGTTCTTATCGCTGATCCACGGAAAGCCGAAAAGAAACTCAAGTGGAGGCCCAAGATCAGATTCAATGACCTTATCAAGATAATGGTTGATGCAGATATGCGAGCTGCAGGCTTAGAGCCGGTTGGCGAAGGAGACCGGATCCTCCATAAAAAGTTTCCAGAAAGATTCTGGACTGCAGACTGAATATTTCTGCTTTTTTTTAATCCTGAACATAAGTCAGAAAAATTCCGGATACCGGCTAGAATCAGTGAGAGAGTGAGGATCTTCCCCACGTGAACCGCCGGTTCACCCAGAAATTCCATGCAAATGCGACCAAGATTCCAAGGATGTTTGCAACCCGGTAATCGATTCCAACGAGAGTCACAAGGACATTAAGAATGATAAAATTAATGATGGCTCCCCCAATGGACACCATCTGAAACGAGACGAGGCGCTGCCACCAGTTTGACAACGCATGCTGCCGGTCTGATTTAAACGTCCAGATATCGTTCCAGATAAAATTGCTCAGAATCGAGAGTTCGATTGCAAAGATGCTTGAGATAGGCAGGGAGAATTGAGCATATTGCTTAAGATAAATGAGTACCCCCTCATTAACAATAATTCCTGACAACCCCACAATACCAAACTTGAAAAGTTTCACCCATTCCTGCCATACGGCAGTCTCATGGTGGTTCCAGGAAAACCATGCATTGTCGCTAACCTGTTCTGCAAACTCCAAAATAATCTTCCCTTTAAGTTTACTCGATCCGGTCGCACGATCCACGAACTCGAATGGGATCTCTTTAACTTTTTTCCAGTTCCCCTTTCCGAGCACTTCAAGCAGGATCTTATAGCCCTTCGGCTTGAGCGCCGCATACTCGACAACATGCTTTCTAACCGCAAAAAATCCGCTGACCGGATCCCGGATTTCAGGAAAGAGCAGCCGGCCCAGAACGGTCGCACCAAGTGAGATGACCTGCCGCTTGAACGGCCACTTTTTTATGCCGCCGCCTTCCATGTACCGGCTGGCGATGACGATGTCGTTGCCGGCCTTAATCTCATGGTACATTACAGGAATAAGTGCCGGAGGATGGGAGAGATCAGCATCCATCACAAGAAAGATATTCGATTGCGCTTGGTGGAATCCATCAACGACGGATTGCGAGAGTCCGTGATCGTGTTCACGAACAACAAGATTGAGATTATTTTTGGTTTTTTTGAGTTCATGGACGATGCCGATGGTGCCATCGGGAGAGTTGTCATCGACGATCAGGATTTCACCGTTGATCGAACTCTTCGAAAGGATGGTATCAACTTCGCTCACGATCTTCCTGATGTTCGCTTCTTCATTAAAAGTGGGAATGATCACCGTCAGGTCATACATGGCAGACAAAATCCTTGGCGGTCATCTGGAAACGAAGAGGGCGATACCGGTATCCTGACCAACCGGTTTTGTATTGTTTTTGAGCCATGCGAGGGCATCTCCCGCGGGATTCGCAGAGTAGATGTCTGTGGTTACAATATAGTATATCGTGTTGTTCGCTTTTTGCGCATCGATCGCATTCAGATCCTTTGCGGTCGTCGCCCCAAATTCAATGGTCCCAAACGTGCTGTTGGTGTAATAATAATCGAAGG
>Ga0326728_10007180_pt1 | contig 29056 bp, 15 predicted proteins | sample MB3enrmetagenome_FD_207602 | JGI IMG/M metagenome (GOLD analysis project Ga0326728, IMG submission 207602) | Lab enriched peat soil microbial communities from McLean, Ithaca, NY, United States - MB31MN | ecosystem: Environmental > Terrestrial > Soil > Wetlands > Peat | place: USA: New York... | reverse complement strand
CAACGATTTCATGGCAGTAACAGCTACCCTAAAAAAGTGCGTGCGTCCGGTACAATTATCCCTCCCCCATTTTTTATGCACAACCTTCACCTATCCTGGCACTTACTCCGATTTTCCCCATACCCTCTTATAAGGAATATTATGATCGCAACTACAGAAAGAATGAAAAAGAAGAGCCTTGCACGGCCGGAGCAGACCCGCTCGTTCGACAAAGGCAAGGTCGAACTGGTAACTGTCAATGACGTCACCTTCGGGCGCGCGACCTTGCAACCCGGCTGGAAATGGTCCACCTGCGTCAAACCCCTGGTGCACACCCAAAGCTGCGAGGCCTCTCACCTGCAATACCACATTGCGGGTCGCCTCCATGTGGTCATGGACGACGGTACGGCACTGGACTTCGGTCCCGGCGACGTGTCCTACCTCCCGCCGGGCCACGACGCCTGGGTCATTGGCAACGACCCGGTCGTCCTCGTGGACATCTCCGGCATGCGGGATTACGCCAAGCACTAGTCCCCTTGGCCTGTTCGTCGGGGGTGCCGCGCTCCCGCCACTCTTTCTGCTAGAGCCAGACGCGGACCCTGAAGAAAGTGCCCTTACTCGGGACAGGTGAAATGGAGAAGACGACCGGCTTGAGGGCCTTGACGGCCGCGTGGACCGCGGCGACCAGGCGCGTCATCTCAGCGCGGCGCCAGTCGAGAAATGCATTGCGCAGCGCACCCGCGGCGAGAACAACCGCCCGCCAGTTGGTAACTGTGAGCCCACTCTGGCTCTGAAAGCGGGCGCCGCAACCGGAGCAGCCGCAGTAATCGCTGCTGGGAGCCAGCTCTTCAAACCGTTGTGGTGGGGCTTGACAGGATACCAAGGCCCGTTAGACTCGCGACGTCGTTGATACAACCTTGAACACCTCATGTCCTTATGAAGACTACAAGAAAATCTCTCTGTGCTAGCATGCTATGCGGCTGCCTGTTTGTCCTAACGGCCAACGCGCAGACAATGATCGAGAACTTCGAAGAATACGCCAATACTGCCGCGTTGCTGGCTGCGTGGTCTCCCTCTGACGCGAACGCGACGTTGAGTCTCTCGTCCTACGTGGACCCTGACTCGACAGGCACGAACTCCATGCGCGTGGATGTTGACATGCCCGCCAATGCCTGGCAGACCGAAGCAATCACCGGACCGATGCTCCAGGCTCCGATCGCCATCGCGTCCACCCAATACATCACCCTCAGGGTTGCCGGCGACCCCGAGTTCACAAACGCCACTTATCAGCAGCTCTTTGTGTACGCCTACGATAGCAATGGCAACTTCGGCCGCTGGGGCGGACCCGTCCCCACGGCCAACACTAATTGGCAGGTTCTCAACTTCCTCGCGAGCGGCATCGCAGCACCTTGGAACTCTCCTGGGCTTCCTAACTTGAGCAACATCGTGCAGTTCAGCTTCTACCTCTACGGGCAAGGTGCTTCACCGGGGCCTGCGTATTCTGCCACCATTTATATTGACGACTTGCAGGTCCGTAACACGCCGTTGATCGAAATCCAGCCAACCTTCGGGCCAACCATGATCGAAAACTTCGAAGAATACACGAATGATGCCGCGTTGCTGGCTGCGTGGTCTCCCTCTGACGCGAACGCGACCTTGAGTCTCTCGTCCTACGTGGACCCTGACTCGACAGGCACGAACTCCATGCGCGTGGATGTTGACATGCCCGCTAATGCCTGGCAGACGGAAGTAATCACCGGGCCGATGCTCCCGGTTCCGATCGCCATCGCGCCGACCCAATACATCACCCTCAGGGTTGCCGGCGACCCCGAGTTCACGAACGCCACTTATCAGCAGCTCTTTGTGTACGCCTTTGACGGGGCTGGCAACTTCGGCCGCTGGGGCGCACCCGTCCCCACGGGCAACACTAATTGGCAGGTTTTCAACATCACTGCGAGCAGCATCGCACAACCTTGGAACTCGCCTGCGCTTCCTGACTTGAACGACATCGTGCAGTTCAGCTTCTACCTCTACGGCCAAGGTGTTTCACCGGGGCCGGAATATACTGCCACCATTTATATTGACGACTTGCAGGTCCGTAACACGCCGTTGACCGAATTCCCGCCGCCGTCTCCCATGCGGGGCTTGATTGACAACTTTGAAGAGTACGCGAATGATGCGGCTCTCACCAACTTTTACAGTTACGTGGACAGCCCGGCGGCGACGGTCACCACCGCCTCGATTCAAACGCCGGCCCCCCAAGGCAACAACTTCCTGCAGCTCGCCATTGACTTCGCCCCCGGCCAATATCCGTGGGGCAGTGTTTTATCCGGCGTCGTGGCTCCTTTTTCGCTGCCGACAAATGCCGTGGTCTCGCTCTGGCTCAAAGGGGATCCTACCCTGGCCCCGGTCGCGGACGGCGGCACGACTTTCTGGCTCTCCTTCTACGACGCAGCCGGGAACGGCTTTAATTTCAGCACCCCCGCTGCCCCGGTGATCTCCTCCCAGTGGACCAAGCTGCAGGCCAGCTTCGGCCAGTTCTGGAGCAGCGCAGTTGTGGATACTGGCAACCTCGTGCAATGGCGGATCCTGGTAGAAGGATGGACCGGAACGGCCGATTCCCCGTCGCTCTCCGGTACCTTTGGAGTTGATGACATCCAGATTACCGTCCCGCCGGTGTTGGCCGTCGTTCTGGAGGGGGGTGCCCTGACGCTCCGCATGGACAGCCTCATCCCTGGAACCTCTTACACACTCTGGATGTCGTCGGATTTGTCTCACTGGACCACAGGCCTGATGGAGCCAATCGTGGCCACCTCAACTAGCGCCACATGGCCCATTCCTGCCGGCCAACAAAAGGGCTTTTTCCAGCTCTCCTATACGCCTTAGTGCGCTGGCTCAGAACGGCGTTGCCTTGCCGGGTGAGCGGGTCTGACCGCGGCCTGTCGCTGGGCGTGGGGTCCTGCGTCCGGCCAGCCCGACGCCTGAACTCCGTCGTGCGAAAACAGGGAGCTGGTTTCGCACGGCAGAGTCGCAGGTGAGCGCCATGACCTGATCGGTTCGCACGTCCGACAACGGCACTGATTTCTCCGCTATGGACGCGGGCCTCGCACCTGCCAGCCCTTGAGATCCCCCTCCAAACAACAGGGCCGGGGTGACATCACCCCGGCCCCGAATTTCAACCTGTCAACACCCCCTTACTGAACCTTGACCCGATAAAACTGCGGCGTCTGGCTCACCGCGTTGGTGAAGGGTGACGTTGCGCTCGGGACGTTGGTGTAGGTGCCGGTGACAGCGGGGGCCGACTGGAGCGTGCCGAACGGCCACGAGAGAATGATGGTGTTGCCGGACCGCGTGATGCCCAGATTCACGGTTGCGTTGTAGTGGGCCTGGATCTGGTTGAGTGTCAGGGCCTTGTTGTAGAACGCCACGTCATCAAGGGCGCCCTCGAAACCGGGGCCATTGGCGTCGAAGCGGAAGCCCAGACTGGTGTCGCCGTCCCCATTCGGGATGAATGCGTCATAGGCCACCGTACCCGCGAGGTTCCCGTCGAGATAGCTGTAAAAGAGCGCGCCATCGTACGTCAAGGCCGCGTGGTACCAGGTGTTGGACTGAATGACACCGCCACCGCCCAGCCAGGCAGCATTCCAGCCTTGACTGAAAAGTACCCACACCAACGTATTGTTGGGTTGTTGATAGAGCAACCAACCGTTTGGACCGGTGCCGCCTCCGAGCCCGTCGGACGAAAACACGGCGCGATAATCCGTAGAACTCAGCGATGCGGGTTCGAACCAGACCTCAGCCGTGAACGGCCCATGAGGATTGAGTTCCAGCGCCCAGGGGATCTCGACCTGGGCTCCGCCTGAGACGCTGATAGCCGTATCGGTCTCACGCGGGATGCCCGTGGCGACCCCGTAGGTAAGCGTTCCATTTCCGGGAGTGTAGGCGCCATCGAAGCTGCCAGCCGCGTCCACGGCCGTGAGGCTGCCGTTCGGCTCATCCAAACGCCAGTACGCGACCGGGTCGTCAGCCATCACCACTTTGGCATAGCCGGTGATCGGAACTGTGACCGCCCGCGGGGCGACCGTGAGCGTGGCCGAGTCACTGTTGGTGTTCGCCCAGGGATTGGCGATATAGGCAGAGTAGGTTGTTTGGTCGTCTGTGCTCTGGACATTGGACAACCACAAGACCTGGTTCGTGGCGCCCGGAATCAGCGTCGTCCCCTTGTACCACTGGTAGGTGACCGGCAGGGCGCCTCCAGGAACCGCGATGAAGGCCGCCTTGCTACCGACTTCACGCGTGATGGACGCCGGGCTCGAGACCAGCGTCAGGTCCGTCATGACCGTGAGGGCGGCGGGGGCGCTAGTGGCGGACCCGTAGAGGTTGGTGACCACCACCTCGTAGGTTGTGCCGTTGTCAGCGTAAGCGCAGGTGAAGCTCAGAATGTCGCCGGTTGCCCCGGGGATCAGCGTGTTGCCTTTGTACCATTGATAGAACAGCGGCGTGGTTCCGTCCGCGTTAACGCTGAAGGTGGCGGTGCGCCCGGCGTAGGCAGAGGTAGGCGCCGGATCCGTAACCACATAAGCCGCAATCGGGGGCACGGCGAAATTGGTGATCCCCACCGCGTAGTGCAACTGGATCTGGCTCGCCGTCAGGGCATTGGTGTAGATGGCCACTTCGTCCATGTTTCCGTCAAAGAACCCGTCACCAATGGCGGGGTCGCCGCCAATGCATAAGGGTCCGGTGGCGTTGGGCACCGGAATCGTGCCTGTGGAGCTCCACATATTGGTTCCGTTGGCGTAGAAATAAACCGTCGTGCCGTCGTAGGTCACGACCAGGTGAGTCCATTCATTCTTGGTGATGTAGCCTGCCGCCATGTAGATTCCGCCCCCATTGTGCACATAAAGCCACCGGGGCGTTGTCCCCGCCTCTTGGCGGAACCACCACCCTGCATTGTAATTTTGGAAACTGGAGAGGAAACAACGATTCCCGCTACCCCAACTGGTTACACGCGCCCAGCATTCCGTCGTGAATGGCCCGGGAGGGTTGAGGTCCGGGTTATACGGCACGCTGACGTAAGATGTTTCAGCTCCGTACGCATCGGTATACAGGTGAAAAGCGATGGAATTGGAAGCAAGCCCAGGTTGGCCCAACTGTGGCCAGGCGCCAGAGTTGTCAAAGTTGATGGTCCCCGGATTAGCGCCGGATGCGCTGCTGTCAATGACGGTGGTCGCGTTCGTGGGGTCTTCGAAGCGGTAATAAGCGATGGGATTATCTGCCAGGACGGTGTCCGGGTAAGAGGCGGCGTTTGCCGACGGCAGAGCGAATAGCGCAATCGCTGCCAAAAAGGGCAGCGCAGGGCTTGGACGCGGGAGATCTATATTTGGGGATTTCATATCAGGCTCTTTCTATTGATGGGTTTCCACTGCAGCACCAGCCAGTACAATCTGGCCGCTGCGGAACGAATTATGATCTAACGAGGCTGGCGAGCAAGTGAATTCTTTCTAATCCCTGCCTCAAAGGGCCCAAGGTGGTGCTTGACCCGGGATCCCAGTGTGCTCAACCTTCCGGCATGCAGCAGAGTTGGAACCTATACACCTTCAACCGCCCAGCCTCCCGCCACCGGCACCCCGGCCGGACCGGCGGTTTCACGCTAATCGAACTGCTGGTAGTCATCGCGATCATCGCCATCCTGGCGGCGCTGCTCCTGCCCGCGCTCAACGGCGCCAAGATGAAGGCCGCCGGCATAAGCTGCATGAACAACCTGCGGCAGCTCCAAATGGCTTGGTTCATGTACGCGCAGGACAACAACGACCGCCTGGCCGGCGTCAGCGGCGGCGGTTACGCAAACTCCGACACCTGGGTTTCCGGCTGGCTCGACTTTAGCAACAACAATCCGGACAACACCAACATACTCTACCTCACCGACGCGCGCTTCTCCCAGATCGGCCCCTACGTCAAATCCCCAGCGGTCTATCACTGTCCCGCCGACCACAGCATGGCGCCCTTTGGCACCCAGTTACTGCCGCGCGTCCGCAGCATGTCCATGAACTGCTGGATGAACTACATCCTCAACGTGGACATCGGCCAGTCCCAATACATCATCTTCCGGAAATACACGGACATTCAGCAGCCGCCGCCCGCCATGGCCTGGGTGCTCATTGACGAACGGGAAGACAGCATCAACGACGGCCTATTCCAGACCGACCTGGTAGATCGCGGGTCTGCCGCCCGCATCGTTGATTTTCCGGCCAGCTACCATGGCCGTGCCGCCGGCATCTTGTTCGGCGACGGCCACGCCGAGATCAAGAAATGGCGTGATTCCCGCACCACGCCGCCCCTGAACCCGAACGGGCTGATCACTTTGGACGTTGCCTCGCCCAACAACCCGGATGTCGCCTGGATCCAGGAGCGCAGCAGCAGCCACAAGTAGGCCCTTTCATCGCCATAAGACCGGCCCAGCTTCAAGGCGAGCAGGCTCAGCGAGATGGGCACATCCGCTCCGCTTCGCGCCTTCCTGCCTTCGCTGTTAGCAAACGGCTCAAGTCCAACCGTCCCTGCAAAACCGGAGTGGACTGAGGCACCGTTTGCTGTCGCTCTGGTCGAGGGGGATGAACCGCCGTGAGATTGCTCAGGGTTACTGGGTTTTCCCTTCCGTCTTTTTCTCTGCTGCCGCGATCTCCTCCCAGGACAGGGCGCGCCACAGCCACCGGCACCCCAGCCGCGAAAGGTCTATGTCCTCAGCTCAGGCGACAGCGCAGCCACCATCGCCCTGATGTACGGCCTGCCAGTCACCGCCATTAAGGCAGCCAACCCAAAGGTGGATTTCAACAAGCTGACTCCCGGGGTCGCGATAACCATCCCTCCATCGCCCTGGACGCCCGCCGCTTCGCCGTAAGAGCGTAGCGCGGGCCGCGATCGCTGCTTTTGCCTCATCGGCTTCAACCCGTCTTTCCTGGTGAGCCGGTCGTTGTCTTCGACCAACAAAATGTCGCCGGCCCTGCCACGCTGCGTTCTATGGGTGAGGCTGCCGGGCGGCGGTGTTGTGCCGATCGAGCGAAGTCCGCAGCGCGACCTGGAGCGCGACCTGTCGCGCACGCGTGCTCAGCGACGCGTCGGCCTTGACCCTCTCGACGACCTTGCCGGCATCGCCCAGCTCGGTGAAGAGCCGCTGTACCATCGGCTCGACTTGCGCCAGGATGGCCTGCCGCTCGCGCCGCCCCTGCATGCGGTCCTTCAGCGGCTGCGTGTCCCAAATGCGTACGGTGTAGTCGCCCGAACCGGAGATGAGCTGTTGGCTGTCGGCCCGCCACGCCAGCGAATAGACATAGTCTTCGTGGCCGCGCAGCCGCGCCACCTGCTCGAATGTCTCCGCGTCCCAGATGCGCACATTGTTGTCTCTCCCGCCGCTGGCGATGCGCTTGCCGTCCGGACTGTACACGGCGCAGAACACGTAATTGCCGTGTCCGACCAGGTCGTGCAGCCGCGTGCCGGACGTGGCATCCCAGACCCGCACGATCCCGTCTTCCGAGGCCGTCAGGATCCGCCGGCTGTCGGGGCTGAACGCCACGGAGCAGACTGGGGCGCTGTGACCGTGCCGCCATCCACGAACCGGCTCCAGCGATTGAGCATCCAGGAGGTCGAGCGTGGGTTCGTACCCATTATGGACGGCGATGGTTGCACCGTCGGGACTCCACGCCACGCACGAGCTCTTGTTGAGGACCCCGCCGAACATTCGTCGCGATTTTCGTATGGCGCCCGTCCGCGCGTCTGTAATCTGCGCAATGCCCTGGCGGTTGTCGATCCAGATCACGTTCTGACCGGACGGGTCGAACGCCAGCGAATCGATCCAAGCAGGCCCCCCGGCGACCGAAGCCACAGTCGTCCCCGTGGCGGTGTCGAGGACGTCGATGCGGCAGAACGTGTCGTTCGTCGCGACGAATGAGACCGCCAGGCGGGAGCCATCCACTGATAACGCGGCGCCGCGGACGTACACGTCTGCGGCCCCCGTGGCGGCGATCTGGTCGCCGGTGGCGGCATCCCAGAAGCGCAGGGAGCCCGTCTGCCCGGCCCAACCGTCCCAGCCGCCGGAGTAAATCGTGGCGCCGTCAGGCGACACCAGCACGGGGTACACGAAGCTGCGATGTCCGTGAAGGACCCAGGCGTCGGACGACCGGACGTCCCAAAAACGAACTCCATTGGTGTCGCCATTGATCAGAGTCTGGCCATCGGGAACAAAGCTCGGGTGAAAGCCATCGGACTCGAACACGCCTCGGGGACTGCCGGTCCGTGTGTCCCACAGGCGGAGGGTCCGATCCGCACCGCACGAGGTCAGCAGCGATCCCTCCGGCGAGAAGCACAACGCCAAGACCCAGCCGGTGTGGCCGCGCAGCGTAGCCACCGCAGCGGGAGGATTCGCGGCGACGTCGGTGATGCGTATGGTGTTGTCGTAGGACCCCGTCGCGAGCCACCGGGAATCCGCACTGAACACCATGGGCATAATGTTATTCTTGTGCGCTTCGAATGTGCTGAGGATCTCGAGGGAATCCGTGTCGAGCAACGCGACCTCTCCCACCGACTTGCAAACTGCTAAACGCCGTCCATCCGGTTGAAAGCACACGGGGCTACCGCCCCCCATGAATTCGTCAGTGGCAAGCAAGGGGCTGGTGATGGCCGCCCGGGATACACGCGTCGCGCCAGATTTCGTGTCCATGATATGAATTTTTCGCCGCCACTCGTAGGCGACCCGCAAGCCGTCCGGCGCAGCTTGGACCACCGTAGGAACGGGCTGCGACGAGAGCCGCGTGCCGCGCTGAAGGTCCCACACCTCAATTGTCTGCGCGTTGCTGCCCGTATCGCTGGCCTGCGTGACCAGTTGCGTTCCACCCGCAATAAGCCACGATTGCCAGCAGGCATGCCCGGTTGGGATCGTCTGCAGCAACTGGCCGGTGTCAATGTCCCAGCGCTGAATCCCTTCGCCAATGTCATAGTATGATCGCGCATCCGGCAGTACATGGATCTGCGAATAAGATGCTCGCACATGCTCGTGGACGCGCGTCGTAAGGTCCAGCCGGCTCGAAAGATGCCGCCATTCCCAGCCGCGCAGGTCCGGCGGCGCGCTGTCCAGGTAATGCCGTGCCGCGGCGATCTGTGCATGTTCGAACGCGTCGCACGCGCTCAGCAAGCTGGCGGAGTAGGCCTGGCGAAGGGCATTTGTTTCCGCGACGCGCGCGGCAATTTCGGCCTTTTTGGCTTCTTGTTCTCCCCTCTCCGCCCGCTCTCTCTGGCGCTCTGCGATACGCGCCGCCTCGTCCGCACGAACGTGCGCCTCGGCCTCCCGTCGTCCCGCCCTCGTCGCTCGGACCGCCTGCCAGGTGCTCACTAAGACACCCAACACCAACGCCATTCCAACCGCCCCCGCCGCCGTGTACACCAGCCGGTTTCTCCGAAAACTCTTTTGCAGCCGGTAACCCACGCTCGGTGGCCGGGCCAGCACTGGCTCGTGCTTCAGGTGCCGTTCGATGTCCAGCGCCACGCCGTTCGCCGTCTCATATCGCCGCCGCCGGTCCTTCTCCAGGCACTTCATCACGATCCAGTCCAGGTCACTGTCGATGGCTGGCTTTTGACCTTTGACTCTTGATGGGCCAGCGCCCGTGCCGCCCTTGGCCGCCAATTCATGTGTCAAGCGCGTGCTTGGCCTAACCGGCTCCCGCTCCCGGATGATCTTCCGCATCTCATCCAGCCCCGACTGCAACAGCTCCTTCGTGTCGAACGGCGTGCTCCCGGTCAGCAACTCATACAGCAACACCCCCAGGCTGTAGATGTCGCTCCGCGTATCAATGTCCAACCCGCTCATCTCCGCCTGCTCCGGGCTCATATAGGCCGGCGTCCCGATGAACTGCTGGAACTGCGTATAGACGGTCTTCTCCGTCAACTCCTGTTGCGTCGCCTTGGCAATGCCGAAGTCAATGACCTTGGGCACCGGCACCCCATCGTGCAGCGTCACCAGGATGTTCGAGGGCTTGATGTCCCGATGGATAATCCCCTTCTGATGCGCATGTTGAATCGCGTGACAGACCTGGATGAACAAATCCAGCCGCTCCCGCGTGGCCAGCTTCTCCTGGTCGCAATACCGGGTAATCGGAATCCCTTTCACCAGCTCCATCACGAAGTAAGGCCGGCCCGTATCCGTCGCCCCCGCATCCAGCACCTTGGCGATGTTCGGATGATCCATCAAGGCCAGTGCCTGCCGTTCCGCCTCAAACCGTGCCACCACCTGTTTGGTGTCCATCCCCAGCTTGATGATCTTCAGGGCCACCCGCCGCTTGACCGGCTCCCGCTGCTCCGCCACATACACGACGCCGAATCCGCCCTCCCCGATCTTCTCGAGAATCTTGTAGCGACCAATCAGGGTGCCCGGACCTTCCTCTGGCGGAAGAAGAACAGTCTCAGTCGTTGGCGGTGCAGCCTGGGGTTCGAGGAATGAATCTGGACTCTCATGCGCTGTCAGCAACTCTTCGATGCGTCGCCGCAAACCAGTATCGTCGCCGCACTCACGTGCAAGAAACGGAGCACGTTCCGCCGCAGGTTTCCTCAGCGCCAGCGCAAAAAGGGCCTCTTCAAGGGACGGGTTCACTGCGCTCCAGCCTCCCTTCTCTCCCTCGCCTCCGCCGCCTCAATCTCCGCCCACGAAGGGGCGTGCCAGAGTCGCACCTCGTGGGTAGTAAGCGAGATAAGTGTGTTTCCATCTGGCGGCAGGAATGCGAGACCCCTTATCGCATCATCGCGCTGGGCGAGTTTGGGGGCCACCCAGTCGTTAACACCTTTGAGGGTGGCTACCTGTTGACCAGTCGCTGTGTTCGAGAGCTTGATAAGTCCGCTCCCGGCGGTGCCTGCGGCTATCCGTTGGCCATCAGGGGAGACTGCGAGGGAAAAGAACGCATTTATGTCTCGACCAAATTCCTGAACTATTGGCGGGGTCTCTTGCTGTGGTTCAAGATCCCATAGGTATGCCATGCAGTCATTGCTGTCGGTGACCAACCTCTTACCGTCGGGCATGAAAGCCAGCCCCAAAATCAAGCCTTTGTGGGCTTTCCACTTAACCACACGCTCCCTTCGGCGAAGATCCCAAACCTCAACTGTTCCGTCACGGTTGCCGACCGCAACGGCCTCGTTGTTAATCGCAAAGCAGAGCTGGAACGGTGCCGCCGCCGAGTTCGTTAAAGTCGCCACCTCCGCAAGCTTCTCAAGATCCCAGAGCTTGAGGCCCTTTCCGGCAGCAACAGCCGCCAGGAGCTTCCCATCGGGTGAGAATTCCACTACCGACGAGTCCGAGGGCCATCCGGCGAAGTGGGTAATCTCGCGTTCTCGCTCAACGTCCCATAAATAGAGGGGTCCTTGACGGGTGGCGAACGCCGCACGTTCACCTCCGGGCGAGAGTGCCGTTCGAACGATGTAGTTCGACAAAGTGAACTCAGGCGCCGGGTGTTCCGGCAACTCGCGGAGGGTCAGCGGGTTCCAGAGGTTGAATGTTTCGTTCGTGTGCCAGCAGAACGGAATCCCGTAGGAAGACAGCCAAAAATGCCCGGCGTCATCGGGGCGCCTGAGCACATGGGTTCTTGGCGCGTGCGGCCGGCCGTCCCATGCGACAATCTTGCCACCTTTGAGGCCACTAAATAACGTCTTCCCGTCGCTGGAGAAAGCGATTCCCCAAATCTCATCCTGACTGCCTTTGAGCGTGCTGACTTCCCGCCAGTTGCCGGTGTCCCAAAACTTGATCGAGGGATCAGCGCTGGCCGAAGCCAGGGTCTTTCCGTCCGGTGAGAAAGCCAGAGCAGAAACCCAGAACGTGTGATTGGTCAGGACCGCTACTTGACGTTCTTGCCCCAGGTCCCAAATCCGGACGCTCTTATCGAAGCTCCCCGCTCGCACATCCCAGCCCGCCGATGCCAGGGTCTTGCCGTCCGGTGAAAGAGCGACACATTGCACCTTGTCGGTGTGATTGGTGAACTCAGCGATTTGTTGTCCGTTCGTAAGGGACCACACTCGGATCGTGTGATCCCCGCTCCCGGTGACCAAAGTGTGGCCGCCGGGCGAGAAAACCAGGGAGCTGACTATGGAGGAATGGCCTTCCAGTGTCAGCACACGGGCCAGAGTGGTGAGGTCCCACAGAACGACCGGACCCTCGAGCGAGCCTATCGCCAGTTGCCCGCCGCTCGGGGAAAAGCCCAAGGCCGGGGTGGCGAATCCAACCTCCATGGCCTCTCCAGGAAAGCGAGCGATTTCGCGGTGTTCGTGAACACTCCAGAGTTTGACCCAGTGTGAGGTCGCGAAAGCCAGCAGCTTGCCATCGGGCGAGAAGGCCACTGACTTGGTAGCTTGGTTTGTCTCTGGAGTCTCGGTCAGCCGGTGCTTATCCAGGTCCCAGATGTTCAGGGCGCCTTCCCAGTTGGCGATGGTGGCGAGGAGCTTGTCATCAGGGGAAATAGCGACACCAAAGACGCCGTGAGCGCCGTCTGTGTGCTGCCCCAAGGTGTAAAGCGCGTCACTCCGGCAAAGACTCCATAGGTAGCGCCATTCCCAGCCGCGCAGATCCTGCTCTTGCGGACCGGGGCGGTGCTTGTTCAGCAGTTCGAGCGCCAAGCCAATGTTGTTCTCCTGCTGAGCCTGGCACGCCAGGTTCATGTCCGCGGCATAGGCTTCCTGGCGGGCGGCCAGTTCGCTTGCTTTGGCCTTTTGTGCTTCTTTCTCCGCCCGCTCCCTCTCAGCATCGGCCACCCGCGCCGCCTGATCCGCCTGACGGCGTGCCTCGGCCTCCCTTCGTCCGGCCTTCGTCGCTCGCATCGCCTGCCAGGAGCTGACCACCACTCCCAGCACCAGCGCCAACCCAACCAATCCGGCGGCACTGAACACCAGCTTGTTCCTCCTAAAACTCTTTTGCAGCCGATACCCCATACTCGGTGGTCTGGCCAGCACCGGTTCGTGCTTCAAGTGCCGCTCGATGTCCAGCGCCACCCCGTTGGCCGTGTCGTAACGCCGTGTCCGGTCCTTCTCCAGGCACTTCATCACAATCCAGTCCAGGTCGGTATCAATTGCGGAGTGCGGAGTGCGGAGTGCGAACTCACCCGAGCTTGCAGGTTGCGCGGCCCGCGTTTGACTAAGGCGTGTGCTCGGCCGCACCGGCTCTCGTTCCCGGATGATCTTCCGCATCTCATCCAGCCCCGACTTTAGTAGCTCTTTGGTATCGAACGGTGTGCTCCCGGTCAGCAGTTCATAGAGCAACACCCCCAGGCTGTAGATGTCGGACCGGGTATCAATGTCCAACCCGCTCATCTCCGCCTGCTCCGGACTCATGTACGCCGGCGTCCCGATGAACTGCTGGAACTGCGTATAGACCGTCTTCTCCGTCAACTCCTGCTGCGTCGCCTTGGCAATCCCGAAGTCAATCACCTTGGGCACCGGCACCCCATCGTGCAGCGTCACCAGGATGTTCGAGGGCTTGATGTCCCGGTGGATGATCCCCTTCTGATGGGCATGCTGAATCGCGTGACAGACCTTGATGAACAAGTCCAGCCGCTCTGCCGTGTCCAGCTTCTCCTGGTCGCAATACCGGGTAATCGGAATCCCTTTGACCAGCTCCATCACAAAGTAAGGCCGGCCCGTATCCGTCGCCCCCGCATCCAGCACCTTGGCAATGTTCGGATGATCCATCAACGCCAACGCCTGGCGTTCCGCCTCAAACCGCGCCACCACCTGTTTGGTGTCCATCCCCAGCTTGATGATCTTCAGGGCCACCCGCCGCTTGACCGGCTCCCGCTGCTCCGCCACATAGACGACCCCGAACCCACCTTCCCCGATCTGTTCGAGAATCTTGTAGCGACCAATGACGGTGCCCGGACCTTCCTCTACGGCCAGAGCCACGGTCGCATCAGCGGTCGGTGTTGCCTGGGGTTCGAGGAACGGGCCGGGACTCTCGTGAGCTTGGAGGAGAGCTTCGAGTTTGCCGCGAAGCGCCTCTTCCCCCGCACAGGCCTGGTCGAGGAAAGCTTCGCGCTCCGGGCCCTTTGCCCGTTGGAGTGCCTCACGGAAAAGGACTATCTCGTTGTCCTCAGGAGGTTTCATAGGAGAAGCAAGTGGTGCTTTCGATCATAGCTGGAGCTTTTAGTCCTTGCCTTCTGGATCCAGCGTTACTTGGATGCCTTTGAGCGGGTTGCCGTCCGCGTCAGCGAAGCGGACCGAACCCAGCCACTTGTCGACCTCATTCACCACTTTGAAAACCAGGACATTGATCCCGGCTTTCAACTCCATGCCCGCCACCACGTCTTGATCGGCACCGTAAACTCGACCCCCCACCCCCACCCATTGATGGATGAGCTTGCCGTTGAGATAGACTCTGGCTTGGTCATTACTGCCTACCTTCAACACCACGTTGGTCTGGGCGGCTTCACTTTGGATATACGCAGCGGCGTAAGCCACGCTCCACTCCGTCATGGCGCCCACCAGGCGGTTAAAATCAAGCAGGTAGTCTTCTAGTTTCACCTGGCGCCAGACCAGCTCGTTCTGGCCGGCTTTGCTCCGCTCGCCGACATGCGGACGCAGATCGCCTTCCTGCGCTACCTGCTCCTCCTGTAAGGCGCGGTCGCCGTCTCTGCCTTCGTAGCCGATGGGCAAAAGGACCAGCCACTGCTTGATCGCCCCCGGGTCTTGCGCACGAACGGCGCGGTCACCTGCCGTCGCGGCCGCCCGCTCGCGTTCTTGCGCGGCCCAACGCTGGGCAGTCGCCTGCTGTTCTCGGCGCCAATGCGTGACTTGCGCCTCCGAAGCCGCCTCCCACACCCTGGCCGTGCCATCCAAACTGCCGGTGATGATCCGCTGGCCATTGGGGGAAAACGCCACAGAGCTGACCCCACTGTTGTGTCCTTTGAGCGTGAACAGTTCCTTGCCGGTGGCGGCATCCCACACCTTGGCAGTCCGATCATAGCTGCCCGTGACAATCCGCTGGCCGTCCGGGGAGAATGTCACAGAGGTGATTGCCTCGCTGTGCCCATTGAGGGAGAGCAGTTCTTTGCCGCTGGCCGCCTCCCAGACCTTGGCCGTCTTGTCACCACTACCAGTCAAAATCCGCTGGCCGTCCAGGGAAAATGCCACTGAGCTGATCCAACCGTTGTGTCCTTTGAGCGTGAACAGTTCCTTGCCGGTGGCGGCATCCCACACCTTGGCAGTCCCATCATAGCTGCCCGTGACAATCCGCTGGCCGTCCGCGGAGAATGTCACGGAGGTGATTGTGTCGCCGTGCCCGTTGAGGGTGAGCAACTCACCGCCCACCGCGGCATCCCACACCCTGGCGATCACATCAAGTTGACTGACCGTCACCAACCGCCGCCCGTCCGGGGAAAGAGCCGCACAGTTGATGTAAGCGTTGTGCCCTTTGATAGTAAGCCGCTCAACGCCGGTGGCTGCGTCCCACACCTTAGCCGTCCGGTCGAAGCTGCCGGTGACGATCCGTTGGCCGTCCACGGAAAAAGCCACAGAGTTGACCCGAGCACTGTGCCCTCTGAGAGTGAGCAGTTCCTTAGCGCTGTCCGTATCCCATACCCTGGCCGTCTGATCATAGCTTCCCGTAACAACCCGCTGGCCGCCCGGGCAAAAAGCCACAGAGGTGATGCCATTGGTGTGTCCCCTGAGGGTGACCGATTCCTTCCCGCCAGCCGCATCCCACACCTTGGCAGTCTGGTCATAGCTGCCAGTGACAATCTGCTGGCCATCCGGCGAGAAAGCCACCGAGGTGATCATGTCGCCGTGCCCTTCGAGGGTGAACAGTTGTTCACCGCTGGCGGCATCCCACATTTTGGCCGTTTGATCATAACTGCTGGTGACAATGCGCCTGTCGTCTGGCGAAAATGCGGCAAAAGTTATGCCGGCTCTGTGCCCTCTGAGGGTAAGCAGTTCGTTGCCGGTGGCGGCGTCCCATACCTTGCCCGTCCAATCGCCACTGCCAGTGAGAATCCGTTGACCGTCCTGGGAAAAGACCGACACGTTGAGTCCAGCCCTGTGCCCTCTGAGGGTGAGCAGTTCAACGCTGGTGGCTGCGTCCCACACCCTGGCCGTCTGATCATCGCTTCCCGTAACAATTCGCTGGCCGTCCGGGGAAAAGGCCACCGACCGGACCGAGGAGCTGTGCCCTTTGAAGGTAAGCAGTTCCGTGCCAGTGGCTGCGTCCCACACCTTAGCCGTCCGGTCGTAACTGCCGGTGACGATCCGCTGACCGTTGGGGGAAAACGCCACAGAAGTGATCGCAGCGAGGTGCCCTTTGAGGGTCAGCAGTTCCTTGCCGCTGGCCGCGTCCCATACTTTGGCCGTCTGATCAAGACTGCCGGTAACAATCCTGCGACCGTCCAGGGAAAAGGCCACCCACCGAACCTGGGCGCTGTGCCCTCGCAGGGTGAACAGTTCCTTGCCGCTGGAGGCGTCCCACACCTTGGCTGTCCGATCGAAGCTACCGGTAACAATCCGCCGACCGTCCGGCGAAAAAGCCACGCTCACCACAGTCCCAGAGTGCCCGCGCAGGGTCTGCAACTCCGTGTGTCTCTGCCGCTGCCAGTAATACCATTCAAACCCAAGATCGGGATATGTCGCGGTCTCTTCCAACAACCGCCGCACTTGCCCGGCGTTGTTCTGTTCCCATGCCTGCTGCACCAAATTCATGTCCGCCGTGTAGAGGTTTTGCCGGGCTGCCAATTCACTCGCTTTCGCCTTTTGTGCCTCTTTCTCCGCCCGCCCCTTCTCACCATCCGCCCGCAGGCGCGCCTCTGCCTCCCTTCGCCCGGCCTTCATTGCTCGCATCGCCTGCCAGGAGCTGACCACCACCCCCAGCACCAATGCCAACCCAACTGTCCCACCGGCCGTGAAGACCAGCTTGTTCCGCCGAAAACTCTTTTGCAGCCGATACCCCACGCTCGGCGGCCGGGCCACTACCGGCTCGTTCTTTAAGTGCCGCTCGATGTCTTGCGCTAACCCGTTGGCCGTCTCGTAACGCCGGGCCCGGTCCTTCTCCAGGCACTTCATCACGATCCAATCAAGGTCAGTGGCCAGTGGCGAGTGACGAGTGGCAAGTGGAGACGGCGATGCGGTGACAGCGGTTTGACGCAGCCGGGTCGAGGGTCGCACCGGCTCCCGTTCCCGGATGATCTTCCGCATCTCATCCACACCCGATCGGAGCAGTTCCTTCGTGTCGAACGGCGTGGTCCCCGTCAGCAGCTCATACAGCAACACCCCCAGGCTGTAAATGTCGCTGCGCGTGTCAATGTCCAGGCCGCTCATCTCCGCCTGCTCTGGGCTCATATACGCCGGTGTCCCGATGAACTGCTGGAACTGCGTATAGACCGTCTTCTCCGTCAACTCCTGCTGCGTCGCCTTGGCAATCCCGAAGTCAATCACCTTGGGCACCGGCACCCCATCGTGCAGCGTCACCAGGATGTTCGAGGGCTTGATGTCCCGGTGGATAATCCCCTTCTGGTGCGCGTGTTGAATGGCGTGGCAGATTTGGATGAACAAATCCAGCCGCTCCCGCGTGCCCAGCTTCTCCTGGTCGCAATACCGGGTAATCGGAATCCCTTTCACCAGCTCCATCACGAAGTAAGGCCGGCCCGTATCCGTCGCCCCCGCATCTAGCACCTTGGCGATGTTGGGGTGGTCCATCAGGGCCAGCGCCTGCCGCTCCGCCTCAAACCGTGCCACCACCTGTTTGGTGTCCATCCCCAGCTTGATGATCTTCAGGGCCACCCGCCGCTTGACCGGTTCCCGCTGCTCCGCCACATACACGACCCCGAAGCCGCCTTCCCCAATCTTCTCGAGGATCTTGTAGCGGCCAATGACGGTGCCCGGACCTTCCTCGGGCGGGAGCAAAACCGTCGCAGCGGCTGCCGATGCTGCCTGGGGGTCGAGAAACGGCTTCGCACTCTCATCGGACTGGAGAAGTGCTTCCAGCCTGGCGCGCAGCGCATCGTCTCCCCTGCAGACTCCATCAAGGAATCCTTTGCGCTCCGGGCCACTGGCCCTCTGGAGGGCTTCGCGGAAGAGAACTTCTTCCCGGTCGTCAGCCGGTTTCATAGGCCAAGGCGTTGGTGCCTTCAATCATACATGCAGGGCAGTTACGGGGAGATCGGTCCCGCATTCGGACGCTGGCGCTCGCCAGGCACCCTCTTTGTGCCGGTGTCATTTCCGTCCTGACTTCGGACCTTCAACTTTGGGAGTTGCGACCACGGTGTCCCAGGTGAATTTCGTCAGCGGTTGCTTCCGGGCCGGTTGCCCTTTTTCTTGCGCCGGAATGACAATGCGGTTGGCGCAGGCCGGGCACTTGATCTGCCGTCCCGACAGAGTGGTCTCACATTCAATGTGCTGCCCGCAGTAAACGCAGGCGAACTTGAAGTAGGTTTTCATGATGTGCAGGTTCGTTCGCTTGGTAGCGTTGAGTAAAACTGCGGGCGGGGCGGCGGACTCAATTGAGGCCGCGCCTCGTGTCCGTATTGATGGCTCCCATATCATTTTGCCAGAAGCTTAGCAAGAGCGGAAAATGCCTTCTTTGTAATGCCTCAGTGAAGGCCCAGCAAAACGGGGGCGCTCGAACGGGTTTTGAGGTCAAGGTGCGGGTCTGCGGCGGCACGCACCAGACTGCTGAAAGGCCGGGTGTTTTCCTCTTGTCCTGCTGCGAGCCCATTCCTCCCATCCCGCACCCGACCTTCCCGCGAGCCCCAAGGGAGTCTCGCCGTAGTACCTCTTATCTCGGATAAGAGATAAGTTTATTGTCATTCATTTTTTCCAGCAGACTGGAAAAAATGAATGACAATAAATGGCGCTCCTGGCGTCGCGCAGTCCTTGGCCCGCCTGTGCAATTGAGCTAAACCGGCGGTATGAAAACCCCGGATGCCTTTGCCACTTATCATGCGCACTTAATCGAGGCCGCTTACGACTGCGTGGATCGCTTGGTCGTCAACTGCTACTACCCCCTGGGGCAGGCCGGAGGCGGATTCCGCACCTTTTGGCGCCAGTGGCAGGGCGATGACTCCGGTCTGAGCGGCCCGGCGTTGCGGCAAGCCGCCGGGGACCTGGCCCGTCGGCTCAAGGCGCATTGCCTGAAGCACTGTATTCTCTGGATTGAATGTGGCCCCGGCGATCTCAAATATCAGATCGCGCGCGAGCATCGGCCCAAAGACCCCGCCTTTCGCGGGGTCTTCGCCGTGTTGGTCGGACGCGCCCCGGCCCCGCTGTGGGAGGTACAGCGCAACGGCCGGGGCCAGATCACCGAGTTGCGTCGGACCGCGCAATGGCCCTATGTCCAACACTACTACTTTCAGATCATTGACCCGGAGTGGGGACACGTGGTGGTGCGCCTTTGTGGCTATCCCCCTTGGGGCGCCCAGGTGATTGTCAATGGCCACGAATGGGTCGAGCGGCAGGCGCGCGCCCACAAGGTGCGCGTGGCCAAGGAGGGCAACTGTTTCATCGAAGGGACCCACTACCAGGCCGTGGACCGCTTGGCCAGCGCCTTGAACGGGCCCGACTTGGGGCCGGGACTGGCAGCCCTGTGCGCGCGCTGGCTCTACTCAGCTTGCTTGTGTTTTGCCCTGCCCCTGGCCGAGCAGCAACGCCTAGACTTCCACTACCACTATTCGATCTGGCAGCTGGAATACAGCCGCAACTATCTGTTCCACCAGGCCCAGGTGTTGGAGGAGGTCTTTCAGAAACTGATTGACCGCACGCGAGCGCCGTTGGATCTCAAGACCTTGGAAACCATCTTCGGACGCCGGCATCGCCAGCCCACTAAAAAGCCACAACGGGCGGGACGCAGCGGGTGCGAAGTGGCCAAGGAGGTCGATGCTTCCAGTTGGGATGTGACGGTCTGGCGGGTGCGCTGGGGGGCGGTCGTGCTCAAAGTCTATGACAAAGCCGGGCGGGTGTTGCGGGTGGAAGTCAAGGTGCTCAACACGGCGGGGCTGGGCTGCGGCAAGGGGTTGGGCAAGTTGGGCGAGCAACTGGAGTGCGTGCAGGGGATGCTGGAGCGTTTTCTGGCCAGCCTGCAAGCGGCGCACGTGGCGTTTCTGGACGCGGGGCAGTTTGAGCGCTGGGCCCAACCGAGCCAGCGCGGGAACCGACGATTGGCGGGCCTGGATCTGAATAAAGCTCGCAACCGGACGGTGATCGCGGCGCTCAGCGGGTTAGCGACCCGACCGGGGGGGTTCACCAGCGCCGATGTCGCCCAAGCGGTGCGGGGCCGAACCGGCTGGAATGAGGTTCAGTATCCGACCCGGCGAGCGGCCTATGATCTAGCCAAAGTGCGGGGCAAGGGGTTGCTGGAGCGGGTGCCGGGGCGGCGGCGTTATGAATGTCGGCCCCCCCAGTTGCGGGTGTTGTGCGCCTATGTGGTCTTGCGGGACCAGGTCATCAAACCGGTCCTGGCGGGACTGGCACACGAGCAACTCCCGCCGTCTCCCCCCAAGCTGGCCCCGCTCGACCAGCACTACCTCACCCTGCGGGCCGAGTTCCAGCGCACCTGCCAGACCCTCGGCCTGGCGGCCTAAAACTCGCCCGCCGAAAAACGCAAAAAACGACAACATGTTGGTCGTTCTTTTCGGATCAAGCGTACTACGGCGAGACTCCGGTGAGGCTACGGAGGTGTCCGCTGGCCGTAGGGGACGCTGCCGCCTCCCATTCGACCAAACACAGCGAAGAGCCCAGCGCTGATCGGTAAGTCGCTGTGGTCTAGCCAGTCAGATACTGCCTCGGGAATTTCCACGGGGCGCGGTATTTCGGCACAGCGAGCCGGGCGGCTTCGGAGTCGCCCAGGATCTTCTCCGTCGCGGGGTCGAAGCGGATCGAACGGCCGAGCTTCAGCGAGAGCAGGCTCAGCGAGATAGGCACATTCACCCGCACGTGATAGAACACGCTGCATGAGGGCTGCTGCCTTGACTTGATACAGTCGAGCCATTCGCGTTCATGTCCCGGCGAAGGCGGGATGGACTTGGGCGGCGCTACGAGGTCCTTCATTTTGTCGCCTTCGGGCAGGACCTTCAGCGTGTCGTAGTCGGCGGCCAGAGTGGCGTTGGCGCAATGGAAGTAGATGCCGAGCCGCCGCTTGGGCGCGGCGTCGCCCTCAAAATCGAAGCCGTAGCTGTTGGTCAAGGAGGACATCCATGTCAGCGTGAGGTTTGGGTATTGCCAGAGGACCTCGTGGTTGTCGTAGGCGTCGCCGTCGTCCTTGAGGAAGTAGCGGCCGCCGGAAGAACTGGTCCGGAGCGGGAAGCCGAGGTCAAGCGCCCAGATCGGCAGGTCAATGATGTGGGGCGCCATGCCGGGCGTCCAGCCGCCGCTGTAAGCCATCCAGGAACAGTGGTTGTAGGAGTCATTGGCGAGAATGGGATTGAACGGACACAGCGGCGCCGGGCCGCACCAGAGGTCCCAATCAAGGCCGGCAGGTGCCGCTTGCGGCGCGCTGTGGCCCACGCCGCCGGGCATCTGGTTCATCACATTGAAAGTGCGGACGGCCGCGACGGGGCCGAGGTTGCCCGAACGGACCAGCTCGACCACGCGCCGATAATTCTCGGAAGCGTGAATCTGCGTGCCAATCTGGCTGATGGTATTGTGCCTCTTGACGGCGTTGCGGACGGCGAAGCTTTCCGCCAGGTGCAGCGTCATCGGCTTTTGGAGGTAAATGTCCTTGCCCGCCTCGCAGGCGGTGATGGCGATCAGCGCATGCCAGTGAGGCGGGGGAGCGATGACGACGGCGTCGAGGTCCGGCTGCTGCAGCATCTCGCGGAAGTCGCGGTAGCCTTTGCAGGTGCTCTTGAACTGCTGCACCACGGCGTCGCGGCGGGATTCCCAGGGGTCGCACGCGGCGGTGACGACGACATCGGGTTGGCTGGCGCAAGCGCCAAGATTGGCGCGGCCCATCCCGCCGCAGCCGATCAGGCCCAAGTGGATGCGGCTGTTGGGGCCGGGCTTGGGCCGGGAGGCCGACCGCGCGGCCCCAGCAAGGTGCGGTGCGGCAAAGCCGATGGCAGTGATCGTGGCCGCCTTTTCCAGGAAGGCGCGGCGGGTGATAGAGTTGTCCTGATTCATCGGGGGGGACTCTACGGACGGGGCGCGCCAATTACACGGCTTTTTCTTCTGGCAACGCGCGACCGTCAGGGCACGATGACGCGCAGGCGGGAGGATTGGAGGGAGAACTTCGCGGGCAAGTGGCCGAGCAGTTCGCCATCGGCTTCCAGCGGGGTGACCCTGGGGCTGGAAACGGTCAGCGATTCGGCCTGGAACGCCTGCGTCGCGGAAGCGGGCAGCGTCCCGCGCAGCAGCAGGTGGGGACCGCAGCGGGCGAGGGCGAGCCAGGTCACGCGGGGAAAGACGCAGACGTCGAGCCGGCCATCGCGCAAATCGGCTTGCGGGAAGACCCGGAATGGCCCGCCATAGAAGCGGCCATTGCCGATAAGCACTTGCTCGCCCGTCAGCGAATGCCCGCCGCCGGTGGCAGTGATTTTGGACTGGGCGCCCAGCAAGGCCTTGAGCGCTGCCACCACATAAGCCAGGTAACCGATCTTCTTTTTCAGTTGCCATTGGACCAGCTCGACGGCGCGCGCATCGAGGCCGGCACCGGCCAGTTGCGCGAAGCGGCGGCGTTCCCACGTGCCGTTGGCCTGGTAGTCAACGCTGGGCAGGTCAATGCTCGTTTCGTGTCCCTGGCGAATGGCAGCCCACGCGGCATCCAGTTTGGTGGGGATGGCCAGCTCGCGGGCGAAGACATTGACCGTTCCCAGCGGCAGCACGCCGAGCCGCGCCCGCTCAAAGCCGTCCGGCACGTCGCTAAAACCGTTGAGGACCTCGTTAAGGGTGCCGTCCCCGCCGGCGGCGACCACGATCTCGAAGCCCTCGCGAATGGCCTCGGCCGCGAGCCGGCGCGCCTCTCCGGCGGCAGCCGTCATTTTGAAGCTGCTCTGCGCTCCGATGGCATCCAGGTGGCGGCGGAAGCGTCTGGCCTTCTCGCCCCGGGCCGTCGGATTAAAGATGACGCAGATACGCACGGCCCATTGTTGGGGTTGGCGGGCGGGGAGAGTCGAGGAGAAAGGAGCGTCGGCCCTCTCCGCGCGTCATCCCAGCCTTGAACTCCGAGCGCGCTTCCTCTACACCTTGCGCCAATGAGCGAACCTATTGCGCCGAAGTTGACCAAATGGCCGTTCTTTCTCGGGGACGCCATCCTGCTGGGTACGGCTTATTTCATCGGGTATCAAAGCAAGCCTACCCTCGGGCACTGGGAACTCTGTTTTGTCCTGCTCTGCGTGGCCGGCGGCGCGCTGCTGGGGGTCGCGCCGTTTATCCTCGAATACCAGGCGCTCGCGAAGGTGACCGAGGCGGGGGCGCTCGACACGGTGGTGGCTCAACTGAGGAGCCTGGAAGGCATTGCGAACCAGATCAGCGGCGCCACCGGCAAGTGGCAGGACGCGCAGGAACAGGCGGACAAGACCGCCGCGGCGGCCAGGGAAATCGCCGAGCGAATGACGGGTGAAGTACAGGCCTTCACCGAGTTTATGAAGCGCGCCAATGACAGCGAGCGGGCGACGCTGCGGCTGGAAGTGGAGAAGCTGCGGCGCGGTGAGAGCGAATGGCTGCAGGTGGCCGTGCGGATGCTCGATCACGTGTACGCCTTGCACCAGGGCGCCTCCCGCTCCGGCCAGCCGAATCTGATCGAGCAAGTGGGCACCTTCCAGAATGCCTGCCGCGATGCCGCGCGCCGCGTCGGCCTGACGCCGTTCATGGCCACTGACGCCGAACCGTTCGACGCGCAGCGGCATCAGTTGGTCGAGGAAGGCGCCAAACCGCCCGCCGATGCGATCGTCGGGGAGACGGTAGCCACGGGTTACACGTTTCAGGGGAGATTGCTCCGGCCCGCGCTGGTGCGCCTGCGAGGGGATGGTGCCACGGTTACCGGCATCGCCACCGAACCTGCGCCTGCGGACCAAGGCCAATTGCCCTTGCAAGCGGAGAACGGGGGCACCACCACTCATGCCAGTCCGCCATGAGTACAGACTGGACCTTGCGGTAGCAAACCCTCGCGCGGGCTACTCCGAACTTCGCGCCATCATCACTGAGGGTAACTCTCCCTCGGAGGCACTCTTCGCCCGCGCCGGGTTCCATCGGGCCGATCAATGACGGCGCCAAAGTGAAGCCACGAGGGGAAGCAGCCGTTCCGCTCAGATGGCATTCGCGAGTTATCGGCGGCTGTCTCTCGTGGCTCACGCTGCCGTAATGCGCAAGTCCGGCGCTGCAAGGATCGTCGCTTCCGCGCAGGATTGCGGCGGCAAAACCGCTAACGGCGATTCCCCTACGCCAGCCCTTTGAGAAGGGCGATTTCCTTGCGCAGGATATCCGCCCGCTCGTTCTCCGGGTACTTGCCCAGCGACTCGTCCTCCACACACAGATCGCCCCGGTAATTCGCCTTGCGCAGAATCCCCACGATGCGCTTGAAGTCGAGGTCCCCCTCGTAGATGGGACAAGTGTATTTCTCGTATTCCCACCCGATCTCGCGCCGGACGTTCTGCTTGTCGGCGGGGTAGCGAATGCTCTTGCAGTGGGTGTGCACCACCCGCGGTGCGAACTTCTCGTAGGTGGGATAGAGGTCCCTCAACGGCAGCCCCCACCAGTAGAAGTTCGCGCAATCGAGCGTCAGGCCGAGCTTCTCCGAGCCGACCCCGTCGAACAGCTTGTCCAGGAACTGAGGGTTGTTGGTGATCGCGCCGTGGTTCTCGACACCAAAGCGGACGGGCGTGCCGCCGGCGATGCCGCAAAGGCGCTTGCAGGCGGCAATGGCAAACGGCAGGAACTGGTCGCCGCTCAACTTGCGTGGCACGACATCAATGCGGATGGCGTTCACACCAAGCTGCTGGGCCGCCTTGACCAAGCTGCGCGCACTCTCCAGTTCCTGCTCCAGCCGTTCGTCGAAGTGATTGGCCGTACAGAAGGCAGTGATGCGGCACCCGCTCGCCGCCAGGTCGTCCTCGAGCACCCGGCTTCCGTCGGCAGTGGCCAGCGTGTATTTGTGCTGCGGGTGGGAAAGGTTCGGGCAAGTAAGATCCAGTTCGACATAGACCTCGGCGCTCTCCGCCCCGAGCGCTTTCATGGCGGACCAACTGTCGGGCTGGCCGGTGTGCCTGAAATTCACGTCGCGGCAGCCCACCGGCCATTTCTTCGCGTCCGCGGCCACTAGCGGGCCGGCTGCGGGCAGCGTGGCGGCGGACAATGCCAGGCTGGTCGTCTTGATGAAGCTACGCCGTGACAAGGTGCGAGGTATGTTCATGGTTCTTGTCTGCGGCTCATAGTCCTGCCGGAAGCTTCGGGAACTTCTGGTGCGGCTCCTTCTGATACCAGTAGCCGACAGAGGCGACGACATCCTCCAGGGGCAGGTAGCGCCCGCCCTCTTGCCAACCTAGCGCCTGGATGGTGACCTTCAGGCCCTTGCCGAAGCGCACCGGGTCGGCGATGTGCCACCGGTACAGCCCGAACCGCTGGCCAGGCTCGTAGATCTTGTCCGGCGGGATGACCTGCGCCAGGCCGGTGTAGGGCGTCGAGAACAACTGATATTTTCTCGTGTCGGGGTTCTCGAAGTCGTAGGAACCGCAGAAGTAATCCTCCGTGCCCGTGCCGCAGATGGTCGGGAATTCCTTGTCGCCATCCAGGTAAAACTTGATCTCGCCCTCGCCCCACCAGCCGGAACTGTGCACCTCCCACGCCAGGTACGTCCCCACGTACTGGCCTTGCCCCTGGACGCCGTCCAAGATGGTGTAGAGGCCCTTCTGTCGCAACGGCGATTCGCGTCGGAACTGCGCATGGAAGTAAGCGGCGTCTCTCGGCACCCGGGTCAGCGTGTAGTTGATCTGGTAATAGATCGTCATGTCCTTCTCATCCTTGTTCTCCAGCGTGATCCTCGCTTTCTTGCGGAAGGGCATCTGCCAGTAGCAATTGAAGGCGCTGCCCGGGTTCACGCACACCGGCAGGGAGTTGATCTGGCAATACTTGCCCCAGCCGCAGGCGAAGAAATCGCCAACGGGGCATTCGACCGACGGCTCGGTCTCGTCGTCCCAGTAAAACCGGAGGATCGAATGCCGCCAGTTGCCGGTAGGGGTCATCCAAATTTGCTGGATGCAGCCGGGGCCTTTGATTTCCCCGAGGGTAAAGATGGTCCCGGCCTTAACATTGACCGACGGCGACACCTTCCAACCCCGGCCCAGCTCGCGCGCCGCGCCCTTGCCGGTGCCTTCGGTGGCCATGCCGGCCTTGCCTGCTTCGCCGGTGAAATTCTCCGGGCTGATGGACCGTGATTGGGCTCTCGATACCAGAAAGAGGTTGCCCATGCCGACACCCAGTCCATTAAAATCAGTGTCCGCAGCCAGGGCACTCGTGAGGTGATATGCGGCAAAGGCGGAGAATACGATGAGCAAGCGGGGAAGCATTTTCATATTACAGTGTTGCGATTAAGCATAATTGGACCAACCTGTTGCCTGCCGGAGCATCCTGCTCCCGGCAGGAAAGACGGGCTAGTTCTACTTGACGCCTCACCGTCGCGCAAGCCCGGACTGGCGCTTGCCTGCGACCCGCCTTTGCGGGCAAATTCCCGCCGTGCAAGAGACGCCGCCTGCCATCGCAGCAGTTCTGCCAACACACACGCCGGAGTTGTTCCAGGCGGCGGTGCGGCGGGCGGCGGAATCCCTGCGGGCCGGAGAAGTAGTCGCCCTACCAACGGAGACGGTCTATGGGTTGGCCGCCAGTGCGCTGGACGCTCGGGCGGTTGAGCGGATATTCCAGGTCAAGGGTCGGCCGGCACACAACCCCATCATTGTGCACGTTGCCAGCATCGGCATGGCGCAGCGGTGCGTGGCGGCTTGGCCACCCATAGCCGGCAAGCTGGCCAAGGCCTTTTGGCCGGGGCCGTTAACGCTGGTCCTGCCCCGGGCGGAAGGAGTTCCCGGCATCATCACCGCAGGCGGACCGACCGTCGGCGTGCGCTGGCCCAGCCATCCCTTCATCCAGGCGGTGATCCGCGAGTGCGGTTTCCCCCTCGCGGCTCCCAGCGCGAACCCTTCCAACCGCGTCTCGCCCACCACGGCCGACCACGTGCGAAAATACCTGGGACTCAAGATCCGGCTGATCGTGGATGGCGGCCCGGCGCAGATCGGTATCGAATCCACCGTGCTGGATATTTCCGGCTCGCCCCCGCGCCTGCTGCGGCCGGGCATGATTCATGAGCAGGCACTGCTGGCGGTGACCGGGGAACTGGCGGTCGGCGCCCGCGAAGGCCCGGAGGTCTTGAAAAGCCCCGGGTTACTGCGCAAACACTATTCGCCGCGAGCCAAACTGGTGGTTTGGTCCTGGAAAGATGAGGCGGAACTGAAAGCGCGCAGCGCGGAGTGCGGAGTGCGGGACGCGCGGGTGCACGTGATTGCGCACACTCGAATTCCCTCAGGTAAAGGGCTCGGCTGCGTATCGGTGATTCCCCATGATGCGGCGGCGTTTGCGCGGGCGATTTACGCAGAGCTACATCAATGCGACGAAGCCGAGGCCGAGTTGATCGTCGTCGAGGCGCTGCCGGACGCCCCTGAATGGCGCGCGATCTCGGACCGGCTGCGGCGGGCGGCGGCCTGATTTTGCCGTGAGGCAATGCCCCCAAGCCCTGTCCAAGATACCGTGAACCGAGCTCAGCGACGTTTGTTTGACTGCGGGCACCGGATTTTGCAAACTACCCCCGCGATGAGACTGCTAGGAATTCTGTTGGTGTTGGCCGGCACGAGCGTAGCGGCGCTGGCACAAACAAATGCTCCGGGCGCCCGGAAGATGTCGCTGGACGACTGCATCCAAAACGCGCTGGAGAAGAACCTCGATATGCGCATCGCGCGCATCAACCCGCCGATGGCGCTCACCGACGTGCAGGCCGCCTACGCCGGATATGATCCCAACCTCACCGCCGCCGGGGCGCACAACTACAGCATGTCAGGCGGCGGTTTCAACCCCACCATCGGTGTCGTCCCGGCTACGACTTCAGATCAAAACAGCTTCAGGAGCAGCCTGGGGGGATTAATGCCCTGGGGGTTGAACTACAGCATGCAGGGGAATGTCGCGAACACTTACGGGAACTTCCCGGAAACGGCCAACGGCTCGGCGTCCTTCAGCCTGTCCCAGCCGCTCCTCAAGAACCTCTGGATAGACGCGACCCGCTTCAACATCAAGGTCGCCAAGAACCGCCTCAAATACACCGACCTGGGCTTGAAGCAGACGATCATGACTATCGTCACCACGGTCGAGCAGGCCTACTACAACCTGATCTACGCGCGAGAAAACGTGACGGTGCAGGAAAAGGCGGTCGAGCTGGCCGCCCAGTTGGTGGTGGAGAACAGGAAGCGGGTCGAGTTCGGCGCTCTGGCAATCCTCGACCAGGAGCAGGCCGAAGCCCAGGAGGCCTCCAGCCGCGCGGCCTTGATTGCCGCCAAAGGAACGCTCGTCACGCAACAAAACACCGTCAAGCAACTCATCACCGATGATTACGCCGCGATGGAACCCGCCGAGTTGCAACCGACGGCCTCGCTCACCGCGCCCGTCCGGGTCTTCGACCGACAGATCAGTTGGAGCAAAGGGTTGACGGAACGGCCCGACCTGCTCCAGGCCAAGCTGGATGTGGAACGCCAGGGCATCACGCTCAAATATAACTATAATCAGCTTTTCCCGGAGTTGGACGTGCTGGGCAGCTACGGCCACGGCGCTGGCGGCTCGGACATCGCTCAATACAGCCAAGCATTCAATGAAATGGCGCAAGGCAGCCGGCCTTACTACTCCTACGGGGGACAACTCACCTTCCCGATCGGCAACACGGGCGCGCGCGCCACCTACAAGAAGAGCAAGCTGGCTATGGAGCAGTATCTCCTCACGCTCAAGAAGCTCGAACAGACGATCATCATCACGATTGATAACGACATCGTCCAGGCCCGGTCCAGTTATGAGCAAGTGGCCGCTACGCGGGCGGCCCGCGAGTACGCCGCCGAGGCCCTGG